>Ga0224529_1000588_pt1 | contig 26102 bp, 22 predicted proteins | sample CBST50metaG_FD_179893 | JGI IMG/M metagenome (GOLD analysis project Ga0224529, IMG submission 179893) | Peat soil microbial communities from Stordalen Mire, Sweden - C.B.S.T50 | ecosystem: Environmental > Terrestrial > Soil > Wetlands > Peat | place: Sweden: Norrbotten County, Stordalen Mire... | reverse complement strand
AGTTGGGACGGCGCCGTGTCGAGTATGCACTTCCTGAGTTGGAAGGGATTCTCAAGGAGACTTTGGGAGTCATCGTTTACCAGGAACAGGTAATGCAGATCTCGAACATTCTGGCGAGTTATTCACTGGGCGAAGCGGATCTGCTGCGGCGGGCGATGGGCAAGAAGAAACCCGAGGAAATGGCCAAGCAGCGCGAACGCTTTATGGAAGGCGCGGCGGCAGCGGGGCATCCCAAGAACACGGCGGGCGACATCTTCGACCAGATGGAGAAGTTTGCCGGCTACGGCTTCAACAAATCGCACTCCGCGGCCTATGCGCTGCTGGCCTATCAGACAGCCTATTTGAAGACGCATTACCCAATGGAATTCATGGCGGCGCTGCTGACCTCTGAAACCTCAAAGCCTGAGAACGTGGTCAAGTATATCGGCGAGTGCCGGGAGATGGGCATCAGCGTGGAGCCGCCTGACGTACAGGTTTCAGGCGCGCAGTTTACGCCGCACGGCGATGCGATTCGCTTTGGCTTGGCCGCGGTAAAAAACGTCGGTGGCAATGCAATCGAGTCGATCCTGAAGGCGCGCGCCGAGGTGGGCGGGCGATTCAAGAGCCTTTGGGAATTCTGCGAGAAGGTCGATCTCCGCGTCATGAACAAGCGAGTGCTCGAATCGCTGATCAAGGCCGGAGCGCTCGACGAACTAGGCAAGCGCGGGCCGCTGATGGCTGCCATAGACAAGGCGATGGAGCGTGCGCAGCGCGCGCAGAGGGATGCGGCGCAGGGACAAAGCGGACTCTTCGGGCTTTTCGATGAGGAACCCAGGACGGGGCGCAATGGCGGACGGCCCGGAGACGACCTGCCGAACGTGGCGGACTGGGAAGAAGGCGAGCGGCTGGCCAATGAAAAAGAGGTTCTGGGCTTCTTTGTCTCGGGGCACCCGCTGGATAAGTACGCGGAGAAGCTGCGCAATTTGACGGGAGTGATTTCCGTGGCCGAGGCGCTGGAGCTCAAGCCGCCGGAGAAGCGCTGGGGCGCGCAGTCTGACCCGGCGGACGACGTCCTTGTCGCGGGGATGATCATGGGACTGCGCGTGCAGAAGAGCAAGCGGGATCAGAAGCTCTACGCGCAGGCTGCGCTTGAAGATGCCACAGGCAAGATTGACCTGATCTGTTTTTCTCGGGATTATGAAAAACTTTCCGGCCAGTTGAAGATCGAGGCGCCGGTGCTGGTGCGGGGCGTGCTGATGGGCGACGAGGATGCTGCGCCCAAGATTTCAGTCAGTTCGATTGTGCCGCTGGAAGAGGTGCAGGTAAAGCTGCCCTCGGGAATACGGATTCGCATCAATCTGGAGCGTGCGACGGAGGAGATCTTTGCTGGCCTCAAGAGCGTGGCGGAGTCGGCGCCAGGGCCGGGCAAGCTGATGCTGCAACTGGAAAAGAAGGGCGAGTATGCGGTCATCCTGGAGCCGGAAGGGATGAGCGTTGCGGCGGATCGCGGATGGGTCGAGCGAGTCGAGGAGTTAGTCGGCAAAAACACAGTGCAGGTGGTGGGATAGAAGCCTGCGAGGTTTGCCGTTGGATGGCCTACGCGGCGACGTCGCCGGAACTTTCGTGGAGTTCTACGCCGCGCGAAGATGCTTGGGTGCCCTTTCCTTGCCGCGTTTTTGTTCTTGCGGCAAGGGTGGGATACCACGACTCAGGCATCACAGAAACAATAAAAATGCTCTCGAGCATTTTAGCTTTGCCATAAACTCCAGTGCCCCATCCATTCCGCGTATTTCTGCGGAATGGGTGGGATACCGACAAAATTCTGGTCTACACTATTTCCGAAAAAACTCTAAGTTCTACGCCGCGCGACGATGCAGCAACGCACGGCAGCGCTCGCCAAAGGTCGGCACTTCAGGGCACTCGAAATAAACTTGACGGTTGAGCGCCATGAGCAGTTGCACGGCCTCCAACTGCGCATCCTTTGAGGAATACGCAAGCCCTTGATGCACAAACTCGTCGGTAAGATATTCGATGGCATGGGCGAGGAGATCCAGCGCGTGACCGGCCTGCGGAGTAATGCGGCGGCGGCGGTTGGCGCGTACACCGGCGGTGGAGACGGCCGGCGCGTAGGCCGGAATCGAAAAGACTGTGGTCGTGGTGGCTGCCATGTTTTTATCCTCACTCTCTTCTTCGGCAGTGTGGGCCGGTTTTTCAGATGACGAACGTACCGTTTCCCATCTGCGAACTGTGGATAATCAAGTCCCGCATTGGGAATTTGCCTGGTTCCTGAGCAAGAGTCTCTTTAACGATAAAATCATCTATAGAAGGTCACTCGTGGGGTATCGGAGACGAATTGCCTCCGAATGCATCTAAAGCCTGTATTCAGCGCCGTTTGAAAGTTTCCTTCCTTGACGGAACGCCGCTGAATACCTAATCTCGAACCAGTATCCTGGCGATTCGAAGCTCCTAGCGCTTCGCCACACCAGGTTCGGTTCCCCGGTAACCTCTTGGACTGGACGGCGATGATCCCCTATCACTGGCAATATCTCTCGCTCTTTCTGCAAATTCTGGCCGCGTTTGGGCTTGGGTTCGTCATGGTCCTCGCCTCGTGGTTCGTCGGACGGCATCGCAATACCGCCGTCAAGCTGGCTGCCTACGAGTGCGGAATTGTGGCCGAGGGCGATGCTCGCGGGCGATTCAGTGTGCGTTTCTATTTGGTGGCTATGCTCTTCATTCTCTTCGATGTTGAAGTGGTTTTCATGATGCCCTGGGCGGTGATTTACAGCAAATTGTATGGAATCACAGGCTCCCGGCTCTTCGGCTTCTGGGAGATAGTGGTTTACCTGGGCTTTGTGGCCGTGGGGCTCTACTATATTGTTCGCAAGGGCATCCTGAACTGGAGCCAGGGCAAGGCGGACCTCTAAGATGGCCGAGGCAAAGACATTCATCGGCAAGGCTGCTGTGCTGGAGGGCCTCCCCGAGCATCCGGCGGTCAAGGCCATCCTGGCCTGGAAGCCTGAAGCTCTCATGGACGCCAAGTTTGACCGCGGCGAGTTGACCCTGACCATTGCGCGGGAAGAGATTCGCGCCGCTGCGGCCACCGTGCAGGCCGCTGGCTACAACTTCTTCGAGGATGTAACCGCGGTTGACTGGTTCCCTTCCTCGCCGCGCTTCCAGTTGAGCTACCACATCCTCTCCCACGCATTCAAGGAGCGCATCCGGTTGCGGGTGATGCTCGACGGCGAGGCGCCTGCGGTCGACTCGATCACGCCGATCTGGCCTGGGGCCAATTTTTACGAGCGCGAGGTCTTCGATCTCTTCGGCATTCTTTTCGATGGTCATCCCAACCTGCGCCGCATCCTGATGCCCGACGACTGGCAAGGACACCCGCTGCGCAAGGACTATCCGGTGGAGGGGTATCGCTAAATGATTGATACAATTGGCACACCCATCTTCCAAGCTCCAGTGGCCGAAGGCGCGCACGATCAGCATATGATCCTGAATTTGGGTCCGCAGCACCCGTCGATGCACGGTGTTCTCCGCCTGGAGGTGGAGATCGATGGCGAAATCGTCGTCCGGCTCTATCCGGAGATCGGCTACCTGCATACCGGCATCGAAAAGACCTGTGAGGCCAAGTTCTATCACCAGGTGGTTCCGCTGACTGACCGCGTCAACTACCTTGACCCGCTCTCCAATAACCTGTGCTATTGTCTGGCCGTTGAAAAGCTGCTGGATCTTGAAATCCCCCAGAAGGCCCAGTGGCTCCGGGTCTTGCTGGCCGAGTTGAGCCGCCTCAATTCGCACCTCATCTGGCTGGGCACGCACGCCATGGACATTGGCGCCCTGACCGTCTTCCTCTACACCTTCCGCGAACGCGAAGAGATTCTGCGCATCTTTGAGGGCTTGTCTGGCCAGCGCATGATGACCAGCTACATCCGCATCGGAGGACTCGCGCTGGAGCCGCCGCTGGACTTTCTGGATCGCGTGCAGGGATTCATCAAGACTCTCCCGGAAAAGATCGACGAATATTCAAATCTGCTGACCGGCAATCCAATCTTCAAGAATCGCTTGAAGGGCGTGGGCTATCTATCGGCAGCGGATGCGGTTGCGCTGGGCGTCACCGGCCCCATCCTGCGCGCCTCGGGCGTGGATTCCGACCTGCGCCGCGATATGCCCTACTCTGGTTATGAGAACTTCCAGTTCCAGGTGCCCACCTCCACCGACGGCGATTGCTGGGCGCGGTATGAGGTCCGGCTGATCGAAATGCGCGAGAGCGTGAAGATCATCCAGCAGGCGCTCGACGGGATGCCCGAGGGTCCCTTCAAGGCCGATGCGCCGAAAATTGTGCTTCCGGATCGCGAAAAGATGAAAACCCAGATGGAAGCGCTGATCCATCACTTCAAGATCGTCACCGAGGGCTTCGCGGTGCCTGCCGGCGAGGTCTACCAGGGCATTGAAGCGGGCCACGGGCAAACGGGTTACTACGTGGTCTCCGACGGCACGGCCAAACCATACCGCGTCCATATGCGCTATCCGTCCTTCGCCACCTTGCAGGCGCTGGAAACCATGTGCAAGGGCCGGATGCTGGCCGATGTGGTGGCCGTCGTTGGCTCCATCGATATTGTCTTGGGGGAGATTGACCGATGAGTCTCGAAACCATGACCCTGTTTTCGTCCCAACTGGCAGCGCGTTTTGATGCGCTGGTCGAGAAGTACCCGCAGCGCCGCTCGGCCCTGATTCCGATGTTGCTCTACGCGCAGGACGAAGTTGGCTACTTGTCTGACGCGGTCATTGCCGAGGTGGCAGAACGCATCGGCATCACCGAGTTGGAGTTGCGCAACGTGGCCACTTACTACTCGATGCTGCGCTTCAAGCCTGTAGGCAAATTCAACGTGCAGGTCTGCACCAACATCAGTTGTATGTTGCGCGGCGGCTACGAGATTTACGAGCAATTTCAGCAAGAGTTGGGCATTGGAAACAAGGGCGTCACGCCCGACGGATTATTTTCCCTTGAAGAGGTCGAGTGCATCGGGGCCTGTTCGTGGGCGCCGGCCATTCAGGTTAACTACGACTTCCATGAGGAGTTGACGCCCGAGCAGGTGCCCGGCATTCTCGCCAGCTATCGCGACCAGTCAGATGGAAAGGCACCCCATGCCTAGACTGGTCTCGCATCCCGATGAGGTGAAGATCGTCAGCCGGCGCTTTGGCATGGGCGCGACGGAGATCGGCCGCTACATTGAACTCGGCGGCTACGAGTCCGCGAAGAAGTGTCTGGCGCAGGGTTCAGACTGGATCATCAACGAGATGAAGGCCAGCAACCTGCGCGGACGCGGCGGCGCTGGTTTCCCGACGGGCATGAAGTGGTCGTTTGTGCCCAAGAAATCCGATAAGCCCAAGTACATTCTGGTGAACGGCGACGAGAGCGAGCCGGGAACCTGCAAGGATCATCTGATCTTTTTGCATGACCCTCACGCGGTTATTGAAGGCACAATCATTGCGGGCCTGGCCGTCGGCGCCCGTCTGGGCTTCATTTATCTGCGCGGCGAGTACCGCCATCTGCTCGAAATCATGGAGAAGGCCGTCGCCGATGCCTACGCTGGCGGCTTCCTCGGCGCTCACATCTTCGGTTCGGACACCGAGTTCCAGATCATCACGCAAACCGGCGCGGGCGCTTACGAAGTCGGCGAGGAGTCGGCGCTGATGGAGTCGCTCGAAGGCAAGCGGGGTGTGCCGCGCATCAAGCCGCCCTTCCCCGCTGTCGTCGGCCTTTACGGCGGACCCACGGTGATTAACAACGCCGAGACCATTGCCACCGTGCCGCACGTGTTCGAGATGGGCGCGGCCGCCTACGCGACCGTGGGCACGCCGCGCAACGGAGGAACCCGCCTCTTCAGCATCAGCGGTCACGTGGAGCGGCCCGGAGTCTACGAGCTGCCGATGGGCTATAACCTCAAGAAGATGATCTACGAGGTGGCTGGCGGAGTGCGCGGCGGACGCGCGTTGAAGGCAGTCGTTCCCGGCGGCTCTTCGACTCCCGTGTTGTTGCCCGAAGAGATCGACATCGGCATGGACTTTGACCAGGTGGGCAACGCTGGCTCCATGCTCGGCTCGGCTGGCGTGGTGGTCCTCGACGACCAGACCTGCATCGTCGAGTTCGCGCTGCGGACCATCAGTTTTTATCAGCACGAAAGCTGCGGCTGGTGCATTCCCTGCCGCGAGGGAACGGACTGGCTGAAGAAATCGCTCACCCGTTTCCACGCCGGATTCGGCGAAGCCAAGGACATCGACAACATTCAGTACCTTGCGGAAAATATGCTCGGTCGCACCTTCTGCCCGCTGGGCGACGCGGCAGCCATGCCGATCCTGGGATTCGTGAAGAAGTTCCGCCAGGAGTTCGAGGAGCACCTGAACGGCAAGCCCTGTCCGTTCGCAAAGCACATCGATTTGGCGGTAGTGTAAAGGCGCTGGAGACGAATGGCAGACGTAACCTTCATTGTCGATGGAAAGAAGCTGACGGCTCCCGCCGGGACGCTGCTGATTGACGCGTGCCGCAAGGCGGGCATCGAGATTCCGGCTTTCTGTTCCTACCCAGGGCTGAGTCCGCAGGCGGCTTGCCGTATGTGCGTGGTGCGCCAGGAGAAAGTCGGCAAGCTGCAAACGGCCTGTACCACGGCGGTCGCCGAGGGCCAGGTCTTCATCACGGACTCCGAAGAGATTTCCCAGGCGCGCAAGGCGACGCTTGAACTCCTGCTCGGCAATCACCCGCTCGACTGCCCGGTCTGCGACGCGGGCGGCGAGTGCGAGTTGCAAGACATGACCTTCAAGTACGGTGCGGGCGAGAGCCTCTACGCCGAGGCCAAGCACCACCGCGACGAGCAGCAGTGGTCGCCGGCCGTCTTTTACGACCGCCCCCGCTGCATCCTCTGTTACCGCTGCATCCGCGTCTGCGGCGAGGGCATGGATGTATGGGCGCTGGGGATACAGAACCGTGGCGTCCGCTCGCTGATCGCGCCCAACGGCGGAGACAAGCTGGACTGCGAGCAGTGCGGGATGTGCATCGACATTTGCCCGGTGGGCGCGTTGACCAGCGGCTCTTATCGTTACAAGACGCGCCCGTGGGAGATGAACCACGTCTCCACGGTTTGTACGCATTGCGCTGACGGCTGCAAGGTGACGCTGGGTGTGCGCCAGACCAATGACGGCTCTGAGATTGTGCGCGCTGACAACCGCGACAAGAGCGGCATCAACGGCGACTTCCTCTGCGCCAAGGGCCGCTTCGGCTTCGACTTCGTCGACAGTCAAGATCGTCTGATTCGCCCCCTGGTGCGCAACAGAGAGGGCAAGCTCGAACCGGCCACCTGGGAACACGCGCTGCGTCTTGCGGCAAGCAAACTGAAGGAAGCGCGCGACAGCCGCGGCGGCGAAGCCATCGGAGTCATCGGCTCCAACCGCACAACCAACGAAGAGAATTACCTGCTTCAGAAATTTGCGCGGACCGTTCTTCACACCAACAACATCGACCACGAGCGCAGTGCGGATTACGCAGCCTTTGCGCGCGCATTGGCCGGAACTCGCGGCAAAGCCGCCAGCCTGCGCGAGACGGCCACTGCTCCGGCAATTCTGCTCATCGGCGGCAATCCGACGGAAGAGCATCCGCTGCTGGCCTGGAATCTGCGCACCAATGTGCGCCTGAATCGGGCGCGGCTTTATGTGGCCAATGCGAAACAGATCAAGCTGGAGCGCCAGGCCTATGCAACGCTGCGCCTGCCCGCCGACGGCTACCCCGCCGTGGCCGCGTACCTCGGCGGCAGCGACGCGGTTTTCAGCGACGCTGCCTTCCGTGAGGCCGTGCTGGCCGAGGATTCGTTGCTCGTGGTTTTCGGCCAGGAGTACCGCGCCGCCGAAGTGACGGAGTTGGTGAACTGGGGGCTGCAACTCGGAAGCGTGCGCTTTGCCTTCCTCGGCGATTACGCCAACTCCCGAGGCGCTGCGGATCTGGGCCTCTTGCCAGACCTGCTTCCGGGTTATGTACCGGTCACCGACCCCGGCGTTTTTGCCGAGTATCCCGGCCTACCCGCAACTCCGGGCAAGACGCTTCCCGAAATCTTCGACGCTGCCGGCCGGGGCGAACTGGGCGCATTGCTGGTAGTCGGCGCGGACCCGGTCACAAAGCTGCGTGTGCCCGCCGACTCTCTGAAGAAGACCTTCGTCATCGTCGCGGATCTCTTCCTTACCAAGACGGCTGCACTGGCTGATGTGGTCTTTCCAGCCGCCAGCCTCTACGAGAAGAGCGGCACGGTAACCAACACCTTTGGCGACGTGCAACTGGTCAGGAAGGCTGCCGACCGCGCGGGAGTGAAGCCGGAGTTCGAAATTCTTGTTCGCCTTGCCGGTGCCATGGGGGTGGATGTTAAAGCCCTCGTGCCTTTTGGCCATGGCGGCGTCACGGCTGACCTGGGCCAATCGCGCGGCGCACAGTCCGGCGAGGCGGACCGCCATGCGGTTTGGCTGGCGGCCAACAATCTGGAGCCGAAGCTGAGTCCCTTTGATCCGCTTGCGGTCCTGGACGAAATTGCACGGCTGGTTCCCGGCTATTCCTTGGACCGCGCGAATCTTCTCAGCGGCAACGATGTGCCGGCCGAGCCTGGCTTTGCGCCTGTTGCTGCGCTCAGTGGGCAGGGCTTTGTCGTTTCCGCCCACAATGGCTTGTTTACCTCTGGAACGCTGGGCGAGCACAGCCCATCGCTCCAGGAACTGGAACGGCATCAGGCGTCAATGCTGGTGCAGATAAGGACGAAGTAACTCAAGTGCCTTAAAGGCACAGGCGAATTGGAAGGACTTTGAGGTTACGGAATACGATTCGGAGGGAGGCGGGGGTTTCAACCTCCGCATAACGCCAACAGATCAACGCGGGCTTAGCCCCGGAAAGCAAGAAACAAGAGGCTGAACACCAGTGACGATTTTGCAGTTCATTCTATGGAGCGTGCTCAAGGTAGCCGTGGTGACGGTGGTGATGCTGATGGCCGTCGCCTACACCGTGCTGCTGGAGCGTAAGCTGGTGGGCCGCATCCAGAATCGCTGGGGCCCCAGCCGCGTGGGACCGTACGGACTGCTGCAGCCGCTGGTGGACGGGGCAAAATCATTTCTCAAAGAGGACATCATCCCCACCGGCGTTTACAGGCCGCTCTATCTGCTCGCGCCCATCCTCGCGCTGGGCTGTTCGCTGGTCACCATCGGTGTCGTTCCCTTCGGCGAGCCTGGCGCCGGCCCTGGCGGCATGGATCTCTTCGCCATCTCCAACGTGAACATCGGCCTGCTGGTAATCCTGGGCATTACCTCGATTGGCGTTTACGGCGTTGCGCTCGCTGGTTGGTCGTCGAACAGCAAGTATTCGCTGCTCGGCGCGTTGCGCTCCTCGGCGCAGATGGTCAGCTACGAGTTGGCTCTGGGTCTCTCGCTGGTCGGCGTGGTTTTGCGCGCCGGGTCGCTCAACCTCCGCGTAATTGTCGAGCAGCAAGGAACCAGCGGCTTCCTGTCGTGGAATATCTTTGGCGGATTTCAGTTTGTCGCCTTCTTCATCTATCTAATAGCGGCCTTTGCTGAGAGCAATCGCTCGCCTTTCGACTTGGTCGAGGCGGAAAGCGAACTGACCGGCGGCTATCACACCGAGTACAGTTCCATGAAGTTCGCCATGTTTTTCATGGCCGAATATGGCAACATGATCAACGTGGGCTGTGTGGCCACGCTACTCTTTCTCGGCGGCTGGACAAATCCATTCGGCAGCTTGCTCGGCACTTCCCACAACATCTTGATCCGCGCGCTGCTTCCTCTTTTCTGGTTCATGCTCAAGGTCTTCTGCTTCCTCTTTTTGTATGTCTGGGTGCGCGGAACTTTGCCCCGCTTCCGTTACGATCAACTGATGAACTTCGGCTGGCGCTGGCTGATGCCGCTGGCCATTCTGAACATTGTGGCCACAAGCCTTTGGCTTGCCTATCGCTGAACTACAATCGGGAAGTCAGCGCGGTTGTCAGATCAGACTTCCCCTTAACCGGTCCATTTGGACGCCATCGATGCACCTGATTGTGTTTATCGTCTTTGCCGGATTCTGCCTGGCGGGAGCCATCAACCTCCTGATCCAGAGCCACCCCATCGCCAGCGCGCTTTCGCTGATTGTGGTGATGACTTCGCTGGCCGTGCTCTATCTGCTGCTGGGCGCGGAGTTCCTGGCCGCGGCGCAGGTGATCGTCTACGCCGGCGCCATCATGGTGCTCTTCACTTTCGTCGTGATGCTGCTCAATGCCGGGCGCGAAGAACGCACCTTGGGCAGCCGCGCGGCGCTCCGCGTGGGCTTTCCCGCTGTGGTGGTAATCCTGGCCGTGATTGCCACCGTGATTCTGCACGCGCAAGGGCTAGGAGTGGCAAAACTGAGTGACGGCATTACCTCCACTGAAGAATTGAGTACCGTGCTCTTCACCAAGCTGCTGCTGCCCTTTGAAGTGACCTCCGTGCTGATCCTCATCGCCATCCTGGGCGCGGTTGCCATGGCTAGCCATGGCGGCAAAGAGCAGGAAAGGACGGGTGGCAAATGAATTCCCTCTTCTCGCAAGAAGTTCCGCTTTCCTGGTATCTGCTGCTCAGCGCGGCGCTTTTCTCGCTCGGCATTGTCGGATTCCTCATCAAGCGCAATCTGATCACCATGTTCATGTCCATTGAGCTGATGCTCAACGGCGTCAACCTTTCCTTTGTGACCTTCGCTCACCAGTGGCACGCGGTGAAAGGCCAGATCTTCGTCTTCTTTGTCATGGTGGTGGCCGCGGCTGAAGCTGCCGTGGGACTCGCCATCATCATCGCCATCTTCCGCACCCGCGCAACCCTGGCCGTCGACCGCGTCGACCTGATGAAACTATGACCGCACACCTCCATCTCTGGCTGATTCCGCTCCTGCCCTTCGCCGGATTCCTGCTCAACGGAATCCTTGGCCGCAGGCTGCCAAAGAGCCTTGTCACCACGGTCGCGCTCGCAGCCCCGCTGGCGGCATTCGGCGTGGTGCTCAACGCGGCGCTGGGTGCCTTCGGAATCGTTTCATCGGCGGCTTCCCTGCCCGTCATCGAAACCTGCCCGCTGCCCTGGATCAACGCCGGTGTGCTGCACGTGGACTTCAGTTTCGTCCTCGACCAGCTTTCGCTGGTTATGCTGCTGGTGGTCACCGGCATCGGCTTCGTGATTCACGTCTACTCGGTCGGCTACATGGACGACGACGCGGGTTACGCGCGTTACTTCTCCTACCTGAATCTCTTCCTCTTCTTCATGTCGGTGCTGGTGCTGGCCGGCAACGCTCTGGTGATGTTTGTCGGCTGGGAGGGCGTCGGCCTGGCGTCATACTTGCTGATCGGTTTCTACTTCCAAAAAAAATCCGCTGCGGACGCGGGCAAAAAGGCTTTCATCGTCAACCGCATCGGCGACGTCGGCTTCCTCTTCGCCATGTTTCTGCTGGTGGCCAACTTCGGCACGTTGACCTTCACTGAGATCTCCACCAAACTCGGCCAAGACCCCGGCTGGCAGGGCGGCGTGGTCACCGTCATCGCGCTCTGCCTCATGCTCGGCGCGGCGGGCAAGAGCGCGCAGCTTCCGCTCTACATCTGGCTGCCAGACGCGATGGAAGGTCCCACGCCGGTCTCCGCGCTGATCCACGCGGCCACCATGGTCACGGCGGGCGTTTACATGGTCGCCCGCACGCACGTCCTCTTTGATCACTCGCCCTTCGCGTTGGGCGTGGTGGCCATCATCGGCGCGGCCACTGCCCTCTTCGCGGCTACCATCGCTCTTGTTCAAAACGACATCAAGCGTGTGCTGGCCTACTCGACGATCTCGCAGCTCGGCTATATGTTCATGGCCTGCGGCGTGGCGGCTTATTCCGCCGCAATCTTCCATCTCGTCACGCACTCCTTCTTCAAGGCGCTTCTCTTCCTCGCTGCGGGTTCGGTCATTCACGCCATCGGCGGCGAGCAGGATCTGCGCAAGATGGGCGGCCTCAGGAAGAAGTTGCCAGTCACTTTCTGGACCATGACCGCGGCCGTCTTCGCCATCGCCGGATTCTTTCCCTTCGCTGGCTTCTTCTCCAAGGACGCAATCCTTTACGCGGCCTTTTTGCAGGGCACAAGCGGCAAGGTTCTCTGGTTTGTCGGCCTTTTAACAGCCCTTCTGACTTCGTTCTATATCTTCCGGCTGTGGTACATGGCCTTCATGGGCGAGTCGCGCAGCCCCGATGTTCATGCGCATGAGAGTCCGTGGTCCATGCGCGGCCCGCTGGTCATTCTGGCGCTGCTCTCAGTTTGTGGCGGCTGGATCGGCCTTGAACGCTTCGGCAGCTTCCTGGCTCCATCCGTCGGCGCACGAGCCGCGGAGGGCGGCAGCGTGCATCTGGAACTGATTCTGAGCATCGTGGCCGTTGCCGTGGCGCTGGAAGGCTGGTTGATCGCCGACAAGCTCTACCGCCGCAAGCCGGCTCGTCCTGCGCAATGGGCCGCAGCCTTGCCCGGCGGCTACAAGCTGCTGGTCAACAAATATTTTGTTGACGAGTTCTATGGCGCAACGGTCGTCAAGCCGCTGCTGGCCTTCTCCAGATACTTCCTGGAGTGGGTCGTCGATGTGGGCATTCTGGGCGGCGCTGCATGGCTGCTCGGCGGCGTTGCCACGTTTGCTGGAGCGATTCTGCAACACTGGCAATCGGGCAATCTGCGCTCCTATGCGGCGTGGCTGGCCGCGGGCGCGGCGGCTGTGCTGCTCTTCCTGCTGGTTCCGTGGGCAACGGTGCTGGCCACTCTTCCGGCAATTCACCTTGGCATGGCGGGGCATTGAGAGAATGAACGAAATCAACAATTCGATTCTCACCATGATCCTGCTGCTTCCGCTGGCTGGAGCGGTGCTGGTGGCTCTCGCGCCCGACCGCGGCAAGCTGCCCAACTGGATTGCGCTTCTTATATCTTTGGCCACCTTCGGTCTCACGCTGCATCTCCCCGCGCACTTCATCTCCGGCCAGGGCGGCTTTCAGTTTGCAGTCAACCGCCTGTGGATTGAGAAGCCCGCAATCTTCTACCACGTGGGCGTTGATGGGTTGAGTATGTGGCTGGTGGTGCTCGTCGGCTTGCTGGCTCCCATCGGTGTTGTTGCCAGTTGGAACGCAATCAAGGAACGGCGCAAGCTCTTCTTCGCGCTCTTTCTGGTTCAGCAGACCGCCATGTTCGGCGTCTTCCTCTCGCTGGACCTGATGGTCTATTACGGCTTCTGGGAATTGTCGTTGGTTCCCATGGCTATTCTCATCGCCATGTACGGCCGCAAGGACGGACCCAAGGCCGCTCTCAAGTTCTTCCTCTTCACATTCATCCCCTCGGCGCCGCTGTTGGTAGCGATTCTGTGGCTTTACGCGCAGACCGGCAGCTTCGACTTCATCACTCTGCAAATCCTCATCGCCCACGGAAATTTCCCGGCGTCCTCGATGGTCTGGGTAGCTCTGGCGTTTCTCTTCGCCTTTGCTGTCAAGGTTCCGGTTTTCCCGCTGCACGGTTGGCTTGCCGACACCTTTAGTGAAGCGCCGGTTGCGCTTGCCATGGTCGTGGCCGGCAAGCTCGGCCTTTACTCGATGCTCCGTTTCCACATCGGCCTCTTCCCCGTGCAGGCGCGTGCCGTAGCTCCGGTAATGGTTGGGCTGGCGGTCGTCGGCATTCTCTATGGCGCGTGCCTGGCGCTGGTGCAGCGTGACTTCTGGCGGCTGATGGCCTTTGCGGCCTTGAGCCATCTGAGCCTCATCACTCTAGGCATTTACGGCCTCACGCTCACGGGCTGGGAAGGCGCGGTCTACCAGATCCTCAACCACGGCGTGGTGGATGGCGCGCTGTTCCTGCTCTTGGGCGTGCTCTACGACCGCTACGCAACCAGCCAGATCAATGCCTACGGCGGCCTGGCCGCCAAGCTGCCCCGCACAGCCACCTTCTTCGTCATCGCCACGCTGGCCATGATCGGGCTGCCCATGCTCAACAACTTCATCGGCGAATTCCTGATTCTGCTCGGCACTTTTACCGGCGTCAGCAAAGGCTGGGCAATTGCCGCCACCTTCGGCGTGATCCTGGGCGCGGCTTATATGCTGTGGCTGGTGCAGCGGCTCTTCTTCGGGCCGGAGAGCGCATTGGCCTCATCCAAGCCATCCGACGACCTGCATCTGGGTCAACTTGCCGTACTCACTCCTTTGGCAGTCCTGATGCTGGTCATGGGCGTGGCGCCCATGCTCTGGTTGCCGACCATCGAGCAGGGCATACGCCTTCCGCGGTTGGCGGTGCAATGGAATGGATTAACCGCCGTGCCTGAATCCGTTATGCCGCAAACCGCATTGCCGATTTCGTCGGATGAGGAGGGCCAACGGTGAATCCTGTCCCTGACATCCTCCGCATCCTTCCCGAGGTCATTCTCACGCTGACTGGCGTTCTGGTCATGCTGATCGACGCGACGCTGCCGCCCGGATGGGCGCGCCGGCCGCTGGGCTGGGTGGCCGCTCTCGGAACCACCTTCGCCCTCTGGGGCAGCCTCTGGCAGCTCTCTCTGCCGGAGGGAACCGGCTTTTCCGGCACGGTTGAAACCAGCGTTTTCACGGTCTTTTTTCACGTGCTCATCTGCGGCATCGTTCTCGTCTCGTTGCTGCTCTCCCTGGACACCTTGCCTGAGGGCAGTCATCATCAAGGCGAGTACTACGCGCTAATCGTCTTCGGCGCAGTGGGTATGTGCCTGCTGACCGGCGCGGTTGAGTTGCTGCTGGTCTTCATCGCTCTTGAAATTTCCTCCATCGCCACCTATATTCTTGCCGGTTACCGCAAGGAGACCGCCCGTGGCCCTGAAGCGGCGATCAAATACTTTCTGCTCGGCTCCTTTGCCACGGCCTTCCTGCTGTACGGCATCGCGATGATCTTCGGCGCCACCGGCACGACGCAGATCTACGAGATCGCCCGTCTCGTGCCCACCGCGCAGAATCACTCGTTCGTCCTGGCTGGCTTGGGCTTGATGCTCGTCGGCATCCTCTTCAAGGTTTCCGCCGCGCCCTTCCATGTCTGGACGCCGGACGTTTATGAGGGCGCGCCTTCGCCGGTCGTGGCTCTCATGTCCACCGCGCCCAAAGCTGCGGCCTTTGCGCTGCTGCTGCGCGTGGTCTACGAGATGCTCCCCACTCTGCGTCCTGTCTGGTCGCCGCTGCTGTGGGTTGTGGCCGTGCTTTCCATGACCGTAGGCAACCTGGCCGCGCTGCGCCAACAGAACGTCAAGCGTATGTTGGCCTACTCCGCAATCGCCCATGCCGGCTACTTGCTGGCCGCCTTCGCCGGACTCGGAAATGACGGCATCGCTCCAGCCTGTTTTTACACTGCGGCGTATGCGGCCATGAATGTGGGCATCTTTGCCGTGATTACGCTGGTGAGCGGATACGACGAGAAGCTGCCTCTGATCAGGGATTATCGCGGGCTAATCTACCGCTCGCCCCTGCTCGGCAGCGTGCTGATCTTCTTCCTGGCTTCGCTCGTCGGCATACCCTTCACCGGCGGATTCTTCGGCAAGTTCTATTCGTTCTCAGCCGCAGTTGGCGGCGGAGCCATTTGGCTGGCCATCATCGGCCTGCTGAACTCGGGCCTCTCTGCCGCGTACTATCTGCGCCTCGTTCTGGCCACGGCGCAGCGTCCGGCCGATGACGATTCCGCCGCTCCAGCGCCACAGGTCGGCGTCGCCGTCGGCGCGGCCCTGCTGCTCGCGGTTGCGGCAACCCTGGTTCTAGGAATTGTTCCCGGCGGCGTGTTGCATGCGGCCGATGCCAGCGCGCATACGCTGCAAGCGCCTCCCGCCGAGACCATCGCGCCCGGCAATCCCATCGAGATGCCGCCTCAGCCCTGATTAACCGAATACTCATGAAAAGCGGAAAACCCTAACTGTTACTGCGCCTGTGGTGGGAGTGGCTCTTCCGCCGTTTTCTGGCGCGGGCGGCCCTCGCTCGCCACAGCGCCAAACCCGCATGGAGCCGTTCTTTCACATCCAGTTTGGCGGGTAGATACTCGGCCAGCACACGCTCCACTGAGGTGAACTGCGCGGCGTGGGCGCGTAAAAAATCACGAAGCTCGTCTACCTCGCTGCCGTGGGTATAGTTGCTGTGCACGCAAATGGTCCATAGCCCTTTGGATTTTTCCACCGGTTTCCAAAGCTGCTGCGGAATCCAGGTAATACGGCTACGGGTGAACGGAACGCGGGCAAAACCGTCTGAGATCACACGCAATCCCTCTTTCCGGAGTGCGTGAAGGGTTGTGCGATCAAAGCCGTGGCGCGGCGCAACAAATATCTTGGGATGAAGCCCCTGGCCGCGAAGAATCTCCAGTCCCTCGCGAATCCACTCCCGCTGGCTCTCTTCCGGCATACCGGAAAATTCGCTTCGGTGGTGCAGGGGCAGAAGGCTCACGCCCTGGCTGATGCACAGATGGGTATATCCATGCAGCGCAATGGTGGCTCCGGCCGTCTCCATCGCCCGCATTTGTGACCAGAACTCCGGGTCCGGCGGCGAAAAATTCAGGCCTGTCTCCTGATTGTCGGGAATCACTGAAAGAATCGGGCGGATGCCAAACTCCTCGATCAACGGCAAGCAGCGCTGCCAGCGGCGGGAGTGCATGGTAGGACAAAGATCGTCGAAGCGCAGAAGATACTGCGCCGGCCTCGGAATCATGCTGCTTCCCTCGTGGTGTTTTCTGCCGTTCTCAGCAAGAACTCCCCTGCTTTCATTCTCCTGCCGGTTTTCCTTCTGCACCATTTTCGCAGACCCGCGCGGAAGATGCAGTCCGTTATGTCATGCCTCTCAAAAATCCGTATCGACAGAAAGGAATCTAGCAGGGATGAATTCACGGCGAATCAAAACCACTGGAATCTGAAGAGCCACAAACAATACGAGCGCGTGCTGGAAACTGATCTCTCTGAGCGCGAACAGTAGCAAGCAAGGGATAAGCACGATCGAGCAAAAGGTCAGGGTCCAACGCGTCCAGCCGAGCGCTTTGAGCCTTCCCCTTACGCTGAAAATCCACAGCACGCAAAGCAGCCCCGAACCAGCATCCAAAGCGTGTCTCAAGTTCCGTGCCATGGCCATGCCGCTCACATCGCCCCGCAATAGATGAAGGACATACCATAGTCCGGCGATCAACAATAGATACACCGCGAACTCGAACGCGCCCAGCGGCGTAACTCTGCTTGGGCGCGATGCGGGCAAGCTGGCGCTTTCAGACAAGATCCCGGTCTGCGCCGGTTTGCCCGGCCAGAACGCCAACGGTAGCTGAAGAACGAGAAAAAGCGCCAGCGTCTCCAAGCTATTCGTGATCTTGAGTCCTTGCACCGCAAGACAGCCGGTAAAGACAATCAGGAAGTAAGGCCAGAAGCACCAGCGCGGCGCTCCTGTATCCATCAGGCGGCTCTCCAGGCTTCTGAGCCAGAACACGCCTAATATCACAAACCCATACCCCGCGGCCATCATCGCGCGATGACTCCCCGCATGGGCGCTCAGCAAGTGCAGAGCCACTCCGCACAGAACCGCAACAAACACTGAGGAGAGCAAAAAGCCCAAGCGCCCCGTCTGCTTGTACAAGGTTGAGTTAGACAACGGCTTGCTCCTTTCCTTGCATCCATCGGGTGCCCCACATCTCGATTTTGAGATGTGGGAAACCACAAACCCAAAGATACGAAATCACACCGTCACAGACCAGTTCTCTGACCTCTTGATTTAGTGCAATCATCGGGTGCCCCACATCTCGATTTTGAGATGCGGGAAACCACAAACCCAAAGATACGAAATCACACCGTCACAGACCAGTTCTCTGACCTCTTGATTTAGTGCAATCATCGGGTGCCCCACATCTCGATTTTGAGATGTGGGAAACCACGAACCCGAAGATACGAAATCATGCAGTCAGAGACCTAGTCCTCTCCTCCACCGCTTCTGTACCACTCGACGGTCTGGCGCAGGCCTTCGCGGAAATCGACGGTGGGTGCGTAGCCAAGCAGTTCCCCAGCCAGGTGAATATCGGCCAGCGAGTCGCGGATGTCGCCGGCGCGCTCCGGAGCGTAGACCGGATGGCCGCTGTAGCCGGTCAACTCCCGCAGAATCGCGAAGGTCTCGTTCAGGGTGATGCGCTTGCCGGTGGCCATGTTCATCATGCGGCCCGAGACCTTTTCCGCCGGAGCGGAGGCAGCCAGCAGATTGGCATGGACCACGTTCTCAATGTAAGTAAAGTCGCGGCTCTGTTCGCCATCACCATAGATGGTAGGCTGCTCTCCGGCCAGCATCCTGCGGCAGAAGAGGGCCAGCACACCCGAGTAGGGCGAAGTTGGGTCTTGGTAAGGGCCGAAGACGTTGAAGTAGCGCAACACCACCGTCTCCAGACCGTAGACGCGGTTGAAAGCGCACAGATAGTGTTCGCAGGCCAGCTTGGCCGCGGCGTAGGGGGAGATGGGGTTGGGCAGCATCTCTTCATGCTTGGGCAGTGTCGGCGTATCCCCGTAGGCCGAAGACGAGCCCGCATACACCACCCGCCGCACTCCCGCCGCGTGCGCGGCAACTAACAAATTCAGGGTAGCGTCTACGCAGTTTCGGTTGGTGCCCGCCGGATCGGAAACCGAGCGCGGCACTGAGGCCAGCGCCGCCTCGTGGAAGGCAATCTCCACGCCCCCGCAAGCCTTTGCGCAGACGGCAGGATCGGCCAGATCGCCTTCGATGAACTCCATGGCTTCCAGCCCAACCAGGTTGGAGCGCTTGCCTGTGATGAAGCTGTCGACGCCGCGTACGCTCTCACCGCGGGCCAGCAAAGCCGCGGCAATCGAACGCCCAATAAAACCTGCTGCTCCGGTCACGAGATAGTTTGCCAAAAGAGTCCCCCTAAAGGCCTGTTTGCAGTGGACGCAAGGTCCACGGCCCACTCCGAAAAGGATACTACTTCGGGATGAGTAACCTTTTGCGCGGCGCGCATCATAAAGTCCAGGATTTAGCTTTACAATCGGAAACATGATGACTAACGCGGAAATCAGGCTGGCCGGAATCAAGCGGAATATCGATTCCCGGGAAGCTCGTATCGGTATCGTCGGGATGGGATATGTGGGCCTGCCGTTGGCGCTGCTCTTCAGCGGAGAGCGGTTCAAGGTAACGGGCTTCGATGTGGCGCTGGACAAGGTGAATACCCTGAACACTGGCGGCTCTTACATCGTGCGCATTCTCCCCGGCGAGATCCAGGAAGCGCAAAAGGCAGGCTTCCGCGCCACGGCGGATTATTCCGAGATTGCCCGTATGGATGCGGTGATTATCTGCGTCCCCACCCCGCTCAACGAACACAACGAGCCTGATCTGAGTTACATTACGGGGACGGTCAAGTCAATCGCGCCCTGGCTACAAGAGGGCCAGCTCATTGTGCTGGAAAGCACCACCTATCCCGGCACTACGGAAGAGGTTGTGCTGCCTCTGCTAGAAGCCGGGAACCCGCACGGTCTGAAGGTCTCGCGCTCACTCGGCGAGTCCGGTGTGCATCTGGCCTTTTCGCCCGAGCGCGAAGACCCCGGCAACACGGACGTCGCGCGGCATAACATTCCCAAGGTGGTGGGCGGATGCGGCCAGGCGGCTACTGAGTTGGCTTCAGCGCTCTACGGCTCAATCTTCCGCAAAGTGGTGCCTGTCAGCAGTCCGGCGGCGGCGGAGATGACCAAGCTGCTGGAAAATATCTACCGCTGCGTCAACATCGCGCTGGTCAACGAGCTCAAACAGCTCTGCATGAGGATGGGCATTGACATCCACGAGGTCATCGACGCTGCCAGGACCAAGCCCTTCGGCTTCCAGGCCTTTTATCCCGGCCCAGGCCTGGGCGGTCATTGCATCCCCATCGATCCCTTCTATCTCTCCTGGAAGGCCAAGCAGTTCGACTTCCGCACCCGCTTCATTGAGCTGGCCGGCGAGGTCAACACGGCCATGCCCTATTTTGTGATCGAGCAGATCGGGGCCGGACTCAACGAACAGCGCAAATCCATCAAAGGATCGAAGGTGCTGGTGCTCGGTGTGGCCTACAAGCGAGACATCGACGACCTGCGCGAGTCGCCCTCGCTAACCATCCTCGAGTTGCTACGCGAAAAAGGTGCCGACGTTTCCTACAACGACCCGTATTTTGCCAAAGTGGGCCATGGCCGACATTACGACCTGAATATGACCAACACCCCCCTCGACAACCTGGGCCAGTACGACGCCGTGGTCATCGTTACTGACCACTCCACCTACGACTACAAGGCCATCGTCGAGCAGTCGCAGTTAGTTGTGGACACTCGCAATGCCACCAAAGGCATTGATTCACCGAAAATTGTGCATTGCTGATCGCTTGTTCAAGTTAGATTTATCGGCCCCGGTCTAGCTTTTGAGACCTGGGATCGAAGTCGGTACTCGTCAATGATCGAATGCGCAGGCCGGCATTCCCCCGCGACAGCCCTTAAGCGAATCATGTATTGTTATCAGTTCCGCTTATGCTGCTACTAACCGCAACCCTGGCCGAGCCTCAGCACTTCTCCGTCGCGGAGAAGCTGCTTCTCGTCGTGCTGGTCGCCGCCTCCGCCGGTGGTTTCTGGCTGCGTTTCCGCGTCGTCCTCAACAAAATCCTTAGGTCCAAAAAAGACGCCAGCTTCCACCTTTTTCCCATCGGTAAGCGCGTGTGGGATTTTGTCTGGGAAGTAGCTTTCCAGGCCAAGGTCATCCGCCAGCGTCCATTGCCGGGCCTGGCTCACGCCTTCGTTTTTTGGGGATTCTGCGCCTTTGTCCTGGTCACGCTCAATCATTTTGCGTCTGGCTTTGGAGCCGGTTTTCTTGATCCCGCCGGCCCCTTTGGCCGCTTTTACTACGGCTTTGCCGCCGTCTTTGCCCTGGCCTGCGCTGTGGGCATACTGGGCCTTTTCATCCGCCGTTTCGTGGTACGGCCCAAATGGCTCGGCAAAGAGCTTTCCTACCAGTCCGGCTTCATCGCCTTCCTGATCTTTCTCCTCATGGTCACCTACCTGGCCGCGTTCTTTGTTTCCGACGCCGACCCGGCCACAAGGGTCCTCTGGTGGGTACATACGCTGGCCCTGCTGACCTTCTTGCCCATCATTCCCCACACCAAGCACCTGCATCTGGTTCTCAGTCCAGCTACGGTCTTTCTCTCGCGCGGCGGCTTCAGCCGGATTCCCCCGCTCGACGGAGATGACGATTTCGGCCTGATAGCCGGCACGGACCTGACCCGGCTCGTAAGCCTGCAAGCCTACTCCTGCGTCGAGTGTGGCCGCTGCACGGAGCACTGCCCCGCCGCCAACACCGGCAAGCTGCTCAACCCCAAAGAGGTCATCCTCGGCCTGCGAGGCTACCTGAACGATCTCGGCCCCAAGTCGGAAGAGCCGCTGCTGGGCAAATACACACCCCCGCAGGTGCCCTTCCAGTGCACCACTTGCGGCGCTTGCGAGTTCCAGTGCCCGGTGGGCATCGAGCACCTGCCCATCCTCATCGGCCTCCGCCGCGGCGCGGTCAATACCGGCGCCTGGGAAGACGACCACGGCGCCAAGCTCTTCCTAGCTCTTGAGCGCGGAGCCAATGCCCACGGTCTGCCCACCTCCGAGCGCGACAAATTCATCCGGAGGGCCGGGCTGCCCATCTTCGACGGAACGCAGGAGTATTGTTTATGGCTGGGCTGCATGGGCGGCTATGACCCCAAAGGCCGCGAGATCATCGCCGACTTCGCTCGCGTGATGAACTACCTGGGCGCCAGCTTCGGCGTCCTGCGCGAGGAGAAGTGTTGCGGCGACCCGGTTCGCCGTCTGGGCAACGACTTCGTCTTCCAGCAGCTTGCCGAGGCCAATCTCAAAGCCCTCGCTCAGGACAAGGTCAAGCGGGTCGTCTCCATCTGCCCCCACTGCGTCCGCACCCTTCAGGAAGACTGGAAGGACTACGGCACGCCGCCTCCTGTCGAGCATCACAGCGAATTCCTTGCGCGTTTCGCCGATAAGTTGCCCAAGCGGAGCAACCGCCGCGTCGAGTTAAGCCTGAATGAGCCTCAGCCCCTCGCCGCCAACTCGCTAGCCCGCTATCCCCGCGAAGCGGGGGCTAACTCGCCGCACTTGTCAAAATCGCAGCCTCAACCGCCTCTGTCCACGGGAAACGAAGACAAAATCGTCTTCCACGACCCCTGCTACCTGGGCCGTTATCGCAACGTCTACAAGCAGCCGCGCACAGTGGTTAAACTATCCGGAGAGCTGGTCGAGGCCCCGCGCAACCACGAGCGCAGCTTCTGCTGCGGCGCAGGCGGGGGCCTGGTCTTCCTCGGCGACGAGACCGGCGAAAGAATTGGCAAGGTGCGCGCCGCCGAGTTGGTCGCCACCGGAGCCAGCGTGATTGGCACAGCCTGTCCCTTCTGCAACAGCATCTTCCGCGATGCGCTGGCGGAACAGGGCGAAGGCGCGCCGCAATTGCTTGATATTGCACAGTTGACCGCGCGAGGATTGCCGGTCAGCGGTGCGAGTTAAGATGAACGGAGCCATTTTTTATGAAAATCATTGTCGCTATCAAACAGGTGCCGGAGCGCGATGCGCAAGTGCGCATTGACGCCGCGGCCAAGTGGATTGAGGAGTCGGGCCTTCAGCACGCGCTGAATGAGTCTGACGCCTACGCCCTCGAAGAAGCCTTGCAGCTCAAGGAGAAAAACGGCGGCGAAGTGGTTGTCCTCATCGCCGGCCCTGAGCGCGTTGGGCCCACCATCCGCGAGGCGCTGGCCAAGGGCGCTGACCGCGCCATTCATATTGACTGCGCCGATCTGGGCAAACTCGACGCCCTCGGCGTGGCCCGTCTCTTGGCCGCCGCCATCAAGCCCGAAAGCCCCGACTTGGTGCTCACCGGCCTTCAGTCCGACGACCTCGGCCAGGGGCAAACCGGCGTGATTCTAGCCGAGTTGCTCGGCCTGCCGCACTCCTCGCTCATCCTCCACGTCGAGAAGACCGACGCGGGCCTCACCGTGAAGCGCGAACTCGAAGAAGGCTGGTTCCAGACCATCGAACTGCCCGCCCCCGCGGTCCTCACCATCCAGTCGGGCGGCAACAAGCTGCGCTACGCCACGCTGATGGGCATCAAGCGCGCCCGGAGCAAGCCGGTGCTTCAGGTCGCGGAGGCTGAGCTGGCCATTGACGCCGCGCCCGTCGTCGTTCTGGAGCGGGTTGCGCTGCCCCAAAAACAAAAATCGACCCAGATTCTCTCCGGCACTCCCAAGGATGCCGCGGCGGCTCTGGTTGAAAAACTGAAATTTGAAGCGAGGGTGCTATGAGCGGCATTTGGGTGGTATTGGAAGAGCGGGAAGGCCGCATTGGCCGCATCAGTTGGGAAGCCGTCGTCGCTGGCCAGAAGTTGGCCGCGCTCACCGGCCTGGCCGCGAACGCCGTCGTCATCGGCGCGCAGACAGAGGCCCTGGCCGCCGAAGTTGCCGCCAAGGCCGTCGGCAAAGTGGTTCGCGTGGAGCATCCGCTCCTGGCCGCTTACACGGCGGACGGATTTACGCTTGCCCTGCAACAATTCATTGAAAAGGAGAGCCCCTCGTATGTGGTATTTCCGCACACCTACCAGGTGCGCGACTACGCCCCTGCGCTGGCGGCTCGGCTGGGCCAGGTGCTCATCGGCGACGTAACCGCCATCGGCGAAGGCCCCGTCTTCACGCGGCAATTGATGCAAGGCCGTCTCAATGGCTCTTACCGGCACTTGGGCGACGGGCCATGCCTGATCTCCGTGCAGGCTGGAGCCTTCCGCGCCGAGGAACTCGCGGCGGCAGCGGCCGGCGCAGCCGAAGTCACCGTCTTCTCGCCCTCCATCGAGCCGGCGCGGATTCGCACCAAGCCGAGTGAGCGTTTCCGGGGCGCGGCTCAAACCGTGGACCTGACGGCGGCGCAGATGATCGTCGGCGTGGGCCGCGGCATCAAGGACGCCGATAAACTTCCATTGGTGCAGGAGCTGGCCACGGCCTTGGGCGCGGAGCTGGGCGCATCCCGGCCCATCTGCGACAACGGCTGGCTGCCCATGGAGCGGCAGATCGGCAGCTCGGGCCAGACCATCTCGCCCAAGCTCTACATCGCCCTGGGCATCTCCGGAGCCATTCAGCACTTGGTCGGCATCAAAGGCTCGCAGTGCGTAGTGGCCATCAACAAGGACCCCGACGCGCCCATCTTCGAAGCCGCTGACTACGGCATAGTCGGCGACCTCGCGGATCTCGTCCCGGCGCTCACCGAAGCGGTGAAGGCAGCCGCCCAGCAATAAAACCCTCCGGGCCGATAGAGCAACTCTCCGTCGGCCCGTCCTTCCCCCGCCGTAATCTTGCCTTTTGCGTAGTAGATATAGCTTCGGAACCGTCATAAATGATCTTGCCCGCGGCATCCTAGACATATGGTCTCCCAGGTCTGAAAATCCAGACCTGGAGCACCCGCCAAAGGTCGAGACAAATTGGAAATAGGAGTATGGGTTCAATGAAGAACAACAACGCTAAGAGTGATGAAGGAGTCAGGTCAATGAAGGTTAGCGTTAAGGTCAAGGCATTCTGCTATGTGGGCATGAATTTCGGGGTTCTGTTCTTTTCCTTCGTATGCCTCGTTCAAGGAGTATCGACACAAAGGAGTCTCATCATTTATCTGGCATCTGCTGTATGGATAAACCTTATGCTATGGGCTGGGTTCAGAATGAGAGATAAAGGTACCCTCTGAAGTCGAGCCAGGCGACAGGTGCCCATGTCTGACCATCCATAAATGACTGGGTGCCCCAGGTCTCGCTTCTGAGACCTGGGACTCTGTGAACCAATCAGAACGATGCAACCTGCCTTTTCGCTTCAGTTAAACCGCCAAGACTCTTGTTTGGGACAAGAGTGAGTGATGCTCTAGCTTTTAGCTAAACAAGCATCTGGAGTATTCAAGAGATTTTGAAAGTGCTCGACGAATTGCGCCACGTGTAGTCCATCGGCCAAGGCATGATGCGCATGAATCGAGACCGGCATGGTTCGGCGTCCATCCGCTTCTGTGATCTTTCCAAACGTTATTCGCGGGGCAGAGTCCTCATCGGCAAAATTACGAGCATGCGAGATGGAGGTGAAGTCGAACCAGGGAAGCGTCGAAAAACGGATTAGGTTGGGCTCCGGATATCGCTCAATATCTGTGCGCTGCCGCACACGTTCTAACTCGGGTGTGGCATCTCTTATAAAATCGTCGATACGCTCATAGAAACTATAGTGTGCAAAACCGATGGTTCCGTTTGGGCGTCCCACGGCATTACCGCCATGAATCTGCTCATAGCGCCAGACTTCACCATTGACGATTCGGGTATGGAAGTTCTCCACCTGATGTGCCGCGACCAACGCTCGGTGTACAAGCGATAGAAAGACGGAGATCCCGTGATCTTTAGCATAGCGATACGTAGCCGAGCAATCAACGCGCAGGCAAACGCCATGGTAAGGTTCCGTGAAATCTTTGAAGAAATTGAAGACCGCCGTTCGTTCCCAGGTCTCCAGGTCGATCTTTTGCCGCGTGTCTGAGAAGGTTTTCTGCATAGATCATGATAAACCTGGAGAAACTTTGACCGGCCGGCTGGTGGCCCAAGTCTGACCATCCACAAAAGACTGGGTGCCCCATATCTGGCGCAGTTTTATCGCGCCAGATGTGGGAGACCACACACTCAACCATCCGTTTCTGATTTTCCCGAGTATCTGATTTCGGATGGGATACCATGACCCACGATAATTTTTAGAACGGCGGGTGCCCATGTATGACCATCCATAAATGAATGGGTGGCCCATATCTGGCGCAGTCTCATCGCGCCAGATGTGGGAGACCACACACTCACCCCCCCCCCGTTTCTGATTTTCCCGAGTATCTGATTCCGGGTGGGAGACCACGACCCTCGATAATTTTCAGAAAGTCGGGTACCCAAGTCTGACCATCCATAAGAGACTGGGTGCCCCATATCTGGCGCAGTTTTATCGCGCCAGATGTGGGAGACCACACACTCAACCATCCGTTTCTGATTTTCCCGAGTATCTGATTTCGGATGG
>Ga0224529_1000581_pt1 | contig 26360 bp, 13 predicted proteins | sample CBST50metaG_FD_179893 | JGI IMG/M metagenome (GOLD analysis project Ga0224529, IMG submission 179893) | Peat soil microbial communities from Stordalen Mire, Sweden - C.B.S.T50 | ecosystem: Environmental > Terrestrial > Soil > Wetlands > Peat | place: Sweden: Norrbotten County, Stordalen Mire... | reverse complement strand
GTACCATGGCCATCCTCCTTGCAGTTGGGGAGAACCCAGGCAGGACAGCAGTCATACATCTATGATCCTAGACCGTAGAAATCATGATGATTGAAAGATGCTTCGATGGTCAATCCGGTTGCACAAAATGTGACGTGACTTTGGCGTTATTCCTGGATGGAATAAGCTGCTCCCGAGAATTCATTGGACAGCACGGACAGCATGGGGGAATCTCTGGGGTACGTGCAAACCTTGATATTCGAGGTTGGAGAGGAGCCACGATGCCAGACGATAATCAGCCTCCTGCGCCTGATCTCCAGAAAGAGCGTCTTTCCCGAGCACCTAGAGAACCATTGCTCGATAGTTGTCAGGCGGCAGCCATACTCAAGATTCATCCTCGGACTCTGCAACGATTGGTGCACCGAGGAAAGATTCACGCCATTCAGGTAGGCAAACTGTGGCGCTTTAAGGCGTCTGCGATTGAGGCATGGATGGATCGATAGAACCCGTAACCTCTCTGAAGAACCTCTGTTTTTTGTGCTGCTTTGCCCACAGATGGCGTAGTCTTTTCATAGCCATTTGTGCCGTGAAGTCGAGGAGAATTACAACCTTGATGGATCGCACACGATACCAATTTGGAAGTGTCACGCTCAAGAAGCGGGCGAAGGGCGCTGACGTCTGGGAGTTCCGCTACTACGAAACGCAGGCCGATGGAGCCAGAAAGCGGAAAGCAACTTTCATCGGAACCACGAATCAGTACAAGAACAAATCCGAGGCGCGGGTTGCAGTCGAAGCCCTTCTCCTAAGACTCAACGAAGAAAAGCCACAGCATCACCTGGGCGCTGTCACCTTTGGCGCGATATGCGACCGGTACATTGAGGAAGAGTTGCCGCCGCGCTACTCGACCCGCAAGTCGTATCTGTCGAATATCAATATCCACATTCGTCCAAGGTGGGGGCACTACCTATTGCACCAGATCCGTCCGATGGTGGTCGAAGGCTGGTTGAAGAGTTTGGATATGGCACCAAAATCGAAAGCTCATATCCGTGGCGTCATGCACCTGATGTTTGAGTGCGCGGCCCGCTGGGAACTCTTCAATGATCGCCGAAACCCTATTCAGATGGTCCGAGTAAAGGGCGGGACCAAACGACTTGTGCGCCCTACGGTGTTGACTGTGCAAGAATACGAAACCATCCTCGGATTGCTGAAAGAGCCCTACCGCACGATGGTGATCGTTGCTCAATGCCTCGGTCTGCGCGTCAGCGAGATTGCGGCGCTTCAATGGGACGACTTCGACTTCGAGAAGAACCAACTGCTCGTTCAACGGAGCTTCGTGAGCGGGCATGTGGACGACGTGAAGACGGAGTATTCTCGCGACTATGTTCCACTTCACGAATCTCTGGCCGAGGTGCTGCTCGAATGGGAGAAGGAAGCCTTGCCAACCGAGGAAGGCTGGGTTTTCGCAAATCCTCTTACGAACAAGCCGTACTACCCGACAGAAATTCAGAAGCGGCACATTCACCCTGCAGGTTGCTGCCTGGTGGCTTGTCCAAAGTGCGGAGCCAATGTTGGCGTCTGGTGTAAGCAGGACGGTCGCACTCCCAACGGCAAACGTCTCCTCATCCACGAGGAGCGCAAGGCTGCCACTGGGAAGTATGGCCGAATCGGCTGGCATACATTCCGTCACACCTACCGTTCGTGGCTGGACGAAACTGGCGCACCGATGAAAGTGCAACAGGAACTCATGCGTCACGCCTCAATCCAGACGACGATGAACGTTTACGGACAGGCAATGTCGAGTTCCAAGCGAGAAGCCAACAGCAAGATCGTGGAAATGGTGCTCAAGCCATTGAAAGCGAGCGCCTGAAACCAGGAATTTTGCGATTGGGAGTCAATGGGAGTGGATTTGAAGGAGTGGCCAATCAAAATCAGTTCGTAAATTATTGATTAGATTGGTTGCGGGGGCTGGATTTGAACCAGCGACCTTTGGGTTATGAGCCCAACGAGCTACCGGGCTGCTCCACCCCGCATTCACAGTTTAGCAACGAGTAGGGGCGGGGGTCAAATGCGGTCTTGACGCAAGGTCTCTTTCCTCCAGCGCAGCGGCATCCGGTAAACTGACGGGAACCCCGAAATGTGAGCGAGGAGCCCCGCGAATGTCCTATCTATATGTTGCTGTGCTGGCTGTCATTGTGGTCGTGTTGCTGTCGGTGGCGCTCTATCGCACCTCGCAGGTGAAGACAAAGGCCGACTACCTGGTGGCCGGACGGTCGCTGCCGGCCATCGTGCTGGTGCTTACGCTGCTGACCTCGTGGATCGGCGCCGGGTCGCTCTTTGCCGGGGCGGAGAACGCCTACAAGAACGGCTTTGCGGCCCTGTGGCAGCCGGCCGGGGGCTGGCTGGGGCTGCTGCTCATCTACTTCATCGCTCCCCGCGCACGCAAATTCGCCCAATTCACGCTACCCGACCTGTTGGAGGTGCGCTACAACCAGACGGCGCGCGTGCTGGGCACCATTGCCATCCTCTTCGCGTATATCGGAATCACCAGCTACCAGTTCAAGGGGGGCGGCGATGTGCTGCACCTGATCTTCCCCGAGGCGATCACGCCGGAGCTGGGCACCTACATCATCGCGGTATTCGTGATTGTCACCACGGCCCTGGCCGGCATGTCGTCGGTGGCCTACATGGACGTGGCCATCGGCTCACTGGTCACCGGCATCTGCATCATCGCCACTCCGTATCTGTTTCTGCAGGCCGGCGGTTGGACCGGGCTGCACGCCGTTCTGCCGGCTGAGTATTTCCAGGTGCTGGGCAACTACCGCTTCAATCCCGAACATGTGCGCCAGTCCGCTGGAATGGGCGTGGTCCGCGCACTTGAATTTCTGGTGCCGACGATGTTGCTCATGCTCGGCAACCAGGTGATGTACCAGAAGTTCTTCTCCGCGAGATCTGAAAAGGACGCGCGCGTCTCGGTGATCGGCTGGATTGTGGGCACCGTGGTTCTGGAGACGCTGATTGTTTCCATCGCGATCTTTGGCCGGGCGCTCTACCCCACCGGCGAAGTGGCGCTGCATCCGCGCGAGATCATCCCCTACACGGCCCGCCACGGTCTGCCTGCGGTGCTGGGCGCCGTGCTGCTGGGCGCGGTCTTCGCCAAGGTTATTTCCACGGCCTCGAACTACCTGTTTTCGCCGGCCACCAACCTGGTGGAGGACGTCTTCGTGCGCTACATTTCGCCAGGAGCGTCGAATAAACAAGTGTTGATCGTCTCGCGGCTGGCGGTGGTGCTGCTGGGTTGCTGGGCGCTCTACCAGGCGGTCTACGCCGAGAGCATTTTGCAGAAGATGCTGTGGGCTTACACCATCTACTCTGCCGCGCTGACGCCGGTGGTGCTGGCGGCGTTCTACTCGAAGCGGGTCACGGCGTGGGGCGCGGTGGCGGCGATCGGCAGCGGAACGGTGGTTACATTGGCCTGGGATCTGCCAGGAGTGCGGTCGATCTTCCCGCACATTCTGGCCGACCGCGACGCCATCTTCCCGGCGCTCTTCGCCGCCGTGGCGGCCATGATCGTGGTCAGCCTCTTCACGCCCAAGCCGGCGCCAGAGCAGTTGGCGCAGTTTTCGGACTAGAGCGAAACCGCGCTGGAGCGGCAAAGATGGCGTCATTTTGGCCTCGATTTTGGCCATTATCAGCCAAAGATGGCCCAAAAACGGCTAAAAAGGGGCCAAAAAAGGCCAGTTTCAGTTACCGATCAGTTAACTATGTATTTTGGTATGCAGTTCATTCTTTGATACTTACGAGATTTTTGTGGAAGCAAAAGTGATAATTATCTATAGGGGGGTGGGGTAAACGACGATTTTGGCGGTTTTTTTGCCTGGAATCGACCTCAAAAGGTCGATTCCAGCAGTACGGTTTTGCCTCCTTGGGGTTCTGGAAGGACCGCAAGGCCCGGGCCTAAAGGCCCCGTTGTTTTGGCTTTTTTCAGGGGGTTGAAACCCCCTGCTCCCTCCGGAATCTCCGATCTACAACTGTGGGCCTAGAAACATCATGCGCTTATGGGGCTTAATTCTACGCAAGGAAAATCGACCTCCAACTCCTTGGTTTTCCAGAGCGAGGGCGGGCGAGATCCGCTCCCTGAGAAGCGGGCGGAGGGGCGGCTGCTTGCCGCGGTGGGTCCTGGGTACAGCAAGGGTGGAAGCGTGCTAAAAGATCTTGAACTTGAAGCCCGAGCTCACGCCGTAAGAAGACAATGTGCCGTAGTGGAATTGCGGCCAGGTCTGGTACTCGAAGTCCACGGCCCGCCAGCGAATCCGCTGCGTCAGGCGATAGTCCAGTCCGGCTCCCGGCGCAATCACCAGGCTGGTGTCTTTGCCCAGGTTGTAGGTGTAGTTGAACTGGCCAACGCCCACCAGCGCCTTGGCGTAGGGCTGGAATCTCCCGTAGTACCAGGAATAGCGGAGGCCGCCCAGATAGGTTGCGGCGTTGATGTTGTGGGTCTGGTGAAACTTGAGCCAGCGCGCCTCGCCTTCAAAGCCATAGTGGTGCAAGGAGTCGGCGTCGACAAACGCCGTAGCGCCCAGCACCTTCACCTCGCCGAATTGCAGGTAATAGTCTGAGGCCGTGCCTCCAACCGACATCCTGGCGCCGTTCGCGTCCGCCGAAGGCGCCACCTGTGCACGAGCCGCGCATCCCATGCCTAGGCAAACCGCCAGGAGAGCGGCGGCCCTGAGCGCGGCATGAAACGGCCTCATGCCCGACCTGACGCCCCACGTTTGAGGGGGAAAACTGAAGTTCTTCATTCCTCTTCTACTCCCTGGTTCATGGGTTACGTTACTTGGCGGTAATGGTCAGCGTCACGTTCTGATAGTGCGTAATGTTGCTGTTGACGCCCACGCCGGTCACCTGGATCACATAGGTTCCCGGCGCCGCGGTGGACTGCGAGAATCCCGAGCAACCGGTGACCAGCATGGCCCCGACTCCCAGCATAAGAAGCAGCGCCGTGCTCAGCGCCACCGCATACCGCTTTCTGAAGCGACCCCAGACGAGTCCGAAGAAGACGCTGAACGGCAGCAGCAAGCCCGCCAAAGCAACTGACCGGATCCCCGGGCGCGTGTTCATGGCGGATGCGCCACCGCCCAGCGGATTGTTGGTGTCGATGGTCAACAGCACGTTTTGGACGCCGTTGGCCGCCAAGGTGGGCGCGGCCTGCGCGAAGTGGCAGTTGACGCCAGACGGCAGCGATGCGCATCCCAGCCCGATGGTGTCGGTGAAGCCGCTTTTCGAGGCCAGCGTCACAGTCATTGCAACATTCTGGCTGGCCGCCACGGTTACCTTGCCCGGCGTGACGGTCAGGTCGAAGCCCATGGCCGTGCTGGAGATGGTTACCTGATTGGAAGTGGACCCGGTATGCACCGCGTCTCCGCTGTAAACCGCAACAATGTTGTAGGTTCCGCTGGGCAGATTCGGGACCAGAGTCGCCACGCCGCTGGAATCCACGGGAGCCGATCCCACCAGCGTTGTGCCGTAGCTGAACGTGACCGTGCCGGTGGGCGTGGGCAGCGGAGTGCTTCCCATGGAGGGAGCATTGTTCAGCACCGTGGCCACCAGGATGGTGGTCGGACTGGTTCCGTTTGTCGCCGAAACGCCCAGGTCGGTGAGGGTGGGAATCGTCACCACCACCTGGCTGACCGCGCTGGACGTACTTGCCACGTCGTTGGCGTCCCCTGCATAGACAGCGGTAATGGAGTGCGTGCCCACCGCCAGCGCCGAATAAGTGAATGTGGCCGTACCCGTCGCGTCCAGCGTCGAACTACCCATGGCGACTCCATCGGCAAGGAAGTTGACTGTGCCGGTGGGTGTTGCTCCGTTGCCCTTCACCTTGGCGGTAAAGACGACCGGGTACAGCACCACCGATGGATTCGGAGTTGAAGTCACTGTCGTTGCCGTGGTTGCCTGGATCACTGGGACCGCCAGCGGGGTCGAGGCGCTGGTGTTGTCGTTTGCGTCTCCGCTATAGGTGGCAACAATCGTGTGAGTGCCCGGCGCAAGCTTCGGGTTGATGGTGGCCGTTCCGGCCGCGGTCAGCGGCACGGTGTTCAGGACGGTGGTTCCGTCTGTAAATGTAACCGTGCCTGTGATCGTGGCCGCGCCGGCGACGATCTTCACGTTCGCCGTGAGAGCCACGGGCAGGCCGGCGATGCCCGGTGTGGGAGTGGCCGCCAGCGTGGTCGATGTATCGGTCTTGTTCACGATCTGCGAAATCGCAGTAGTAGTGCCGGCACTGTAATTCGTGTCTCCCTGGTAGGCCGCCGTGATGGTGTGCGTGCCAGCCGCCAGCGCAGAGGTCGTCACCGTAACGATGCCCGTCGCGCCCGTCAGGTTCGCGGTGGCAAATTTCACGCCCCCATCGAGGAAGTTGACTACGCCCGTCGGAGCAACGGTTCCGTTGCCCGTGATCGTCGCGGTGAAGGTGACCGCATTTCCGTAATTCGAGGGGTTCAGGCTGGACGCCAACGTGACGGCTGGGGCCACCTGCACATCCTGGTTCAAGACTTTGGAAGTGATGGGGAGAATGTCGTTGGTCGCGTCGCCACTGTACGCGGCAGTGATGGGATGCACCCCGATGGCCAGCGCCGCGGTGGCGTAGGCAGCCACGCCCGCCGCATTCAAAGGAACATTCGCGGCCAGCGTCGTGACGCCGTCCAGGAAGGTCACCGTTCCGTCCGGCGTGACGCCGCCGCCACCGGAGATCGCCAGGGTCGCGGTAAAGGTGACCTGTTGATTCAACTGCGATGGATTCGCACTGCTGCCGAGGTTGATCGCCGTTGCTTCGTTGACAACCTGCGTCAGCGTGCCGGAACTGGGAAGGAAGTTCGAGGTTGTTGCGGCTATGTAGGACGCCGTAATCGGGTGCGCGCCCACGGCGAGAGGGATTGTGGTCATGTAGGTAGCCACGCCCGCCGCATTCAAAGGAACATTCGCGGCCAGCGTCGTGACGCCGTCCATGAAGGTCACGGTCCCGACCGGTATACCGGCGGTTGCACCCGCGGTCACCGTCGCAGTGAAGGTCACGGCCTGTCCGTAGAACGAGGGGTTACTGCTTGAGGTAAGCGTGACCGTCGTCGCATTGACCGGCGTTGCTATCCCCCCTAATACGATGTCCAGCGGGAAGACCTCTGTATCGGCGGGAAAATTCACCGTGTAGCCAGACAGATCGATGTTGCCTTGCAGGGGTTCGGAAGTAGCTCCCGCGCGAAAGACCAGCGTAACTGGAGGGGCAAATACCGCGCCAATCGTGCAGTCGGTATCCACATCCAGCGAGACGGAGAGGCTGCAGTTCGTGGTCGCCGCGTCGACCGCGGCATTGGCGTCCGGCGTGATGGCGGTCAGGTCCAGCGCCGCGTTTCCGTCGTTCTCGACTGTCTGGCGCTGGAGAGCGGATTTGTTCCCTGCCTGGATTGGCGTAGCGGCGAAGTTGAGGACCGACTGGTTGCTTAGAATCTCCTCGACCAGCATGTAGTAATAGTCGGCATAGTATACATCGCCCTTGCCATCCACAAAGAGACCTAATGGGGCGAAAATCTGCACCAACCCCAGCACTCCGGTGGTGGGGTTCAGGGTGCTGTTGTTGCCGTTTCTGATCAGAGTTACGATCTCTGAGCCGGTGTTGTTCACTTTCCGCAGGGCGTAATTCGCTGTGTCCGCGATATAAAGATTCCCAGCCGCGTCCAGGGCTACACCGGAGGGATTGTTCAAAGTCGCAGCATTCGCCGGACCTAAGTCACCGGAGTAGCCCGCGGCCGCAGTTCCCGCATAGGTGCTGATTACGCCCGTGGAGTCCACCTTGCGAACCCGGTTGTTGGCCGAGTCCGGAATATACATATTGCCGGCGGCATCGAACGCCACACCATAGGGCAGGCTGAGTCCGGCGCTGGTCGCCGGCCCTCCATCTCCCGAGAAGGTTCCCTTGCCGTCCGCGTTTCCGCTTGGATTTCCGTTTCCGGCCACCGTGGTGATGATGCCGGTTCCCGCATCGACCCTGCGGATGCACTGGTTGCTTGTATCGGCAATGTAGAGATTGCCGTCGGTGTCGACCGTGATGCCCATGGGTTGATCGAGCGTGGCTGAAGTTGCCGCGCCATTGTCCCCGGTGTATCCCGACACGCCCGTGCCCGCCACGGTGGTGATGATGCCGGTGGAAAGCGCGATCTTGCGCACCGCATTGTTTCCGCTATCGGCGATGTACAGGTTGCCGGCGCCGTCCAGCGCCAAGCCCGACGGAGCATTCAGCGTGGCTTTGGCCGCTTTGCCGCTATTGCCCGTGTAGGACGCGCTGCCAGTTCCCGCATAGGTCGATATGATGCCCACCAGCGCCGGCGCAACGGGCGCCGCGACCTTGCGGATGCGGTTGTGGGCGCTGTCAGCGATGTACAGATTGCCCGCGCCATCCAGCACGATGCCCGCGGGCTGGTCCAGATTCGCCGAGGTCGCGGCCACTCCATCCTTGGTCGAAGTCCACGTGCGATACTCGCCAGCGACCGGAATCACGTTGCCGGGAACCAGTACGCCCAGCCCGCCAGACCCCGTGCCCGACAGATAAGTCATGCCCAGAACGTTGCTGCTCGAGTCCAGAAGGACCACCGCGCCGATGCGAAGGCCGGGAGCGCTCGGATCGAAGGTTACCGATTGCGTGCAGGGGTTGGCCGGCGCCAGCTGAAACCCGGGCGCACAGGTGGACACACCGCTGCCTGCGGCAAAGTCCAATCCGGAGACGCCGGCTGTCAACACTTCCACCTTGCCGACGACGCCCGACGACGACGCCGTCACGGAAACGGTCTTTGGGTCGGAGGTAGTGCCAACCTGTTGCGACGAGAAAACCGTTTGCGCCCACGCGCCCGATCCAGTCAGCAGGATGGCCACCAGAAACGCCAGCCAGATCCGAGAACGTGTCGCCGTCAACCTTCCGTGCAAACGGCAATGTCCGTCGCTCGCGATCTTCCAGTGAGGCGCGTCGGGCGTTGCTGTAGATAACAGGACCAAAAGGCTTTTCTGGCATTTGCTCAGGAAAACATGGGGGAGGGAGGGGGGCATGGGGGACTCCGTAAGTACTTTGAACTTGCTTCGTTGTCCTGGGCTTCCAGGACAGGTACCGTGTGAACAACCAAGCCCCGTTACTGGCTCAATGCGGCCGGGGGGCAGGTGATGTGGCGTGAGTATACCCCAATCGTAACCTGATTTGCGGTTACTTTTAGATCAAAAATTGGTATTTCTGTGCGGGTTAGTACTCACTCCTGAAGGTCGAAAAACTTCCTTCTCTCACAAAACAAGGGAGCTAGACGCACCATGGCATTTTTTCGGGTGTTGCCGACCGAACCGCCGGTTCTGCGCTGCCTGGTTATTGGATGGCGAACTGCCATTCAAAACGCCTGACGCAACGATTACCAGCTCTTATCGGAAAAAATAGCTCGCTCTTGCACGCTCACATTCTGATGCTCTGAGTTTGAGTGTGAAATGTGTTGAAAGACAGAACTGTCATCCCTGGTTCGTGGGATTGCCTGCCTGGAAGCCTAACCGTCCCTGTCCCGCGTATCCTGTCCGCAGGGGAAATCACATGCAGCGGATTGTTGGCTTTGCACTCATCCTTTCGTCTCTCTTCGCACCAGGCGCGCTTGCCCAGAGCATTCATGGCGGCGACGGCATCACCCTCCCGCCGCCGCCCTCCGTCGAAGCCGTTCCCGTCGCCGACGACTACTTCGGCGCCAAAATCCCCGACAGCTACCGGTGGCTGGAAGACGCCAAAAGCACAGAGACCCGCGCCTTCCTCGACGCCGAGAACGCCTACACCTCCCGCTACCTGAAACAGGCGCGCATCCGGCCCCAACTGGTGGACGATCTGGACGCGCTGGAGCACGTCTCGCGGTGGTCCATGCCTATCGAGCGCGACGGCAACTTCTTCTTTATCAAGCGACTGGCGGGCGAGGAGCAGGCCTCCATCTATATTCGCCGGGGGTGGACCGCGAAAGACGAGCGTCTGATCGATCCCGCCGCCCTGAGCCGCGATCCCAACACCTCGGTCAACCTGGCGGATGTTTCCCACGACGGCACGCTGCTGGCTTATGAAGTCCGCCAGGGCGGGGCAGACGAAACCACCGTCCGCGTGGCCGACATCAAAACCGGCAAGACTCTGGAGGACGAACTGCCCGCTGGTCTCTATCGCTCGGTCAACTTCACCCCGGACGGCAAAGGGCTCTTCTATGCGCGCTCCAACCGCCAGGGCACGCTCCTCTTCCAGCATGTGCTCGGAACCCGTCCCTCCCGCGACACGCTGCTCTTCGGCCACGAGTTTCGCGGCGAGGAACTGGGCCCCATCGACCTCTTCAGCGCCGATGTCACCGACGACGGCCGCTACCTGGTCGTTGAAATCGGCCGCGGCGTTCCGGCCAGGCGCGTGGATATCGTCTTCCGCGACCTGACCAAGCCCGGCTCGCCTTTCGACATCCTGGTTTGGGGCATCGATTCCCGCTTTTCCGCTATCCATGTTGGATCGGGGGCCAAGGGCGAATGGTACGTGAAGACCGACTACCACGCGCCTTTGGGATGCATTCTCAAAGCCGACCCCGGCATCCTGCCCGATGTATGGAAAACCATCGTTCCTCAAGGTGCGGAGCCCATTGAAAACTTCTCCATCGTCGGCGGCAAACTCTACGTCAAGCGCCTGAAGGACGTGCAATCCGAAACCTCTATCTACTCCCTGGACGGAAAGTCCCTGGGTCGCCTCGACTTCGACGCCATCGGCTCAGTTTCCGGCATCCAGGGCCGCACCACCGACCGCTACGGCTTCTTCGCCTTCGAGTCGTTCATCCAGCCGCCCACGCTTTATCGCCTGGACACGCTCACCGGCAAACGCGACCTCTTTGCCCAGCCGAAAATCCCCTTTGACTCCAGCCAGTACGAACTGAAACAAGTCTTTTTCAAGTCCAAGGACGGCACTCAGATACCCATGTTCATCGCCGGCAAGAAGGGGCTGAAGCAGGACGGCACCGAGCGCCTGCTGATGACCGGCTACGGCGGCTTCGATCTGAGCATGACCCCGCACTGGAACCCGGCCTATGCCTGGTGGCTTTCGCAGGGAGGCTGGTTCGCCCTGCCCAATCTGCGCGGCGGCAGCGAGTATGGCGAACACTGGCACGAGCAGGCCATGTTCGAGAAAAAGCAGAACGTCTTCGACGACTGGTTTGCCGCCGCCGAATACCTGATCGACCACAAGTACACCTCGCCCCGGCATTTCGCCATCACCGGCCGGTCGAACGGCGGCCTGCTCATGGGAGCAGCCATCACCCAGCGGCCGGATCTCTTCTCGGCCGTGCTGTGCGGTTACCCATTGCTCGACATGCTCCGTTACCAGAAGTTCCTCCAGGGTCCGCAATGGACCACCGAATACGGCACCGCGGAAAACGAAAAGCAGTTCTTCTATCTGCTCAAGTACTCGCCCTACCACAACGTAAAAGCCGGTACGGCCTACCCCGCCGTGATGTTCTTCACCGGCGACAGCGACACCCGCGTGGACCCTCTCCATGCCCGCAAGATGACGCCTCTCCTGCAGTCGGCCTCGTCCAGCGGACGCCCCGTCCTGCTGCATTACAGCCTCACGGGAGGCCACTCAGGCGGAGTCGCCGTGGAACAGCAGATTCAGGACGATGCCGACCAGCTCACCTTCCTTTGGACGGAAACGGGACGAGTTGCCTCCAAAGAGTAGTCACTGGTTCGCACTTTGGATACTCACCGGGAGTGTCCTGCCGTAACCTCGTGCCGGGAGCGCCCCTTCCGATAAAGCAGACATGGGAGTTGCGTAGCACGTTCTCAGCAGCGAACTTACGTGCCAGGCAGACCCGAGAATCACTCTACCCCGGAGTCAAGATGCCGCAAACAGTGCTCGAGATGGGCGGAATCGATCGGCAGCAGGAGGATGCACGCCTGGCCGCGCTCATTTCCACCGACATTCTCGACACTCCGCCTGAAGTTGGATACGACGCGATTACCCGCCTGGCCGCCGAATACTTTCAGGCAGATACCGCCCTGCTCGGCTTTGCCGACGAGAGCCGCATCTGGGTCAAATCGCATTGGGGCCAGGTGGTACGCGAATTGCCGCGCAAAAACTCCATCTTCGAGATGGTCCTTGCGGAAGACGGCCCGGTGGTGATTCCGGATGTCTCGGTCAACCCACAGCTCGAAGACAAGCTGCTCCTGCTCGGGCGCATGGGGGTCGTATTCTTCGCCGCCGTTCCGGTCCGCTCCTTCGATGGAAAGATTCTCGGCGTCTTGACGATCTTTCGCGGCCAGTCCGACCCAGGCATGACCCCGGACGCGATGCACATGCTGGAGAGCCTCGCAGACATGGCCTCCAGCCAGTTGGAGCTGCGCAGATTGCGCAAGACCATCAGTGGAAATACCGTGCGCCGCTTCCGCGCGGCCGCCAACGCCAACGCCATTTGGCCGCGCAGATTCGATCTCCGCCATGCACTCGACGAGCGCCAGTTTGTGCTCTATTACCAGCCGGAAGTCGACCTTTGCACGCGCGAAATCGTGGGTCTTGAAGCCCTTATCCGCTGGGAGCACCCCGATCGCGGCCTGATCCAGCCCATGGATTTCATTCCCCTGGCCGAAGAAACCGGTCTGATCCTTCCGATCGGCGACTGGGGTCTGGCGGAAGCATGCAGCCAGATTCAGAAGTGGTGCCATCTGGACCGTTGCCATGAATCCCTGCGCGTCTGCGTCAACCTCTCCGCGCGGCAGTTTTCACGCAAGGGACTCGCCGACCACGTGGAGGCGCTCTTGCTCCAATGCGGCATCGGGAGCCGTCAACTGGGCCTCGAAATGACCGAGTCCAGCCTCATCCCCAACGTAAGCACCGCCCTCGAGGTGCTCAGCGGACTGCGCAAGCTCGGGGTCTCCCTTCTGATGGACGACTTCGGCACCGGCTACAGTTCGCTCAGCTACCTCCACTCCTTCCCCTTCGACGTGCTCAAGATCGACCGCTCCTTCGTAGGCCGCATGACCGAGGGCGAACAGCCCCGCCAGATCGTTCGCACCATCATCGAACTGGCCCGTGTGCTGGGCATGGATGTGGTCGCGGAGGGCATCGAAACCCGCGATCAATATCGCCTCCTGCGCCAGATGGGATGCCGCTTCGGCCAGGGCTTTCTCTTCGCCCGCCCCATGACCGCCGAGGCCGTGACGTGCCTGCTTGGCCTCCCCGGCCGCATCCTTCCGGACCCCGAAACCTGTGAGATCTGCTGCGAGTGAGCAGAATGCTCTCGGTCAGATCTCCCGTGCGCGGCACTGAGGGATGAACAAAGGTTGATGAGATTGGTAACTGCCGAGTTGGCGGTCATTCGCCCACTGAGAAGTATTACCATCGAGCCGAGCGTCTTGGAATGATCATGAATCGTTTTTACACGGTGGGAGTTGCCATCATCGCGTTTTCTTCCATGGCGGTCTCGCAAGAGACTGCTTCGACGGCTGCCGCTGCTTCAAAGACAATTCAGCTTGCGGTCTTGAAAGGGATGCCTTATTCCGCCACACGAACCATCACTATTACGAAATTCGGAGCCGACGGGCGAACGACAGCTCAAACGCTGAAATCGCTTCTCTGGCGGGACGCCGAGGGGCGGACTCGGCAGGAGGATATCAGTGAAAACCCCGCGATGGGCGAGGTGCGGATGATTAATATCAGCGACCCGGTTGCGCGTGTGGGCTATGCATGGGGCGACGGGGATAGCATCGACAAACAGGCGAACCCCGTATTCGTTAGCTACACTCCAAGGTCTTGGCAGGAGCTCGACATTTGGCGAAATTCTCCTTCCTCTGTCAAATTTCGAACTTCGTGCAATGCAGATCAAGCGCAAAGCGGCCGATCAAATAGCAATTGCCAGGATCTTCAGCCCAAGGTTCTCAATGGAATTTATGTTGAGGGCCAGCGCGCCACCTGGGTTATTCCCGCCGGTATCGCGGGAAATGGGCAGTCGATCACCGTAACATCAGAGAAATGGGTGTCGCCTGAACTGGAGCTCACGATCTATTCGGTGCAAGATGATCCGCGCACTGAAAGGAGTGTACTTGAGCTCACGAACATTGAATGTTCGAAGCCAGATCCGAGCCTATTCCAACCCCCAACCGGCCGTCCCAAAATGAATGCGACCCAAAGCCATCATCCCGATTGAATGCTATCGGCGTGGATGAATCGTTCTTCAATAGGGTCGCGAGAGTGTTGTCGCCAACCCGGAAGTAACGCCACTTTGAAACTCTCAAAGGCAACCGCAGGTCCTTCACTGCGTTCAGGATGACAGCGCGGTGGGTAGATGTTGAATGTGCTGGACCGGGATTGTGGTTGCATCGTGGACAACTCGGAAGGAACCCGAGAAGCAGGTCCTTCGGCTCCGCTGAAAAGCGCTCCGCTCAGGATGACAGCTTTGAGGGAGGGTGAGACGAAGATGACGGGCGAGTGGTGGCCTACTCGGAAGGAACGCCACCTTGAAACTCCCAAAGGCAACCGCAGATCCCTCACTGCGTTCGGGATGACAGCGCGGTGGGTAGAGGATGGTGGTGACTGGTGAATCCCATTTTGAAACGGCGGCGCGACCTTCCTCTTCTGGAATCCGCCCACCCTTCTGCATGGGAAATTTCTCACCCCCGCGCACTCCCTCACGCTATGCTCCAAGCCATGCAGCAACCTGCCGAAATCCCGCCCTCCCCCAACTTCGCGGGCCTGCTCGCCTCGCTTGCCGCGCCTGTCCAAAAATCCTCATCCGGCTGGTCTGGCGACAGAGACGAGGACGGCCTGGAAGACGACTTCGCCACCCTGAGCTACGAACGCGCCCTCCGCACTCATGCCCGCTACCGCCCTCCGAGTCCCACAGATCAGTCCCTCACTCAGACCGCCGATCCTGACTTCTTCCCTCTCCCAGCCGATGTCCACAAGCCGACGTCGGAAACTCCGCAGATGGCGCCCACGAGCCGGCAACCGGAGAGCGTCTCTTCGCCCACCACACTCTCCGAACGCAATCTGAAATGTACCAGCGTCACCATCCGCCTGAGCCAGGCCGAATGCGCACAACTGCGCACGCGTGCTGCCGAGGCCGGCCTCACCGTCTCTGCCTATCTGCGCTCCTGCACGTTTGAAGCCGAGTCTCTGCGGGCGATGGTCAAGGACACATTGGCCCGCTTGCGCACCGGCGCACCGGCGGAAGAGCCGGTCGTCTCCGCACCCACAGGCCGTTCCTGGCTCGGCCGGATAGCGCGCCTGCTGCCCGTGGGACACGGTGGCTAGAGCGAAACCAGAGTCACTGTGTCCTGTCGAGGGTTTTCGAAGGTCGCCGCTCCCTGGGGGTCGCGTCGACTTGAACACCTTGCTTTCGGGATGCATCTACTCTGGTTTCGCTAGAGTGCGCTGCCAGCGCCTGATTTTCGGCCCGCTTACTCGGCTTCCAGCACCAGGCACTTCAGGTATTCGGTCTCCGGCAGGTTCAGCACCACCGGGTGGTCCAGCGCAGCGCCACGCCGTTCCTTGAGCCGCACGCGGCGGTGCGCATCCGTGGCGGCCGAGGCCACGCTGGCTTCCAGATCGCTCCACCCCACATGATGCGAGCAGGAGAAGGTTACCAGCAGCCCGCCGGGATTCAGCATCTTGAGCGCTCTCAGGTTCAATTCCTTGTAGCCCCGCAGCGCGCCCTCGACCGCCCTCTGGCTCTTGGCGAAGGCCGGCGGGTCGAGCACGATGGTGTCGAACCGTTCTCCCGCATCCGACCAGTCGCGCAGGATCTTGAAGGCGTCGGCTTCGACCCAATCCACCTCCGCGCCCAGTTGACTGCGGTTCGCCTCAAGATTCAGTTCCGCCACTTCAAGCGAGGCGCGCGAACTGTCCACCCCCGTCACCTGGCGGCAGCACTCAGCCAGATGCAGGGCAAAGCCGCCCTGATAGCAGCAAACGTCCAGCGCTCTTCCGGTGGCTCCCAGCCTCCGCGCCCACTCTGCCGTGGCGGCGTAGTTGGTTCGCTGGTCAAGGAACGCGCCCGTCTTCTGCCCGGAGTTGGCATCGTAATGAAAGAGCAGGCCATTGAGCCGGAATTGGGTTTTGGCCAAAGCGGCGGCATCTTGAGTCCCCAGCCCTTCGACCCCGCACACGTAAAGCGGCGCCGGATTCGGCGCTGCCAGCCCTTCCAGTTCGCGCACCCGGGGGTCGGGACGCTCCAGGATGGCCGCCGGTTCAAGTTCTTCGCGCAGCACCCGCACGCAGGTTTCGCGCACGGCGGCCGAATCCAGCCCCCTGGCCAAAAGTTGCAGAATCACCAGTTCGCCGTATTTATCCACCACCAGGCCGGACAACTCGTCGGCCTCGCTGAAGCACATCCGGCAAGCGTCGGTCCGCTCGTCGAGCAACCCTTTCCGCCGGCCAATCGCCGTCCGCAGCCTTCGGTCCAGCAACTCGAGCCATCCCGCCTCGTCCAGCGACTCTCGCGACAGCATCCGCAGCGCAATCTGCGAGGTGGGGCTGTAAAGCGCGGTACCCAGGAGCAATCCGCGGTTGTCCGCCACCGGAAGCAACGCCGGGGGAGCCTCTTCGCTGCTTCCAGCCAGTTCGACCGATTCAATATCCGAGGCATAGACCCACAGGGAGCCGGCCCGCAGCCGGTCGGAGGCGCGACGCGTGATGCGCGCTCCAAGTGCGGAACTGGAAGACTCTTTACCTTGGCCTCCAGGCGCGGCCTTTTTGAATTTAGGATTTGAAACTTTAGGGTTCGCTTTTCCGCTGGATGCGCGGCCTTCCTGTCGTTTTGCGGCTGGACGGTTCGCATGAATCTGCTCAAAAGACGCCATGGGCCGGATAGCCTTGGGCGACTTTGGGGATGTTGCAGTTGGGGAAGTGCGCGGCTTGGTCATACGCTCCTTAAGCCGGTGCACCTGTGGAACCAGAGTGAAAGTATTCCGAAAGCAAGTCTGCTAAGTGGATCTTTCCTCGAGAAAAATCCACTTAGGAGGCTCTACTTATCGGCGCGTTCGCTCTGGTTCCCCTTTTATGGGGCCGCCGGCCCTTACTTTAGCTGAAGGGTCTCCAGGTAGCGGCTCAAATTACTGATTCTGAGCAGCAACTCCTGGGGGTTGGTCTGGTTCATCTTACCAAGAATCGGACCCCATACGGGCATTTCTCCCGCGCCGTTCGGTGCAATTTCCGAGCCAAACTGCAGAGCGGAAACGATATGCGTCTCCGGAAATCTTCCGCGATTGTTCCTGCTCAGTATCGACAAGTCGACCGGCTGCCTCTTCAAAATAGGAGCATACTGCCCATGGCCCTTGCCATCCACGCCATGACACGGCGTGCAGTAGTTCGAATACATCTGCTTTCCGCTGGTAGGAGCGGTCTTATTCACTGGAATAACTACTTTGGTCCTGGATTGATCTGCATAGCCAATTCCGCCCGCGAATACAGCGAGAATGGCTATAACTAAGAGGCGTTTCAACATAAGTTCCTCGGTTCTGGACCTCTTGTCCGAAGGGGACTCTACTCCTTCCCTGATATTCATGTGCTGTGACGGCCAGCACACAGTAAGGCCCGCCAATATGGGTGAACCAATCAGGGAACCTCCGATCGAGTCTCACGATCGCGTCCTGCTTTTTGGGACTCTTGCTTTTGGGCCTCTTGAGTGAATCGTGCGGACGGACCGAAAGTACAGTCACCGTTCGTGGCGTTTTTCAGTAAAGGTTTTCATTTCTCGTGAGAGATTAACGATATATAATTCACCAATTAAATGATCCGCCACAGAAATGGAGCCAGACGCGCCGCGAATCAGAGATGGTTGAAGCCCGGTTTCACTCCTTGGGGTCTTTCGTAGCGCCTCCCGGAAGTCGCACGCATGCAGGAATGCAAAATAGCGATCGGTACCGTCCCGTTGCTGACCGCCAGCGCGGCCGCTGCGCCATGGACCGGCTCTGCGCCAAATCGCTCTCAGCAGTCGCGTCTCGGCTCAGCCGCATCACTTCGATCTCGACACTGCCTCTCACTTTCCTCTATAAGGATGGGGTCTCCCTGCCCAAACGGGAGGCAAGCTGTAAATGCCAGCCTTCCATTCTCGCTCTTGCAGTTCCGGATAAGTTACGAAAGGAGTTTACGAATGTACGCAAGCATCATGAGAAGAATTCTGTTGGGGGCTTTGCCGTGCGTTGTTGCGGCAACCCAGCTATGCGCGGCCCCGGCAGAGGATGCCGCGAAGAAAGCGGTATTTCGGATTGGAGCGTTCGACCGGTCTTCGGTTGAGTTCGCCTCCGGAGATCCTTCCGCAAAGGTGGAATTTGTCGTCTCCAAAAGCAAACCGGAGAAGGACTGGTACGGCTATCAACCGGCCGCATCCGGCGCGGCCGCCAAAGCCCAGGATGCAACCGTTGCGACAGCTCCGCGCGCCATCTCCTTTTCGCTCGAAGGCTCCGCGGCCAAGGCCTATCGGCTGCACATTGCCCTGCTCGTTGAGGGTTCGAGCGTTCCAGCATTGCGGGTGAGCATCGACGGCAGGAACGGAATCTTCTATCTCCACCCCAAGCTCGATTACAGCAACGGCGACCAGGGAGACTCCTTCTATCCCGCCTACTCCTCTGCCGATGTGGAATTCAGCTTTCCCGGAAGTTACTTGCGCGCAGGAGCCAACACCATCACCCTGCAACCCGTTGAGGAGTCGGAAGAAACAGTTCCCGGCGCCGGCGTCACCTACGACGCCATCGAACTCGACAGCCTCGCCGCGGCCGGCGATTCCCTGTCGCCCTCGGCGCAACTGATGCCGACAGTCTTCTTTACCGAACGCCAGGGAGAGCTTCAGGAGACTCTTGAAGCATTCATTCAGCATAACAAGCCGATAACTCCAGGCGCAGGCGCCGACCTTGCGATCGGTAACAAGCACTACCATGCCAGTCTCAGCGGCGGACAGGATTTCGGCGAGGAAAAAGCGACCTTCCAGGTGAGCGATTTCCAGCCACAGAGCGAGGCGCGCCTGACGGCCAAGATCGACGGCCGCGAGGAGCATTTCAAGCAGACCATCGATCCCAAAAAGAAGTGGACGGTGCTGATTGTTCCCCACATTCACGTCGATATCGGCTATTCCGATTACCAGGCCAAGATTGCCGCCATTCAGAGCCGCACCATCGACGAAGCGATGGATATGACGGCCAATCATCCCGAGTTCCGCTTCAGTCTCGATGGCGAGTGGGATCTGGAGCAGTATCTCAGCTCCCGCTCCGCCGCCCAGCAACAGCGAGCCATCGAGGCTTTCCAGAAGAAGCAACTGTTCCTGCCGGCTCAATACGTGAACCTGCTCACCGGCCTGCCCACCACGGAAACCCTGATCCGCTCGCTCTATCCCAGCGCCAACTTCAGCCGCAAGTACGGCACGCCGATGGATTATGCCAACATCACCGACGTTCCCTCGTGGTCCTGGTCCTATGCCTCCATTCTTGCCAGCGCGGGCATCGACTCTCTGGCCGGCGGCAGCAATAACTACCGGGCCCCGGTGTTATTGCAGGGGCGCCTCAATGAAAACTCTCCCATATGGTGGGTAGGACCGGATAACAAGCGCGTGCTCGTCTGGTATTCGCGCATTTATCAGCAGATGCAGGCGCTTTTCGGCCTGCCGCCGGTTCTGCAGGCGGGACGCGACAGCCTGCCGCTCTTTCTCCAGCAATACGAGCACCCCGGCTATCGCGCCAACGCCGCGATCCTCTTTGGAACGCAGGTGGAGAACACCGACCTCTTCCCGCAACAAGCGGAACTCGCGAAGACGTGGAACAGTCTCTACGCCTACCCTCACTTCGAGTACAAAGGCTTTCATGAAGCTATCAAGACCATAGCTGACCAGTTTGGCGATCACATCCCCACCATGCGCGGAGACGGCGGACCTTATTGGGAAGATGGAGCCGGCTCCGATGCCTATTACGTCGCCATGGAGCGCTGGACAGAAGGCCGCGCGCAGACGGCGGAGAAGTTCGTCACGCTGGCATCGCTGGTCAATCCGCGGCTGAAGATGAACACTTCCGAGTTGGATGCGATGTGGAAGGACATGGTGCTGATGGATGAACACACATGGGGCGCCTATAACAGCGTCTCCGACCCCACCAGCATGGAAGCCACCGGCCAGTTGGCGATCAAGGATCAGTTCGCAGTGAACGCTCGCGCCAAAGTCGACATGGTCACCCGGCGCAGCATGGCCAACCTCGTTGACGCCATTCCCGCAGGTCCGGGAAGCATGATCGTCTTCAACAGCCTGAACTGGAAACGCAGCGGGCCGGTCTCAATGGACATCGACAAGGGCAGCGAGATCGTCGATGCGACGACCAACCAGGCAGTCCCTTACGAACTTCTCTTCACCGGACCTAACTTCCAGCACGTACGCTTCGTGGCCGAGGACATTCCCGCGACCGGCTACAAGGTGTATCTGGCGCGGACCGGCAAACAGGCTGCGGCGGCTCCGGTGGCAGAGCAGAAGTCAACGCTCGAAAGTCCTTACTACAAGGTGGAACTCGATGCGGAGACTGGCGCGGTGCGCAGCATCTACGACAAGCAGTTACAGCGCGAGTTAGTGAGCAAGGACAGCCCGTACCGCTTCGGCGAATTTCTCTATGTAACCGGAGGCGACAAGGGCCCGAACACGCTTCTGCAATATAACCGCGTCTATCCGAAGGCGGAGTTGGAAGTGCATCGCGCGCACGGAGGAAAGATCGTGTCGGTGGAGACCACTCCGAGCGGACAGGTCGCGCATCTGGAAAGCCAGAACACGAACACGCCCTCGATCAAGGCCGAGATTCGCCTCTTTGACCACGAGAAGAAGATCGAGTTCGTGGAGGATCTGGACAAGACCGAAGTGATCACCAAGGAAGCGGCTTACTTTGCGTTTCCGTTTGCCATGACTCAGCCACAGTTCAAGTACGAGATTCAAAACGGCGTCGTCGATCCGGCAAAGGATATGTACCCCGGCGCGGGACACGAGTGGTTTTCCGCTCAGCACTGGGTCTCTGTCGAGCAGGGCGGAGTGGCAGCGACAGTGATACCGCTGGATGCGCCGCTGATCACCCTGGGCGACATCAACCGCGGCGAGTGGCCGGAGAAGTTCGAGAACCGGACAGGTAGCGTGTTTTCCTATGTAATGAATAACTACTGGGATACAAACTACCGCGCCGGCCAGGGCGGGCATTTTACCTTTCACTATGAAGTGACCAGCGCACCTTCGACCCAGGCGGCGGATTTGAGCCGCATGGGATGGGAGGCAATCACTCCGCTCGAAGCCGATACGGTTACGCCGCAGGACAAGGCGCTCACTCCGGCTGCTTCTACCGCGGCCAGTGGCGATGCGCAAGCTTCCGCCGCGGCGGCCGCTCAAAAATTCTCAATGAGCCTCGACGGAAAACAACAGAGCTTTCTGGACGTGGAAGATGCAAACGTTCTGCTGGAGACCTGGAAGCCAGCTGAGGATGGGAATGGCACGATTCTGCGCTTCCTCGATTTTGGCGGCACGGAACGCACTGTAACTGTCCGGATACCGTCTCTACATCTGCAGAGCGTGACCCAGACCGACGCCGTGGAGAGAGGTCAAACGGCAATTCCACTCTCCGCGCCCAACCAATTCAGCTTCAACCTCCATCCCCACGAAATCGTAACTTTGCGGTTGGTGGAAGGCAGTAAGTAGTCAAGAAACTGGCTGGCGCTTTCTAACAGAGATGCGTTAGTTCGACTCAATTTTCCAGGTTTCCCAGATCTCAATTTTGAGATCTGGGAAACCACGGATTCAATGGTACGAAATCATCCAGCGGAAACCAGGTCGCGCAGTCTCTTCCGCGCACCTACGGCGTTACTTCCCTGCCCGCTACAAAGACGCGCGGCCTTGCAGGCGCGGCAATGAAGTACGCCAGTTCGCGGTAATCCGTGAATTCATGAATTAGAAAATCCCCCTGCTTGCCCGCTTCCAGCGATCCAATCCGATCGCCAAGGTCAAGACTCCACGCCGCGTTGATTGTCGCAGCGGTCAGCGCCTCGGCCGGCGTCAGCCCCATCTGCAAACACGCCAACGACAGGATGAACGGCATCGAGGCGATGGGCGACGAGCCGGGATTGAAGTCCGTGGCCAGCACAATCGCCAACCCCATCTCCACCATCTTTCGTGCCGCCGGATAGTTGCTGCGCCCCAGCGCAAAAACCGAGCCGGGCACCAGCACCGGCTGCACGCCCGCGCCCTTCAATGCGTGCAGAACCTCATCCTCCGCGGCCTCCAGATGATCGGCGGTCGCCGCGCCAAGCTCCGCAGCCAGCATGGCTCCCGTGCCCGGGCGGAACTGCTCGGCGTGGACGCGCAGGCGCAGGCCGTGGCGGCGAGCGGCGGTCAGCACCGTGCGCGATTCCTCCACAGTGAATGCGTGGTCGTCGCAGAAGGCATCGCAATAGCTCGCCAACCTCGCGGCTGTAACTTCGGGAATCAACTCTTCGGCAATCCAGCGCACATACTCTTGACGCCGGCCGGCAAACTCCGGCGGAACGCAGTGCGCGGCCAGCAGCGTGGGAACAATGCGCACCGGACCCTCCGCGTCCAGACGAGCCAGCACGCGCAACATGCGTAACTCCGTCGCGCGCTCCAGTCCGTACCCCGACTTGGCCTCGGCGGTCGTGGTGCCCGCACGCAGCATCCAGTCCAAATGCTTCCGTGCTTCACTTAGTAACTCGTCCTCGGTGGCCGCGCGCGTCAACGCGACGGTGCGCAGAATCCCCCCGCCGGCAGCGGCGATCTCTTGATAAGTGGCTCCGGCGATGCGCTGCTCGAACTCCGCCGCGCGGCTGCCGGCAAAGACGAAATGTGTGTGCGCATCGACGAAACCGGGCGTCACGCATCGCCCCTCCGCGTCGACCGTTACTGCGTGCGGCGGGATCTTGTCTCGCAGCTCGGCGTAACTTCCTGCCGCAACAATGCGTCCCTCTTCCACCAGCAGCGCCGCATCCGCAATCAGGCCCAATTCGCGCAGTTCATTACCCGCGCGCGGCCGCGCCGGACCGGCCAGAGTTACAAGCTGGCCGATATTGACAATAACTTGCGCGCCGGCCACAGTTACTTCCCTGCCATGGGAATATGGATGCCGCGTTCCCGCGCGGTCCGCTGCGCCAGTTCATAGCCCGCATCGGCGTGGCGCACCACTCCCAGCCCCGGATCGTTGTTCAACACGCGCGCAATCTTTCTGGCCGCCATCTCCGTTCCGTCGGCCACGGTCACCTGCCCCGCATGCAGAGAGTAGCCCATCCCCACGCCGCCGCCATGGTGAAAGCTCACCCACGTCGCGCCCGATGCAGTATTCAGCAGCGCATTCAGAATCGGCCAGTCGGCCACCGCATCCGAGCCGTCCAGCATCTTCTCCGTCTCGCGGTAAGGGCTGGCTACCGAGCCCGTGTCCAGATGGTCGCGGCCTATCGCGATGGGCGCGGAAATCTCGCCCTTGCGCACCAGTTCGTTGATGGCCAGGCCCATGCGGGCGCGCTCGCCGTAATCCAGCCAGCAGATGCGAGCCGGCAGCCCCTGGAAGGAGAAACGGCCCCGCGCCAGCCTCAACCAGCGCTGCAGAATCGCGTTTTCTGGAAACAGTTCCAGCGCCAATTCATCGGTACGGTCAATGTCCTTCGGGTCTCCCGAAAGCGCCACCCAGCGGAACGGCCCCGTCCCCGTGCAAAAGAGCGGCCGAATGTATTCCGGCACAAAGCCGGGAATCAGAAACGCGTCCACGCAGCCCGCGTCGAAAGCGAAACGGCGAATGTTGTTGCCATAGTCAAACGTCACCGCGCCGGCCCGTTGCAGCGCCAGCATCGCGTTCACATGCACTACCATCGTCGCCGTCGAGCGGCGCACATACTCCTCCGGATCGCGCTGGCGCAGCTCCGCTGCCTCACTCAATGTGAGTCCCTGCGGCACATAGCCGTTCAGCGGATCGTGCGCGCTGGTCTGGTCCGTCACCACGTCCACCTGGACGCCGCGCCGCACAATCTCCGGCAGCACATCGCCGCAGTTGCCCACCAGCCCTACTGACAGCGCCCGGCCCTCGCTCCGCGCCGCCTCGCACAGCCGCAACGCCTCGTCCAGATCCTCGGTCACCATTTCGCAATAGCGCGTGGCCACGCGGCGCTCGATGTGGCTGCGGTCCACGTCGATGGCCAGCACCACTCCGCCATTCAGCGTCACGGCCAGCGGCTGCGCGCCGCCCATGCCGCCCACGCCGCCGGTCACCACCAGCTTGCCCTTGAGCGAGCCGCCAAAGTGCCGCTCGGCCAGCGCCGCAAGCGTCTGGAAGGTGCCTTGCAAAATCCCCTGCGCGCCGATATATATCCAGCTCCCTGCCGTCATCTGCCCATACATCATCAGACCCTTGCGGTCCAGCTCGTTGAAGTGCTCCCAGTTGGCCCACTTGCCCACCAGGTTCGAGTTGGCAATGATCACCCTGGGCGCCATCTCGTGGGTCGGAAACACGGCCACCGGCTTGCCGCTCTGCACCAGCAGCGTCTCCTCGCCCCCCAACTGCTCCAGTTCGCGGACGATGGCGTGGAAGCACTCCCAGTTCCGCGCCGCCTTGCCGATGCCGCCATACACCACCAAGTCCTGCGGCCGTTCGGCCACCTCCGGATCGAGGTTGTTCATCAGGCAGCGCAGCGCTGCCTCCTGCTGCCAGCCCTTGCAGCGCAATTGGGTTCCGCGCGGCGCGCGAATCGTTGGAGCCATGGTCGTGGTCATACTCTCTCTCCTGCCGGAAAAACGGTCGCTTCACCCTAACGCAGCCGCCTAAAAGCCGATAAAACAGGATACTACCCAGGCGCAGGCACTGCTCGATGAGCGCATCGGGCCGTTCTCGTGAAGTAACTTTCCCGCAGTCTTGACCGGCGAGGCTCGGCAGTCTCCTGGATCCGGGAATCCGGACCAGAACCACCCACCGACGGAGAAGACTCTGAAACCTCCCCGAGGCGCCTGAATGTTCTGGGGACTTGACTTTCTAAATCGGCCAGTGTTCCATATTGAACAGAAATGCTCTCGCCCTGTGCCCTAGTGTTTCCACAAAGACTTAAGCCCAGTCAGTCCGGGCCGAACCGGACCGGCATTCGCGCTGGTAAAGAGCTTTTCAATTGGTCATTCAGCTTGATTATGGAGGTAGACACATGAATGCTCGTGTTTCAAAGTATGTGAGTTTAGCTTTTTTCTTGACGTTAGTGGCATTGGTTCCCCTTGCTCTTAGCGCCCAGGACTCGGCCAAGCCGGCTACGAAGGCCCCTGCGGCCGATTCCCCGTCCAGGTGGGACATTTTCCTGGGATACAGCGCCCTGATCCCCAACGCAAAAGTAAACGGGTATGGCTACAATGCCATCGACTACGGCACGATTGCGAGCGTAACCCGCTATTTCAATAACCATGTGGGCCTGCAATTCGAGGGAGATGTCCACCTCTTGCTTCCTGAGAACGGAAACGTTACTTCCACTCAGCCGCAGGATGATTTCAGCGGCGGATCGGGCGGCCTAATTTTCAGGTTCCCCAAAGGCAACATCACGCCATTCGTTCACGCCCTGGTTGGCGGCGAACAAGTTGGCAGCTACTACCAGACGGACGTTTGGGGCTTTTCGTTCACCGGTGGCGGCGGCTTGGATGTCAGAACGCCCATATTTGACCACCGCCTGTCGGTACGCCTCTTCCAGGCGGATTATCAGTATCTCAGGGCAAACTTCGCGAGCGATCAAGGGGGATCGACCAATTTCAATCCCCAGGGACGCATCAGCGCGGGTCTTGTGCTTGGCCTCGGCAGCATCGCGCCGCCGCCGCCGGTGACCCTGGCGTGCGCGGCCAGCCCGGCTTCCGTGTTTCCGGGCGAGCCGGTTACGGTGACCGCGACGGCTGGAGATCTGAATCCGAAGCTGAACGTCATTTACTCCATCTCAGGAGACGGAGTGACTGGCACCGGCGCCACGGCCACAGTGGCCACGGCTGCCTTGGCGCCGGGCAGTTATACGGTGAAGTGCGAAGTGAAGGAAGGCAAGCCCGGGAAAGAAGGCTTGAAGCCCTGGCAGATCGCCGACAGCTCGGCCAGCTACACAGTCAAGGCTTTCGAGCCGCCTACCCTCAGCTGCTCGGCCAGCCCCAGCACCATCAAGCCGGGTGAAACCAGCACCGTCACCGCGGTGGGCATGAGCCCGCAGAATCGCCCCCTGACCTATAGCTACACCGCTGCAGCAGGCGCCATCAGCGGCAGCGGCACCACCGCGACCTTCACTTCGACGGGCGCGCCAACCGGTGCGACAGGCATCACCTGCAACGTATCCGACGACAAGGGCCAAATTGCGA
>Ga0224529_1000578_pt1 | contig 26393 bp, 24 predicted proteins | sample CBST50metaG_FD_179893 | JGI IMG/M metagenome (GOLD analysis project Ga0224529, IMG submission 179893) | Peat soil microbial communities from Stordalen Mire, Sweden - C.B.S.T50 | ecosystem: Environmental > Terrestrial > Soil > Wetlands > Peat | place: Sweden: Norrbotten County, Stordalen Mire... | reverse complement strand
CAGGGCAAACGCATCTTAATTTCCGAGCAGATGGAGCAGGTAGTCATTGTCCCAACCGGCTTTGAGTCTTTTTCCGTGGACACCGCGTTTTGAGGTTTTGTCTTGCTTGAGCAAGTTGAGGGCGATGCGGTTGAGTACGGAGAAGTTCTGCGCAGCATAGCCGGCGCGTTTGCGGTCGAGGTCTTCGCCAAAGCCCACATCGAGCACCCAGTGCAGCTTGTTTTCGATGCCCCAGTGTTGGCGAATGCACCGATTCAGCCGCGCCGCATCGGGTTCGAGGCTGGTGATGTAGTAGCGAATTTCGGTCTCTGTCTTGCCCGTGGCCTTGTGATACCGCTCCGCCTCAATACGCACCAACGTCCGTAACGACGCCCATTCTGTAGCTTTCTCGATCAGCCCCAGGTCTGCAATCACCGAGCAGCGGCGTTGCTCTACCCGCCCGTGGCCGTAGTCGATTTCCTCGGCAACCGCATCGGCGGCCAGCATCTGGAACGAGTCTTGGAGCTCTTCCAGAAGATGGCCCTGATTCTCTTTGACCGCCAAAATGTAGTCGGCCTTTTTGTCGATGATCTTCTCGGCGATGGCCCGCTGGCAGCCCATGGCATCGATGGTTACCACCGTCCCACTCAACTCCAGCGCATCAAGAAGCTTTGGAATCGCCGTGATTTCATTGGACTTTTCATCGACCCTGCGCTGGCCTAGCACCAGGCTGTTGGTGTTAGCCCAGGCCGAAACCATATGCACGATGGCCTTCTTGTCCGGCCCCTTCTTACTTGGCTCCTGGGCACCCCGCAGCGTTTTGCCGTCGATGGCTACCACTTCGCCCGCCGCCAACTTGGCAATCGACGATACCCAGGCTACGAAGCCCTTCTCCAACTCCTCCGGATCGAGCGCGGAGAAGACCCGATTGAAGGTATCGTGCGAAGGGATGCCGCTGGGAAGAGTCAGAAAACCCTTGAACCACGCGTGTTTGGAATGAGCATAGTCCTCAATCTCATTCCAACCGTTGCACCCGCTCAAAATCGCTGCGATGGTCATCAACAAGATCTCTTCCAACAAATGTTCCCGCGTTCGTTTCACCCGCGGATCACGCAAATCTGCAAAATGCTTCATGGGGCTGTCCATCTCCCCATCTCACCCCCCAAAGCCCTTGTTGCATATGGCAATTAAGATGCGTTTGCCCTGCGCCGGATGCGCCTCTATTAGGCACAGCAAGCAGTTCTCTGGTAAACTGGAAATTCTGAGTTCAACAGTAGGAAGCGACCATGTCTATTCATCCTGTAATGCAGCGCTTGGCTGACAAGCTCAAGCGTACCGATCTCCCCGAGTTCGTGCCTGGCGACCAGATTCGCGTCCAAGTGAAAATCAAGGAAGGCGATAAGGAACGCTTGCAGGCGTTCGAAGGTCTGGTTATCGCCATTAACCGCGGGCCGCAGGGCACCTTTACTGTGCGCAAGATGAGCTTTGGCCAGGGCGTGGAGCGTATCTTCCCCTTCAATTCGAAGGTGATCGACAAGATCGAGAAGATTCGTAGCTACAAGGTGCGCCGCGCCAAACTGTTCTACATTCGTGGACTGCGCGGCAAGGCAGCCCGTCTGAAGGAAGTGGACCGCGTGACCGGCAAGGTCAGGGCGTAAATCCCGCAGAATGTCTTTCCGTGAAGCCCCCAGCCCAACCGGCTGGGGGTTTTGCTTTCTTATACTGAAACTATGGTCAAGCCCCCAAAGTGTGGATGGACGCTGGAAGAAGCGGCGCGCAAGTGCGGCGCGCTGCGCATTGCCGGACTCGACGAAGTGGGCCGCGGCCCTCTCTTCGGCCCAGTGGTGGCAGCGGCAGTCATCCTGGCTCCGGGCTTCCGGCTCGACGGGCTGACCGACTCAAAAAAACTGTCCGAAAAAAAGCGCAACGAGTTCGACGTGGAGATTCGCGCCAATGCCGTTGCCTGGGCCATCGCGGAAGTCGATGCGGAAACCATTGACCGCATCAACATTCGCCAGGCATCGCTGCTGGCCATGCGCCGGGCTGTGGCACAACTGGCGCTGAGCCCGGATTTCTTGCTCATCGACGGCAAAGACACCATCGATTGGGATTGTCCGCAGCAGGCCGTGATCCAGGGCGACGCCAAGAGCCTCTCCATTGCCGCCGCCAGCGTGCTGGCCAAGGTGTATCGCGACCGCCTGCTGGTGGAGTTCGACCGCACGTATCCAGGCTACGGACTGGCGCAGCACAAGGGTTACGGCTCCCCGGAGCATCTGGCCGCACTGAACCGCCTGGGGCCGACGCCGCTGCATCGCAAGAGCTTTCACCCGGTAACGCAGACCATTCTGCAGTTCAGCGGCAGCGCGCCCAAAGAAACGCCTCCCGAAGCGGAAGACGAATTTGCCCCCGCCGTGAGCGAGGCCGTGAGCGAGGCCGTGAGCGAGACCGGCAAAGAACGTTTTGCCTGCCCGTGCTGCGGGAATCTGACGCTCTTTGAAAAGCCGCCCGGCACCTTTTGCCTGTGCGAAGTCTGCTGGTGGGAGGACGATCCGATTCAGTTCGCCGATTCGGAGTATGAAGGCGGTGCGAACGCTCCCAGCCTGCATCAGGCACGCGATTTCTACGACAGCATCAGGGTCAGCGATCCTAAACTGAAGGGCCACGAGCGCGCCCCCCGCGCCGAGGAATTGCCGCTCACGCTGTTCTGATTTCCGGCGGCAGCCTGAAAGGCCGCATCAGGCGGTGCGCAGCTTGCGCTCCTGGACGTAGGAAAGCACCGGTCGCGCCAGCAGCAAGATTGCCAGAACCACAGTGATGGTCAACGGAGTCCGCACGCCGGGCTTGACCTGCCACCAATAATGAATCACGCCAAAAACAGCAGCAACGTAAACCAGCTTGTGCAAGCGGTTCCAACGCTTGCCGCCCAGCTTGCGGATGGCCCAGTTGGTGGACGTCAGCGCCAGCGGCAGCAGCAGCAGCCACGCGGCCACGCCGATGGTGATGAAGCGGCGCTTGGCGATGTCGGCGGCCATGGTGTTCACGTCGAAGCCCGAATAGAGCGCTACGTAAGTGAGCATGTGAACTGTCGCGTAGAAGAACGCGAACAAGCCCAGCAGGCGGCGGAACTTGATGAGCCAACTGAGACGCGGGAAAAGCCGGCGCACAGGAGTAATGGCCAGCGAGATGGTCAGGAGCAGCAACGTCAGGTAGCCCGTCTTCAGCGCGATTTTGGCGCTCGGGTCAGGGCCCAGCGTATTGGAGGCTGCGCCGTAGATCAGCAGCGCAAACTCCCACAGGCAGGCCAGCCAGACGAGAGTCTTCAGCGAGATGAGGGTTGATCGTTTCATGGGATCCTGGGAAAGCGGTGTTAGCGGTGTTAGCGGTGTTAGCAAGAGCGCCGAGGGCAGCCTTGCTAGCTCCGCCAACACGCACGCAGCGCGGCTAGCTCGGCTAACTCCGCTCTAAAAGAACTTGCGCAAATCCATCCCGTTGTAGAGCGAGGCCACCTGGTCGCCGTAGCCATTGAACAGGAGCGTGGTGCGGCGCTGCGCGTAGAAGGGCTGGCCGATGCGGCGTTCGGTCTTCTGGCTCCAGCGCGGGTGGTCCACGCTGGGGTTCACGTTGGAGTAGAAGCCGTACTCGTTGCGCGTCTGGTCGTTCCATGTGGTGGGTGGAATTTTGTCCAAAAAGCGCACGGCCACAATCGACTTGGCAGACTTGAAGCCGTACTTCCACGGCACCACGATCCGCACCGGCGCGCCGTTCTGGTTGGGCAGCACCTCGCCGTAGAGGCCAAAGGCCAGCAGCGCCAGCGGGTGCATCGCCTCGTCCATGCGCAGCCCTTCGGAGTAGGGCCAGAAAATCGACGTTTCGGAAGCCCACTTTTCCACTTTTTTGTCGTAGTAAGACAAAAATTGGACGTACTTGGCCGAGGACAGCGGCTCGCACTGCTTGATGAACTCCGCCAGCGAGTAGCCAACCCAGGGAATCACCATACTCCAAGCCTCGACACACCGGTGCCGGTAAACGCGGTCTTCCAGCGGGCGCAGCTTGAGCAGCGTATCGATGTCGAAGGTCTTCGGCTTTTTGACCATGCCGTCCACGCGCACCGTCCAGGGCCGCGTGGGCAGCGCGCCGGCGTTCAGCACGGGCTGGCCCTTGTCGACGCCGAACTCGTAGAAGTTGTTGTAGCTGGTGATGTCCTTTATGCTGGTGAGCGTCTCGCCGGTGGTAGTGAGGGGGCTCTTGACGGTCTCCAGTTTGGTCCCGGCCTGCACGCTGGTGCGCGGCGAAAGCACCTCGGCCAGCCGTTCGGCGCCCAGAACTGCCGCGCCTGCGGCCACGGCGGTGGAAGCGGCTCCGCGCAGGAAGCGGCGGCGATTCAGATACTGGTCTTGCGGCGTGATGGCGGAGGAGGGAATCTCCGGTGGTTTGCCGATGAGCATGGATGACCTCGCACGGGGAAAGTGTCGATCCTTCATTAGACACGAGGGAGGGGACGGACGTCACAAAATCTACAAGGAGTTTGTCGAAGCTGTTTCCTCACCTGGTTTTGGAAGGACGCGACCGCGGCCGTGTGACGGCATTTTCTCTTCTGTGGGAGACAAATGAATGAGGGGAAAAACAGCAAGGCGCGAGCCGAAGCCCACGCCTTGCTGTGAAGATGGGAAACTCGAGAGTTCTCGCTGTTCCCTACTCCCTATTCCCTGCTTTTCTATTTCTTTCCGAAGCGGTAGACGATGCCGGAAGTAAAGCCCAGGCTATTCTGCATGGTGGAGTTGAAGCCTGTGCCAAAATACTCCGGCGCAACCCGCAATCCCAAGTTCGGGGTCAGGTTGTACTCGCCAATGACGCTGGCGCTGACGGCGTAGGTGGATCCGTCGGGATAGAGGCCGAGCGACTGGGCGAGCGTTGTGTTGCCGCTGGTGTCGCCGGAGAACTTTCCATACGCATATCCGGCCATAACCCGGCCTGCGATGGAGTACTTGGGCTGCAGATAAAAGCGGTAGGTGGGTCCAGCCATCGCGGCGTACTGGCTGATGGCCGGCTTGGTTATCGCGCTGTTGGTGGCCGTGTTGAGCCCCACAAACGGAGTGCCGTAGATGCCGCGCCCATCGACGGTTACACCCAGGCGCTCGTCGAAGTAGCGGGTAAGCCCGCCATTCCAGCTGTATTCGTTGACACGCTGCAGGTTGGCGCCAGGCGTAAAGCGCAGGTAGCCTCCGCCGATGTACGCATCGTAGCCGTGCCCGTAGGCTTCGCGGATGGCGGCGGTGCGGCGCTGTTCGCGGCGAACCCGGATGCGGGCCTGCACGCTGACCTGCGGTTGAGATTGAGCGGCGGGTTGTTGGGCCTGGTCAGGAGTTGCGGGGTTGCTGCTCGAGCTTTGGGCCTGAACGGCTTGCATGGCTGGCAGACCCAGCGCCAGCAGAAGGGCAATATTGCGAAAAGAAACCATCGGTTTCGGGATACCTCCACGGCAGTACGGAAGCACACCACCGGTGTAGGCTGCGCTCCCCCCAATAGGTATTAAACCACCTGGGGGGAGCCTTGTGGGTGAACCGCTGCCGGTTTGGACGCATACCGGACAAAATAGGCGCTCATGCGCTACTTGATGGCCTTCAGATCGGCCAGCAGTTGGTCCTGATTGAAGCCGTTGGGCGCCCCTTGGGTGGTGAACCAGTTCTGACCGACCAGGGTGTGCGCCTCGTCGCAATACTTCTTCCAGAAGGCCAGGGTCATGGTCTTCAGTCCGCCCCAGGTGATGCAGGTGAAACCATGCTGGTCGTACTTGGGCACAAAGACGCAATGGCCACCCCAACTGCCCTTTTTGGCGTTGGCGCCGCCGTTCGGCACCACGTCCCACACGTCCTGCTTCTGCGCCGTAATGGGCAGGGCCAGGCCGATATAGACGCCGCCGAACAAGGTAATGGACTGGCGAATCTCAACCAGATTGGCGAATTTGGGATCGGCAAAAGCCAGCAGGCTGTGGCCGTCGAAGTTCTGCTTCTGCCAGTCGTTCAAAACATCCAGTTCCACGCCGCCATTGTCGGTGTTGGAGTTGCCGGGGACGTAACCGTCCCACAGTTCGTAGTACTTCTCAACTGTGGCGTCAGGGACAGTGATCTCGCCGCCGGCATTGGCGGACCATACCTGCAGGGCGTGAGCCACACCCGCGATGGTGCAGTCGCCCAGCGTGTCGTTCAGCATCATGCCCCAACTGGTGATGCCCTTGGTCCAGTCGGCCGCGGGCGGAGGAGGAGGCAGGCTCGGCTTCAGGTAGTCGCCAAGCGCCAGGGTTCGGGTGTCGGTCTTGATGGCCTTGCGGCCTAGTCGCATCATGGAGTGATCTGTCATGGGGAACTCCTTGCCTCGTACAAAGAATGGCCGCAGCCGTAGGCTTACGGCACAGTCTGGGCCAAACATTGCCAAATCCGGAGCGTCTTGTCCAGCATTTCTTTTGTGTCGATAAAACGTAGGTATCAAAGGAGGTCAATGCCTTAGGATGAAGGGCATTGGAGGCCACAAAGAACATGGGTCGAATTTTGATGGGACTGATCCTCGGAGTGATTCTGTCGCCGCTCGCCGTACTGGCGTGGTTCCAGTTTGGCAAAGTGCCCGTGGCCGTGGCCGACCCGCCGCTTCCCCAGGAGCAGCTGATCACCAGCGTTCCGCTGAATGCGCGCATCCACCGCGAGTTGGTCACAAATGTACCCCTCCAGGTAGACGAAAACAACTTGATTTCCGGAGCGCAGGTCTACCGCGACCAGTGCGCCTCCTGCCACGGCTATCACGGCAAGCCCTCGTCGTTTGGCGCGCACATGTTTCCCGATGCGCCGCCGCTGTGGGAGGTTCACCACCACGGAGACGAAACCATGGTCGGCGTCAGCGACGACCCGCCGGGCGAGACGTACTGGAAGGTCGCCAATGGCATCCGCCTGACCGGCATGCCCTCCTACAAAACTGTACTCACAGATACACAAATGTGGCAGGTAAGCCTGCTGCTCGCGAACGCCGACAAGCCCCTTCCCCCCGCAGCCGTCGCAATTCTTCGCGGGGAGCAGCCTCAGGCTCCCGCTGCGGCGCCCATTCCACCCACAAAGCCGCACAAGACTGCGCCCAAGGCGCAGTAGGGCGGCCATCCAGCCGCTCAATGGGCGCAAACAGATCACGCTGGCGCGGAAAGGAATCGGACAAATGAGCATGCTCGACGCACTGCGCAAAGGTCTTAGCTTTTTCCTGATGAGCATGGGCGTTTCAAGCCCAGCCAAAAAACCGGCGTCAAAACCCGCTCCAAAAGCGGAGCAAAAGCAGTCATAAAAGCCGGAAATTACTGGCAAAAACACACTGGAGACGCTGGAATGAACCCTGGAAGATCATTGAAAAATGCGCTGCTTTTGGCTGCACTTGTTTTGGGCATGGCCTTGCCTGCGCTGGCGCAAGGGAACGACTATTTCACCAACTGGCCGAAAGGCACCTCGCCCCAGGAAGTGGGCAAAAAGGTGGCCGAGCATTTTGTCACCAGTCCTCACCAGTACACAGCCACCCTTCACTACTCCGAGGTGGCCACTTGGTACGGAGCGTTGACCTTTGCCCAACTGACGAACGATGACGCCCTGCGCACGGAGCTGATTCGCAAGTTCGAGCCGCTGATGCCAGGCGGTGCAGAGGCAGGCCGTACCCCTCTGAGGCGTCATGTCGACGACTCGATCTTTGGCGTCGTTCCCTTGGAAATCGCCCTCCAGACCAAGGACCCGAAGTACCTGGCCGAGGGCAAAAAGTGGGCGGACCGGCAGTGGGAAAACCCACAGCCCGATGGACTTTCAGGGGAGACGCGCTACTGGATCGACGACATGTACATGCTGACCATGCTGCAACTGGAGGCCTACCGCGCCACCCGGGACCACATGTATCTGGACCGCGACGCGAAGGAGATGGCAGCCTATCTGGACAAGCTGCAGCAGCCGAACGGCCTGTTTTTCCACGCGCCAGATGTGCCCTTTTACTGGGGCCGGGGCGATGGCTGGGTGGCCGCGGGCATGGCCGAGATGCTCCGGGACCTGCCGCAGGATCACCCGCAGCGGGCGCGCATTCTGGCCGGTTACCGGACCATGATGGCGTCGCTGTTGCGCTACCAGGGCAAGGACGGGATGTGGCGGCAGCTCATCGACCATGAAGAAGCATGGCCGGAGAGCTCCAGTTCCGCGATGTTCACCTTCGCCTTGATTACGGGCGTCAGGAATGGCTGGCTGGACGCTGCGACCTACGGACCGGCGGCCCGCAAGGGATGGATTGCCGTGGCCGGCTACATCGACCAGAACCAGGACATCACCAGCGTTTGCGAAGGCACCGGCAAGCTGAACGATCTTGACTACTACCTGGCCCGACGTCGCCGGACCGGTGATTTTCACGGACAGGCCCCGGTTCTGTGGGCTGCTTCCGCCTTGCTGCGGTAGGGACAAGGGGGCTGACTCTGCGACGGCAGAGTCAGCCCCCCTTCCTCGAAATTCCACAGATCGCGGCCCGCTGCGGACATTCCCTACCTTTCTCCAGGAAAATCATGCGACCGGCAGACCTGCTTTCGCCTCCAATACATGAGCGAAACGTTCGGCTGAGCTGATCGACGAGGTTCTTCCCCCATGGCGGTCAATACCAAAAAGAACTTTCTGCGCGCTTTCTGGGACTTTTTTGTTCTGTTCAGCGGGATTTCGACATCCTCCAACCTGTCACGGACCCAAGGCCGCCAGGTGAGGAGCCGCGGACTCTTCCTGTTTCGCAAATCCACCCACGAACCAGCAACCCGCACGCCCAGCGACCGCTGAATCTGCTTGTTTGGGCTGAATTGATAGAATCGAAACTATGCCGCTGACCCGCCAACAGGCTCTTGACTACTTCCACTCCCCCGACCTGATCGGCCTGGGGTTTGAGGCGGATGCTGTCCGCCGCCGCCTGCACCCCGAGGGCGTGGTCACCTACATCATCGATCGGAACATCAACTACACCAACTTCTGCACCGAGTACTGCACCTTCTGCGCCTTCTACCGGCCGCTCAAGGGACCCAGGTCAGAAGAAGGCTATATCCTCGAGTTCGAAACGATCTACGAGAAGATCGCCGAGACGCTGGAGATGGGCGGAACCGGCGTGCTGATGCAGGGCGGCATTCATCCCGACCTGAAGATCGACTGGTTCGAGCGGCTGTTCAGCGGAATCAAGCAGCGCTTTCCGCAAATCTGGCTGCATTGCCTTACCTCCTCCGAGATTTTGGCCATCGCCCGGTACAGCGACCTGAGTCTGAACGAAACCCTGATCCGGCTGCGCGACGCAGGCCTAGACTCAATCCCCGGCGGCGGCGCGGAGATTTTGGACGACGACGTGCGCCAGCGCATTGCCCGCATCAAGTGCAAGACCGAGGACTGGGTCAGCGTCCATCGGGCCGCGCACAAGCTGGGCATGCGGACCACGGCCACCATGATGTTTGGCGTGGGCGAAACCTTTGAGCAGCGCATCAACCACTTTGAAGTGGTGCGCCGCCTGCAGGAAGAAACCGGCGGCTTTACCGCCTTCATTCCCTGGAGCTTTCAGCCGCACAACACCGCCCTGGGCGGGCGCGGATGGGAAGAAGCAACTTCGGTGGAATACCTGAAGACGCTGGCGATCTCGCGCTTGTATCTGGACAACATCGAGAACGTGCAGGCCAGCTGGGTGACGCAGGGCCTGAAGGTGCTGGAGTTGGGCCTCCACTTCGGCGGTAACGACGTGGGCTCGGTGATGCTGGAAGAGAACGTGGTCAAGGCCGCGGGAACCTCGAACTGCACCACGGAAGAAGAGCTGCGCCGCATCATCCGCGACGCGGGCTTCAAGCCTGTGCAGAGGGATACGCTGTATCGGACGATGTTCTTGAGCTGAGGCAGCCCAAACAGCCAGGCTCAAAAGAACAGAACTCATGCATCACTGACCATTTCGGGCGTCTCTAAGCCAGGTAGCATGATTCTACACTTCGTGCTACTCTGAAACTTCGCAGTGGAGCTTCGTTTCCACAGGCGGGGGTGCGCATGGGGATCTTAAGCAGAATCGGCATTGCGCTGGATTCCGACCTTTTGAAGCGGTTTGACCGCTCAATCGGGCAAAGCGGATACACCAACCGGTCTGAAGCGTTTCGAGATCTGATTCGCGACCGCTTGGTCGGGGAGCAGACAGCGGACCCGGACGCGACCGTGGTCGGCACGGTCACCCTCATCTACGACCACCACGCCAGCGGCATCAGCGACAAACTGACCGAACTGCAGCACGCCCACCACGAACTGGTGGTTTCTACCAGCCACGCGCACCTGGACCACGACTCCTGCCTTGAAGTACTGATCGTGCACGGCAAATCGACCCAGGTGGAGCAGTTTGCCGACCGGCTCATCGGCCTGAAGGGTGTGCAGCATGGGCGGCTGGTGATGACCGTGCCGGCACACGCAATTGAGCACCATCACGAAGATGGGCACAAGCCCCAACACAAGCACGGCCACAAACACTGATGCCGAGAATGAGCACAGCGGAGTAGAAAAGCATGCCCCCAAGTAGCACGAATTTTAGATTTGTAGCACTGACATTTATTTTGATCGTCTGCTCCGTGGTGGCCTCATCACAGACCGGCACACCTGTTGTCCCCTCCCGGGAGAGTGGCGAGCGGCTGGTGAGCGGGGTGGTGGTCAATGAACGCTCCGAGGCCGTGATCGGCGCAACGGTGCTGGTCCAAGGCGCGGGAATGAGCCGTACGGCTATCACTAACGGGCAGGGCGCTTTCTCGATGCGCGTCCCGGCCGGACCGGTGAGCTTGAGCGTCACAGGAACGTATATCGGCTCCTTTCGCCGCGTGCTGGCGGCCGGTTCTCCATCGCAGGACCTTCGGCTGCAAGTTCACTATGAGATTCCCAAAGCACAGGAGACCTTGGTGATCACAGCCACGGCCGCCGATCCGGCCATCGACCGGCGCAACGACTCGGTCTACAAGAACACCTTGTTTCTGCGCGACGACCAGCTTTTTGAAACGCTTGACGGCGGCATCAACGCCGGGCAGCACGAGGGCGGCGGCAAGTCGATTGAGGTGCGCCGCTTCGGATTCAATCTGGACCATGGCGGCCAGAACGGCGGCCTCAAAGTACTGGTGGACGACGTTCCGCAGAATCAGGCCACACAGGGGCATGGGCAGGGCTATCTCGGCTCTCTCAAGGCGCTGAGCCCGGAACTGGTGGAGGATGTGGATATCGTCAATGGCCCATTCAGCGCAGAGTATGGGGACTTTTCCGCCCTCGGCGTCATTCATATCCGGCTGAAGGAGAGCCTGGACGATGAGTGGACGATGCGCGCGCAGGGCGGATCGTTCGACGGCTATCGCACCTTTGCCGCCTGGAGTCCGCACCGGCCGAGTGCGGACAGCTTTCTCGCGTGGGAGCATGCCTACACGGACGGGCCGTTCAAGCTCCCGCTGCATTACGTGCGCGACAACTTCACCGGCAACTACACCCTGAAGACCGGCGGCACGCAATCACTGGGATTCAAGTTCAGTGGCGGGCGCAACGATTTCGATTCTTCGGGCCAGATTCCGCTGGACATGGTTGCCGCAGGCACGCTGGACCGATTTGGCTACATGGACCCCAGCGACGGCGGCAAGGTGCGCAACGGAACCGGCGGCGTGTACTTCAAGAAGAATCTGAGCACGCGCGACACGTTACGCGTAGACGGTTATGTGACGCGCTCGCTCTTTGACCTCTATTCGGATTTCACGTTCTTCTTGAGCGATCCGGTAAACGGAGATGGCATTCAGCAGCACGATTCCCGTCTACAGGAAGGCGCCAGCGTGCAGTACGTTCATGGGGGAACACTGCTTGGGCTTCCCGCGCTGTTCACGGCCGGGACCAACCTGGCCGACAACTGGATCAACGTGGATCTATTTCACGACAAGGACCGCCTCATCATTGCACCAGTTGCGGGCAAGCCGGCGACCGAGAGCCATGTGCACATTACGAATCCTGGCGTGTATGCGCAGGAGGGGCTGGACTTTCCGCACCTGCACATCGACGCAGGCCTGCGCTTCGACGAGTTTCGCTTCGACGTAACCGACCGCCTGGTAGCAGCCAACAGCGGGCTGATTTCCGCGGGGGCAGTCGAGCCGAAGGTGAATGTTGTTTATACGCCCAGCGTCCGGGTGCCGATGGCGATCCATTTCAACTTCGGACGCGCGGCGACCAGCCAGGATGCGCGCGGCCTTGCGCTGGCCCCCGCCGCCCCCAAGATGGCGGCGACCAATTTCTACATGATCGGCACATCGCATCAGTTGAAGCGCTTCTCGGCCAGCACGGACCTGTTCCTGATCGACCGCCAGCATGAGGACGTCTACAGTCCCGATGACGGCACGATGCAATATCAAGGGCCGAGCCGTTCCTACGGGTGGGAGGCGAAGGCCTCAGTCCAACTGCAGGAGCATTTGAGTTGGAATGCGGGACTCACGCAGGTGACAAATGCCTTTTTCCTGGGGACTTTGCCGCGCGAGTACGTGGACAGCGCACCGCACTCGGTAGGCAACTCCAGCCTGACACTGAACGGGTGGCAGGGTCTGTTCAGTTCGCTGCGCTACCGGCACATCAGCCGCTACCTGATTGTGAACCCGGATGACACATCGGTGGCGCCCGCTCCGCTGTATAGCAACTCGACGCAAACTCATGCCAGCGGATTGGATGTCGTAGACTTTGCGGCGACCAAGAAGTTGGGGCGCGGACTGGAGTGGAACCTGTCGGTCGACAATCTCAACAACAAGCGCTACTACGAGACGCAGAATTTTTTCGATTCGCGGGTGACGCCAACGGCGCCAGTGGAAGCGCGGGTCCATGGCACGCCCGGCTATCCGGCAGGGTTCACCACCGGATTCACCTGGCGCTTCGAGTGAGGGAGCGACGCGTGAAGTTCGGATGGTGCTGAGAGCAGGCTCCGCTGAGATAGCATGGAAACGAGCAAGATTATCTATAGCTTGAAGGATCCGCTGCAACGCGGGAATTCATCACCGAATGATCAGCGAACAAAAGCACGCGTTTTTCAACCAGATTGCCACTTCCTGGGACAGCATTCAGTGCGGCCCGCAGATTGCGCCCGGAATCCGGAACTTTGTGCAGTGCGCTTTTCTTAACGGGGCAAAAAGCATTCTGGACGTGGGATGCGGAACAGGCATTCTGGTACCGTCTCTGCTGGCCGCCTATCGCCTCACCAAACCCATCATCGAACTGGACTTTGCCGAAGAGATGCTGCGGCGCAACCGGGCCAAATTCCGCAATCGCAGGCTGGTCCGGCTGCAAGGCGATGCGACGAATCTGCCTTTTCCGGACGAAGCCATCGACCTGATTCTCTGCTTCAACACCGCTCCTCATCTGGGCGCGGGAGAAGCGGCTTTCGAGGACATGTTTCGCGTGCTGGCGCCGGGCGGCACGATCGCGGTGGGGCACCTGATGAGCAGTGCGGAGTTGAATCACTTTCATGCAAATCTGCACGGGCCGATTGCCGAGGATCATCTGCCGCCAGCCAAGCAGATGGGAGCCGTGTTTGCCGATCTTGGCGGAACCAAGGTCATGGCGCAGGAACAGCCGGGCTGGTATTTTGTGCGGGCCAACAAGCCGGACTGAACCCTGTTCGCGAGTTCACCGCGCCCACAGCATTTTCGATGCTGCTCTTTACAGAAAGCACACAGTCAAGTGGCTTTTTCCTCAAGAAAAAGCCACCTTTGATGCAATTCCAATGTCAATAAGTGAATCGAAAATGCTCTAATCGCCGTGCGTTGTGCCCGGGTGTTTGCGCTTGCTGGTGGCACGCTCTACCAGCGCCGGCAATGTGCCGCGCGGGAAGGCTGTGGACTGACGGACGACCAGATGGGTGGGAATGTGCCACTCTCTCCGGTCAGCCTTGGGATGGTCCCGCTCGATGCCCGCACGCAGGGCTTCAACAGCCGCGGTGGCCAGATCCTTGCAGGACATCTGCACGGTGGTCAGCGGCGGCAGCATGAACTGGGCCAAGTGAATGTCGTCAAATCCGACAACAGAGATGTCTTCAGGGACCTTGTGGGTCGTCTCATAGAGCCCGTGAAGAACGCCGATGGCGGTCATGTCGTTGGAGCATTGAACCGCAGTGGGCAGTTCGGCCAGGCTCATCAAACGCTCGGCCGCTGCAATGCCCCCCTCCATGGTGTGATCGCCCTCGACAATGTGCTCGGCAGGGACGGTGAGCCCCAGCTCGGCCATGGACTTGAGAAAGGCGTCGCGGCGCGCCGTAGCAGAACGCAGGCGCAGTGGACCGCTGACGAAAGCGATGCGGCGATGGCCAAGCGCGGCCAGATGCTGCACCGCCTGGCGGATTCCCTCGCCATAGTCCACCTTGAGGACGCGAATATTCGGCAGATCCGGCCCGGCGTCCACAAAGACCAGCGGAAACTCACGCTCGACGAGCCTCTGGACCAGATCCTCCTCAATGCCGAAGGTCATCACAGCCACACCATCCAGGTTGCGCTGCTGCATGCGGCGGATGAGCGCCTCGGTCCGCACCGGCTCGTAGTTGGTGGAGCCGATCATGACTTCATACCCCTGCGCCACCGCCAGGTTCTCAAACTCCTGCACCAGTTCCGGGAAGAAGGGGTTGGTGATTTCCGAGACGATGAGGCCGAGAATGCGGCTGCGACCAGAAACCAGGGCACGCGCCTGCGTATTGGGCAGGTAGCCCACTTCTTCAACCGCCTTCCACACGCGGCGCGCCAGTTCGGGATCGACAGTGGAAATATGGTTGACTGTTCGGGAGACCGTAGCGATGGAGACGCCGGCACGACTGGCTACGTCGCGGATGTTGGCGGCTCCCGGCCTTCGTTGACCTTCAAGGTTGTTTCGGGAGGAACTCACAGTGAATTGATTGTACGCTTTCCCACTGTTTCTCAAGAGTCATTGTGTATAAAAAGGTGCGCGCAAAGGTACTGAAAATGCCATCTTGCGCTGAATCTCGCCAGATTGAACCCGACGATGGAGCGGTCGGAGAAGGGCAAAATCGACGATTTATGGAAAGCGTTTCCCTGACAGAATTGAATGCTGAAGCAGGGAGCCCGCTAGTAATGCGATTTACGGAAGAGCCTGTCTTCAGCGGCAATCTGCTGTCGTGGCTTAGAGGAATGGGAACCAGACGCTCTCGGGCTCCGCTAGCCCTGCGGGATCGCATGGCCTCGGATTCCGGTTACGAGATCCAAACCAGCGCCAGCCGAGCAAAGCGCACCCGACTGGGCCCGCAGTTATCTGACCCTGCGAGCCCGGCCGGAGATGGTCATTTCGGCAAGGACATCTTGAATTGTCGAGCGCGTCGCCCGTTGGTAGAACTACATCTACGGTGCGGGCAGAACCTTGATGGTGCGCAGCCAGGTTTCAACGCTCGCAGGCCAGGAGGTGACGGGAAGCGCGGTGCGGCGCAGACCGTAGCCGTGGCCGCCCTCGGCATAAATGTGCAACTCGGCTGGAACCTTGGCGTTCTTCAGAGCCATGAAGTAGACCACCGCATTCTCAACATGCACCGGATCGTCTTCCGCTTGGACGACGAATGTGGGCGGCGTTTTTTCAGTGGGATTGATCTCTGCATTGGGCGCGAAATTCTTCTCCGCAAGGGCCAGATAACCGGGGTAGATGACGACGGCAAAGTCGGGGCGGCAGCTCAGCTTGTCGGCAGCATCCAACGGATCGTAGAGGCGCTGATCATAGTGGGTGCTGAGAGCGGCGGCCAGATGGGCGCCGGCCGAGAAGCCCAGCACGCCGATGCGGTTGGGATCGATCTTCCACTCCGCCGCATGCGCACGTACCAGACCCACGGCGCGCTGTGCATCCTGCAAGGCGGCCGAAGACTTGGGATAGGGACCGGTGTCGGGCACGCGGTACTTGAGCAGCGCGCAAGAGATGCCGGCCGAGTTGAGCCATTCGCACACCTCGGTGCCTTCCAGATCGATGGCCAGGATGCGATATCCGCCGCCGGGAAAGACCACGACGGCAGCGCTGGTGTTGCTGCCTTTGGGCGAATACAGGGTGATGGTTGGCGTGGAGACGTTGCCCAGGCGAACCACCGGCTTGCCCGCGATGAGATTGTCCTTGGCGGTGGTGGTGTCAACCTCGGCGGGCAGGTTGGCCGGAGCGCCGGGTGCCACGCCGGGCCAAACCGGAAGGGTCAGGTGGCCGGGCTCCGGCTGCCAGGCTGGCTGCTGGGCCAACGCACCGGTGGATAAAGCCGCAGCGGCGGCGAGGAGTGGAAGTACATTCCTGTTCATGCGAAGAGCCTCCCAACAAAAATGATCGCTGCGATGATTGCAGCCTGAGGGCCAGCGATGCAAACATGGCCACAGTTTCCCCCTTATATGCTCGGGAAGTGAGCGCAGCTACGATCCTGGTATTGAGCCTCACGGACCTCAAATTCGCATCAGGGCTTGGCGCTGGGCGGAATCAGCAAATTCAGGGCTTGGGGCACGATTTCGATCCGCACGGGTAGGGCGCCCAGCAGTTCTCCGTCGGCCTCGACAAACACACCCGCCGTCGATCCAGGGCACAGGTGACACTCCACGGAGACGGCGTTCAGCAATTCAACCTGCCGAGAGAAGGTCTGCCGCTTGAACATGACGGCCAGCACGAAGAGCAGGTAGTGGAAGCGGCTGCGCGTCTTGAAGGCCACCACCCGCAACGTGTCCTTGCGCAGGGTGGCGCCCGGAGCCAGATTGTGGAGGATGCCGCCGAAATCGTGAATGCGCACGGCCAGCAACTGCGAAACCTCTTCCACTCGCCGAGTGCGGCCGCCGCGCGCCACAAAGGTCGCTTCAAACAACGGAAAGGAATGCGTGGCCCAAACGCGGAGGCCTTCGACCAGGTAGAGGAGATAGCCGAAGCGCCGCTTGAGACGCGCATCCAAGCGGGACATGAAGAGCGCATCCGCGCCCACTCCCGCCGTCACCGTAAAGTAGCGCGAGCACGCGGCACCCTCACCGTCGCGATAGAAGATTTGGCCTACCGGCACCCGCACAGGAACCGCGGTCAGCAGCATCTCGACCGCCTTGACCGGATTTCGTCCGAGCCCCAGATCCGCGGCCAAGGCATTGGCCGTACCCAGCGGCACTACGCCCAATCGCACCAGGGTTCCCACCAAACACTGCAAGAGCTCATGCACGGTGCCATCGCCGCCGCAGGCCAGGATGGTATCGCAGCCCTGGCGGATCGCCTCCAAGGCCAACGCGCTTCCGCTTCCCGGGCCATCCGTCTCCAGCGCCTCAGCCTGAATTCCCGCATCCCGCAAGACGGCCAGCACATCGTGGACGACCGCCGCCCGCCCAGGAGAATCCTGACCAGAGGCCGGGTTGTAAATCAGCGCGACGCGACGCATCATCAGGCTATTCTCGCATGCGGTTGCGTCACAAGCAGCGCCAGTGCGCCCCGCTACAAGGACGCCCGCTTGCCGATGGATGACCGGGCAGCCGGTCGTGCAGGACACTGGAAGAGAAGATCGAGCAGATCAGCGGGGGCTGGAGAAACCGCATCAAGGCAGCCTGACCGGCCTGGGCTTGGTTCGCGCCCAGGGAGGCCGGCAAGTTTGAGTTCGATCAACTCGAAATCCGGGAGCGAAAGAAGAGACGCCCCAAGGTAACCATGTCTTTTACTGTTGCGCTATTAGCGCACCGGGGACTTGTTATGCCCATAAGCCGGATGCTAACTTGGCGGCTACCTGACACGGGAAGGTGCCCATGACTCTTCGCCTGAACACCAGCCTGTCCACACTGCTCACTGAAATTGGCGCCATCGTTCTTGCGCTTCTGGCTCTGGGGTGGTTCAAGACCCAGGCGCTGGCCTTTTCTGCCTTCGGTCCGGCCGACGTGCTCAATCGCCTGACGCCCCTCATTCTGACGGCAGGATTCATTGAACGGTCAGTCGAGGTCCTGATCAGTCCCTGGCGGGATTCCGAAGCAAGCCGGCACGCTACGGCGATTGCCGCGGCCAAGGCAGCGCCGGAGCCGGACGACACAGCCAAGGTGCAGAAAGTGCAGGCCATAGCGGCCGCGACCGATGCCTTGAACATCTACACCGGCGTAACTCAGCGTTACGCTTTTATCACCGGACTTACCTTGGGTTTGATTGCCAGTCTGGCGGGCGTGAGCGCCTTCACCCCCTTTCTGGCCAACGGAAAGGATGCGCTCAATGGGCTGCCTGCCGCGCAACATGCTCTGTTCGCCGGGTTTGATATTGTGCTGACGGCGGCGTTGCTGGCCGGCGGTGCGGATGGGCTGCACAGCGTGATATCTGCCTTCACCAGCTTCTTTGGCGCAACCGCGCAGCGGGCTTCCAATCCGAGCTAGGATCGTATCGGCTTCTCTTGGTCCGGAGTTACTGAGAATTGGTGACACCGGGCCGCTAACCCGTTGAACGTCCCAACTCCGTGTGCCTCGAAAGGATCGCAGACATGTCGACACTGCCGTTTCCCTGCAGTTCCCTAGCGCTGAGCAGCACTGGCTTTCAAAGCGCCGTTGATTCTCTCGGAGTGGACCCTGCAACAGTCTGGGCCATGCTCTCCGTAGAAACCCTGGGGCGCGGTTACCTTCCCGATCGGCGCCCGCAGATTCTCTTTGAACGCCACATCTTCCACGCCCAGACCAACGGCCAATGGGACCAGACCGACCCGGACATCAGCAACGCGCAACCGGGCGATTACGGTCCTTCGGGGGCAGCACAGTATCCGCGGCTGGGACGCGCGGTCGCATTGAATCAGGATGCCGCCCTGAAGAGCGCTTCCTGGGGGCTTGGCCAGGTGATGGGCGAGAACTTCGCCGTCGCAGGCTTCACGGACGTGGGCACCATGGTCAGTGCCATGGCAGCATCGGAAGATGCACAACTGGCCGCGGTGGTGGGTTTTATCACCGGCAACGGACTGGAGAAGGCTCTGCAGAATCAAGACTGGTCCGGCTACGCGCGCGGCTATAACGGGCCGAGCTACGCAAAGAACAGTTACGACACCAAGCTGGCGCAATCGTATGCCCCGTTGAAAGCCGGAACCAATGTGCCAGACCTGACGGTTCGCACCGCACAACTGTATCTGCTGTTTCTGGGCTACAGTCCGCTCGGCATCGACGGGCAAATTGGAAGCCATACGCTGACGGCTCTGCATAACTTCCAGAACGCCAACAACCTCGCGCTTACGCCGGGAATCGATGACGGCGTGGTGGCAACTCTGACCGCGGCTCTGCCGCCGGCTGCCGAACTATCATTCGCCTGAGTGTCGTCTGATTGCCTCTTCATGAAGAGGGCAAAAAAATCCCCACCCGATCCGCGTATCAATCTTCGCGGCCAGGGTGGGGCACAGGATACCCGTAAGACGGGGGCTGTGAATGAGAACTTGAGAACTAGAGCGCGGCTCTGTAAAGCTGCCGCACATCGTCCGCGCTGAGCACCCGGGGATTTCCGGGCGTACAAGGATCCTTGAGCGCGGGCTCGATCCATGCCTCGATATCGGCTTCCACGATGCCCAGTGACCCGAAGCCCAAGGGAATTCCAACGCGGCTGGAGAGATTCCGAATCGCGGCAATCGCTTCAAGGGACGCAGCCTCTTCGCTTATGCCGAGCGTATCCACGCCCATGGCCCGCGCGATTTGTGCAAAGCGCGGAACCGCGGCAACGCGGTTAAATTCCTCGACCACGGGAAGCAGAATCGCATTGCACACGCCGTGCGCAAGGTTGTGCGTAGCACCCGGCTGATGGGCCAACGAGTGCACGCAGCCCAAGCCGGCGCTATTGAATGCCATGCCAGCAAGGAATTGCCCATGCGCCATCATCTCGCGGGCCTTCGCGTTCTTGCCGTTGTCGTACGCTTTGGGCAGCCATTCGGTGATGATGCGAATCGCCTCCAGCGCAGTGGGATCAGTGAGCGGATGTGCGCCCGTCGAGACATACGCTTCAATGGCATGGGTCAAGGCATCCATGCCCGTGCTGGCGGTAATGGAAGCAGGAATCGACAGCAGCACGGCGGGATCGTTCACAGCGATATCGGGGACGATGGATTGGCTTATGATCACCATCTTGATGTGGCGCGTGGTGTCGGTGATAACAGCGTTGCTGGTCACCTCTGCGGCAGTGCCGGAGGTGGTGCTGATGGCAACCAGCATCACACCGTTCTTGAGGTTGTTGTGAACACCTTCATAGCTGGTGATCGGACCGGGATTGGCAGAGAGCAATCGGACAGCCTTCGCCGTATCGATGACACTGCCGCCTCCCAGCGCGATGACAACGCCGGGAGAAAGCTTGCGGAACTGCGCGAAGGCTTCGTCCACAGTTTTCGTGGTCGGATTCGGCTCGATGGCATCGAAGACCTGGTAGGTAATGCCTTCCTTATCCAGAGCAGAAAGCAGCATCTTGCCGCCATCCAGTCCGCGAATTACACGGTCGGTCAGAACCAGAGCGCAGCGCACGCCTTGCCGCGCCAGCATGGCGACGGTATCATTCACAGCACCTTCGCCACTCAAGCTGAGGCGCGGCAATGCAAGTGTAAAAGACATTTACTCTTCCCCTTTGTCGTAATACCTGTGAACATGCGTCCGCGTGGCCGTACTTGCGCACGGCCTCAAGGCGGGCAATGTCCTTGAATCAGAAAGATGAGGCAGCTACGAGATCCACTTCTCGGTAGCCAGGGCCTCGGGCATCGGCTGCACCTTGAACCGCACAGCCAAGTCAATGAGTTCCTGTGTCGTGATGGACTGCTTCTTTCCACCCATCGACAACACCTTCACCAGAACCTCTGCCGCTTTCTCCGCTGTATCGATCAGGCCGAAGGCCTCATCCAGCGTGGCCCCCGATCCGAAGATACCGTGGAACGGCCACAGGACCAGCGGATGCTTCTGCATTTCGACTGCCGTTGCTTCGCCGATGGTCGCGGTTCCCGGCACCATCCACGGCAGTACGCCGATGCCGTCAGGAAACACGACCAGACACTCGGTACTCATTTCCCACAGCGCGCGCGTCAACGCCGCAGCCGAGAGGTCCAGCACATAGGAGAGGGCGATGAGATTGGTGGCATGGCAGTGCATGATTACACGGCTCGCGCCCTGCGTGACGCCCTGGCGCGAACGGTGCGACTTGAGGTGAGCGGACAGCTCCGAAGTCGGAACCGCCATGCCTTTGAAACCCCACAGAATGCGGGCAGACCTTCCGTCCGCAGTGACCTCGATGAGGCCCAAGTTCTCTTCGGGGTCCAATTGCACATTGCGGAAATACTTGCCGGAACCGGTCACCAGAAAATATTGTCCGGCCAGTTCGGCAACTGTCTCGCCAATCTCCACAACACGGTCTTCCGTGAGGGACTGCCGGAACGGGGCAATGTCCTCTGCATCCAGGCGCAGGCTCACATTGCCGCCGTTCCGTTCATCCCAACCCTTCAACCACATATCCGTGGTTGCCTTCACCATGGCCTTGATGAACCATGACTGTTCAATCGGACTGCTCATTGCGCTCCCCCACGCTTCGCCAGCGTGTCTTTCTCGTAGTTGCGGACCGTGTCCAGCCAATCAATTCCCGGGGCAACACCCTGGCTGGCGCAGTAGTACTCCCACACAGCCGACCACGGCATCGATTTCTGCTCCTCGAAGATCGCCATGCGAGCCGCGCCGTCGAAGTTCTTTTCTGCTTCGAGTTGCTTGGCCGATGGCTCAAGCAGGGCGAGCAGCAGAGCCTTGCGCATGTTGCGCGCGCCGATAATCCAGGCCGCAATGCGGTTGATGCTGGCATCGAAGAAATCCAAGCCAATGTTGACGCGCGACAGTGCGTCGGTGCGTACAATTTCCTGCGCGATGGCGATGGTGGCATCGTCCAACAGAACCACGTGATCGGAGTCCCAGCGGACCGGGCGCGAAACGTGCAACAGAATCTCGTCCAGGAAGCAAAGCGCCGTGGAGATCTTGTCGGAGACGTTCTCGGTGGGATGGAAGTGCCCCGCATCCAGGCAGAGCAGCGTCTTGCGCGTGGCCGCATAGGCCAGATAGAAGTCGTTGGAGCCTGCCGTATAGCTTTCCGAGCCGATGCCGAAGAGCTTGCCTTCGACGGCCACCTTGTGATGCGTGCCGAGCGGCGCGGCGATGATCTCATCCAGCGCGGCCATCAACCGCTTGCGCGGCGCCAAGCGGTCCGCAGGAAGGTCCTTGTCCCCGTCCGGAATCCAGATGTTCATCACAGCCGGGGTACCAAGTTCCTGGCCGAAATACTCACTGATCTTGCGGCTCGCCAGGCAATGATCGATCCAGAACTTGCGCACGGCGGCGTCGGGATGGCTCAGCGTGGCCTTTTCGCTCAACGGATGCGAGAAGCAGGTGGGATTGAAGTCCAGGCCCAAATCGTGCGCCTTGGCCCACTTCACCCAATTCTCAAAATGCTTCGGTTCGATGACGTCCCGCTCCACGGGCGTGGCAGACTCAAGATAGATGGCGTGCAGGTTGAGCCGTTTTTTGCCAGGAATCTGCGCGAGGGCAACTTCCGCGTCGGCGCGCAGTTCGTTCGCAGTCCGCGCCCGTCCGGGATAGTTGCCGCTGGTCTGAATCCCGCCGGTCAAATCCCCTTCAGGATTCTCAAAGCCGCGCACATCGTCACCCTGCCAGCATTGAATGGAAATGGGAATTTCGTTCAGCTTGCGGAGCGCGTCCTCGGTATCGACTCCGATCTCCGCAAAGCGTTCCTTGGCCAGCTCATAAGCCGCCTTGATCTTCTGTGTGGCGTCCTTCATCGAACTTCCTCCTGCATACCTGTTGCTTTATATTGCTGAAATCTGCTCCAAACCTGGGCGGGAATCTCTTCGTGCGGTTGGTACTCGTCGATCGCGAACGAGCGGCGGATCAAGGCGCGCGCCTCCTCGATGCCAGCAATCTCGCCCATGGCAATCATCTGCGCGCAAATATTGCCCAAGGCCGATGCCTCAACCGGACCAGCGCTCACTGGCAACTGGCACGCGTCCGCGCAAAGCTGATCGAGAAGATGATTTTTGGAACCGCCTCCGACAATGCGAATCCGCGTGAGGTTGTGGCCGCAAAGAGACTCAAGTTCCTCTTTGACCAGCCGGTAGGTAAGCGCCAGGCTTTCCAGCGCGCAGCGCGCAAACTCGGCTGCGGATCCAGGTTGAGGCTGCTGGGTCTCGCGGCAATAGTCGCGCATGGCCTGCTTCATGGAAGGAGGATTCAGAAATCGCGGATCGTCGGGATTCACGATGGAGCGCCATGGCGCTGCTTTCCCGGCAGCAGCCATCAGGGCGTCATCGATGGGAATCTCAAACTCCTTGCTCAACTGCTGCAGAAGCCACAATCCCATGATGTTTTTCAGCACGCGATACCGGCGCCCAAAGCCGCCCTCGTTGGAGAAGTTACCGCGCAGCGCCTGCTCGGAGGCATACGGAACCAGACTCTCCATGCCCATCAACGACCACGTTCCGGAGCTGAGAAAAATCTCTCCATCGCCCGCGAAGGGCGTTCCCAGAACTGCCGAGGCGGTGTCATGCGTGGCCGGAGCCACCACTTTTGCCCTGGGGCGCCCAACCTGCATCTCGCCCAAAACCGTGCCCGCCGGGACCGTCGGCTGCATCCAAATCCCGTTCAAACCGGCAGCGGCCAACAGGTCCCGATCCCACTCGCCGTTCAGGTTCAGCATTTGCGTGGTAGTGGAATTGGTGTATTCATTCGACATAACTCCGGACAACCGGTAATGCAGGTAGTCGGGAATCATCAGCAGATGGCGCGCCTGGGCGAGCCACTCCGGCTCCTGCTCGGACATCGCGGCCAATTGATAGAGCGTATTGAACTGCATGAACTGAACGCCAGTGCGGCGATAGATTTCAGCCGAGGGCACGCGAGACGCCACCCGCTCCATCATCCCGAGGGTACGGTCATCGCGATAGCAAACCGCCATTCCGACCCGGCGAAGTTCCGCATCGAGCAGAACGTAATCCACACCCCAGCTATCGACTCCGACACTGCGCATGGGTGCCAAAGCCGCCGCCAATTCAATGCCACGGCGTACCTGCTGCTCGATGGCGTCGATTCCCCAACACAGATAACCGCTCTTCGCATCCTTGGCAAAGGATGTCGAAAACCGGTTCACTTCATGGAGCCGCAACTGCCCCTCTGCCACTTGCGCGGCAATCACGCGCCCACTGCTCGCACCCAGATCGGCTGCAACAAAGCAGGAATGCTGCGCTGACAGCTTCCCGTCCTCACCCATCTCGCTACCCTTGGGCTCCGCAATTGCCTTGCAGCGCCTTCCGCATCAAGCCTAACCCGCTCATTGATCGCATGGTAATTCTCCAGGCGTTGCGCCCAGCGACCTTCCCGGAGAAACAGGTGCTGTACGTGATCCGAAGTTTAGGCAAACCGATACCAAATGATGATAGCCCATAATATTCTGTTGCGAAACAATATTTGTATTGATTTTTAGGATTCGATTTTCCCCCACGCAGCAAGGCCATCGTTCCCTGCCGCCTATCACGCGGAAGGGCGCGATGGCCCTCTAAAACTCTCCCAGATAGCAGCCCGGAAACCGGCTTCGAGTTGAGACGAAGAATTCCTCAAACTCTTAAAAATGCAACCCTTTATTCGGGGTTATCAAACGCAATGTACTCCAGATGCTCGTGCCGCTCGATGTTGAAAACCACTGGATCACCCGCCTTCAAGCCCGCCAGCAACTTGCGCAGGGTTTCCAGTGAATCCAGAGGCGTGCGGTTCAGCGTATGGAGCACGTCGCCTGGCTGCAATCCGAACTGGGAAGCGTTGCCTCCTGCGGTCAGCGCCGTCACCAGGATGCCGCCGGGAATGCGCGTGGGCGGAATGAGCTTTGCCACTAGATCCGTGATCTGCATGCCCACAATCCCCAGCTTGGAAACGATGTTGCCGGGCGAGTGAGTGGGGTCGAGAATGCTCTCGGGAGCGCGCTCGCGCTCGGTGACGAGCACATACATGGTCAGAACTTGTGCGACCCGTTGCACTTTGAACACGATGGTATCGCCGATATTCTTCTGGAACAGGGCCGCCCCCAGGGCCCGCGGGTCCTGAAACAGCTTGCCATCCAGGCTGAGCAGAATATCTCCCGGTTGCAGCCCCGAATGGTCGGCCGAGGACCCTGGCGCCACGTCTTCGACGATGATTCCGGACTGCGCCGGAAGGCCAAGCCCTCCTGCAAGCGCCGGCGTGATCCCGCGCGTGAGAATCCCGATGGTTCCGCGGCGCACATGCCCCTGGCTGCGCAACTGCTCATAGATAAAGCGGACCATGTTGGAAGGAATCGAGAATCCGACGCCCTCGCTGCCGCCGGATTGGGAGGCAATCATGGTATTCATGCCGATGACTTCGCCCTGGATATTCGCCAGCGGCCCACCCGAGTTGCCCGGATTGATGGCCGCGTCGGTTTGCAGGTAGACCACAGGCGTCGTGTTGTTGAGCTGGCGCTGGGTCGCACTGATCACGCCCATGGTCACCGTATTCTGAAGGCCCAGCGGACTGCCAAAGGCAAGGCACAACTGCCCCACATGCACCTCATCGGAGTCCGCCAGTTTGAGCGCGGGCAGGTCGGTGGCTTCCACCTTGAGCAGGGCAATGTCGGTCAGCGCGTCGCTGCCCACTATTGTTGCGGTAAAGCGCTGGCCGTCCTCCGCGCCGCCGGCCGGGTTGTTGCGATGGCGATATACCAGAACCGACACGGAGGTCGCGTGTTCCGCCACATGGGCATTGGTCAGGATGTATCCCGACGGATCGACAATGATGCCCGAACCCATTCCCTGCTCCTTGGCAATAAAGGTGGCCTGCCGCGTGTTGGGGTCCAGCACCGTGGTCAGGCCGCTCACCTCGATGGTGACCACCGAAGGCCCTACGCGCTCGGCCAGCGACTGCAAATCCTCATCGAGCGCGAACAGGCCGTGCCGCGCGGCAGTTGGAGCGGGCGGCTGCGCCGGAACCTGCGCAGTTGCAATCACCGCGCCTGAAAGCACCACGCAAAGAACAGAAAAACGAGCAGCAGTGAAACAGCGCACAGTAACCTCTTTCTCCAGCGCACCATGTATTGTGCCATCTTTCATTATCGTTGATCGCCTCCTCCGCGGCGAAAGCTCCGTTTCCACCGCAGAAAGACCTTTCCGCCCCAGCACTCGGCCTCTGACCGCTTGAAGTTGTACCAAGGCTGGGTGCCCCAGATCCCGCTTTTGAGACCTGGGAAAGCACGAACTCAAGGAACGAAACCATGCAGTCTGCGACCTAGGCCGTATCGACATATACACTTTGCAGCCAGGTAGTTGTCTGTTGAAGTATGTGTATGCCGCCTAGTCGCTATGAATTGAGTGAATTGCAATGGGAGAAGATCAAGGATTTTCTTCCCGGG
>Ga0224529_1000571_pt1 | contig 26658 bp, 18 predicted proteins | sample CBST50metaG_FD_179893 | JGI IMG/M metagenome (GOLD analysis project Ga0224529, IMG submission 179893) | Peat soil microbial communities from Stordalen Mire, Sweden - C.B.S.T50 | ecosystem: Environmental > Terrestrial > Soil > Wetlands > Peat | place: Sweden: Norrbotten County, Stordalen Mire... | reverse complement strand
GGCATACATCCGATGTGGTGCTGTGAGCCAGATTCATCAACCAGAGCGTCATGCAAGCGAATGCAGCGTTGATAAGCATGATCCGCTTGGTACGCTTCTGCTTGCGCTCAGGCCAGCGCACAACCGTGTCCCAGAAGAAGAACAACCCGCTGATCAGGCACAGGAGACCAAGCATGTTCTTGCTCGTCGAGGCGCCCGTATACTCGACCGCGCCTGTCCAGGCCGAGTACGCTCTCCCCAGTTCGGCGTAGTACTTAATCACCAGAATGGAAAGCGGAACGAGCAGATAGCTGACGCGTCTAAGGACCACGCGGACAGCTTCTACCGGACGGGTGTCGGATAGAATAACGAGGATCATCAGGTAGCTGCCCAGGTCTCGAATCCAGCGCTTAAGCGCAATCATCGGAAAATCGGACCAGACGACGCTGACCAAAGCGAAGGAAAGGAATGCCAGAAGGGCCCGGTTGCGCGCAAAGAAGCTTCCCCACTTTAAGGACCGGGACATCACGATGCCAACCGCCAGCAAGATCAAAGCAGAAGAGACGATTTGATCCAGAGGATTCCCTTCCTCAAAAGATTGAGCCGACACTCCCACTTGACCGTTGAGCCACTGAGAAGGGTTTCGCGATCCGGCAAAGAACAACGTGAGCACCGGCACCCACAAGCACAGCGAGGTGCGCCGATCTCTGGCCGGGTCCATCCAAAAGAGCCCCACCGTCAGGACAAGCCAGAGCATGAGCGCTACGGAAGGAGGCATCGCATCAACCAGTTTGGGTTTGGGTTATAAGGCTAAAGCCAGCTTCACTGGCACTTATCGACTTACACCGCAAGGGGCTGGTGCATTGACACTTTGATCGAAGTATATGTCCACGAATTCTTCGGAAGAGTGAGGCCCGAGTGTGCGCGATTCCCCGCCATTGTAGACGCGCAATCGCAGACCGGGCACAGAGTTCCCCTGAACGGTCGTAACCTCGGCGCACACCGCAAGCGGATCCGTATCACCTGCACGAAACCTGACCGCACGCCGCTTCTGAAACCAACTGGTTGCCTGCCCAGCCGTGGCAAACCACGCGCCGCGGCCTTTCAAATCTGCAAGCAGTGCGTGATAGCAAGGGGACCACATTCTTTCCGGGGCAAGACTCCGGTCGTGCCAGTTGGTCGTCATGCACCCGCCAAATTCGACCATATTTCCTACCATCCGATCAAGGATGCCCTTTGCTTGTTGATTCGATAGCCCGAGATAAGCCGGGTAAAACAGAGCGGTATCCATGACATGCAACGAGAGTTCCAGCAAACGTGCCGCTTCGAGAGGCTTGTAGGCTTGGGTTGTGCCCGCCCGATAGCCGACGGTCTCCCTATATCCAACCGTCGAGTCATAGATCGCGCCGGCCTGCTCCAGGACGGCAGGTGAATGCTGGTCATAATAAAGCCAGTGCATGCGCACTCCGGTCGTTGACCCACCGGTGACGCGTCCGATCTCTTCGAGTTCCTCCTTCGCTTTCGCAATGTCGCACCATGCATCAATGCCATGCAGCCCGACTTCGCATCCTGCGGCGCTCATCTGGTGAAGCAAATCGGCGATATCACGCGCGCCATATCCGGAAGCACGAAAGGCTGGCGCTGGGCCATTCAAGTCTCTTCCCCGGTCGTTCTCAAAAGGAATCACGAAGAAGGTCGAGCCGAGTCCCTTTTCAATTTCCAGATAGCGATTGACAAAGCCGCGCCAGAAATCTTTCGCCAGGCCAACGTGAACAAAGGGCAATTTCACAACTGCCGCCCAGTTTGCCAGTAAAGTCCGAACCGGCAGCCGACCGCGGAGGAAATTGCCCATCGAGGCGAACACGGCGCGATACACAAATCCAAGCGTCGTGTGGTCCGCTTTATGCCTGCGAATCGAAGGATGATCCACGTCGTGAGTCAGGCATGCGATGAATGAGTATCCATCGGGAACCGGAGGAACCTCGATGAGCGGAACCCCACTGGCTACGATCAAATCCCGCATCAATGCGATGTGCAGATCCAGCGTTGGGATCGCGGCGTAAGCCACCGGCTGCCCAACCGTAAGCAAGGCCCGAATCTCGCGGAACAGGTCGTAGCCAATCCGCATCACCGTCTGGTCTGAATCCTGCTGCCGACTGATCGCCGACCGGTGAGATTGTTCGTCCGCCAGGAGGCCGGAGCCCTTTTCTTGAAAGGCTATGCAGTCCCCGTAGATCGGGATGCTCCTCCCCTTGTAGGCAAGTACGCAGTTGCTTTTTCGAGAGGCGATTCCAATTTTCTTTTGAGAGTCGAACGAGACTTTCCGGCCGGAATAGAGAAGGACCAGTTGCGCGGATCCCCTCGCCGGACCATGATTCCCCGTTGAGAGCAGCACTTCGTATGACTGTCCCTCTCGACAAAACTCCCATGGAGTCTTGAATAACTCGAAGAACTCGGCAATAACAGAGTGCTCGGACGAGTCTGCCTTGACACCGATCATGAAATCGCTCTCTTCTGAATAACGGGATGCTGCTTCGTGTGTTCCCCTTAGCCATGGCCCCGAAATCCTCAGCTACAGAGGGCGTGCTGCAGATTCTGCCGAAGTGTCTTTCTTCATCAGTCCGGCCACCAGGCCGACAAGGGTCTCACGCTCCTGCTGCCAGGAATGCGCGCGATAAACTCGCTGCCCCCGCTCGGCCAGGTCACGAAGTTCGGCGGCGTGCGTGGCCGCGTATAGCAACTTCTTTGCCAGATCCGGTGCATTACCTGACTCAAAATAGAGCAGGGACTCTGAGTCGAAGTAGTCTTGGATTCCCCGGGTGCTGGGAGCAATCACTGGCTTGCCGAGCGCCAGATACTCGAAGATGCGTGTCGGCGTGTTGATGTCGGTGAAGGTGTTGCGCTGGTTGGGAATGACGCCGACATCACAGGCTTCGATCTCGGTGACAAGTTGCTCCAGCGTTCTCGATCCGAGGTAGCGAACCTTGCCTTCCAGGCCCAGGCTCCGGACCTTCTCCATCACTTGCTCGAGATAGGGCGTGCTGCGGCCGTAGACCCTGAGTTCGGCCGTCGGGATGGACTCGTGAATCAGCGCCAGCGCATCGACGGCTAACTCCAGGCCGTTCCGTTCCACCAGCGATCCGTGATACATCAGCACAGTCGGGTCACCGGATCTGCGAAGGGGATAGGAGCGCGCCATGCGATAGGGAAAGATGTCTCCATCGGGCGCGTTCATGACCACGCCGATCTTTTCAGCGCGACAACTGCGTTCTGAAAAGATCCGTTTGCAGGCGACATTGACGGTGATCACCAGATCCGCGCGCGCGATGCTCCACTTTTCCAGACGACGAATCACCCGGACGGCAAAGCTGTTCTCTGCCATTCCGAAGATCGTCCGCATCAGTTCGGGCATGGGATCGTGCTGATCGAGAATCACCTTGGCGCCGAATAGTTTAGGCACGAATGCGCACATCACCAGAATGTCGGGCATGTTATGCACGTAGACGAGGTCGTAGCGGTGTCGCAGCGTGCGCCACGCCAGAATGGCGGAGGAGACAAAAATAAACGCGAAATACTGATAGGCGTAGGATAGAGCGCCACCGCGGCGATGCTTGACCGGAATCCGGATGATCTCGAGCTGATCCAGCGTTTCCCTCTTTGGCTGCTTCTCGTCTCCCTCACAAATCAGATCGATCTGCATGCCCTCTTTGAGCAGCGCTTCGGCAGCGCGGCGGGGCCGTGGGTCGGCGGGATAGTGCGAAAACACCACCATGGCTGTCCGTTTGCCGGCCAGCCGCACGCTCGGGGCCAGGCCCGGCACTCCCGGTGGAGGAGCTTCCACGGTGGTCGCAGCCTGAGAGGCTCTGCCGTTTGCAAGACTTTCCATTGTCCCATCCCTGGCTGCGGTTAGACAGCGACTTCCTCGGTGCTCGTCGCCACCAACTTGCCGCGCGCTTCACGTTCAACCTTCATGCGATTGGAAGCCCGAATCGCTTCCAGTACGACCGATTCGTCGAACTGGCGAAGGATTTCGATGTTGGGCATGACACAGTGGCCGCCAATGACTCCAGGAAAATACTTAACGGGAGGAAAGAACTTGATCTCGTCATAGAACGAGATCACCTGCTCATAGTCGGCGCCCGACTGATCGCAGAATCTCTCCACTTCCTGGGCCCAGGCAATCATCAAGCCAAAGTATGTGGTCTCGGTCAACTTGGCCAGTTCGGTCGCCTCGGGAGACGTAAGGACCTTGGTCTTCAGCCCTGCGGATTCAAAATGCGCTGCAGCCTGGCTGCCCGCATCGCTGTCGATGGCTCCCACAAACTTGGTGTACAGCGAGAGTTCTTCCAACATGCGCACGTGTTTGCCGCGCACTGGGCTGTTCACCACGGCCGCGCCCGTCCGCTCCGCAATCAGGCGGGTCGTGCCCACGGCGACAGTGCTGTTGACAATCGTCACCTGGGGCTTGAACAACGCGATATAGCGCGCCGTCTCTCCTACAAAGTCCCGGATCTGAAACGGATAGCAGATGTGAAGAACATCCGTCTCGACAACGTCCACCGGAGGTAGCGAGATGTCGACTCCAACGGTGTCGTGGTATTTCGAAATCAGTTCGAAGAGCGGCCTGCCTACCTCGCCAAGCCCCGCAACAACAACCTTGCTTTTTGTTTTCACGGCGTTTGAGCCTCCTCCAAGAGAATCGTTACCCTGCGGTTAAGCTTCATGCACGAACGCGAACGAAATGCCTGAGTTGACGCCATGGGACAGAACTCATGCTGTTCTTTCCGCTGATACCAGGGCGTTCTCTTCGCCCTCCATGCGCTTCTGAGGGACCGTCGCGAGGAAGGCGGCAACTTCTTCAACCACCCTCGCCTGTTGCTGTGCCGTGAGTTGCGGGAACATCGGCAAGGACAGGATTTCCCCTGCCACTCGTTCCGTCACGGGGAAGTCACCGGGCTGATAATTGAGCGCGGCGTATGCCCTCTGCAGATGAAGAGGAATCGGGTAATGAATTCCCGTACCGATGTGCGCGATCTTCAAATGTTCCGACAGACCCTCACGATCACTCGTGCGGATGACATAGAGGTGATACACGGCGCGTGACCAGGCCGGCTCGTGTGGAAGAGCGATCCCTTCGGCCCCCGACAGCAGGCGGCTGTATTCTGCTGCCCAATCACGGCGCGCCGTGTTCCAAGCCGCCAGATGCGGCAACTTGGCCAGCAGAATCGCGCATTGGATGGTGTCGAGCCGCCCGTTATAGCCCTCGACGTCGTGGTAGTACTTCTTCACCTGGCCGTGATCGCGGAGCATCTTCACCTTGGCGGCGACGTCGGCATCGTTCGTGGTCACCGCCCCGCCTTCACCGCATGCGCCCAGGTTCTTGCCGGGATAGAAGCTGAAGGCCGCGGCCCTCCCCATGGATCCGGCTTTCATCCAGCGATTGCGTTCCTTCGAGAAATATTCGGCGCCATGGGCCTGGCACGCATCTTCGATCACGGTAAGGCCATAGCGAGCGGCCAGTGCCAGGATTTCATCCATGTCGGCCATCTGTCCGTACAGGTGGACAGGCACCACCGCGGTCACCGGGCGTCCGCTGCGCAGGCTGATCAGTTGCCCGGATTTCTCCCGCGCGCACTGCTCCTCGAGGAATTGCCTGAGCTTCTCCGTCGACATGTTGTACGTGTCTTCGTCGATGTCGACGAACTCCGGGGTGGCCCCAGCCTGGGAAATGGCTTCCGTGGTCGCAATGAAGGTGTGCGGTACGGTCACCACTACATCGCCTGGCTGGATGCCGCAGGCCATCAGGGCGAAGCGCAGTGCATCCGTTCCGCTGCTGACGGCAATGGAATGAGTGGTGTCGCACGCGGCCGCGAACGCCTTCTCAAACTCGCCCACCACCGCGCCACCCACAAAGCCGGCCGTATGAAGGCTGTCGCGAAAGGCACCGACGAGTTCGTGCTCTAGTTCCAGATGGGGCGCGACGAGGTCAAGAAACGGAACCGCAACCGGAGCTTTCAATTCCCCTGAGGAAGCGATGAAGCGAAGAATCTTGGCCGGATTTCCAGCAACGATCGCGTGGGGAGGCACATCTTTGGTGACCACGCTTCCCGCCCCGACAATTGCGTTTTCTCCAATGGTTACATTGGCCAGAATCGTCGCTCCGGAACCGATGGACGCACCCGCCTTGACCAGCGTCCGCTCCACCTTCCAGTCCGCCTCGGTCTGCGGGGTTCCCGACTCGGTCGTTGCGCGCGGATAGCTGTCGTTGATGAACATGACTCCGTGCCCGACGAAGACGTTATCCTCGATGACCACGCCTTCACAAATGAACGTATGACTTGAAATCTTTGAGCATCTCCCCACACTGGCATTCTTTTGGATTTCCACGAATGCCCCGATCCGGGTCTCGTCCCCGATCTCGCAACCGTACAAATTGACGAATTTCGAGAGCCGGACATTCTGGCCGAGTTTCACGTCGCTCGCAATGCAGTTGTAATCGTTCATAGATAGACCAGCGTTCCTTTCGTCTTCAATGATTCGTTGGCTGCTTCCAGCATCTTCACCACTCGCAGCCCGGCGCATCCGTTGTTGAACGGCTCTTCCCCACTTGAGATGCAGGTGACAAAGTACTCCAGTTCCTGCCGTAGAGCTTCGACCTGCTCCAGTTGGGGAGCCCACATATCCCCCGACCGGTAGTTTACGAGCAACTCGTAAACACCTTCACGGTTGGTGATCTTTACTCCCTTGTCGTAGACCTTCACCTTCTCGTCGGCTTCGAGATCGTTCCAGACCAGCATTCGCTTCTCTCCGCCGATCAGTGTCGTGCGGACCTTGACTGGTGAAAGCCAGTTCACGTTGATATGCGCAATCACCTTCTCGGGAAAGTAGAGAGTCATGAATGCAACGTCCTCATAGCCGTTCAGATGTCTTTCCCCGGTCGCGACGATGGCCTCCGGGCTTCCCTTGAGGAGGTAATCCATGATGGAAAGATCATGCGGCGCAAGGTCCCAAAGAACATTGATGTCGTGCTGGAAGAGCCCAAGATTAACCCGGGTGGAGTCGTAGTAATAAAGATTTCCCAGGGTCCCTTCCTTGAGCAGTTCATTGATCTTCTTGACTGCTCCGGTGAATAGAAATGTGTGGTCCACCATAATCTTGAGACTCTTTTGGGCAGCAAGGTTGATCAATTCTTCGCCCTGCTGCGTATTGCTTGTGAACGGCTTTTCGACGAATACGTGCTTGCCGTTTTCCAGAGCCGCCTTGGCCAACTCGTAGTGTGTCCAGACCGGTGAAACCACGGCAACGACGTCGATCTCGGTCGACAGGATCACGTCGGCAGAATTTGCGGTGACATGGACCCCGGGATAAGCCTTCTGCGCGCGTTTCCGCGCGGTGGGACTGATCTCCGCAATTGCCACCACCTGGGAGCCCTCCAAACTCGCGAGGTTTCTCACGACGTTTGGTCCCCAATAGCCGTATCCAATTACACCGAAGTTCATGATGTTCTCACCGCTTGACAGGATCGCTGCCGATTCGGAGGATGTTGCGTGGAAATGCGAGGGCCGCCAGGAGTCCTGCGAAGGCCGCTCCGACCCGAGAGGAAGATTTGCCGGGACGTACAACTCAATAAGCGCCACTGCCTCTAATGACTGCGAGTGGGGTAAGCATGAGAATTCTGAAGTCGAGCCAGGGTGTCCACGACGTGGCATAGCGCAGATCCAGCCGGACCATTTCGTCGAATTTGACAGTGCTCCGGCCAGTCACCTGCCAGAGCCCGGTGATCCCTGGCTTGACTTCCAATACCCGCCGCCGGTGCCAGGTCTGGTAGGCCGCCAACTCGTATGGAATTGCGGGCCGAGGGCCGACAAGCGACATTTCTCCCTTGAGTACATTCAGAAACTGCGGCAGTTCATCCAGGCTTGTTCTCCGCAGTACCTTTCCAACCCGGGTAACTCTCTTGTCGTTCTTGATTTTGTAGACGCCCTCGCCATTTCGAGAGGGCGCGTCCGCAGCTTCGCTCGCGATCAGCTTTCTCACAAATTCCTGGTGCACGCTGTGATCGTTGTTAACGTACATTGAGCGGAACTTGAGAAATGTAAATTGCCGGCCGTTTTGGCCGATGCGCTGTTGACGAAACAGAATCGGTCCTTTGGAAGACAATTTGATGGCAAGGGCGATAATTATGAGCAGAGGCGCACACCCAGCGAGCAGCATTGCGCTTCCAATCACATCCATAACGCGCTTGGCGCCCAACTTGGATCGTCGCCCACTGCCGCGACTCTGCAAATCGGGGTAGAGAGCAGGGTTGCTCGGCCGCCCGGTTTTGTCATCATCCCATTCGTCGGGGAAAAAGTGGAATGAGATGCTGACCTGATTGAACTGGTCGAATGTCAACTCATCCCGCATTGTTGCGCTGACCCTCCCAAGAATCGTGCTGAGGATTGTGTTCCGGTCATCACCAACAAGCCCTGTAAACAGAGCGCCAACGGTCGTCAGATCCTTGTACCAGCCGATAACATCGGTCTCCCTGGTGGATGACAACAGGATAGACACCATGCTATCGAGCGATTTTCCGCTCTTTTCAGAGCCCTGATGACTGCCCGCCTCGAGCAACATAAGCAGGAAGGGTTCCTTAGACCGCTCCGTTCTCTTGCGCTCGATGGCGATCATGCGCTTGAAGGTCTCTTCCCGTAAAACCTCGCGCTCCCCTGCCGTTGCCGAGTCCAACTGTGGATCAGCCTGATTTGGAGTCCCATTCATCCTGAGCAAAGTCACGAATCACTCCTTTCTCGACAGTTGCTTCTACAGTTAAGGTCGGATTTAAGCTAGAAACTGACGTTCTGCTCCTTCGCATCCGCCAACTTTAGCGGAGTGAGAAGCGCAAGGCCACATGCGATTACGGAGCCAGGGACTGACGTCCGCCGTTCAGCCTGAGTGACAGGCCAATGATAATCTTGGAGCACTCGCAGTGAATCAGATCCCCTCGTTATCACTCCGCTGAGACGCACTGAGTGGGCGGTAGTAATAGCTGCTATGAGGAGAGTTAGTTGAACAATTCGAGACTGCGCCCACCAGTTTACCGGTTTCGAGTGCGTCCAGCCCCTTCTGCAATTGCCGCTTCTCGGTAACTCCCTGGCGCGTAACCAGAAGGATTCCGTCCGCCTGCCGTGTCCAGACACTGGTGTCGGCCAACGGAAGCACCGGAGGGGAATCGATGATCACCCAGTCGAAGTGGGCCGTCAGTTCATCCATCAGCGCTGCCAGTTTTGGAGATTGCAGCAGTTCCAGCGGATTGTTTGGCGCGGTCCCTGCCGGCATGATCCACAGCTTTGGTCCCTCTAGGAAATAGGTCCGTTCCGCCAGGCTGCCATCCCCCGCGAGCCATTCGCAAAGACCTGGATTCTTGGCTAACCCAAACGCCTTTCCTTGAGAGGGCCGCCGAACGTCTCCTTCCAACAACACCGTCCTCTGCAATGTCGTAAGAGCCAGAGCGCAAGCCAGGTTGCCGGCTACCATGCTCTTGCCTTCCTGGGGTACTGTGCTCGTGACCAAGACTTTTTTGAGCGGACGATTATGGCGAAGGTGCCGCAAGCGCACTGCCAGAAAGCGGAACGCCTCCGCTGCCGGGCCATCGCTATCCGTGAGACAGGCAAGGCGACTTTGAGGGGGGAGTGAGATTTGCAGCGTGCGGCATTCGCTAAACAAATCCGAAGGTTCTGGAACTGCCGGAAGATCGGCCACGGCGGGCTGAGTCGTGGGAGTCAAGGTCACCGCCAGTTCCTGAAGCACGGGTGACGCGCTGCTCTCGGCCGCGTCGAATTCCTCAATCTGGACCGCACTCTGGCCCGTACGTTGCCACCTTGAGGCAGCGCGAAGCTCCGCACGCTGCAGGAGTTCGGTCACTCCTGGCAGAGCCGGCGAATCGCTTCCGGCGCGTTCGCCTTCAGACCTCTGTAGCGCGTCAAATATATGGCTCATGTTTGCTCACTTCGACGGCGAAATCTGCGTTCAGTGCCTCGCCGTTCGATATCGGCGGTCGCAATGCTGAATACAACTCCAGCAGAACGTTAATGGCCTGCTGAACATCCCTTTCATGGCCATTGACGGCTCTCTCGGCCTGGGGCACGGACGTCCCGTCCAATCTGAATTCGCTGGCCACGTCCGCAATGATTTCCGAAGTTACGCTTGGCAATTGTTTCGCGTAGGCACTAAGCAGCCCGTTCTCGCAGATTGTGTTGATAAGACGTGGCAAGCCGCGAGAATAGCGATGAACCGCCGCAATGGTTTCAGCTGGAAACAGCTCCCCCGCATTCGCTTCGGCGCCCGCAATCTGCAATCGCTGCTCGATGTAGAGCTTGGTCTCATCCCAATCCAAAGGACCCAACTGCGTACGGACTGCAATTCTTTGCTTGAGTTGCCGAAGTCCGACCGAATCAAGCTTTTCGTCGAGTTCAGGCTGCCCCACCAATACGATCTGCAGCAATTTGTCGTCGGTCGTTTCCAGATTCGACAGGAGGCGAACCTCCTCCAGGATGTCCGCAGACAGATGGTGTGCCTCGTCCACGATCAATACGGTGGTCATCTTCCTCGAGCCGCGGGAGATCAGGAACTGCCCCAGGTCTATCAGCAATTCGTATTTACTCTTGCCGGCGGCCGGAACACCAAAATCGGTAAGAATATACTGCAAAAACTCAGTTGGAGTCAGCCGACCGTTGAAGAGATACGCATAGGCTATGTCCTTGCTCTCTTCGAGCAGGCGGAGCAGGCAGCGCAGCAGCAAAGTCTTCCCCGTGCCCACCTCGCCGGTGACCACCACGAATCCCTTGTGCCTGCGAACGCCATAATAGAGCGCCGCCAGCGCCTCGTTGTGCCGCTTGGTGGGCACAAAGCAGGTGGGGTCCGGGGTCAGATCGAATGGATTGCGCGAGAGATTGAAGAAGGCTTTGTACATGGGCCACCGGACCTAGTCATGCAAATAGCTGAATGCCGAGCCCGCCAGGATGGTGGCGACAACCAGCGCGGCCATGGCCCATCCCAGCGCCATCCGCCTCTTTGCTTTTTGTTCGTCACGGATACTCGCAACATTTGGAATCTCGGAGATTATGACGGTCGACAGCAGCGCTTTGATACCATTTTCGCTGTGCAGGCGGTCGTCAAGAAGTTCAAACGTCCCCACCACCACCACTCCAAGCGCCAAGCCGATGCCCAGGCCCATTCCGCAAAATTTGAGGCGATTGGGAAAGTCCGGCTTCAGGGGCAGGCTCGGTGGGTCAAGCACCTTGAACCGTTCGCCCTGCTGCATGAGTTCCATGCTCGTTGCCATCACGGATTCATTCTTCTTTTTGAGCAGGTCGTCGTAGTCGACCTTGGATTGTTCGTAGCCGCGGGTCAGATCGGCGAGTTGCTGCTCACTCGCCGGCCCCGCGTTCAACCGCTCCTGATAGCTGTTGATTCTCGCTTTCAGCGTGGCAATCGCTTGCTCCCGGTTCCCGATCTCAGCCTGGTTGGATTGCAACTGTCCTCTCAGTTGGAGCATCGCTGCGCTCTCAGGCACGTCGGTCGCGTCCCGCTGAGCAGTATCGCCATTGACCTGCCTCCCGGCGCTGCTTCTGTTCTTCTGCTCGGCAATGAACTCACTCCTCATCCTTTCCGTCTTCGCAATCTCGGCCTTCACGTTCTGCACATCCGGGTAGCGATCGGTGTAATGAGAGCTCAGGTCGGCGAGTTTTGCCCTGAGCCTGTCCAGTTCCTGGTCAATTGCCGCCAGTCCTGTCGGAGTTCCTTCGACGCCGCGCGGGGTCCCGCGGGCGGCCCGGGTCTGCTCGATCAGCGTCTGCAGATATACCCGCTGCTGCTTGGCTGTATTCAGCGCTCCCTGCTCGCTCTCCAACTGCGATTGCAGCCCACCCAGGATTTGCAGATTGCTCGCCTGCTGCGTCGGCAATTCACCCTCATGCTGCCCTTCAAACTCGCGAACCTTCGCTTCCTGTGCCGCAAGGTTTGTACGCGCGGTTTCCAGTTGGCTTTCCATGAACCTTGTGGTGTCTTCCGACTGCTGCTGCCGAACCTTCAAATTCTCGTCAATGAACAATTCGGTTAGATCGCTGGTCACCCGTTGGGCAATATGGGGGTCACGCGCCTGATAGGAAACTCTGAAGGCAGTAATCTGGTTTTTTTGAGCGTCGCGAACTAGCTCGATGTCAATGTCCTTGCGCATGAGATCGACTTTTTCGTCCGGCGAAGCCTTCGCGCCCCGCTCCGCATAAAGATGCAGCTTGTCAATAATCACCAGGAGACGCGTGCGGCTGAGAATTTGCTGCGTGATACTCTGTAGCCGGTCTTGAAGGTCGTCGTTGACATTCGGTGTGACATAGTTCTTGGGCATCGTCGACTCCTCCACCAAAATCAGCGTGACCGACTTGAAGCGCGGAGGCAATATCCAGCTCGCGCCCCACACAATCAGCCACCCCACGAACACCGGCACCAAGAAATGAATGTGGCGACGGCGGATCAGGTCGAGATAGCGCGGGAGATCTAACCCTCCTGAGGTCTGTTCGTCTGGTTCTTCTGCCATAGTTATCTTCCCAGTGGTCTTGTGAACTGATAGGACACAGAGCCATACACGCGATCGCTATCGGGCGTGCTGGATAGGACTGGGATGCCGGGGTAGCTCTGGTGCAAGTGCTGGTACCCGCATTCCGCGCCGAGATGCTCGCTAATCGCTCGTTGGAAAGTAACAGCCCCTGAAATGCTTTGTCCGCCTGGACTGGACGTGAAGAGAGCCGGCGTGACGCTCTTGTTGTTAGCGTAGCTGGCAGTGGCTCCCACGCTCCATGTGCGCGCTGCCTTCCATCGCACCAGCCCATTGGCGCTGTTCGATTCGAAGGCGCCCAGCAGTCCTCCCCCGCCCGTCACGATCCGCGTGTAACTAGCCGCGAAGTTGGTGTGGCTTCGCTGCCAACCGAAGCTGGCCGTTACCGAAGGCGTCCAGGAACCCTGAGCCTGCAGAGAGGACTGTGCGAAAGCGGAGTGCTGCGGCCCGCCTAAAAAAGACAGGGAAAAGGTGCGCTTGAGATAAATCGTATAAAAGAGAGAAATGCTGTTTGTCTGGGTCTTGCTCTCGGCATGCAGCGGATTGGCCAAGCTTAACGAATACTGGTACGCTGTGCCAAAATACTGCGTGCCGGACAGGCGAACACTCCAGAAGGCTCCGCCCCCACGCGAACTCGAGTTGTACAGACCGGGGACCTGAGACGGATCGGGATAGTCGAGATATGTCATGGAACCGCCGCCACCAAGCATGCTATTCCGGCTGATCTGGTAGCTCAACTCTGCGTTCAGCTCATTTCTCAGCCTGTCCCCAAAAGGAGTGAAGACCGTTGTCGGAGGGACTTGCGACGAACCAGTTACCGCCGACTCAGGTTGATTGAACGCACTCGAACTCTTTTGCAATGTGTCCCGAACGCTGATGCTGGCGTGCGGTCTCAGCCGGTATTGGAAGTTAGCAGCCGCATTCTGATCGACTTCATCCAATTCGCTGGTGCGCTCGTAGAAGGTGAATCCGGGGCTATAAGTCAGGGTCTGTTGAAATCGTCGCGTGGTTTGATCGAGAGAAATCGTAGGCAAGATCGAGTAAGTCACGTCGCCGACAGGATGATCGCTCGTGCCTGTAAGGACGTTGTCGTCATAGGCGCTGATCACGTTCATTGCACCGCGCAAGTAATTGGACCGCGCTTCGGAACCCACCATCGTCGGATAGGGCTCGCCACTGACCGGCGGAGGCGTTTGCATCTGAGTGTCGTCATTTTCGGCAGGGGCGCCTCCGGATGCGGCCGGTACCGCCTGGGACCACATGGGGGTGGCCAACAGTAGCGCTAGACTCAAACAGATACGCGTAAACATGACGGCTCTCAAGGCACCACAACGCTGTCGCGCGGTTCAAGCTTGATATTTTGCCCGGGGTTCTTGCCCTTGATGAAGTCCTTGTAATTGAAGGTAATGCGAGATTGGCCGCCGTCCGGAGCCTGGCGCAGAATATAAATGCCCTTCTGCTTCGCGAAGTCCTTGAACCCGCCCGCAATCGCGATTGCGTCCATCACCGTAGTCGAAGCGGCAAGCGGATAAGATCCCGGCCGTGTCACCTGACCGAGGATGTTGAATTTCTCGCTGTTGATTTGCTCCACCATCACGGTGACTTCAGGCTCCGTAATGTAGCTGCGGAGTTTGCTCGCGATGTCCTGCTCCAGTTGCAAGGGCGTCCGTCCAGCAGCCTGAAGCTCTCCTACCAAGGGCAGAGAAATCTTTCCATCCGATCGCACCGGAATCGATCGAGTCAGATCCGGCTCCTTCCAGACATTGATTGCCAAACGGTCGTCATTGCCGATAACAAAGCTGTCGTCGTGCGGCTTCCTGCCGGAGACCACCAGGGGCTGGTCGGGCGAGGATGCAGCCACCGGCGCAGCATTTCCGGGGCCCGACTGGGCAGTTGCCGGGAACTGTCCCGATAGGAGGCCACAAAGCAGGATGGGGGAAAGAAACAACCCTATCTTATGGTCGGCGTTGCCTTTCATCACCACTCCTCCAGACGATCGCGGTTCATCGAATCATTCTTCTCAGACTTCGTTACCGATTGAACACATGCCTCAAAACACTCAGGCGGCCGCAGGCTCCACATCCAAAGCGTTGACCTCTACGGCCACGGATTGCGCCAGCATATCGACGGAAAGGACAAGGCGGCAAAGGTTCTTCTTCCGAACCAGCACCCCTTCTACTCCCTCAAGACTGCCGCGCGTAACGCGAACCCGCTCGCCGCACTTCAGGAAGGGATGGGGCTCTACGTGATACGGTCCGTCAACTGTAATGCGGATGGCATCGATCTCCGCTTCCGGGATGATCGCAACCTGCTCGCCGCGAGACAGAATCATGTGCACTCCGGGAGTTGTAACCACCTGCAAACGGCGATTCAGTCCCCCCCGAACAAAGACGTAACAAGGAAACAATGGCAGCGAAAGCAGCTTGTTTCTGTCTTTCCAGCGCCGCATCGATTCGTAAAGAGGCAAAAACACTTCAAAGCCCTTCGCCGACAGCATCTCAGCCACTGTCTTCTCGTGCTGGTGGCGGGTATAGAGCGCCCACCAAGCCGACTCTTCGTGTTCCGCAGCTTCATTACCTGTTGAGGCCGGCATCTTTCTTTGTTTCTCCTTCTCGTCTCCGTAATGCCTTCGGGACAAAGCTTCGCCCTGTGGGCCACAGCCCCGTTTATTTGCTTTTCAGCCCAAACCTCAAACCTTCGCCCCGAAACTCCAGGGACAGTTGCAAACTCTGCCCGTGCACTGCTGATCTGTAAGCCAGCTCAAACTCCGCTCTTGAACAAACTGCAGCTTTCAGGTTCACGCCCTCGTGGCCTATTGGCTGCCATGCTCCTGCCCTTTTCCGTCGTCGCCTCGAGGCTCAAAAGGTAGACCCTTGTGGCTCTTGCGCCTCTGCGGCACACCCGCATCACGCAACTTGTAGAGCAGCGACCGGTAACTCATGTTGAGCTGCTCTGCCGTCCTGCGCCGATTCCAACCGTTGGCCTGCAGGGTTTTCAGGATGATGGCCCGCGCTGCGGCTGAAGCCGCCTGGCGCGAAGTCTCCTTCAGATACCCGATCCGCGGACGGGCGCTGTCCACGGTGCCAGCCAAAGCCACCCTCCGGCTGAGCTCAGCAGCCAGGGCCTCGTCTCCGCCCAGGATGATGACACGCGCTATCCAGTTCTCCAGCTCCCGCAGGTTGCCTGGCCAATTCCATTGCTCCATCAGGCGCAAGGCGTTCGGATTCAGCGGGGGCGCGCTCTTTCCCATCTTCTGAGCCAACTTCTGCAGAAAGTATTCGCACAACTGTGGGATGTCCTCCTTGCGCTCACGCAGCGGCAGCAGACGCAGAGCAATCACGTCGATGCGATAGTAAAGATCCTGGCGAAAAGTGCGCGCCTCGACAGCGGCTTCCAGATCGCTATTTGTGGCGCAGATGACGCGCACCCGCGCCAACCGCTGTTCCCGCCCCCCGATGCGAGCGTAGTGACCATCCTGCAACAGATGGAGCAGCTTGGTTTGCACCCCCCACTCCATTTCGCCAATCTCGTCCAGGAACAGCGTCCCCCCGTCTGCAATCTCGACCAGACCCCGCTTGGTCTGATTGGCGCCCGTGAAGGCGCCTTGTTCGTAGCCGAGCAACTCGCTTTCCAGCAAACCGACCGGAATGGCCGCGCAGTTCAGCTTGACGAAGGGCGACTCCCGCCGGTCAGAACGGGTGTGCAGGAATCTCGCAATGAGTTCCTTGCCGGTTCCGCTCTCCCCGCGAACCAGGACGGGCAGATCATTGTGAAGCAAGCGCTCGATCTTTCCACGAACTTCCCTCATGGCGGCCGTGCTTCCGAAGATAACGGCTTCACTGGGTAAATCCGCGGGATCGATCCGAAAGCCATGAGTCAATTCTGCTGACATAATTCCCCGTCGGTCTGATTCTGATGCTACGACTACCTAGTGCACGAGCATGGCCAATCCACGAGAGACAGCGAAAACCCCAAACACCGCGATAACTCCCGTGATTTTGCATAATCGCGATCGTCTTTCACATGGCCCTTTTTCCTCGCCCGCTCAGAGTTGACAATAATTTGCATACTCTGTACCACAAACTTGCATATGCCGATCAACTCCCGGAGCGCAGACACAGGCCCAGAGCTGAAGTCTTGGTCTGTCATGTGATTGAAGTAACTGGAGATATCGGATAAAGGTTCTCTCGGGAAGGGTAACTTCGGCGGTGTGGCTCTCATTACTAAAGAGGGGTAGTCATGTACAGCGAGGGGCAGTATATTACGTCGTTTGGAAACGGATGCGCGCGGATCTTCTCCCACATATTTCAGTCTTGGCAATGAACCTGGAAGTGACTGGGCAGAATACCCGCGTCACGCGGCGGTGTCTCCACGCGCAGAATAGCTGCGGCGTATCGCTTCATTGAGGTCCTTCGGCACACCGGGCGTAAGGCGATGCTGCTGGATCTTGTAAAGCAGCCCGCGGTAACTAATGTCGAGATATTTCGCAGCCCGGCGGCGATTCCAACCCGAGACTTCGAGCGCGTCCCGGATCATCTGCACTTCCGTGCGGTCCTTGACATCGCGCACGAATGATCTCATGGCCGGACAGTGGTAGGGCTCATTTGCCGCCCGGTCCTGCCCGGCGGACTCATTCATCGCGGCGATCTTCGACTCCAGTTCGCGGATCCCTCCATCCGGGTCCCTCATGATGATTGTCCGGGTAACGAAGTTACGCAGTTCCCGGAGATTTCCCCGCCAGTCATAGAGCAGAGCTGCATCCATCAGCCGGGAGCAGAATCCGCAGTCGCTCGATTTTCTGGTTTCCCCGGGCGAGCGGCGGATGATCTCTTCGATCAGGTAGGGTATCTCCTCACGCCGCTCACGCAGCGGAGGGACATTGATCGTGAAGGTGTTCAGGCGGTAGAAAAGATCCTCCCGGAAGGTCTTTTCAAGCAAAGCGTTATCCATTTCGACATTGGTGGCGGCGAGCACCCGCACGTCCACACGCGTGGACTCTTGCCCACCCAACCGGGTAAATTCCCCGTCCTGGAGCACATGCAGCAGCTTGGCCTGCATCTGCACGCTGATTTCACCGATCTCGTCCAGCAGCAGTGTGCCGCGATTCGCCTGCTCAAACTTGCCCGCGCGATCCTTGATTGCTCCCGTGAATGCTCCCTGACGATGGCCAAAAAGCTCGCTCTCGAGCAACTCTGTTGGCAGCGCCGCGCAATTTACATTGAGAAACTTCTCCCCTGAGCGCCGCGAATATTTATGAATGAGATGCGCAATCACTTCCTTGCCAGTACCGCTCTCGCCCAGAATCAACACCGGCACATCAACGTCGGCCAGCAATTTGACCTGGCGGTATATTTCCAGCATCGTGGGCGAAGCCGCCAGAAAAAAGCCGTTATCTCCCAGCTCTTCCAGGTGGAGAGCCGGAGGCATCTCGGGCGGAACGCACTCGGCAAGTGGTGGATTCGCCGCACAAATCGCCTTCGTGTCGGCCACCGGTGCGGGCACAGGCGCATGACTCAACTCGTCGACCATCGATTCCACATCGCCGCGTGTCACGGGCTTCACAAGGAAATGCCGGATGCCTAGTTCCACAGCCTGTTTGCGCGCACCCTGCTCACCAATTCCCATCACCAGGCAAACGTTCTGCCGGGGAACACTCCTCAGGAGTTGAAGGTGTGCCTCCCATTCCGCCCCTGCGGTGGAAACCGACTCAATCAGCAAAAGATCTGGATGAAGCCCGTTGCTCAGCAGCGCATGGGCTTGCGGGCAGCCGTCGCATTCGATCACCCGATGCCCTACACCCTCCAGAACAAGTCTGACTAAAGAGCGCATTTCGGCGTTCCGAATGACGGTTAGAACAAGTAGCAGTGGTCTCACAAGGCACCTTCACAGAAATCTTCAACGCGTTCAGATTCGATCATGTTCGTGCTCATCCCTGGCTCTGCTTGCAGATCAATGCCTGCGCAGATTTTGCCGGGACAGTAGCACATAGTAGGGAACACAACTCCCCATCGCGATCATCGGCACCAGACCGAAAAGCTTGAGCGGAGCGTTGCAGCTCCAACATGTTGCCGTCAACAATTCTGGTAGCTTCGATGCGCACCTCCCCAAGAGGGCTGCCTGGCGCCAATTCCCACTCGCGGGAATTGGCCCTTGTATACCCCAATGGCACTGCACATATCGAGGAAGCTTGAAGGACTGGAACCAATCCGATCCCAGCTCTTCAGTATGGCCTTTCATAAATAGCGGCCGTGGCGGAACAACTTACCACAATCTCCGATGAAGAAGGACTTCTTTATCATCAATCAGGCAAATCAACATCCATCAGGCAGATCTTCGGAGAGGGAAGCGATACAGGTATAACACGGCCAGCTCTTCAGTTGGCTCAAGTGCGGCCTTCGGCCGCTTATGTATTGTACAAATGCCGCACAGCCTGACGGTGAAAGCCGGATAAGGAGAAAAATCAGCCTTCATACCGGGACTGTTACGAATGTCCTGCTGGACAGGGCCTCATTTCGAGCACTGCCTACCAGCGCTTACGACTTTAGGGCACAACCCAAAGGTCGTCAACAGAATTTTGGTAATGCTCCACCAGTAATAGGACGGCATAACCTTCGTAATTTGACCGCTCCCAGAACAGGAGAAAGAACACTTGGCATTCCCTGGGCCGATTGCGGATTCAAGTATACGATCTTCCACAACTGCCCTATTTCCTTCGCACGGATTTGTTCTTTCGCGCACGCGGGCGGTGCAACGGAAGCTCATGGAAGTTGATATTTAGCAAACAGGGACAATGTCTGTTCAGGGGCCCTGTGAGCCACAAGAAGGCAAGGGACGCCAAGAGAATCCCCATCGTCATGTCCTCGTCATCTCTCTGTAACCAGAAATTTACACGCGCATTCCGCCGAGGGAGAGCGGTGTGAGCGCAAGAACACTCTTACGCGCTTCAATTGCGGGGATGGCCATGATTTCCACAGGCGTCCTCGGTCGCGAATCTAAAAAAAACGCTGGACTGGTCGCCTGAAAATTTGTATTTTATACCTCTATCCACTGTCCCTTCAGTGGCTCAGTTGATTTTATTCAACAATCTGTAACCAATCGCAAGTAGGCTGAAGCCGTCGTCCTGTTCAGAAACTGAGATCGACCGGGAGGCTGACCGGTGACGCGTGCGCACTCACTCGCTCGATGTTAAGACCAGGCGACAAAGCGCCCTGCTTTTGAAGCGCGCCTGGAAGGTCGTTTGCTCTCTTCTTCCTTTCCGACTTTGACCACCCCTGCGCGTTCCCTACCGAGATAAACCGCGGGACTTGCTCGATCCGCCCTGGCTGCACAGACACTCGACGTGCAACCGAATCGCAATTCACCCATGCTGCATTCTCAGGAGACAGTGATCCATGCACAGATACTCCCATCTATTCTGGCAATCCTTGCTGAAAAAGCCGCTGACGGTACTCAGCTTGCTAATGGTGCTCGCGCTGGCGTGTACACAGGGCAGGGCGCAGGCCACGCAGGGCGCAATCGCCGGCGCCGTCAAGGACGCAGCCGGAGCCGTTGTTCCCGATGCGACAGTCACTCTGACGAACACCGATGAAGGTACGGTACGCATAACGAAAACCAATGGTGTCGGCGATTACCGGTTTCAGGACGTGAAGGCCGGCCGCTATTCGGTCGAAGTCTCCGCAGCAGGCTTCGAAAAGTGGTCGATCTACGGAGTTGCGCTGGCCGTTCGCCAGGAACTTCGTCTCGATCTGAGCCTGGCCGTAGGCGCGGTGCAGCAGGAGGTTCGCGTCACCGGCGACATGGTCAGCGCCATTGAAACCGACTCGCCCACCATCAGCGGCACCTTCACCACCGACGACACCACCAACCTTCCGGTCAATACGCGCGCCAGTTTCTCCGGCACGAGCGCTTACGGCATTCTGGGAGCGCTGCCCGGTATGCAGCCCGACGGCTCCGGCTCCTCACTGGGCTTTTCCCTGCAAGGCGCATTGCCTTTCCAGACCGACGTCACAGTGGATGGCTTGACTGCCAAAAACACCGGCGGCAGCAGCGTCATCGGCGATGCCTTCCCCTCTTCTGAAGCCATCGCCGAGATTCGCGCAGATGGCGCGCTGAATAACGCCGAATACGGAGACCCAGGACAAGTGGTGGTCACCACCAAGGGCGGCACGAATCAGTTGCATGGCTCGGGTTTTTGGTACTACCAGAATTCCGCTTTCGACGCCATTGCCTACACCTATCCGACGACCACCACCAAGCCCAGCCTGCACGGCAACACGTTTGGCGGCAGCATCGGCGGCCCAGTGGTCTTTCCCCATTACAACGGCCATAACAAGAGCTTCTTCTACAGCGGCTATGAAGGCTGGCGTCATCCCGCGCAGAAGACTCTGTTCGGCGTCGTGCCCACCACACTGATGACGCAGGGTGACTTCTCCAATTACACGTCGAGCACGTTTAGCGGACTCACCGATCCCTATACCGGCGAGATCTGGGGCACAGCGATCCCTTCCACTCAGACGCTGAGTCCCATCGCCCAGAACATTCTCAAACAGTTCTACCCCAGTCCCAATACCTGCCCCAAGGCGCCATGCGATCTGACGGCGTACACCGATGACGGCACCTCAAACTGGCAAGGGAACGTAGACGCCAGCGCCCACTCCGACCAGTTCGATGTGCGCGGCGACCAATACTTCGGTTCAAACCAGAAGTTCCTCCTCTGGGGACGCTTCACCTGGAAGAACTTTCCCGTCACCTCGACGGAACTTTTGAATGTGCCGTCCGAGGTGAACGTCAACCACAGCCGCGTCCTTAAAGTGGACTCGAACTGGACCGTCAAGCCCAACCTGATTAATGAGGGCGGATTTGGGCTCACCTACTATAACTCCGCCACGACCAACAGCTTCAACGGCGCTGCCTTTACCACCGCGCAAAACTGGCAGGGGTTGCAGCATCTGTTCTACAACGGCATACCGGAGATGGACTTCAATAACATCACCAGCCTCACGGCCGACCGCATCGGCGGCGTGAACCAATCCAAGACATTCGACTACAACGATGTCCTTATCTGGACCAAGGGCAAGCACACCGCCAAGTTTGGCGCCAACGTGCAACGGCTGATCTCGCTCAGCCCCCTGGGCTTCAACGGTTCGGATAACTACGGCACCTACGGCTTCAACACGAGCAAAAGCGAAGGTATGTTTACCGGCGTGGATTTCGCCGATTTCCTGCTTGGAATACCGTATGACACTTTCTATGACGTTGTGCAGCAGGACAACAACGGCCTCGCCTTCCACTACCATTTCTTCGGGCAGGACGAATGGCGCGTCAACCCGCGCCTGACGCTCTCCTACGGCCTTCGTTACGAATTGCATCCCGGCTACTCTGATAAATATGGCGACATTGGCAACTTCGATCCCAGCGTGGCTTTGGCCGGACGGGTCATTTATCCTCAAGGCAAGCAGTCATTGCTGGCCACAGGTTTCCTGGCCAGTGCCAATGCCTGCGATCCTGACGGCGTCACCAACACCAACACGGCCACCGTCAACGGCGCTCCCTGCATGGAAGTCGAGGGCAACGGTACGGCCGGCTACCCGGCGGGTCTAAAGAAGTTTCCCCACCTGCGTTTCATGCCTCGCTTCGGATTTGCCTATCGTCCCTTCGCCAACGACAAGTGGGCGGTACGCGGCGGCGCGGGCATCTACAACATCAACTTGTTGGGCAGCAACTTCTACTCGCTTACCGGCACCGCGCAGGCCAGCACGCAGCAGTTTTTCAACAGCTATGACCCCACCACCCACACGCCCGGCTATCAGTGGCCGCAGATCTATGCAGGCACAGCCCTGTCGGCCAACTACGGCACCGATTACTTCGGCACCGCCAACAGCACCAACTGGAAGGACCCCTACACCGAGCAATGGTCGCTCAGCGTAGACCACGACTTCGGCTCAGGCTATGCGGCGCGCGTCTCTTACATCGGCTCCGAAACCCATCAACTGGTTTGGGCGCCGGACGAAAACACGCTGCCTTATTCCGCCACCGTTTCTGCTTACAACCAACCCAACTCAGCGCGCTTGTTCCCCAACTGGGGCAAGATCAACACCCGCGCCACCGGCGCCAACGAGAGCTACAATTCGCTTCAGTTGGAAGCCAGCCACCGCTTGCAGCACGGGCTGGAATACCACTCCGGCTTTACCTGGGCCAAGGCGCTCGCCGACAACCAAGGCCCGGCCGGCACTGGCTTTGGCGGAGAGAGCGGCGGCGCACGCGCGACGTCGATTCTCAACCGTCACGTGGACTTCGGCAACGTCTACGGCACTCGCCGCCTGCGCTGGAACACCACAGCCCTCTTCGACCTGCCCTTCGGCCGCGGCAAGCAGTTCGGCAGCTCGATTCCGCGCACAGCTGACCTGCTGGTGGGCGGATGGCGATTGTCCTCCATCCTCACCGTGCAAACCGGCCCCTACGAAACGCCTTACTTCCCGGCCGGACAGGGCGATCCATCGGGCACCGATTCGGGGCTTGGAAGTTCCGGCGCGGGCTGGACTCCCGGTCAACGCAGCCAACACCCCGATCAACTGGCTGGCGTCAGCGTGAACCCCAAGGGCAAAAACCGTCTGAACTGGACCAATGCCTTGGCTTTTGCCTGCCCAGGCTACTCCACCTGGACGCCGGGCAACGCCTGCGGCACCGGTGCCGGCTTCGACGCCAAGACCGGAGCAGCTCTTAGCTCTGTACCTTTACCCATCGGCCGCTTTGGCAACAGCCAGGTTGGCTCTGTCGAGGGTCCCGGTTTGTTCAATCTCTCCGCCGGTCTGAACAAAACCTTCAGCATCACCGAACGCTTCAGGGTGAAGGCCGAAGGTACGTTCACCAATGTGCTCAACCACACCAACCTGAGCGATCCCAACATGGACCTCAGCTCGAAAAACTTCGGCATCGTCACCAGCACCATCGGGTCGGACTTCGGTGGCGCGCGTACTGGCCAGATTTCCCTTCGAGCCGAATTCTAAGCAAGCGATTTTTCCTCCGTTTGTGGCGCGGGCCCTTGGGTCCGCGCCTTTTTTTGGAGGCGCTCCGTCATGCTCGCATCGTGAGGTTGTGGCGCCAATCGCTGGTCATCCGCATTTGGGACCTCCGCCGCGACGATCCAACCGGCAAGTCCGATAGGGGTGAGGGAGCGAATGAGTTGAATCCGCACGGTGCAATTCAGCTCACTCGGAATCCGTTACAACTCCCTATACTCAAGCTGCGTCCAATCCGGTGAGGGCGCCACGATGTTTCACTCCCGCCGGGAGTGCGTGAATCCTTCCCCTCCGGACCGCAACCGGCCTATAATTTGCGGGTTACCGGGAAATTTGATACGCTCAGGCATTCTTCAGAGGCTGAGCGAAAGGAGAGTTTTCATCATGGCAGAAGAAACCAAGATCTACGGTCTGGCGTGGTTTGTAGCTGGATTAGGCGTCGGTGCACTGGTGGGGATTCTTTATGCCCCCAAGAGCGGCCGCGAAACCCGGGAAGACCTAGTCACCGGTGCGAAAGAAGGAACGGAGTACCTGCGCACCCGCTCCCGGCAGGCCGTCCAGCAGGTGGGCGGACTGGTGGACAAGAGCAAGGAACAGGTCGGCGAATACGTCGAGCGCGGCCGCGAAGTGGTTGATCGCGGGCGGGCGCAGTGGGAAGAGTTTGTTGAGCGCGGCAAGAACCTGGTGGCAGACCAAACGGGCCGGGTGTCCGCGGCTGTCGAAGCGGGTCGCCAAGCCTACAAGACCGGCGTCGAACCCACAGAGCACCCGCAGGGCTGATCCTGCCTCTCCACGGGGCTGGATTATCGTCCAGCCCCATGTGGTCTGATCTTCCGCTCCGAATCCTGGTGATGCGCGCCCCTGCGGCGTCCGCGCACTCGCCGGGCAGAACGCTCCGATCCGGGTTTGGGGAGCGCGAGAAAACCTGAACCAAGCCCGCAGAGCAACTGCGCGAGGCCCCTCGAATGCAAAATCTGGGTAATGAAAACTTTCTGCTTGCCTTTGTTGCGTTGACCGGGGTGGCAGTGTTGCTGCAGGCCGTTGTTTTGCTGGCAATCTTTGTTACCCTGCGCAAGACCGCACGCTCCATTCAGGAGCAGGTTCAGGATATCCGTACTTCAGTCCTGCCTGTCCTCGATAACACGCAGGCGCTGCTTGCCGACACACGCGCCCTGCTGGGCCGCGTGGGGCCTCGCATCGAATCGGCCACCACAGACTTGGCCGAGATCACGCGGGGATTGCGCGTGCAGACCGTGGAAGTACAAGTTACCGCGCAGGACATCATGCAGCGGGTGAGGAAACAGAGCGGCCGCATCGATGGCATGGTCTCCACCGTTCTCGACGGCGTGGACAAGGCCGCGGAATTTGTGGCCGGAGCCGTCAGCCGGCCCATGCGCCAGGCCTCGGCTGTGCTGGCGTCCCTGAAGGCGGCGATGGAATCCCTGCGCAAACCTGCCCATTCGACCCGGCCCGAGCATGCGCCGGAGAGCGATAAAGACATGTTCGTCTAGAAACAGCCGCGTCGACATCGCCAGCCCGGACGGACTGGCTTGGGCGGTCCGGCAGTAGAGGCTCGACTATTTCAGTTGTACCTGTCTCGGGCGATAGAGGAAAGGCAAAAACCGGGCCTGAAGGCCCGCAATCCCTCCACTGCTTCCTGGGGCTGAAGCCCCAGGGTCCCTCCGGGAATTCGCGTTCTACAATCTCATCCTGGGGTTGAAGCACCATGCTTCCTCGGGAAATCGTGTTCTGCAACCGCATCGAAGGGACTCAGATAATCCAGCCGCCGCCGACCACTTCGTCGCCGTCGTAGAAAACTGCCGACTGCCCGGGAGTGACGGCGCGTTGCGGCTCGTCAAAAATGGCAGTGACCTCCGCGTCGCCAGCGGGCTCCAGCGTCGCCCAGGCGGGTTCGTGCCGGTGGCGGATCTTGATCTGCACACGCATCGGGCCGGTCAACTCCGGAATCGAAATCCAGTTCAAGCGGCCGGCACGCAGGGCGCGGACAGCAAGCTCCGCGTCGGCGCCCACGGTGACCCGATGGCTGGCGGGGTCAATCTGCAGCACGTAGAGCGGCGAAGGCGAACTAACGCCCAGGCCCTTGCGCTGTCCCACGGTAAAGTTCGCAATGCCTTCATGCCGGCCCAGCACGTCGCCGTTGGAGGCTACAAGTTCGCCGGCGGTCTCCGGCAGCCGCTCGCCCTGCTCTTCCAGGTAAGCCGTCAAGAACTGCTTGTAGTCGCCGCCTGGAATGAAGCAAATCTCTTGGGAATCGGGCTTTTCGGCCAGCGAGAGGCCGTGCTGGCGCGCAACCTCGCGCACCTCGGGCTTGGTCAGGGCGCCCAGCGGAAACAGCGTGCGCGACAACTGCTCCTGGGTCAGGCCGAAAAGGAAATAGGTCTGATCCTTGGCTAGATCCTTGGGCCGCTTCAAGATCCAGCGGCCGCGCTTTGGGTCGAACTCGTTGACCGCGTAGTGACCCGTGGCAATGCGTCCGGCGCCGATGGAGCGGGCGGTTTGGAGCAACTGGTCGAACTTGAGGTGGTTGTTGCAGAGCGAGCAGGGGATGGGCGTACGCCCGGCCAGGTACTCGGCCACAAAGGGCCGCACCACATCCTGCTCGAACCGCTCCTGCTGGTTGACGACGTAGTAAGGAATGCCGAGATGCTCGGCCACGCGGCGGGCATCGTAGACATCGTCCAGCGAACAGCAGCGGCCGGCCTTCGGGGCATCAGGAATGCCGTGCTTCCCTGCCAGGCGCGTCTGGTCCCACAGTTGTAGGGTCAGGCCGACAACGGCGTTCCGGGAGCTGCCCCTGCCATCACCCTCGTGAGCGAGGATGGCTGCGACCGCCGAGGAGTCAACCCCTCCGGACATGGCTACGGCAATCGTTGTGCTTTCAGTCATGGTTTTCTCTTCAAAGTCATCCAACCGTGCTTCTTGTGGGGAAATGTCTTGGCATTCAGTACTACATTGAAGCCCTTCATTGAACCTGCGAGTTTATGATTCAACGATGTTCAGCCTTTAATTATCGGCAAAAAATGTGGTCTTGGAACGAAAGTTTTCGGG
>Ga0224529_1000568_pt1 | contig 26753 bp, 18 predicted proteins | sample CBST50metaG_FD_179893 | JGI IMG/M metagenome (GOLD analysis project Ga0224529, IMG submission 179893) | Peat soil microbial communities from Stordalen Mire, Sweden - C.B.S.T50 | ecosystem: Environmental > Terrestrial > Soil > Wetlands > Peat | place: Sweden: Norrbotten County, Stordalen Mire... | reverse complement strand
ACCTGCATACTAATCTGCACTAGTCGTGCATCGCTTTCTTGGGGGCGAATCTGTTTACGCCCATCAGAAACGCAGAAGCACAAGAGCGGATCGAGAAGTACCCCCAAAGGGGTTTTTGTTTTTCACTGATTTTCTGGAGGAAGTCAATGCGATTTACCCGGTTGCAAAGCACGGTTCTTACGCTAGGCCTTCTGACGATGGCCGGCTTCGTTACGAATTTCATGGCGCCTGTTGCTCGCGCTCAGTCCACCAGCGGTGATGTCGTTGGTACGGTTTTGGACCGCAGTGGAGCCGTCATTCCTGGCGCAACGGTTACGGCAACCAATGTTGCCACCGGAGTTTCCAACGTCGTTGTGGCCAATAAAGTTGGCGATTTCCATATCCCTAACCTGCTGCCCGGAATCTACAACATTAACGGCAAGGCAAAGGGTTTTGCGTCCTTCACGCTGACAGGTTTCCAGGTTCAGCTGAACAACACGGTCACAGCGAACTTGGTTCTTCCAATCGCCGCCGCCGCAACAAATGTTGAGGTATCAGCGGAAGCGCCTGCGGTGCTCGACACCACGACCACTCAGTTGCAATCTTCCTTTGAAACCCAGGAACTGTCGAATATGCCTACCGCAACCGTCGGCGCGGGTGTCCTGAATCTCGCTCTCTTGGTTCCCGGTGTTGCCTCTGGTGGTGGAGTCGGTGACGGAACCGGCCCCTCGGTTGGCGGTATGCGTGTCCGCTCCAACAACTACACCATTGAAGGTATCGACAACAATAACAAGTCGGTCACCGGCCCGCTCGTCTATATTCCCTCGACGGCCGTAGGTGAGTTCACAGTCATTACCAACCAGTTTTCGCCCGAGTTCGGCCACTCGGTCGGCGGACAATTCAATACTGTCATCGTCAGCGGCACCAACCAGTTTCACGGCACCGCCTACGAATACTTTGACAACCGTAATCTGAATGCCGAAAACGCCGTCCAGGGCGGCAAGGTTCCCAATCCGCGCTACGACTCCAACCGCTACGGCGGTCAGATCGGCGGCCCGATCAAGAAGGATAAGATCTTCTTCTTCGGCAGCTACGAGCGCCAGACGACTGGACAGAGCACCCAGTACTACATCTGCACCCCCACAACGGCCGGTATGACCTTGCTGGGGAACAGCGGGAATAACTTCAGCGCTACCAATCTCGGAATTTATACCAAGTACATCAACCCCGTGGCCTCTGCCACTCAGGTCGATGCCTCAAATGATCTCTCCTGCGGCACGGAAGATAGTGGCGGGCAGTACGCCACCGTATACAGCGATGGGGTCTATAACTCCAAAACGAAAGTTTTTGGTACGGCAAATCCCGTGAAAATTCCAGAGGGCAACTTCCTGGTGTCGGCGCCGAATTACTCCAACTTAGGGGTTCTGACTACCGGCGGTAACTGGGCCATCTCTCAGAAGGACAGCTTCCGCCTCCGCTACATCTACAACAAGTACACCGGCGTTAACAGCGACGATCCCTCCAACTTTATCCTGCCCGCTTTCTACACAACGACTCCGGAGCAGTTCCACCTGGTCGCACTCAGCGAGTACCACAGCTTCACCGCCAACCTGACCAACGAAGCGCGTCTCGGCTTTAACCGCTACTACAATACGGTTCCCGACGGTGGCTTCTCGTTCCCCGGTCTGGATGCTTTCCCCAACCTGACCTTGGCGGATATGGGCGCAACAATGAACATCGGTCCCGATCCCAACGCTCCACAAGAAACCATCCAAAATCTTTACCAGCTAACGGACAACGTGAGTTGGGTAAAGGGTAAGCACAACCTCAAGATCGGCTTTGACGGACGTAAGTTCATCTCCCCGCAGAGCTTTACGCAGCGCGTTCGCGGCGACTACGAGTGGAACGCAATGACGGAGTATCTGCACGACCTTGCGCCAACCAGTTTTGGCGAACGGTCAACCGGCAACTTCATCTACTACGGCGACCAGACGGCCTTCTACGGCTTTGCTAATGATGTCTGGCACTATTCCCAGAAGCTCAGCCTGAACCTGGGCGTGCGCTACGAATTTACCTCCGTTCCGGTGGGCGAGCGCAAGCAGGATCTGAATGCCGCCGCCAGCGTTCCCGGCTTGATTGTCTTCTCGGCGCCCAAGCCGCAGTACTCCAACATTGTGCCTCGTTTCGGCCTCAACTATGCTCCGAATGACAGCACCTCCATCCGCGCCGGCTTTGGCATGGCCGTTGACGTTCTCTATGACAATCTGGGCATCCTCTCGAGTCCGCCGGAGTACTCCTCAACCAATGATGTGGGCAATGTCGGACAGGCGCAGCCAGGCGATCCGAACTTCCTTAAGAACGGCGGTCTGCCCGTAGGAACCGGAACCATTGCCACATTTGATACCATTGCGGAACAGCGTGGAGCGACTGCGGCCTACATTCCAGACCAGAAGCTGCCCTACGCCGAGAACTGGTCGTTGGGCGTACAGCATGTCTTCCACAACGACTACACGGCCGAAGTGCGCTACGTTGGCACCCGTGGCATTCATCTGGCCACGCAGATTCAGTTGAATGTGGAGCCTAGGGTTACCGCTGCCAACCAACTGGTGACCTACACAACTGCGCCCAGCGCCACAACACTCGCCGCGCTGCCCAATACGCTGGCAACCATCAAGGCGAACTCCAATATCGTTCCTGCGTATTTGAACCCCTCGGACGGCAACGGCGGCTTTACCAGCAAAATCACTTCTTACCAGCCGTGGTCACAGTCTTTCTATAATGGCTTGGACATGAGCCTTAACCGCCGCTTCAAGAACGGCCTCCTGTTGGACTTCTCTTATACTTGGAGCAATACCACGGATGATGCGACGGCGACAGTCAACTCGACCTCTCTGACGCCTCGCCGTCCCCAAAACTCGCAGGACATCAAGGCGGACTACAGCCGTTCCGCCCTTGACCGTAAGCACAGGATTACTTTGGCTGCGGTCTATGACCTGCCCTACTTCAAGAATGGGAAGTGGGTGGAGAAGAACCTGCTGGGCAACTGGGAAATCGCGCCGGTTTACACCTACGAGTCTCCGGAGTACTTCACGGTGCTTTCTGGTGTCAACTCAAACCTCAACGGCGAAGGCGGCGGGATTGACCGCACCATCTACAATCCCAGCGGAACCAAGCACACCGGCACGGGTACCAATGCATTGTATGACTCCAACCGTGCAGGCCTGTGCGGCCTGGATAAAGACGGCAATTCCATCGCTACGTGTAACGCCAACTTGGTGGCCTATCTGGCGATCAACCCGAACGCGCAATACATCGAGGCAAACCTGGGCACGCTGCCAACAACGAAGCGCAACTCGGAACCTACCCTCCCCACCAACAACTTCGACGCGACGGCTTCGAAGAAGTTCAACTTCACCTCCCGCTACGTGCTGGAGTTCCAGGCGCAGGCCTTTAACGTCCTGAACCATGCACAATACATCCCGGGCACTATCGATAACGTCAACACCGTCGAAGCACAGGTGGCGTCTTACCAGCAGGTTGCCAAGGCGGCTGGGGGCACCAACGGCCTGTTCAATGAACCGGGGAAAGCATTCCTGGCCAATGCGCGTACCCTGCAGTTGTCCTTGAAGTTCGATTTCTAGGAATCGAACACTGATCTAATTAGCCCTTCTCGGGGCTGTTTCCATCACCCCGAGAAAGGCTCTAACACAAAAGGCCGCGGCTTAACGCCGCGGCCTTTTTGCATCTAAATGTGCCTAAAAACACCTAAATCAGGGTAAATTTCGCTGAAAATCTCACAAAAGAGTGCACGTCTAAGTTCACAGGCCTGGCAACTGAACCGTGTGCATAGAGATACACACGGCGTCAGCCGTCTCCTGGGCCCAGTTGACTACTTCTTCGTTGTCTTTGCGGGTTTCTTTATCGCCTTCTTCGCCGCGGCCTTCTTGACAGGGGCCTTTTTCGCCACCGGTTTCACAGCTTTTGCCTTTCCCGCAGTGGCCTTGACGGCCTTTTTCGCCTTGGGAGCGGCCTTCGAAACAGCAGCCTTCGCCTTTGCGGCTGCGGGTTTAGCCTTCACAGTAGCCTTTTTGCGCACGGCTGCGGTTTTCTTGGCCAGCGCGGCCTTCAACTCGGCGTCGAACTCGGCCGGAGTGAGCGGCCGGGCGGATTTGCGTAGTCTTTCAATGTCATAGAATGCGCGCCGTTCAGCCAGGAAGACATGCACCACAAAGTCTACGTAATCCAACAGAATCCACTCGCCGTGGCGGCGGCCCTCGATGGAGTTGGGCATGACGCCAAACTCCTTCTTGAGCCGGTGTTCGATCTCGTCGGCGATGGCGATGGCCTGGCGGTCATTGCTGGCCGAGGTAACCAGGAAGAAGTCCGACAGGCCCGCGTCGATTGGGTCAAGCTCAAGGATGCGGGTGTCTTCGCCCTTCTTGTCTTCACAGACCGCCGCGGCGGCCTGCACGAGGATTCGGGTTTGCTGATGGTGTTGCTCGACGGTAGCCATTCGTTGTGATCGCTCTCCGAGCTTAATCGTAGCCCTCCGATCAAACAGCGGCAAGTCAACGATACAGGCCGTGAGCGCGGATGTACTCTGAAACTGCGTGGGGAAGCAGTGCGCGTTCCGGCCTTTCGTCCTCAGCCTCCGTCCCCGGCAGCCCGCAAACCCGCAGTTGGTCTCGAATTTCGCGCGCGCTGATCTCGATTTCAAGCCCCGGAAGCAGGTAGAAAGGCGCGCTGTCACCTGCCGGATTGCGCAGCGAATAGCAGCGGATCTCAACCTCAGACCCCTTCCAATCCGGCTCTCCCGCAGCCTCGATCTCCAGACCAGCCGGCAGCGCGGCTTTCAGGTTGTCCAGCCGCTCACCTGGTCGCGAGGCCACAATCAGGGGCGCAACAAAGGGAATTTCGGCGGCGCGATGCCAGCGCCTCAGCCCGGCAAACGAGTCGGCGCCCATCAGGCAAAACAGCACGCCCTCCGGCTGTAGCTCCGCGTGCAGCTTGAGCAGCGTCTCCAGCGTGTAATTGGGTATGCCCGACGGCATGGGCGCATCGGCCAGCGAGACTGCAAACCCAGGGTCGGCGGCAATCGCCAGCCGGGTCATGGCCAGACGGTCTTCGAAGCTGGCCGTCGAACCCTGCGGCTTGAGCGGCTGCGCGCCCACCGGCGCAAAAAGCACGGTGTCCAGGCCGAGCGCCGCCTGGGCAGCCCGCGCCACCCCTAGATGGCCAAGGTGGGGCGGGTCAAAGCTGCCGCCAAAGAAAGCCACCCGAGCGCCGCCATGCAGGCTCAAGTCCATGCATCCATGGTAGCGTGCGCCGGGTCATCTGGTAGCATCAGAATCACAACCATGCGATATCTAATTGCAATCCTGGCACTTGCTGGAGCGATGGTTTCCCTGTTGGCTCTACGCGTTCACTATTCCACTGATATTCAGCCCTGCTCCATCAACGAAAAGTGGGACTGCGGGATCGTGAACCACAGTCCCTTTGCCGAGATCGCGCACATTCCCGTGGCGGCCATCGGCATAGTCGGCTATTTGGCGTTGGCAGGCTTGTCGCTCATGCGGCGGCGGACACTGGTCTTCCTGGCCTCGCTCATCGGGCTTGGGTATGCACTTTATCTAGCACACATTGAGAGAGACGTTCTCACCGTTTGGTGTCTCTATTGCGTCATCTCGCTCGGCATCATCGCGCTCATTACAGCTCTCACCCTCGGCTGGCTGACGGCTTGGCGGATACGCCTAAGAATCCGTCCATAAACGAGAGCAAAACCAGGGAACCTGTATCCAGATTAGCTTCGTTGAAGGTCGCCGCTCCCTGTTGGTTGCGTCGACTTGAGTGCGTGGTTCCGGGATTCACCATCCCTGGTTTTACTGTAGTGATTTTGCAAGGGTACTTCTTCTGCCGTGCCGAGCGAGAGGCAATCAGTGACGTACGGACTCTGGGTACCCCCACCCCTATTTTGTAAACAAATCCCTTTTTTTCTTGAGGTTACGGGAATGGTTGCGCTGTAAAATCCTGATAACAATGAAGTTCTCTGCAAAATCGTCCAGCATAAGGAGTTACGATAAGGCCCCATGCATTTGCTCTCGCGAGACCCATAGCTCTGCCACTTATCAGTGTGCATCCAAGCGGGGAAATTCTCTGCAATCCGCAAAAGACTCTGAAACGCTCGATTTGTGGACAGATTCCAAGACGCGCCTAGAACAGTCAGGGAACAGCGGCGCGCGGCTCCTTCTCCTGTCGACCGAGCCTCGCGCGCTGGTAAAATTAAACTAAGCCAATGTTGAAGCAAAAATATGCACGCTGGATGTACGAGTGGGAAACCCGCCTGACCACGCGCGATGAAAATCGCGTAGTGCGCCCGCTGGAGTGGGGTTTCGAATGGATTGAGCCGTTTCTTCGCGAGAACGGCTTTGCGGAGGTGTTGCCAGGACCGGAGGTCGTGGCAGATCCAGCCCTGGCTGAGGCCGCCATGGTCCACATCAACCAGTTTCTCATTCGCCACAGCGACAGCTTTTTCGGCTACAAGCGGCCCACCGACTATCGTCTGGAAGAGCGGTACCCGGAGCTCTTTCCCACCAACGTGCGTCCGGAGACGCTGGCTCAGGACGCCGCAATCAAGCGAAAAGCTGCCCAGGGAAAGATCCTGAAGGCGCAGTTTCTGCGTTTCACCTCGCCGGAGCGCACGCCCTACCCTGAAAACGACTTGGTAAACGCGCGCTGGTTCCCGGCGCCGGAGCACAAGGATCCGAAACGCCCCAAGCAGGCCATTGTGGTCATACCGCAGTGGAATGCTGATGGCTTCAGCCACAATTCGCTCTGTACCATCTTCAACAAGATGGGCATCTCAGCGCTCAGGCTCTCCCAGCCCTACCACGATATTCGCCGTCCCGCAGAGCTGGAGCGCTCCGACTACGCCGTCAGCGCCAACATCGGCCGCACCCTCTCTGCCTGCCGTCAGGCGGTGGTAGACATTCGTTGCTGCCTTGACTGGCTGGAGGAGCAGGGCTACGAGCACTTCGGCGTGCTGGGAACCAGCCTGGGCTCCTGCTACGCCTTCCTGGCCAGCGCACATGACCCTCGTCTGCGCGTGAATGCCTTCAACCATGCGTCAACAGCCTTCGGAGACGTGGTTTGGGCAGGCCAAAGCACTCGCCATATCCAACAGGCGCTGGCCGAGGCGGGTCTCTCGCAGGATCGCATCCGAGACCTGTGGGCAGCCGTCAGCCCGTGCAGTTACTACGACAAGATCGTCAGCCCTGAAGCTACAGGCGCGCTCAAAAAGGTGTTGGTCGTCTATGCCAACTACGATCTGACCTTCCCCCTCAAGTACTCGCTACAGGTGCTGGAGGCATTCAAGCGTATCGGCCTCAACTTCGAGCCGCGCCTGCTCCCTTGCGGCCACTACACCACCGGCGAAACGCCCTATCAATACATCGACGGCTGGTATATGGGTTCCTTTGTCTATCGGGCCTTCAAGGCCCTGCGCGAAGAAACGGCCGCCCGCGGAAATGCGGCCACCGTCGATTCGGATGCCGCTCATTTGGCCGAAGCGCAACAGGAATTAGCTGAAGCCCAGGAAGAAGTGCTGACCCGCTAGAAAATCTTTGATAGGTCAGAGTTTTGAAAGGGCATTACATACGGCGAAAAAACTCATTCCGAAGGGATGCGCGGGTTTCAACCCTCGCATAAAGCTCTTTCCCTCCTGCCTGTTAAAACAGCGGGTAAAGGGTCTAAAATTTCCTGTATGACTGACCGTATGTCTTTGTCTCTCGCCCAAGCCGACCCCAATGTTGCTGCTGCTCTTGAAAAGGAAACCCTCCGCCAGCACGAGGGGCTGGAGATGATTGCCAGTGAAAACTTTGTCTCCGAAGCGGTCCTGGAAGCAGCCGGCTCCGTCTTCACCAACAAATACGCCGAGGGCTATCCTGGGCGACGCTATTATGGCGGATGCGAGTTCACGGATGTCGTGGAAAACCTCGCCCGCGATCGCGCCACGAAGTTGTTTAGTGCCGAGCACGCCAACGTCCAGCCGCACTCCGGCTCACAGGCCAATGCCGCGGCCTATATGGCGGTCCTGCAGCCCGGCGACACCATTCTGGGCCTTTCTCTTGCTCACGGCGGCCACCTTAGCCATGGGCATAAGCTGAGTTTCAGCGGCAAGCTCTACCGGCCCACGTTTTATAGCGTCCGGCGTGACACCGAGCTGATCGACTACGACGAAATGGAGACCATCGCCGAGCGCGAGAAGCCCAAGGTCATTATCGGCGGCGCCAGCGCCTATCCGCGCCTCTGGGATTTTGCCCGGATGCGCCAGATCGCTGACAAGGTGGGCGCGATCTATATCTTCGACATGGCCCATATCGCAGGCTTGGTGGCGGGCGGCGTACATCCCTCGCCCGTGCCTTACGCGCACATCACCACCACCACCACCCACAAGACGCTCCGCGGACCCCGCGCCGGGCTGATTCTCTGCACTCAGGCGCTGGCTGCGGCCGTTGACAAGGCAGTTTTTCCCGGCCAGCAGGGCGGTCCGTTGGTGCATATCGTTGCTGCCAAGGCAGTAGCTCTGGGAGAAGCGCTGAGGCCGGAGTTCAAGACTTATGCCGCGCAGATTGTAGCCAATGCCAAGGTGTTGGCCGCGGCTCTCAAAGAGGCCGGCTTCCGTCTCGTTTCCGGCGGTACTGACAACCATTTGATTTTGGTGGACGTCTTCCAGAAAGGCATTCTTGGCTCTGAGGCTGAGTTGGCTCTGGGTAAGGCCGGCATCACGGTCAACAAAAACGCCATTCCCTACGACACCAATCCGCCGCTCAAGCCATCGGGCATTCGCATTGGCACGCCCGCGCTCACCACACGCGGCATGAAGGAGCCGGAGATGCGGCAAATTGCTCTCTGGATCGCCAAGGCCCTGGAGCAGCGCAACGACGATGCGGCTCTTGAGCGGATTCGCGGCGAAGTTGCCGAACTGGCCAACCATTTTCCGCTCTATGCATGGCGGCGTGTGAAATAGCTCTGTAACTTGGGCTAGAAGCGTGGAGTACCTGGCCCGCAGGATCCGCATAAGCGGGTATTGGTCATAGTGACAAGAGGAGGGGACAGGCTGCGATGCTTGCCCCCTTCGCTTGTCTGCGAATCTCGGGCGCTGCGCGGCGGAGACGAAAGCCTGCCCTGAGCGTAGTCGAAGGGAACCTGCATTTTACTTTTCCGGTGATAGATTAGGAAAGCACGGACCTGAAGATATGAAATCACGCGGTCAGAGATCTGGCGCACTCGCATCCATATTCCGCGACATTGCCCTGTTAGTTGCTATTGCGGCGATACTGGCCGCGAGCGCAGTCTGGGCCGCGCCCGACCCATCCTCCATCGTGCTCACCGGCGCTGACCGTCGGCCAGCCACCTCGCTCCATGGCGACTGGGCTGCCATCGTCGATCCTTACTTCTCCGGTCTCTTCAGCTTTCATCATCAGGAAAGAGAAGATGGCTGGTTCTTGAACCGGAAGGCGAAGCCAGGGGATACATTCCCCACCGAGTACGACTTTTCCAAAGCGTCCACGCTGAAGGTTCCCGCCGACTGGAACACCCAGCGTGAATCGCTCTTCTACTACGAGGGGCCCATCTGGTATGAGCGCAACTTCACTTACCAGCCCCGTGAGCACAAGCGCGTCTTTCTCCACGTGGGCGCGGCCAATTATCGATCTTGGTTCTGGGTCAACGGGCAGAAGGTTTGCGAGCACGAAGGCGGCTACACCAGCTTCAACTGTGAAATCACCTCCGCAATTCACTCTGGCAATAACTTCATCGTGGCTGCGGTAGACAACATGCGTCGCGAAGACGGCGTTCCCACCCTCGAAACCGATTGGTGGAACTACGGTGGCCTTACCCGCGAAGTATCACTGATTGAGCTTCCGGAGACATTCATCGATCAGTACGACCTGCATCTGAACCGCGCTGCCGGTTCCGTTATTGAGGGCTGGGTGCATGTCGATGGCGGGAAAATCGGCGACAAGGTAAAGGTAGAGATTCCCGAGCTCAATGCCGAGGGCTCCAGCGTACTCACCGCGGAAGGGCGCGCTCAGATACATCTGGTTGCATCAAACTTGGAACGCTGGTCGCCGGAGACGCCCAAGCTCTACAAGGTCAAGATAAGTGCTGGTCAGGATTCCATTGACGACTTGATTGGCTTCCGCACCATCGAGACGCGCGGAACTGAAATCCTGTTGAATGGCAAGCCCATCTTTCTGCGTGGTGTCGCCATCCACGCCGAAGCCCCTTATCGCACCGGCCGTGCGAATACGGACAAGGACGCGGAGACCTTGCTTGGCTGGGCCAAAGAACTTGGTTGCAACTATGTGCGTCTGGCGCACTATCCCCACGATGAGTCCATGTTGCGCGCTGCTGACCGCATGGGCCTGCTGGTCTGGTCTGAGAATCCTGTCTATTGGGCGTTGCAGTTCGACAACCCCAAGGTGCTGGCGAAAGCTGGGCAGCAGTTGGACGAGGAGATAGGAACCTCGCGCAATCACGCCGCTATCATCTTGTGGTCCATGGCCAATGAGACGCCCAACACCCCGGCCCGCACGCACTTTATTGAATCGCTTGCCACCCGTGCGCGCTTTCTCGACTCTTCGAGGCTGATTACTGCGGCGTTGCTGGAACACGCCGAGGGGCACACGAAGATAGTCGATGATCCGCTAGGCAATGTGCTGGACGTCATCGGCGTGAACGAATATATCGGATGGTATGAGCAGCGCCCGGAAGGCGCTGACAGTACAGAGTGGCGTATCGGCTACCAGAAACCCCTAATCGTGAGCGAGTTTGGCGGCGGAGCCAAGGCTGGTCTGCATGGCGGCGAGAACGACCGCTGGACCGAAGAATATCAGGCCAATATCTACCGCCATCAACTCGGCATGTTGAACCGGATTCCACAACTTAGGGGAATGAGCCCGTGGATTCTGATGGATTTTCGTTCTCCCAATAGACCGCTGGCGGGCATACAGGATGAGTTCAACCGCAAGGGACTTATCTCTGACCAGGGCGAGAAAAAGCAGGCGTTCTTCGTTTTACAGAAGGCCTACAAGGAGAAAACCATAGGCAAGCCGGAATGAAAGGGCGCTAGTCATACCTCTGACCGCTTATTGATGTACCATCTTCCGTGCTCCATCCTTTCGCTTTTTTCTGGCGAACGGGTGGGGCACCACGAACCTGAAGACACAAAATCAATTGATTAGATATCTGGCATAAGATGGTCAATGCATCTGCCGGGTTGTGTAAAACCGGATTTCTGATTATCCTTGACTTATGGCTATTGATTCCATTCTTGCACTTATCGACGCCGAAATCGCGAGCCTCACGCAGGCCCGCGCTCTGCTGGGTAGCACCAGCAAAGTCGCCGTCAAGGTAACTGAACCCGTAACCAAGAAGGTCACGAAGTCTGCTCCTGCCGCAAAGGCGAAGAAGCGCCGCGTGTTGAGCCCTGAGGCGCGCAAGCGGATTGCCGATGCGCAGCGCAAGCGTTGGGCCGCACAGAAGGCCAAGAAGGCCTAGGTCTCTGACCTCTTGTTGATGTACATCTTCCGTGCCCCATCCTTTCTGCCATTCTGAGCAAAGCGCAGGGAACCTGCATTTTGCTTTTCTGGCGAAAGGGTGGGATAGCACGAATCAGAAGATACGAAATCATCCGGTTAGAAATCTAGATACAATCGTACCCCGGGGATATATCTAGTCCCTACGGCACGCCATAAATCAGCCATTCCAACGCGTCTCTGGTTACGCTCTAAAGTCCTGCAAGCACCAGCATGCGCGGTTCGGTCATCTCTTCGATGGCTGAGCGGATGCCTTCGCGTCCCAGCCCGGAATCCTTGACGCCGCCGAAAGGCATGGGCTCCAGGCGCCAGCTTGGCGTGTCCCCCACGATCAAAGCGCCCACTTCGAGTTCGCGATAAGCAGTCAGGATGCACCCGGCATCGCGAGTAAGTAAGCCGGCTTGCAGTCCGTACTTCGTGTGGTTGGCATCCGCCAGCGCCTCTTCGAAATCGTCGTAGGGTTCGATGGCCACTACCGGCCCCATAGCCTCTTCGTCGCGCACCATCATGCCCGGCTTGGTTCCGGTCAGGATCGCCGGCGTCACCATCGAGCCATGGCGCTCGCCGCCGGCCAGCAGCTTGGCGCCTCCAGCGACAGCTTCCTTGATCCAGGACTCCACGCGCTCCGCATCGCTGAGCCGGATTAGCGGCCCCACTACGGTGGCCTCGTCGGAGGGGTCGCCGACCGCCAGTTTGGCAGTCTCCTCCAGCACCTTCAATAAAAAGCCCTGAAAAATTCCGCGTTCCACAAACACTCTCTGCACGCTCACGCAGGATTGGCCCGCGAAACCGAAAGCCGCGTGTGCCGTGCGGACGGCCGCCTCGTCCAGATCGGGCCAGTCGCCGCATACGATCAGCGCGGCATTGCCGCCTAACTCCAGCAGCACGCGCTTGCGTCCGGAGTGGGCCTTCAGTTCCCAACCCACTTTGGCCGAGCCGGTAAAGCTGACCAGCTTGATGCGGTCTTCCTTTTCGGCCAGCCAGGCGGTGTCCGCATTGCTCAGCGGCAGCACGGCCAGTGCCTCCTTGGGCCATCCAGCCTTTAAAATCACCTCGCCCAGGGCCAGCGCGGTAAATGGTGTTTCGGGCGCGGGTTTCAGAATCACCGGGCAGCCGGCGGCCAGCGCGGGCGCTAACTTGTGCGCCACCAGGTTCAGCGGAAAGTTGAATGGCGTAATGGCCAGTACCGGCCCCACTGGAAAGCGTTGTATCAGTCCCCAGCGGCCCTCGTTTCCCTCTGTCAGGTCCAGTGGAATGCTTTCGCCGCCCAGCCGCGCGGTCTCTTCGGCAGCCGTCTTGAAGGTCAGTACGGCGCGATCCACTTCATTCCGTGCCAGGCGAACCGGCTTGCCAGCTTCGGCCACGATGAGCTGCGCGAACCGCTCCTTTTGTTCAATCAGCGCTGCGGCCACATCCTCCAGAATCTCGCGGCGCTTCCAGCGCGGTAGGGCGCGCGCGCGGCGCAGACTGGCCACGGCGTGGTTCAAAGCCTGGCGCGCGTCAGCGCGGGTGGCCACAGTCACTCGGCCCATCAGCCCCTGGTCCCACGGCGAGCGTACCTCCAGTGCTTCGCCCTCAATCCATTCCTTGCCGCACAGCAGAAATCCAGTTTGTGTTCCCGGCCGCATCTTCATGGCTGACATCTCCTAACCAACATCTGAGATCTGAAGATATTGTCCCACTCAGAGGCTACGATCAGCTTCGTTATCTGTTGCCCAAGGACGAGTATGGACCTGTCCCCGTGTCGAGCCCAAATGGGGAGTTCCGGTTAAGGCGAAATCCAACCTGCTGAAGCCGAATACAGATTTCTGTTCTGGCCTGTTCGAACATTGATATGATTCATACAAGAGATGCTGCGCAGACAACGAACCATTTTGAGCCTTCTGAGTTCTGCTGGCCGCCCCGTTAAAGCCACGCAGATGCAGAAGTACCTATTTTTACTCAAAAAAGAGACATTTCTTGGTGATGATTCGGCTTTTTATGATTTTGTTCCATATAAATACGGCCCATATTCATTTTCGGCGCACCGCGAGATTGATAGTTTGATCGATAGCGGCTATATCGAATCACAATCTTTGGCCTCCACAGTCACCTACACGGCAGCTTCAATTGGAATTGAGGAGAGCAAACGATCAGATTCCGATACAAATCGGGTAGCACGTTTCATCCTGTCCAGGTATGGTAGCGAATCAACTCGCAGCCTGATGAAGGATGTGTACAACCGTTATTCGTGGTTTTCGATCAATAGCGAGTTGACGGACTTGGTTCCGGCTGACGCGCCAAAGACGAAGATAGCCCCTGTTGCGATCTATACGATGGGATATGAAGAGCGCTCGGTTGATGCGTTTTTTAATAGGCTCCTTGAAATAGGAATCCGCAACATTATCGACACGCGAGCAAACCCCGTATCGCGCAAATATGGATTCGCACGCAGTTCCTTTTCCGGTATTGCGAACAAGCTAGGACTTGGGTATTCTCATTTTCCGGGGCTTGGAATTCCTTCAATGCAACGAAGCGAAGTGAAATCCGATGCTGACTTCCGGACACTTTTCAGGTATTATGAGTCGCAAATCCTCCCGGCACACAAAGGCGAGATTGAATCTGTGGCGACTCAGATGATGGACACGCCTTCCGTCCTAGTTTGCATGGAGAAGGAGGCGGTGGACTGTCACCGGAGCCGCTTAGCTCGTCGTGTCGCGGAAATCTCCGGAATGCAGATTATCCACCTATGAAATGCAGGAACGTCTGGAAGTCCTCATCACAGTTAAGACCTATCCAATTCCCTCTTCCAAGTATGATGAACTGGTCTGTACTGCTGGAGTCACACGAACCGGGGACTTCATACGTCTCTATCCCATAAATTTTCGTGACCTTCCTAGCAAGCAGCAATACAAAAAATATCAATGGATACAAGTAGATGCGACAAAACATCTTGGGCCGGACTCCCGCAAGGAAAGTTATCGTCCAGTGCTGGGCTCCATCAAATTGATGGGTGAGCGTCTCTCAACATCGAACAATTGGGCTGAGCGTTCAAAATATGTTCTTGCCAAAGCATCAAAATCTATGGAGGAACTGAAAGATAAGCAAGCGCGGGATAATACCTCGCTTGGGATTTTCCGACCAAAAAGAATAATGGACGTGGTCGTCAGTGTAGCAGAACCTGATTGGAAACCAGGATTTAAGGCCGCTCTTGCGCAGAGCCGGTTCTGGGAAAACAGAACAGCAAGTCGTGAACCGCTTCGCAAGGTTCCATTCAAGTTTCAATATAGATTTGAGTGCGATGATGCTCGGTGTAAGGGAAATCACAAGATGATGATCGAAGATTGGGAAGCGGGAGCACTCTATTGGAAATGCGTTGACGAGGGCGCCAGCGCAGTCGAGGCAGTGCGGAAAGTAAAGCAAAAATTTCTCGACGAAATATGTGCTGCGGAGAACGATACACATTTCTATGTTGGTACTGTATTCGCTCATCCGAAGAGTTGGGTCATCATTGGTGTGTATTACCCCAAAAAGCATTGCCAACAGCGCTTGCCTGATCCTTCCCTATTCGACTCGCTGTGATGTAATGTTGTGCCAAAGTCCAATTGAAATAGATGCTCACCCGAATAGCACGGTACACTATTCCCTTATGATTCATGACGGCCGTAGTCCAAAGCTTCCCTTCGATCCCGCTGAGGCGTTGGCGCATCTGCGTGCGGCTGACCCCAAGCTGGGCGCACTCATTGATCGCGCTGGCGCCTTCACGCTGCGGCTCGATCCATCGCAGTCACCCTTCGAGTCACTGCTTGAGTCCATCCTCTACCAGCAGTTGCATGGCAAAGCCGCAGCCACCATCCATCGCCGTGTGCGCGAGTACTACGGCGGCGATCCGGCTCCGCAGCTCCTGCTGGATACGCCCGATGAAGTCTTGCGGGCGGCAGGGGTTTCAGGAAACAAGGTGCGCGCCCTGAAAGACTTGGCCGCTCGAACGCTGGACGGCACGGTTCCTACCCACGCGGCCATCAAAAAAATGACCGACGCCGAGATCATCGAGCGGCTTACCCTGGTTCGCGGCATCGGTCCGTGGACGGTGGATATGCTCTTGATCTTTCGCCTCGGGCGGCCCGACGTGCTGCCGGTGACCGACTACGGCGTGCGCAAGGGTTTTGCGCTGACTTTCCAGCGCGTGCCCAAAACTCGTCCCCTGGCCGCCGAAGATCTGCCCGAACCGGAAATCATGTTCAAAAGAGGAAAACGCTGGGCTCCATTTCGTTCTGTGGCCAGTTGGTACCTGTGGCGGGCCTGTGATCTGGCCAAGAACACAGCGCCAGCCGGGCAGTCCAGCCTACAATAATCAAGCGCCGTAAGGTAATTGTGAGCAGTCGGCGCAAGACCGAGAAACTTCATGGCGCCCAGTAAACGATTTGTCTGCATTCATGGTCATTTTTACCAGCCTCCCCGCGAGAATCCCTGGCTGGAGACGGTCGAAACACAAGACACTGCCTCGCCCTACCACGACTGGAACGAGCGCATCTGCGCGGAGTGCTATGCTACCAACGGCGCGGCGCGCATCGTGAACAGCAAGAATCAGATCACGCGCATCGTCAATAACTACGCGCGTATCAGCTTCGACTTCGGCCCCACGCTGCTGAGTTGGCTGAAAGAGAACGCGCCCCGCGCTTACCGCATGATCCTCGACGGCGAGCGCCGCAGCCGCAAGAGTTTCAAAGGCCACAGCTCGGCCATGGCGCAGGTTTACAACCACATCATCCTGCCGTTGGCCAACCGCCGCGACCGCATCACCCAGATTCGCTGGGGCATTGCTGACTACAAGTTTCACTATGGCGCGCCACCCGAAGGGATGTGGCTGGCCGAGACCGCGGCTGACGCCGAATCACTGGAGCTGCTGGCCCAGCACGGCATAAAATTTACGGTCTTGGCGCCCCACCAGTGCCGGCACATTCGCCCGTTGAAAGATGGCGCAACCTGGACGGAGACTCCCGGCGCCACCGTGGACACCACTCATCCCTACTTGGTCCGCTTCGGCTCCGGCCTCTCGATTGCCGTCTATTTCTACGATGGCCCCGCCTCGCGCGCCATCGCCTTCGATGGACTCCTGAACTCCGGCGAGAACCTCACCGCAAGGCTCAAGTCCGGCTTCAAAGACAACGCCCAGCCGCAACTGGTTCACGTGGCCACGGACGGCGAATCCTACGGCCACCACCACAAGTACGGCGAAATGGCGCTCGCTTATGCGCTGCGCCTCCTCGAAGAGGACCGAACCGTCAAGCTGACCAATTACGGCAGCTATCTGGCCCAGTTTCCCCCCGAATACGAAGCTGAAATCGTCGATAACACCTCGTGGAGTTGCCAGCACGGCGTTGAGCGTTGGCGTTCCAACTGCGGCTGCAACGGCGGCAAGCCTGGCTTCAACCAGGCCTGGCGCGGGCCGCTGCGCCGCTCGCTGGACGAACTGCGCGACGCCGTAGCCCTGCTTACCGAGCAGGAGAGCGGCAAGCTCTTCACCGATGTCTGGGCGGCCCGCGACAGCTACATTCAGGTCATTCTCGACCGCGGCCCGGAAACCGTGGAACGCTTCTTCGCCGAGAGCCAGAGCCACCCGCTTACTGAAGCGGAGCGCGTGCGCGCCCTCGAATTGATGGAGATGCAGCGCCACACGCAGCTCATGTACACCAGTTGCGGCTGGTTCTTTGACGACATCTCGGGCATCGAGACCGTGCAGGTTATCGCCTATGCCGCGCGTGTGCTGCAACTGGCTCGCGTGCTCTTTGGCGAGCGGGCCGCATTGCTGGAGCCGGCCTTTCTCGCGCGAATGGCTGAAGCCCACTCCAACGTGCCCTCAGCCGGCGACGGCGCCAAAATCTACAAGGAGCAGGTCGCCTCCAAGCAACTCGGCCTGGAGCAGGTGGCCGCCCATTACGCCATTAGTAGCGTCTTCTCTTCGTATGCCGAGGAGACTGAGCTCTTCTGCTATCACGTCCGCCGCCTCTCCTTTAACATCTACACCTCCGGCCGCGGACGGTTGGCGTTGGGCCGCGCATCCATTGCCAGCGCCATCACCGGCCAGCGCCAGAGCTTCTCCTTTGCGGTTTTGCACTTCGGCGACCAGAACATTACCGCCGCCGTCAAGCCTTACCAGGAGGCGGATGCGGCCGACTTCGAGGCTTTCGCCAGCCAGGCCACCGAACAGGTGCAGCGCGCCAGATTCCCTGAGGTGATTCGCCTGCTCGACCGCTACTACGGCCGCGCGGACTACTCGCTTACCTCGCTGTTTACTGACGAACAGCGGCGCATTGTGCAGTTGATCCTCAACTCCACCCTATCGGACATTGAGAACTCGCTCACTACCATCTACGAGGACCACGCCAGCCTGCTTCACTATCTCTCTCAGGCCGGCCTGCCTAAGCCGCCGGCGCTCACCCTGGCTGCGGGCTTTGCCATCAATGCCGGCCTGCGCCGTGCGCTGGAGGCTGATCCCATTGACCAGGCCCAACTGCGCTCCCTGCTTACGCTGGCCAACGACGACCAGGTTCCGCTGGAGAAGACTGCGCTCTCCTACATCGTCGACCAGCGCATGAAGCGCGCCATGGTTGAGCTGCAAATCTCCTCTGGGTCGCCGGAGGGCCTGGACCGGGCGCTGGACTTGGCCCGCTCGCTGATCGAGCTGCCCTTCGAGCTGAACCTATGGCAGGCGCAGAATATCTGGTACGAGATCCTGCGTACTTCCAGCTATGCGCTCACTGCGCTGGCCTCCGGCGACCGCCCGCGCTGGGACCAGGACTTCAACGAACTGGGGGCTTGCCTCTCGTTCGATTGTGCCGCCATCAGAGCCCAGAAACCCGAGTCAGTTTCCACGGGAGATTAAAACGTCTCATCTATTGTTGCTGAAGTCTGGTTGCCCCCTCCGTGCCTGTCATTATGAGGCTGACTTGCTGACCTGCTGGCTCGCTGGTTCGCCCGCCTTGTGCAGCTTCCCGCCCTTCAGCGCAAACCGTTCTCCGCGCCACACAATTGTGTCGCCCGCAAAGCCCGCCACCCATACGCCCATCGCCACCAGGTCGCGCAGCGGAACCAGCCACAGCCTTGGAAGCACCTGGCGGTCGCCCAGCACTTCGGCACCCACTGTCATGGCCAGCGTCAGCCGCAGGAAGAAGCTCAGCCCCAGCAGCCACAGGCTCAGCAGGCTCGCTCCGCTGGCCAGTACGTTGAGTAGTGCCCAACCCAGCCCGTGCGTGAAGATGAGTCCGGCGTAGCCCCAGGGACGCGATTCGCGGACCGCCCGCTCCCAGCGAAGTTGGTGATCAACGAAGCCGCGCCAACCGTAAGCCGCAATATTCGTCTCCACCACTTCGGCGCTTAACGCCACGCGGTAGCCGGCCCCGGCTACGCGAGCGCCCAACTCGTAGTCGTCGGCCAGGTAGTCCACCAGGACTTGCAGCCCGCCAATTTTGTCCAGTGCTTCACGCCGCACAGCCAGCGTCGAGCCCAGACCGTAGTGCAGGCCGCCCTCAATCCACTTTGAAAGCAGCACGCCGGCCTGGAAGTCGGTCGCGATGCCCAGCGCCTCAAGCCTTGAGGGCAAAGTACCGTGAGCGCGCCCGCGATACAGCGTCGTCACCAGCCCAACTTCTTGCGGGGCTTTGTCGCCGAACTCCGCCGCCGGGCCGAAGCAACCCATCACCCGCTCCAAATAGCGCGGAGAAACGGTAATGTCCGAATCGTTGATGAGCAGAAAATCGTAGCGGGCATGGCAGGCAAGCTGAACCAGCGTACTGACCTTGCCATTGGTTCCCAATCGCTCGGGGCATTCGATCAGGCGGACGGGATGACCCGGAAACTCGGCTTGCAACCGCCTCACGGCCTCCACGGCCGGATCGTCCAGCGAAGCGACTCCAAAGAGCAGTTCAAACTCGCCCGCGTAACTCTGGCGGCAATGGCTGCGGAAGGCATCCATCATGCCTGGGTCAAGCCCCTTGAGGGATTTGAGCACGCTCACGCCGGGCGCAAACTCTGCCAGCTGCCCGCTCCGTTCCGCCAGAAAGACCCGCGCAGCAACCACGGCGGCCAGAAAATAGCCCATCCCGGCCACGGCCAGAATCGTAGTCAGAATCTCCACGGATTGAGCGAAAATGTGCGCCATCCCAGCGCTCAGTGTAACGGAAAAGCAGGCATCAGCGAGCAGGGAACAGCAAGGCAATCCCTAACCCCTAATCCCTAACCCCCGCTTTACTCGTACCGCAGCGCCTCAATCGGGTCCAGGTTGGCTGCCTTCCAGGCTGGATAGATGCCGAAGAGCAAGCCGATGGCGCAGGAGACGCCGAAGCCGATCAGCACCCACAAGGTAGATAGCGTGGCGGGCAGGCCGATGGGCAGTAGGTAGACAATCCAGGTCACCACTGCGCCCAAAATCACGCCAATTACCCCGCCCAGCGCGCACAAGGTTACGGCCTCCGTGGCGAACTGGGTTAGGATGGTGTGTTTCGTGGCACCCAGAGCCTTGCGAATGCCGATCTCGCGGGTGCGCTCGGTGACCGAGACCAGCATGATGTTCATCACCCCCACGCCGCCCACCATCAGGCCAACGCTGGAGACGGCGATCATGAAGGCCATCAGCCCGCCGGTTAACTGGCCCCAGAGCTTGGTCAGCGAGTCCGGCCCAAAGATCTCGAAGTTATCCGGGGCCTCCACCTTCACCTTGCGGCGAATGCGCAGCATCTCGCGAATCTCGTCCTCCACCAGCGCTTTATTCTTGGGATCGTCGTACTTCACGGTGACCCACAAATCCTTGTCTTCGGGGTGCATACTGTGAAAAGTTCCCATCGGAAAATAGACTTGGTTGTCGTCCCGATTCTTGCCGCTGCCGAAGACCTGCTTCCGCTTGTCGAGCACGCCAATCACCGTGTACACGCCGGTCTCGATATTGACTTCCTTGCCCACCGCCGGCTCGCTGCCGAAGAGTTCTTCCCACGTGTCGTAGCCCAGTACGCAGACGTCCGAGTGGCGCTGGTCTTCGTCGTCGGTAAACAGCCGGCCCTCCAGAAAAGTCAGATCCATCACGTCGCCCACCTGGGCTGTTGACCCGTCCAGAATGGTCCCGGCGACTTTTCGCCCGTTGTATTTCACGGCCACATCGCCCACGTTAAACTCGGATTTCGTGTGTTGGTAGCTGCCGTCGGCCGCCACCACGTGCGGCATCGTGCGCAAGGCCATCACGTCGCCCAGGTTCAGTTTCTTGCGCGTGAGCTGCTCGGTGGTGGGCTGCACGCCCATGACCGGCATATGAAAAACCCAGAAGGAGTTTGTTCCCATCGAGTTGGCAAAGTCGGAGACGCGGCGGTTGAGGCCGCTGATGATCGAGGAGATGGCGATGACCGTGGTAACGCCGATGACGATGCCCAGGATGGTTAGTCCCGAGCGCAGCTTATTTGTCCTCAGCGTATCGAGGGCCATCTTGACCGATTCTGAAGTTTGTCCTTGCGCCATGAAGCACCTAGCTAACAGTTTGCAGTTGACAGCGAACAGCCCTCAGTTCTTTGGAGCTGGTCTTTGATCGATTGAAGAAGGGCATAAATCATCTTTCCCACTTCATGCGACAACTTTTCCGCTTGATCGATCAGAGCGGAATTTCCAAACGCCAGTGCACGAGCAATTTCCAACTGAGTCTGCAACTCGCACAAGGAACCGCGAGCAATACCAAGAAACTGCTGGAACTCTCCTGGATTTAGCCTTCCCTGTCCTTCCGCGATGTTGCTCGGCACCGAAACCGCCGCGCGTCTGATCTGGCTGGTAAGGCCATAGATTTCCTCGCGTGGAAATTCACGCGTCAAGCGATAGATCGCAACAGTCAATTGCATTGACTTTTGCCAAACCTGTAAATCTCGAAACGAATGCGACATAGAGAACCTCAGTTACGTCGAGCTGTAAGCTGTTAACTGTCAACTGCTAACTGTCCTCACATCTCCGCCCTCAGTGCCACCACCGGGTCCAGCTTGGCGGCTTTGCTGGCCGGATAGACGCCAAAGAAAATGCCCACGGCGCCAGCCAGAAATAGTCCCAGAAAGATCACCCATAGCGGTGCATTGGTGGGAAAGCCCACCACCAAGGTGATTACCTTGCCCACACCCACGCCGACGAGCGCGCCCAGGCCTCCGCCCACCAGCGCCAGGGTTGCGCTCTCGATGAGAAACTGCAGCAGCACATCGCGCTGGCGCGCGCCCAGCGCCTTGCGCACGCCAATCTCGCGGGTGCGTTCGGTCACTGATACCAGCATGATGTTCATGATGACGATGCCGCCCACCACCAGCGCAATCGAGGCGATGCCCAGCACGACCCAAGTGAAGAGCGAAGTGATCTGCTTCCAGATATTGAGGAAGGTATCGTTGGTCTCTATCTCGAAATCATCGGCCGTTCCAGGTGCGTCGTGGCGGCGGGAGCGCATCAGCACACGCACCTCGTTCTTGGCCCGTTCCATCGCCTCTGCGCCGCCTTCCGCGCGGGCGTAGAGCCTGATCGAATGGTTGAAGCCGTAGGTCTGCTGATAGGTGCTGATCGGCACGGCTACCCAGTTGTCCTGCGACTCGCCCAGCATCTTGCCCAGGCGGCCGCTCACGCCGATGATGGTGTAGGGAATGCCGTCCACGCGGATCTCTTTGCCCAGGGGGTCGCCGTCCCCCAGCAGATTGTCCACAATGTCGTAGCCCACAATGACGTTGTGGGTTGCGTAGTCCTCATCGGCGCGAGTAAAGCCCCGTCCCAACACAATATTGATGTTTTGCAGAGGCAGCATCGTCCAGGAATAGCCGCGCAGGTCGGAGTTGTTGCTGGAGTGCCGGTTGTAGACTACATTCCCGGTGCTGTAGACCGTAGCGCCCACCGTGCTGCATTCGACGCAGTTGTCGCGTATCGCTTCGTAGTCCTCGAAGCGCACAAGCTTGCGCTTTTGATAGCGGAAGTAGTCTTCTGCGGAGAAGATCACGCTGGACATCCGCGAGACCGTGAACACGTCCGCGCCATAACCCGTAAGTTTGGTGCTCACATATTTGTTGGCCCCGTTGACCAGGGTGACGACCATGATGACCGAGGCCACGCCCATCACTACGCCGATGAGCGTCAGCACCGAGCGCATCTTGTTGGACCACAAGGACTGAAGTGCGAGTTTGAATGCCTCACTGAAGAGCATGAATCCGCTTTCTGTTCCAGCGCCGGTCCAGCCGGCTTGGCCGCAATCCTATGTCCGCGGAACAAACTCCAATCCGCGGGCGGAGCCGACTCCAGCCCGGTCTCCCCAGTGTACGCAATCTCCGCTATTTCTAGCGACGTAACACCAACTCTCCAAGTCGCTTTTCGCAGCCGGAAAGCAGCGCGGCCAGGAGATTTCGCATATTTTTTGATACGCAAAACGCTCTGCCCAGGTTCCTGCTTTCTGGCGTAATCCACTGAAAAGCCGCGGAATTGATGATTTTACGGAACTTTTTGGCCTTCCTCTGACGTAGCATGAGTGGGTGCGCGGTTCCATCTCCTGTTTTTGCACTGAATCCGCGATTGCCCATCCACTGGAGGCCCGATGATTCGCATCTACTCACGCTTTGCGACTGTTCTGTTGACGCTCTTCGCACTCCTGCCCGTTTTTGCTTCAGCCCAGGCTGCCCCAGCGCAGCCTCTGTTGCTGCTTCGCTACCCCTCCCTCAGCCAGGATAAGATCGCTTTCCGTTATGCAGACGACATCTGGACGGTTAGCCGCCAGGGCGGCGAGGCCGAGCGGCTCACCTCCAACGGCCAAGTGGCTGCGGGTCCGTTCTACTCACCCGACGGCAATTGGATCGCCTATTCGGCCCACCTGAACGGCAACACCGACGCCTACATCATCCCCGCCGCTGGTGGCGTTCCCCGCCGCATCACCTGGCACCCGGAGAGCAGCGCCGTCGTGGGCTGGTCGCCGGACGGCAAAGACGTGCTCATCACCAGCATGGCCTCCAGTTTCCGCCACTACCTCAAGCTCTTCCGCGTCCCCGCTGACGGCTCCGGGCTTCCCCAGCCGCTGCCGCTGCCCTCCGGCTTCGAGGGCTCCTTCTCGCCCGACGGCCAATCGCTGGCCTACCAGCCCTTTACCAAGTGGCAGCCGGCCTGGAAGCGCTATGTCGGTGGCCAGACCACCCCCATCTGGATCGTCAACCTCAAGACCCTCGATCTGGTCAAGGTGCCCCGCGAGAACTCCAACGACTCCAACCCCGTATGGGTCGGCGACCAGGTCTACTTCCTCTCTGACCGCGACAGCACAGGAAAGAACAACGGCCCGGTCACGCTTTATCGCTACAACATTGCAACCAAGGAAGTCTCTCAGGTCGTCCGCAACACCAGCTACGATTTGAAGTCCGTCCAGGCAGGCCCCGGCGGTCTGGTCTATGAGCAGTTCGGCTCCATCCATCTGCTCGACACGGCGACCAACGCCGACAAAACCGTCTCCATCCAGGTTCACGGTGAACTGGCTGCCCTTGCGCCTCACCGGGTGAACCTCGCCCCGGATGAGATTCAGAACGCCTCTCTCTCGCCCACAGGCGCCCGCGCCGTCTTTGAGGCGCACGGCGAGATCTTTACCGTGCCGGCCGAGAAGGGTGATACCCGCAACCTGACCCAGACCCCCGGCGTCGCGGAGCGCGACCCCTCCTGGAGCCCCGACGGCAAGACCATCGCCTACTTCTCTGACGCCTCCGGCGAGTACCAGCTCTACCTCCACGACCAGACCGGCTTCAAAGCGCCCACGGTCATCGACCTCGGCTCTGAGCCCAGTTATTTCTACAGCCCCACCTGGTCGCCTGACTCCAAGCGCATCGCTTACACTGACAAGCACCTGCGCCTGTGGACCGTGGACGTGCCGGCCGGCAAGCCGGTGCTGGTGGACAAGGAACTCTATGGCAGTTGGGGTCCGTCCTTTAGCGCTGTCTGGTCGCCGGACTCGAAGTGGATCGCCTATCACCGCGACCTCGACAACCAGTTGGACGCCATCTTCCTCTACTCGCTCGAAACCCGCAAATCAACCCAGGTGACCGACGGCATGAGCGACGCCATCAGCCCCTCCTTCGACCCCAACGGCAAGTACCTTTACTTCCTCGCCTCCACCGACGATGGCCCATCGAAGGCCGGCATCGATCTTTCTTCGCTCGACCGCGCGCAAACCAGGGCCGCCTATGTGGTGGTGCTCTCCAAGGATGGAGTCTCGCCTGTGCCTCCGCAGAGCGACGACGAGAAGATCAAGGATGAGGCCAAAAAGGACGATAAAAAGGACGCCGACAAGAAAGATAGCGATAAGAAGGACGACAAGAAGGATGCCGACAAAAAGGAAGGCGACAAGGACAAAAAAGATGCTGACAAGCCGGTCGAGGTCAAGGTGGACCTGGACAAGATCGGCGACCGCATCCTGGCCTTGCCCATTCCGGCCCGCAATTATGGCGGAATCGCCGCTGGCAAAACGGGCGTCCTCTACCTCGGCGAAACGGATCCATTTGGTCGTTCCAGCAACGAGGGCGGTGGCCCTGGCATCCGCGCCATCTGGCGCTTTACGCTTGAAAAACGCCAGCCGGAGTCGGTACTCAGCGATCTCGACGCCTTCACCGTTTCCGCCGACGGCTCCAAGGTGCTTTATGGCCGCAAAGGCGGCTGGACCATCGCCTCGGCTGACGACCTGAAGCCCAGCGACAATGCTCCCGGCAAGCCTCTCAACCTGGGCGGCCTTGAAACCGTCATCGACCCCCGCGCCGAGTGGCGCCAGATGTATCACGAAACCTGGCGCATCGAGCGCGATTTCCTTTACGATCCCCACACCCACGGCCTCAACATTCCCAGGATCGAGGCCAAATACAAGCCTTACCTTGACACGCTCGCCTCGCGTTCCGAGTTCACGTATCTCTCCACTGAGATGCTGGGCGAGGTCACCATTGGCCATATGTTCATCCGCGGCCCGCACCAGCCGGATCACGGCGCAAAGACCGGTCTGCTCGGCGCCGACTACAAAACGGAGAATGGCCGCTATCGCATCGCCAAAATCTTCGGCGGCCAGAACTGGACCCCCGGCTTGGCCTCACCGCTCACTCTGCCCGGCGTCTCCGTTCGTGAGGGCGAATACCTGCTTGCGGTCAACGGCCACGAGCTGCACGCCGCCGACAACCTTTACCAGTTCTTCGACGGCACAGCCGGCAAGCAGACCGTACTCCACGTCAGCGCCAACTCAGACGGCAAGGACGCCCGTGACGTCACGGTGGTGCCCATCAGCGACGAGGACGGCCTGCGCAACCTGGACTGGATTGAATCCAACCGCCGCAAGGTCGGCGAGCTTTCCGGCGGCAAGGTGGCTTATGTCTATATGCCCAACACCGGCGGCTCCGGTTACACCAACTTCAACCGCTACTTCTATTCGCAGCTCGACAAGCAAGCCCTGGTCCTCGACGAGCGATACAACGAGGGCGGTTTCATCGCCGACTACGTGGTGGATGTGCTCAAGCGCTTCCCGCTCTCCGGGGCAATGGAGCGCGATAGCAAGCCGATGCATGATCCGGTAGGCGCCATCTTTGGACCCAAGGTCATGCTCGTGAACCAGAACTCCGGCTCAGGCGGTGACGCCATGCCCTGGTACTTCAGGAAGGCCGGTATCGGCAAGCTGGTGGGTACGCGTACCTGGGGCGGCCTGGTGGGCATCGGCGGCTATCCCACGCTGCTCGACGGCGGCTCGGTAACCGCGCCCCGTTATGGCATCTACGGCCTCAGCGGCGACTGGGAGGTGGAAAACCACGGCATCGCCCCCGACGTTCCCGTTGAGGACCTGCCCAAGGATGTCGCAGCCGGCCACGACCGCCAGCTCGAAACCGGCGTCCAACTGGTGCTGGATGAACTAAAAGCCCATCCCGTGCAGGAGATTCCCGTTCCGTCCTACCCGAATTACCACCAGAACGACGGCCTGGGGACCAAGTAGGCAGCTAACCAAGTGTCCCGTCCTTGCGACTTTTTTGTCGCAAGGGTGGGATACCACAAACCTCGACCTTTGCGGAATACTCACGCCCCTTGCCTTTTTTCTGGCGCGGGGCAGCCGAAGGCAGTTGGCCCCACCGCAGGTGGTTACCGTCCTGAGCTGCCAAACCCTTTTTTCGCGCGCGCCGACTCTTCTAGGTTTTCCACAGTTTCCACATC
>Ga0224529_1000564_pt1 | contig 26841 bp, 27 predicted proteins | sample CBST50metaG_FD_179893 | JGI IMG/M metagenome (GOLD analysis project Ga0224529, IMG submission 179893) | Peat soil microbial communities from Stordalen Mire, Sweden - C.B.S.T50 | ecosystem: Environmental > Terrestrial > Soil > Wetlands > Peat | place: Sweden: Norrbotten County, Stordalen Mire... | reverse complement strand
AAATTCAACTTGTCCCCGGTGCTGAAATAGTCGCTGAATCGATACGACACACAGGGAATCAGTTCATTGCGTAGCCGTTGCCTCTTCGTCAAAATAGCGCATGAAGTCATGTATATAGTTCCCTTATGGAGCGTATTGCAATGCTTATCTGAAAATGCTAGTGATACGCATAGCGCAGAAGCTACAAAAGAAAAATCCGAACACTCGTTTGTCATCATTCAGAAAGCTTTCCAGCACTTACAGAGAGTCTGCTTCGAAGCGAAATTCAACGGTCTGTCGAGATTTCTCTTTAGCCGCCATTGCACCAGCAATATCGCAAATGCCAGATCTATATAACATTAATTACAAATATCGCAGTATTTGACATGTTGTTTCGCCATAGCCAGCTAGATAAGTGAAATCTGGCGATACTCCAAATGCGAAGAAGAAAAGACCTCGTGTCGCAATATTCCCCTGCCGGAGGGACAATTAGGAATGAACTTGGGTGTTCGGCAATGTCCTTATCGCAATCACATTTGTGTCGCAACGGTCCATGACATGCGCTCCAGAGCCTATCCACAATCACCGTTTTTATTCCCTCAGCACTAGATTGGCTATCAGGACGAAGGACAATTCTCAGATTGGTATGCGCAATTTCCCCTTTCTCAACTATATGGATAACATCGGCCGAAACAACTTCGCTTAATCCTTCGGTGTCAGCCAAGGCGCGAATCATTTTCCCTGTCAACTGGTAAGCACCGCAATAAATCCGGCGTTTATTGGCTTTATGCTTTTGTGGAAGATTTTCATTCATAGCAGCAGCAAGACGGCTTCCGTAGCCGTGAACATGTGCTGTAGTAGGCACGTATCTTTCCCATGCCAAAGAAGCAGAAATAGTCCCATCTGCCTCGTCCTCGAGTCTCAGAAACTTGTCACACTTAAAAGCCTTATTGCTTCCGAACACCAACGGAAAGATAGTGGAACGAAATAAGCTATCACTGTTTGGAATTTTCCCAGATCGCATATCTGCCTCAGGATAGCAATTCTTGTGAATCGGAGACGGTCCCCGGATGCAGCTGCTTCATGGCAACAGGATCTTCCGAATAGGCGGCCCTAATGGAGAGCGAAAGAGGCTGAAGCGCCAATTGATTTACCGAAAACTCCCTGCGCCGGATAATGCACTCTGGCGAAGACCTTAGCGTAGAAATCTGATTTTCGCTGATAGTAAGATAGTGATTTTCCCCCTCATACTCCCAGTTGAAGACGACGGATTTAGGACCGTGATTGAAGACGCGAGGCGCAGGAAAAGAGCCATCCATTAGCGCCGCTGCAACATAACGAGCTGCATTATAAACAGAAGAGTTAACCTTCCATTCATCTTCTTCATCCAAATCGGCCATTTCACTTAGCGCTTGCCCTAGTTCATCATAATCTTGGGCTAATTCTACCTGCCATATGAATGGCTCACCTAAGAATGTTGTTCCTATTACCAAGCTTTCAGTTATAGGCCACTCGTCTATTTCTTTCCCCTGCTGTGATGTGATGTTTGGTGCTCCAGAACCAGCATCAAGTGCTATGAGTGTCTGATTATAGACAGTCGTGGGATAGTTATACATGTTAAAATCCCTCGACATTAAGATTTATCTCTTGCTGTTTCTGCGCTACTGTGGCCAAAGCTTCCCTTAGCAATGATGATTGATCTTCGCAAGAAAGGGGCGAATTATCTGGTGAAATATTACTGTTGATATCGAAATTTACGCTAGCCGCAGTAAATATCTTGGTTTGCGGCATCATTGAAGCAGCGTTTGCGAGTGAGGGAACTCCTGTCCCTCCGGCTTGAACTGAAAATGTGAGAATCTGAAGTTGATCCACACTCCATTTCGTCACGGCGTTCATTCTAATGCCACTGATTTTACGACTTGCATAGGGCTGGTTAATTTGAAAAATCAAGTCTCGTTCGTCAGCGATCTTGATGCCATATCGATCAGGCATAACCGCAGCCAAAATCTTGTTGGCTTCAACAAAGTCCTGTTGTGGAACGAGAAATTGAAGGTTGAGCGCGACTCGCGCAACGCTACCATCAATGGTGCCTCGACCTATCGCATCAATAATTTCTATAAGGCCAGTATGAAGCTTGCTCGTGTCTTCAATCAAGCGAAGCAACATCTGTGCCATCTGACTTGGAGCGGGGGGTGCTGGTGACAAGTTTAGGTCAATTCGTGTCGGATGGGTTGAAAAGGTAACCGCCATTTCGCCACGTCGACCTTGAGCGATGGTTGGCGCGAGAGGATTAGCCTGTTTCTGAAAATTGTCAGGATCTCCGTTCCAGATGCTGCGGTACAGACTAAGAGCAGAGAGTGAAGTAAAAGATGTTGGTGATGCCGGGAAAAGAGAAACGCGACCGACTAATGCTTTCCATTGGCTCATTGATGCACCTAGCTACAGAAGATTATCTTGCGTTTTACGGTAAAAATGAGGTTGGTTCCGCTTATCCCGCCTCGCAAACGTGGATCAACCCTTTCTGCGTGGTACTGATTATACAAAATCTCCTCAATATTCTGGTAAATTCTCTGCTAGATATCATCCTAGAAATACAGATTTGGGGCGCTTCCCAATTTTTGATTACAGGAGGAAATTCTCTTTATGTTCAACATTTAAATACAGTTACGATAACAACTTATCACAAGAAAGCCTCATTTTCGGCATAATCGTTGTTTCACTCGTAATGGAGCAGATTTGCCACGGAAGGGTCCGCCCGCCGATCTGTGTACACATCATCCTCGTCTGCCCCAAAAACCGGAGCACTTGTAGAATCGGCCTGGAACCCCAGGTACAGTGGCTAGTTGGAAGCTCCCTCAAAGACTGAACTGCGACGAGTATAAAGTTTTTGACTTTGGGCACAGTTTGGGCACAATTACAGGGATTTTAAGGAAGAGTAATTTTGTAAATCATTGATTTTATTGGTGCCCGGAAGGGGACTTGAACCCCTATGACCTTGCGGTCTGCGGATTTTAAGTCCGCTGCGTCTGCCAGTTCCGCCATGAAAATAAAGGATTTATACAAAAATACTAATTGACTGTGTAAGCTTTTGTGTAAATTTAGCCAGTTTTTTTCGGTGAGTTGCACATCTCTCCTGTTGCGAGTCGTCGCATCTGCTTTACAGATAAAAGGGCTAGTCTTTGGGTTGTCGGGCAAGTCCGCAGCGAGGTCTGTGTTCAGTTTGTGAATGAGGGAACGCTAAAGTTGCTGTCGGCGAAAAAAGTGTTTAGCCAATGCTCAAGCCCCGCGATATTTCCACGCCAACCGATTGCGGCTTGATGCTCTGACTCACATCCTTGTCCTGCATGACTGGCTGTTGCTGAAGTGCCGTCGCCTTGGTCACATCCCGGCTCAGCTCTTGTCCCAACGTCTTCGCATCGTTCGTGTACATCTTCACGTCGAATTGAGCACGCGAGACGGAGACATAAGCCATGCGGCTATTCAGCAGCTCACCGTGCGCCTGCTCAGAGTCAACATGGATCAACACGCGGTCGGCGGTTTGGCCCTGGCTGCTGTGACTCGTCACGGCATAGCCGTAATCCAGATGGGGATGCTGCCGCGCGTTGAACTCGACCTCGCGGCCTGAGTCCATCTTCAGCTTGAGATTCCCATTCCTGTCGATCTGTTCCACTGTGCCTAGCTCACGGTTTGCAAGTTTCTGTTCGTGATATGGCGCGGTCATCTGCACACGATCACCCTGAGCAAATTTGCGTTCGTGGTCCCGATAAACTGTCACGCCCTGCAAGCGCCGGGGATCGTAACTCAGCTCTTCGCCACCGTACCGCTTGACCGTAACCGTGTTTGTCTCTCGATCCGTGGCTGTGACGCGGGCATACTCCCCGGCCCGGATTCCGAGTGGCTTGCTCCCTTTCGAGTAACGGAGAACGTCGCCCTTCTCATAGTTCTGTGCGTGCTGCCGGTCCGCGCCCGCCACATCCTGCCGCGCATATAACACATGCACACGATGCTCTTCCCCGCTGACCTTCCCCTCTTCCTGCATCACACGATGAATGTGCTGATTGACCTCGCGGCGGGACTCATTATCCGGCGACACCACCAACGTCCGCTCCGGCGAGCGCACGTACTCGCGGGCTATTTCACCGATGCGCTCCTCGCGGTCTTTGATCTCCAGCACGCGGCCCTGGCTGTTGAGGCTACCGATGGCTGCGCGGACCTCGCCCCGCGCAAGTTGCTCGACGGCTTCTCTCAACGTCGGGTCTTTCTGCCGGATGATCTCATCCAAGTGTGCCGTGCGCAGCCCGGCTTCCTGTAACTGCGCATACGGTCGGCCAGCTTCGACCGCCTCATGCTGCCTCGTGTCACCGACGAACAGCACCCGGTCAGTGTCCTTTAGCCGCTCGACGAACGTGTGCATCTGCTGCGTGCTCGCCATGCTCGATTCATCAACCACGTAGAGCCGCTTCCCGCCATCGTCGGCCCGCTCACCGCGTGCCAGATGGCGCTGCAAGGTCTGCGTCTCGATACCGGCCTCAGCGAGTTTCTGCGCGGCTCGTGATGTCGGTGCCAAACCTTCGACGTGATAGCCCGCACGTTCCGCAGCTTCACGGACAGCGGCCAAGGAAGTTGTCTTCCCCGCGCCAGCTACTCCCTCAAGAGCCATCATCTGGTCGCGGCTCACCAGCACGGTTTCAACCGCGTGCTGCTGGCTCACGCTCAGATGCGAGTGCTCCCGCATCGTCTGCTCGCGCACGCTGCCATCGGCCAACACATCGCGCGTGCCCTGGCCCTGCTTCATACGTTCGATTAGCTCGCGCTCGTAGCCCTGCATCTCGTGTGTCGTGTACGCGCGACCAGCAAGTCCGTCCCGTCGTTCCACCTCGACAAGATTACCGTCCGTGGCGCGACGCTCGAACTCTGCACGTATCTCCGGCAGACGTGCTTCGCCCATCGTATGCTTCAAAGCATCGCGCATCAGCGAGCGCTCATCCACAACGGCCTCGCGCTCCATACCGCGCTCACGCGCATAACTCATACCTTGATGCGCTGCACGCTGCGACGGCTCCGGCTTCAGTTCCACGCCGTCACGCTGCGCAGCTTCAGTAAGCACACGCTGCGGCTGATGGCCATACTCAGCGGCCATCTTTTGATGTGCATCCCGGACCTCGTCCCGCGAGAGATGCTGCTTGCCTTCGCGGGTCTGATGCGCTGCAATCTGCGCAGCGCCAGCACCGCTCACGCCCGCAGCCTCCATGTGTTCTTTGATCTTCTCTCGTCGCGGACTCGACGCCTCCAGATACTCTCGCGTGTAACCTTTGATCTCCGGCTGCCCATGCTCGCCGCGCTCGATCTCGTAACCGAGCTTCTGCAAGTGCGCCGCCAGCTCTGAACGATAGACCGCCGTCGCGTACTGCTGGGTTTTGTACAGCTCCCGTGGCTGCAACGCCCGGATGTTTCCATCGGCGGTCTCGGTCATGTTGAACACGACCGCGTGTGTGTGGAGTTGCGGCGCAGCATAGCCATCGACGGGCCTGCTGCTGTCATGCTCGAACTTGGCGACAATCCATTCGCCGGTCGTCTGTGCCGGAACATTCCCGCCCATCCGGGCCTGCACGTATTTCTCCATCGCATCGAGCGCCACACGCACACTCTCTTTGTGCGCCTCGCGCACGCGGTCATCACCGCCCACCAGGGCCGTCAGCGATACAGATTTCGGTGCGCTGAACGTCGCATCCCATCCGGCCCGATGTTCCATCGAACGCACCGTCTCGCCGCGATCATTGGTGTACTCGCGCGCTGTCTGATGCCGGACCAACTGCTCGCCCGTCTCCGGGTGCTGGCCTTCGGAGAGCCGCGCGAACTGCTGCTCTCCCACTTCACCGCGCAGACCGCAACGCTCGGCCAGCTTGCCTTGCCACTCGCCGCGCACACTGTCGCCTTCGGTGTAGTAGTTCTCCCGCGCGTTGGCGAACTCCTCTTTGTGATACGCCCGCGCCTGGCCCGCGCTGATCGGTTTCGACAGAGTAATCATGGCTTCACTCGAAGAACGGATGTTGTTCATTCACCGCTGCGGGCTGTTGCTCTTGCTCCTGCTTCTTTTGGACAGCCTTCGGCGGCTTGCGTTGCGCCGCTGGCTGCCCGTTTTCGCCGTTGCCTGCTCCGCTTTGCACCGCCACCGGCTGCGGCGCTCTCGCTGGCGTTGCCGGTGTCATCTTCCGCTCAATGAACTTCTCCGCATTCGATTGAAGCTCTATGTACGGGAACCGCATCCGCAGAACAAGATTGCCGTGCTTCATGTACCCATGTAGCGGATCGAGACCTCCGACTTCAGAAGCCATCACAAGCGGCTCGCGCGTGATCTCCCGCTGCTCGCTCTCCGAGTTCCTGGGGAACCGGCCCACCGTGCGCGACTCGCGGAACCGCTCGATCTCGACTTCGCCTATCGCCTTCGAGATCCACTCCGACGCATACGGCTCGCTGGTTTTGAGGAAAATCTTCGTTGCCGGTTGGCTCAACATCGCCTCGGCCACATGGCCGTACAGCGCCTCTACCTGCGCTTTGCCCTGGAAACCAAGGACCATCGGGTTATTCGATTTCCGGTTCTCCGTCACCGCCGTCATCAACTGCGGCAACCGTTGCAGGCTCGCCAACTCGTCCAGCACGAACCATGTCTTACGGCCAGCCATCTCGCCGTCGTTCATCAGCCGCAACACGAGCAGATCAAGCCACAGGCTCATTAGCGGGCGCATCCTCTCGCGCATGGTTGGCTTCGACGTGAGGAACACCCAGCCCTTGCGTTCTGCGGCCCATTGAACTGTGCTCCAGCGGCGCTTCGTCTCCGCCTCCCTGGGCAGCAGCTTGAACGCATCCGCGACCATGTTCAGCGAGCCTAAAACACCGCTCCGCTGGTTGGCTGCGTGGCGGTCAATCATCGCTTGAAGCTCGGTTCCTTCCACCCGCTTGTCGATCTCCTCCGCGTTCGACATCCAGTAGGTAAGCTGCTCCGGCGTGGGTTTGAGATTGAGGAGATGAGCGAAGATTTTGCGTGGAGCCTCCACGAAAAAGCGGTTCTCGCGGCCCTGGTCCGGGAACAACGACGCGGCTAAGGTAAGGGCCTCTGCCTCGTGCGGAACCTCATCGCCCGGACTCCAGAAGGGACACCGCGCGTCCATCGGATTCAGGATCACGTCACCCCGCGATTCTCTGTAGAACTGCGGCAGGTATTCCATCGCCGGGTCATACACGATTGCGGCCTCGCCGCGCTCCCATATCTGCGCGAGCATCTGCCGGATCGCCGCCGATTTGCCGGTGCCCGAGTCGCCCACGATCAGGAAGTGCATCGCCTCCCGCTCGCGCGGGATGCGCGCCCACCGGCTGGCATTTTTGCTGAAAAGTTTGTCGGTCCACGTCCGCTCTTCGTTGATGAACATCACCCCGTCCGGCAGGTAGCTCATCAGCCCTTTCGATCGGCCCAGCTTGGTATTGAACTCCGAGGTCGTGACCAGTTCCGGGCCGCGCAACCTGCGGCCATGCTTCCACACCATCCGCCGCGCCCGGTCCTTCGGCACCGTCACGAACAGCGCCAGCGCGAAGAACGCCAGAGACCAGTACGTGGACCGCTTCATAAAGTCCCACAGCGTTTGGTTCTCGAAGACGTAGCTGCCCATCAGTTCATGCAGCCCACGGTCGTTGAACACCCCCGCCGTCCACTGCAACCGCGTCAGTCCGTCCTTGATTCCCTCGTCCGTCAGCCGATACGCCAGCTTCCCGTCCGCGCCCTTCACCGCCTCGATCTCGTCGCCGGTCACAAGTACCGGATCACCCTTGGCCGTCACGCCCTCCAGCAGTGTGTAGCGCGCCTTCGCTGCCGGGAGCTTCTGCCGCGCTTCGCTCTTCAGGTAGTCGAACAGGTACAGCCGTTCCGCTGCCGTCCAGCCGTGCCAGTAGTCCAGACAGAACACCCCGAAGAAGAACAGGCAGCTAAGGAAAAACGCTCCCCACGTCCAGACGTGCGCCCGGCTCGGCCACGGTTTCGCGTACTGCTTCCGTCCCCATTCCGCCATGCTCAGCCCTCCTGTGTCTGTGGTTCTCCAGCCTCTTTCTCGCCCGTTTTGCCGACCGCCTTTCGCGCCGCCTCCAGCCGCTCCCGCGCCCGGTCTCCCTTCACCGCGTCGGCCCGCTCGATCAGACTCCGCATCTCGGCCTCCGTCATCGGACCCTGCGCCTGCCGGAACTGGAGATTCAGGAACAGCGTCCGCAACGCCAGCACCTCGGCCAGCGTCACCCGGCCCGCAAGCGCCGCCTCGTCGTCGGGCAGTTCTACACCGGGCGCGGCCAGCAACACCGTCCGCACCCATTCCGAGAGCGTCATGTCCGCCGCCCGCGCCGTTGCCTCCAGCGCCGCAAACTCCTCCTCACTCACCTTCGTGCCGATGGACTTGGTCCTCAGCGGCGCTTTCATCGCTCACCGCCGTTTCGATTGTCTTGGGGACTGGAACCGGGATTCAGGCCACACGCTACCCGCGTGCCGCAACGTGCCGGGCAGCGGGCCGTACGGAGCCGTTTTCTTGCTAAGGGGAGGGGAGTCATCAAGTTACCCCTTCAGCAACGCCAAGTTGCTATCAGAGTAACCCGTTTTCACAAATTTGTCCTCTTAGCCGCCCATTTTCAACACGTTCCCGCCCCAGGAACCTGCGGCAACCTTGCAGCACCCGTTCCGGGGTGACGTGTCACGCCTCCAACCGATGCCGTAGGCAGCGCCGGTCTTGGGACGCTCGTTCTGACACGGAACTCCGGCCCTGATGCGGTCGTGGGCCAAAACTTACCCTTTCCGAGACGCCTACGAGGAGACTGGCTACAATCGGACATAAGACTATGCCGCGCCGAACAATCGTCAATACGCTTCCCCCCCGGAACAACCCTTTGACAAAGGACGAATTGCTGAATGGTCTCAACAATATTCTGAACAATTTTCTTTACGGGTTTGTGTGTCCGAAGCTTATGCCTACCGAAATATGGAAGGATGCTTCCAGCAAAACTGCCGTATTCGCAAGCCACGATGGAGAGGTACAGGTTCACCTTGGGCCGCTAACACGTCAAGCTTTTGACGCCGATTACAGCCCTCGTGACGGCTTCAAGAGGAATTACGAAAACAGTCTCCTCAGAGCACTTTTGCGCGAATCTCACGAGCTTATTTTGTGGTACTGCGAAGAAACCCACCAATTTCCTGCATACAGGGCTGAGCCGTGGTTTCAGTTCGCGCGTATTCTGAGAAACGTTATATCGCACAAAGAGGGCGGCACTCTTAGAGAGTGGCCCAAAGACTTGACTGCAAAGGGCATTACGTCTGTGGCTTGGCGTGGAAGAACAATCGACACAACGATGCTCAGCCACCGCTTGGTGTTCTACCCACCTGAAGGTCTGGAGCTTGTAAAGGATCAAGTAGAGTTCGTGACCGCTAAATTGTCGTAACCTCTTCGAGAGGGTATCCGCGCATACGTTTCACCTCAGGCGGACCCTTGCCTAGACTCGCGCAAACAGCCTGGCCGACTGGTCTTTCAGCTAGTCCTGGGCCGCCGGTCTCTAATTTGAACGCGGACCTCATGAACGCCAATTCACCCGAAAGTGGCAGACGAGCGGTTGGCTCTGAGTGTAGTATTTATAGCCAACGAATCAATTTGGGGTTGGCACGTCAGAAACCCTCAAAGAACTGGTGCAGACTCATCCCTAGCGCCTGTGCGATTTTCTCCAGCGCCCTAACGCCGACTTCCTTGTGACCGTTTTCCAGTTCTGAAAGGTGCTCCCGCGTCAACTCGGCATGATCCGCGAGCATGGCCTGAGTCCACTCGCGTTCCGTTCGCAGGACGCGAATGCGCCTTCCGATCCGCACGCAAATATCTTTGGCCATGCCTCCAGCATGGCTGTATGCTTAGGCTTACACGTAAGCTATGGCTTACATTGAGAGGATGCCTTATGACCTCACGGGAAGGTTCTGTCTTTAGCTGGTGCGCAATTCTTCCTTTTACGTTCATGGCTTGCGCTTTCTTGCTCACGTCGGGTTGTGGGGGAGGCGGCAGCAGCGCGAGCAGCGGAACAGGCGGTGGAGGCGGAACAAACCCGCCACCCAGCACAGCCAAGGAATGGACGTGGGTGAGCGGGAGCAGTACGGCGAACCAGCCGGGGGTCTATGGCACAAAAGGTGTGGCTTCGGCGAGTAATGCGCCTGGGTCACGATCCGACGCCGTTGCTTGGACCGACAGCAGCGGCAATTTCTGGCTCTATGGCGGCTACGGATATGGCGCACCGAACACTGGGGAAGGTGGCCTTGACGATCTTTGGGAGTTCGACACCACGATCAAGCAGTGGACTTGGATGAACGGAAGTGGTGTACCGTTCAGCTCGATGTTCGGTTCGGCCGCCTATGGCACGGAGGGCATTGCTTCGGCAACCAACACGCCTGGGGCGCGAGACAGCGCAGTCAGTTGGACCGACAGCAGCGGGAATCTTTGGTTGTTCGGTGGATTGCCAGCAAATGGCGGCGATCTTAATGACCTCTGGGAGTTCAGCCCGGCAACCAAGCAATGGACATGGGAAGGCGGGTACCCTGATCCGGGCGTTCCGGGCGTCTACGGCACACAGGGCGTCGCTTCGGCGAGCAACATTCCTGGACCACGAGGCGGAGCAATTGCTTGGACCGACAGCAGCGGGAATTTCTGGCTCTTTGGTGGCTCGGAAGGCGCTTCAGTACTTATCACACAGGGGGGATTTCTTAACGATCTTTGGAAGTTCAATCCGGCAACCAAGCAATGGACGTGGGTGAGTGGGAGCAGTGCGACGGACCAACCCGGCGTTTATGGCACGCTGGGCGTCGCCTCGGCCGGCAATGTTCCGGGCTCACGGGAGGGGGCAGTTAGTTGGACAGACAGCAACGGGAATCTTTGGCTGTTCGGTGGCTTGGAAGGTGTGTTCAGTGGCTCGGGGCGCGTACCCGCTCTTAACGACCTGTGGGAATTCAACCCATCGACCAACGAGTGGTCCTGGGTAGGCGAGAGCAGCGCGGCGAACCAACCGGGCAACTATGGCGCAAAAGGTGTGGCTTCGGCGAGCAATGCGCCGGGGGCGCGATCCGGCGCAGTCAGTTGGACGGACAGTAGCGGGAATCTTTGGCTCTATGGCGGTGTGGGACTCGATTCCACGGGCACGTATGGCGATCTTAGCGATCTTTGGGAGTTCAACACCTCAACCAAGCAATGGACATGGGGAGGCGGGAGTAACACAGCGAACCAACCGGGGGTCTATGGCACGATGGGTTCCCCGGCTGCGAGCAACGTACCCGGAGCGCGAGACAGCGCAGTCAGTTGGACGGACAAAAACGGCAATTTCTGGCTCTTCGGCGGCAGCGGGAGCGTCGGCTTCTTCAACGATCTCTGGAGCTATCAGCCGTAGTGCATCCACTCTTTGGGATAGGACGGCAGTTCTTCAATCGAAGGGTATGGGCGGGCACCCGCCGCAAACATCAGCGAAAGTACACCAACGAAAGGGAAACGGATGAAATTGCAGATGAAGCAGATAGTTCTTATCGCCTTGGTTTTTCTCGGAATTGCGACGCTCTTGTATGCTCAGCAGCAATATAGGAGAGAACATATGATTTGTCCGATTGACGGCGCGCGGATGGATTGGACGGGTGGCCAGGAAGGGACGGGGAACACTGCTTCCTGCGAGTTCTCTCACGTTGCATATACAACCGATGGGAAACGGGCAGATCATAAGGCCTGGTCATCGTGTACTGAGACGCGATAGTTCGCAGAGAGTTTTCTAGTGCGACGACTACGGTTGCTAGTGATTGCCGTAGGCGCGCCCTTGCACCTCTGTCTTTACTGGCCCTAACCCATTCGTCCTGCAATAACCAAGGAAATGAGGCACACGAAAGAGAATATGAGACGCCTCATCTTGCCGTTGTCGCTCGCCGGATTGCTACTCACTGTTGGCTGTAGATCCTCTGCGCCCTCCAATTCGTCCGATAGCAACGGGAATGCCGCTTCTACCTCTGATTGCACCGAACCAGAGAATCCGTATGACGAAGGTACAGGGCACTACGCCGGATATGAATGGGCACAGAGCAGCGGCTCAGGGACTTGTGGAGGTAATTCCCAGTCATTTATCGAGGGCTGTGAGGAGTACGAGAGTCAGGAAGCTCAGTACGAAGAGTGCGAAGCCCAAAAGCGACACTAGCTGCGAGCAGATTGAAACGGAGACGCTACTGTGAATCTCAAAGAAGGAACACAACGGCATGAAGGGGGAAAGAGCATGAGAGCACGATTCCTTGGCCCGTGCGCGGCCTTGGTGCTGCTGACGGGGGCGGTGGGATGCAACGTGAAGCAACCCTCCGATGCGACCGCCAAACCGAAGCAAGAGGAACATTCGGCTCAGTCCACGGGCGGCGCACAGCGGTTTGTCTTTCCGTCTCAGTCAACCCCGTTTCCGGCGGCATCTGTTGCCCTGGACACTCGGAATGGACAACTGTGCAAGACTTACCCTTGGCCTGATACCAAAACGCTCCCCGGTGGTCTGCCGCTCTGTTCGGACGCGACATGTCCGACAGTTGCATCGCTGACGGGCGCAACGACTGCTTATCTTGGCTTCACTTACACGTTCAATGGTTCAAAGTGGGTCAGGGGTTCCAAAGCTCAGAGCTACAATCCTAAGACTCAAGATATGGACCCTTGGAGTGCTGACCAGTACGATCCTTTGGGCTTGTATTCCAAGGAAGAGAAAGCCAAGCATCCGCTTACGAAGCCAGAGATTCAAGCCGTTGCAGATAAATTTGATGTCACCTATCAGGAGGCATTGCAAGACGCGAAGAATCAGGGATACCAAGTTCCTAAGTAACAAACCACATCTTGAGGCAACGATGAATCTCAGAGAAGGAACGCGGCGGCTGGCCCTGCTCTTGGGGGTGGCAGGGGCGATACTCGGTGGGTTCGTCTCGTACTTTCAATTGCAGTCCACCATGCGCCAGAGAGCAGATCACCAGCGGTGGGCGCAATTGGCAAACTCGGACGCTGTGAAGCAAGCGAAGCCTAACCCTGACGACCTCATCGCGGAGTTCATGACTTTGCCGAAAGCGGAGCGCGGCCAACTCTTCGAGCAGCTTGCCCCCGAAAAGCAGCACGCGCTTTTGGCACAGATCAAGGCACGGCGTAAGGATGGCATTAAAACTATCAACTGGAACAAAAGCGACGGCGTTGAATCAATTGAAACAGAAGACGGCCAAACGCTCTACCCTGCGCCAGCGCCCGGCGCATGGTCGTATGTGGTGATTGCCCTTTTCCCATTGCTCGGATTCTTCATTCCGTGGGGGGCGGTACGCGCAATCGGATGGGTGGGAGCCGGGTTCATTGCAGGGCCGAAGTAGCTCTTGCGGGATCGCCTTTCATGCTCACGGTCCGTTGGTCAGGCTCACGCACTATGGAAAGGGAAAGCAGGAATGAAAAAGACGCTTCTTTATGCAGCCGGGTTTCTTGAAGTAATCCTCTGCGCTGGAGGCATCATGGGCCTACTCAACGTTCCGTCAACCATGCTTCGGATGGGAGTAAGGCCCGCCGCTGACCCTAGCTACTTCGCCGGCATGGTCGTAGCGAACGTCGCAATCATAGCAGTTATGGTCTGGCTAATCATCCTTACAAGACGCAAATTGAACAGCACGAGATGAAATTGGCGAACATCGAGACTACTTCAAAAAGGAGGGAGCAAATGGAAAATGAGCGCATCGTCCCCGCTGTAAGGCTTCTCTGCGAAGTGGCATTGAAGCTACTTGAAATGACTCAAAACCAAGCGATGATGGCAAACTCTATTCTGAAAGCCTTGGAGGCTCGAAATGAGCTTCCCGATTTTCACGTCTCGTATGCAGTAGGCTTTCAGGATGTGTCATCTGGCGATGTAGCTCGGCGAATCGTTCGAGAGCAAGAGACGATTGCCGCAGGACTTCGGAGAGTGATAGAGGAGTTGAAGTCTGTTTAGGTTCCGATACGGTAGCTTGCATTTCGACACACTCCATGCGATGATTCGCGTGAGTGTATCGGATTCACCAAGGCCCCGCCTGCCAGCGGGGTTTTTGCTGTCTCATGGTAGCACTGTGAACGGTTCTCAGGGCTGCCGGTTACGTTCAGTATTGAACGTGACTTTGCGCCTACCTGATAATTGCCACTTGCCGCAAGGTATCATTCTCTTGAATCGGCTAGGGTAGCTCCCGAATGGGCAGGCTTTCCCGGCTTACCCCGCCGATCTCTTCACTGCCGGGATGCCACTAGGGAGGTGGCAAGTGCCCAATGCCCCAGAAAAGCAGCTTGAGGAGTTTCTAGCCTCCAAGCCCGAGTGGATAAGGCGGTATTTCCAGAAGGGTATGGGGTCTCTGAATCAAGACGAACTTGTGGAGATGCTGCAAAGCGGAGAGATTATCACGCTGACTTCCGAGTTCGAGAGAATCCTACAACAGATCCCCGACAAGTGGAAGGCATACCGCAAGAGGCATGAGTGGGAAGCCAAACAGTTGCTCCGATACCTTGTCCCGAAAGCGCCGCCCGGACGAAAGCGAAATAACACTTTGGCCGAACGAATCAGAAACTTGCACGAAGCGGGCAAGACGAGCAAACAGATTCAGATGCACCTGAAGGCGGACGATGTGAGTCTCAGCTTAGAAGGTGTCGAGGCGTACTTGAAGACGCGGCGGACGCGAAGCCAGTAATCGCCTTGGCGACGTGGGAAATCCTCGGCTGCATTTTCCACGTGTGGAGAATAGTCGGGGCTGATTATTCACGTTGAAACTACAGCCAGCCTGGGTAATCATGCGGAGCATAAGGAGTACAAAACGATGTTCTCAGATGGGCTCTACATCACTCACAGTATCGAAGGACGCGCGCTTGCTATTGTCAGGGAAAACAATGGAGCGACGCTTTGGGTCAGAGATTTTGCGTCTGTCGAGAGCGCTCTTGACATCCTCGATGAGGATATCCTTGCGATGTACGAGAGATCAGATCTCGAAAGTGCTCTCTCACGGAAACAGGGATTTTACGCAGCAGAGTTCAATGAACCTGAAGAGGGATTCAATGGATACGCCTTTTTGCGTTACATTTTGGCCTCCGCATAGACGCTGTGCGTTATCTTCTTCCCGGAATCGAACGAAAGGTTGCATGTAATGGTTCACTCGCTCTCATCGCTTGTACAGAATGTTGCCGACTTGCTTTCCCTCGAAGTTGAAGAACTGGCGGGCGTGCTGCTGGTGCACCTAAACAGCATTGAAGGCATGGCTCGGAATCAGGGGGGGCTCTGCCTCCACAATTTCTTTGACATACCGCCGCGCCGAGACTATGAAGACCGGCAAGAAGAAGTCAACATCGCGCTCATGGAGGCTTGGGCGTGGCTTCGGAGCGATGGGCTAATCGTAGAAAGAGCATCCACGACAGGGGGATTCTACTTTATCTCACGTCGAGGTAAGCAGATCACCTCGCGCAACGATTTCGATGCCTATCGAAAAGCTAACCTCTTGCCAAAGGGCCAGCTCCATCCATTCATTGCCAATAAAGTGTATCCGGCTTTCCTACGCGGCGAATATGACACCGCTGTTTTTCAGGCGTTCCGAGAAGTGGAGGTCGCCGTCCGCACAGCAGGCAAATTCAGTCCCGATGACTACGGAACTGCCTTGATGCGTGATGCGTTCAGGCCAAACACAAAAAAGGGGCAGCCCAGTCCACCGGGTTCACTCACGGATACACACCTGCCGGTTGCTGAACAGGAGGCTATGGCAAATCTTTTTGTCGGTGCCATTGGCCTATACAAGAATCCACAAAGCCATCGCCATGTTCCGACTCGTCCTGAAGATGCTGCCGAAGTGATAGTTTTCGCAAGCCAATTGTTGAGGATTATTGACCGTGTGACGCCAAAGCCTTGAAGGGTGCAGGGACCAATATCCAATTAGCCCGCCTCAAGTCTCTCAAGCGCATCGGCAATGTCGGTCCGCGACACGATGGCATATCGCTCGAAGACGCTGCGTGCGCGCCAGCCGCCGACCTTCATGACGACGCCTTCGGCGTTTCCGGCGCGGCTCAGATTCAGCCGAGAAACCTTTGGAATTTGCAGGCAGCGCCCTCATTGGTTGTAATGGAATCCATTACAATGTAATATTCTGGTATGGCTACTGCTACCGCAAGGAAATCGAAGGTGTACACGATCAGCCTGCCGCCCGAGCTTGCACAAAGGGCAGAGGCGCTGGCTCAGCGGGACAGCCGCACTATGAGCGAGCTATTCCGGGAAGCCTTCCGCACGTACTCCGCTCAGCAGGCGCGAACGACACTGGATGAGTTGGGCGAGTACGCGGCAGGCCGCAATCCCAAGGGCTACACCGAGGCCGATGTGCCCCGGCTCATTCAAGAGGTGCGTGCCGAGAAGCCGAGAAGCCGCAGGGTACGGTCTAACGGGTGATCGTCGTCATCGACACAAACGTCTGGATTTCCGCGCTTCAGTTTGCGAAAGGTCGCGGCACGCCGACGCTGGCGCTCGAAAGGGCCATGAGCGAAGACGTGATTGCCACCTGCGATGAGATTGACGCGGAGATTGTGCGCGTCCTGACGGAAAAGTTCTCCTGGGAGCAACACCGGGCAACGGCGGCGCTGCAAGCGATTCTTGCGCGCGGCGTCCGTGTGAAGATTCGAGACGCGGTTAAGGTCTGCCGTGATCCCAACGACGATATGTTTCTGGAGTGCGCCGCTCTTGCGAAAGCGGATTTACTGGTTGCAGGCGACAAGGATTTATTGACTCTCAACGCGTACAAAGGAACGCGCATTGTCACTCCCTCGGAGTATCTGAGGACTGGATAAAAGGCGTCCGGCCATTGCTCAGAGATGAGCATGGCCGTAGATCGCCGGAGCGATATTCACCGCAATGGTTGCGGGGATGCCGCTGACGGCGGTATGTCATGACGTTTCGCTCTCCTGTGCTGCCCGCGTGGGGCGGAGTCTGAAGGAGGGCTTTTCGCCTTTGGCTCTCAACCAAATTTCTTTTGTTGAGTGCCCCCGCTTCATGTCTTCCGCGGCGGGCAGAGGCGAGGCGGGTTCGGTCAAGGCCGGGCGTTCTCAAGCCCGTTCATCGCAGCGCCAGCGGAGAGCCTTGACGGGTTCCGACCGGCTCTGCCATAAAGCCGCATGAAGCGGGGGCACTTGATAAAAGAAGAAATTTAGGTCTACTTCCGCATTGTTTTGGTATTTAGGGACGGGCGTTGCGGGACAGGACACAAGCTCCGCTGGGATGGTCGCGGAAGACGGCGGCGACGGCTGGAGCGAGGGGAGAGACTCTTCCCCGAAAAACATGGAAACGGCTTGAAACGCCTGCCTCGGCATTTGACAAGTGTTAGGCTACGGGCTACAGTGGTTCAGGTGAGAATACGCAACTTTGTCCATAAGGGTTTGAAGAGGCTCTACACGGACGACGCCACTAAAGGCGTTCCGCCCGACACAGTGGACAAGCTCCGCAAAATGTTCGCCTTTCTGGACGACATGGAAGACCCGGAAGAGTTGCGTATGCTGCCCTCGTGGAAGGCGCATACCTTGACGGGCGACCGCAAGGGCACATGGAGCCTGAGCGTTACGGCCAATCGGCGGTTGACCTTTCATATCGACACAACCGAACGCGAGATTTGCGACGTGAATTTAGAGGACTACCACTAGGCCAAAGGAGAAGAGACTATGCCCATGAAGAATCCGCCCCATCCTGGAGATTTCATTCGGACGGAGATTGTCGAGGCCGCAGGCTTGACGGTCACGGCGGCGGCGATAGCGTTGCGCGTTTCGCGGCCTACATTGTCCAGTTTGCTCAACGGCAAGGCTGACCTCTCTGGGGATATGGCGCTCCGCATCGAGAAGGCTTTTGGAGTGAAGATGGACACGCTGATGCGTATGCAGTCGTCTTACGACATTGCCCAAACGCGCAAGCGCGAGAAACAAATCAGTGTCCCGCGCATTTCCTTGTTGGCTGCCACGCATTAGCGTGAAGCAACATGCCGTAGAACTTTTGCGGTGTGGCTGGCGCGGATGATTTGAGAGGAGAAGCGCTGCATACGTTCGTATGCAGGCGCTTTACGGTCCAGGCCCGGTGCCGGGCCGAAGCGGGCCGGTTCCGGCCCCAAAACATGCCAGGATGGTTCCATCCTGGCTTCCTAAATTGCAGTGTGGTGCGGGCGGAGGGAATTGAACCCTCATGGCCTTGCGGCCTGCGGATTTTCATCCCACTTCGACTTTCGCCGCCCCGCCAAGGGCGGGTTCGTGGTCTGGACTATCCCTTCACCATTCCTCACATGAGGTTTAGGTGCTGCCCGTCTAGTCTCTACACCTTCCCGGAACTGCTTCCGGGCTTGGCTCGGGATTGCCATTGCAGGTTTCCCCGAATTTGGGCAGTTCTACTCCGTCGGTTTCCCGATGGGCACTCAAGCGCTTAAGTCCGCTGCGTCTGCCATTTCGCCACGCCCGCGTGAAATAGCCACACTTCATCATAAAGCAAGTAACGCTGATCTACGCTTCCTTAGCCAAACGGACGGCTTCCACTTTGCCAGGACCTTTCTTGGAAACCATCTTTTTCTTCGGACGTGGCCTCATGATGTTGATAGCGGAGGCATCGAGCTGCGTCTTCAAATGCGCTGCATAGTATTTTTCAATCATCTCCACGCTTGTCCGACAGTTCTTGGCAATCTGATAGATGTCGGCACCTTCAAGCAGGCGCAGGCAAATGTAGGTGTGGCGAAGGCTATACGCAGTTCGTGGTCTTCCGTCACGGTCGGTGCGAAGCTTTTCTTCCTCAAGGATTGCATTGAACAAATCGCGTGGCCATTTCGGAAACAAAAGATCGGTCGGTCCTGGCTCGTGCCACTCGCCATTGGCCATTGATGAAGTGCGGCTGCCTGCTCTTCCCGGCCCTCCGTCTGGACGCAGACGCGCTTTCAACCGCTCGAACGGATGCACGGCACCTGCTGTGCTCTTGCAATAGCCAACACCTCGCTTTCCACGTACTTCGATCTCAAGGATCGTTTGGCCGCTGCCCTCATCTTCGATCACCGTGACATCGCGGAACTGGAGACGCATCGCCTCGTCGGGCCGGAGTCCAGTGTTGGCGCAGAACAAGACATAATCGTGAAGTTGTTCTGCCTCCCAACGAAAACGCGGCTGCTTAGGATCAAGCGCGCGTTTCCGGGTCGCCTCGTAAAGCCGTTTGTACTCTTCCGGCGAAAACCATGCCCGATGCGTAATTTTGCCGGAAGTCTTATAGGGTACCGACATGTCGGGGAGGTATTCGATCCAACCATGCCGCCGAGCCGTTTTCAGTACCTGACGGATGCAGACGATTTCCTTGTGTACCGTGCTCCGCGCAGGAGTGCCGCCTGTCTTGCAGTTCTGCGCGCGCCAGATGCGGTATTCCTGAATGACGCCGGATGTGATCTCGGCAAGATGCTTGTCGCCGAGAAATGGAAGGATGATACCGTTCAGCTTCAACTCATACTGATTCAGCCAAGTCGGTCCACGCTGGCCCTGCGTGAGGATGGGAGCTTCTTCTAGGAATTTCGCGGCGGCCTCCTTGAATTTCTTGCCAAGACGCCGCGTCTCTTTCTGAAGAATCCCGGCGTGCGCCTTGCCGCGCAATGCGAGATACCAATCTTCGGCGAAATCTTTCGCCCGCCCGAGGCTGTCTTCGTGCGTTGATACACGCCAGTTGCGTCCATTGAGGAAGGTCGAACACTGCCAGTTGTCGCTGTTCTCGCGGCGATAGATGTTGACCTTGCCGCCCATGGTCTTGTGGGTTTCGGCTTTCGGTTTTGGGCTTTCTAAGGTTTCGGACATTGGTAGCTCCTTCGCGCCTAAAGAATGCCGTGCACATGTGTAATTGTGTAGCAGATGTGGAAGAAAAAGTAAAGCCACATTCTATTGATTTCAGATGAGTTATGCTAATTACTTCTGGATTTTAAGTCCGCTGCGTCTGCCAATTTCGCCATCCGGGCTTCTTTTTAATTCTATTGAATAAAACTGCATAGCGCGAATATCCTACCCGGTACCTGTTAATAGAAAACAGGCCCATCTTCAATGTGACCGGCACCTTGCATAAATGTTGACGCAGCTTGCAGCCATCTTTACACTTACTCGAATACGGCGAACGACGGAGGTTGGATCGAATGAAAATCAACTCCCCCGACATCGCGACGACCAATTCTTCGAGCCCGAATCAGGCACTGGCAAGGTTTGCGAACCGCGACCTTGGACCTGACACTGATCCACGGTCAGAGGTCTGGCGCGGGGCCCCTTCGGTCATTGCCAATCGCGATTCTTTCAGCAATCCGGTTCCGTATCATGCAACGGAGATTCGCGCCCGGTGGACGCGAGACAATTTGTACTTTCTTTTCATCTGCCTTACGTGGATCTGAACCTCAAGACCGATCCGAACACCGGCGATGAAACAAACGAGATGTGGAATTGGGATGTGGCGGAAGTTCTTATTGGCTCAGACTTCAAAAACATCCGCAAGTAAACCGTTTCGGAATAGCGGCTTCTGCGTAATTCAAGGCGTTTTTATGGGTTCTTTTATGGAGCTACAGTCCAGCATGTTTTTTCCTCTCCATTTCCATTGTGCGACGGGAAAGGGTAATTATCTGCAGTGTGTCACGAACAAAAGCGAAGTCTTTTGATGCTGTACCGAAGATGGGAGACGGCCTCCCGAAGCCGGCTTGCAGGAGTTGGCTTCAAACCGCCCGGTGCTGCTGCGCTCAAAAGGCGTGGTGGTGAACGACTGTGGAAAAGGCATCGGAAAGATGTCAGGTGAGTATCGAGGAGATGAGCGCAAGCAAACCGTCCGATGACGCATCGTTAATTACTCAAGGCGCTGTCAGAACTGGAGCCGTGCAGATGTTCCAGGATGAGCCGGGAAGATACCTGTTTACGGTCCCGGCGGCAGCCGGTGTATAGGCGGCATGAACTCGATACAGGCTTCGGTAGGGAACGTGAGAACTTCGTTCTGGATGAGAAGGGAAATGACAAGTGGCAGACAACCACAAGGAAGAATACCGATGCCAGGACGAGGGGCGGATCATCCTGTAGTAGCGTTGAAGCGCCTGTAATGGGCGGGGAGCGAAGAGGATGACATAGTTCGACGGAGGACGGGCCAACTGGGTAGCCAGGATGAGCCTATTCTTCCAGAGAAGGTTTGTGCTCGTGAGAGACAAACGCAGGGCTATGAAGAGCCGTGTGAATCGAGAGATTCAAGCACGGTTCCGTGAGAGCCTCGGGGTGAAATTCCCCGGGGCGACTCGACAACCCTGCGGTGGGGCAGACAGAGAACAGGAACTTACGAACCAGGGCCTCGGGAACAGGAAACAGGATATCGCTCGGTTGAAGGGCGTGCCCACCCACCCTTCGACAGAAAAACGTCGAAGGATGGGGCACCCATTGGTGAATGTTGAGAGCGTGATACGGACTCCGCATTACACCATTTTATGAATGGTGCGCTACTTCGCCTCCCACGGACGGTTGGATAGAACTTCCATCTGAAGCGCGGCTTCTTTTTGCTCGTCCGATTCGCAAATGACCAACATGCTCAACGCACGACCATCCTTGACGGAAATGTCGAGCACACCGTCGTGCAGCTCGGGCGTGAAAGACTCACCCTGCCGCCAATGCGCTCCGGCAATTTCTCCCACCAGCACAACGGGACGCTGCCAACGCTTCGCTTCAGGAATTTGGATGCTTCCCTGCCCCATCGGCAGCAGCACCATGCGCTTCGCGGTGGAGAGAGGCTCGCCATCCGCAGCAATGGCAATCAGGTGCAGATCGCTCTTGAGCAGCAGCTTGTCACCGACCATCACGTCGCCGGACGACTCCACAATCTGCACGCCCTTGCCGGGCAAGCTCACGACAACGCCCGACAGCTTGGTCCCGAGCGAGAGCTTTACATCCACGCCATCCGCCATGGGCAGTGTAACGCTGAGCGCGCGTTCCTTGCCATAGTGAACAAGGACATCGATGGTACGCTCGTCCTGCGACGGAACGCGGAAGCGATGCACGGGCGCATCGGTCGGCAGCACCTTTGCGCCGTCAAGATGGAGCCGCGCAGCCAGCGCCTGATAAAAAGCGTGGGCGTAGGGCTGATAGCGCGGATCTCCGTGCAGTTCGATAGGATCGGCGCTGTAGATAACCTTACCCTTGCCGCGCTGGAACTCCGTGACAAGCGGGTTGCCATCGACTGTGTCAAGCAGCGACGCGGCGCCGACAAGGCGGAGAACCACTCCAGGCGCAGCCAGATACTCCGGCCATGCCTTGTCCTTCGGCTGCGTCTTCAGAGAGCTGCGCTGGCCGGCAATGCCCGGATAGCGCTCCGAGACAAACTCCACGCCGCATAGATCCTTGAGCCTTTGTGTGCGGGTCCGTTTGCGCTGCGCGTCGTAGCTGATGTCGCCGGAGAGATAGAGTTGCCCGCCTTCATCCACGAACCTGGTAAGCCGCTCCACGATGGCGTCGCTGGGGCAATAGGAAAGCGGATAAAAGATGGTTTTGACTTCTGCCGGGATGGACTCCAGGTACTCGTCACTCAAAGCGCCATAACAGATACGCTCATCGAGCAGCAGGCGTATGCCGTTCATGATGCCATCCAGCACCGGACGCCCCTGGCCACCTTTCCGGTTATCTCCGGCAATCAGGACCAGAACGTCGCTCTGTTCAAACTTCGGGCTCAATTGACGGAAGAGAAATCCCGTGTTGCGATAGACAGCCCGAACGTCGCGTGCGACCAACTCATTGGGATAATTGATGCCCCACTCGAAGGGAAGGTCGGAGGGGTATTTCCAGCACCAGTTTTGTATCTTGGATGCGCCGAGTGCAAAGCCATAGTGAGCGATGGCGAGGAAGAAGGCTTGCTCGTACTGTTCGCTGCGCGCGGCGATATATTCCTCGGGACAGGCCTGCCACGCGGGATGAGTCTTGACTCCGAATTCGCCAATGTTCAAGCCCTTTCCGCGCACACGCTGGTCCAGAAGCTTGCACGTCTGCGGGAACAGGTAATAGTCCACCTCCGGTATGTTGAAGTAACCGAAGTTAGCCAGTTCCAGTTTGCCCAAAGCTGAAAGCACATCGATGCCAGAGGTCGGCGTTGAATAAAACTCCGCCGTAACCGGGTGCTGACGGTCCTCTTCGCGGATGGAATCGTGCAGAGTATTCAGCCACCTGCGCACGATCTGGGTGCGGAATTCGTAGTCATCCAGAGTGCGCACGTCGCCCCATTGCTCGCTTCCGGAGCGAACAGTGAGCTTGCCGATGGGCGCTTCAGGCGGCGTGACAGTCCATACCTTGCGCAAAGCTTCGTCCGTTCCATACTTCTTACGGAGATACTCGTTATATAACTTCTGTAAGTCAGGCAAGTTAGGATCGTGTAACTCGAGATCGCCGTTGAGGTAATACATGATGCCAGCCGCATCCTTATAACGACGGGCAAAGGCCTTTACATAAGCCGCCTGATCCGCCAGATCCTTGTCGCTGACGGCGGTGTTGGAAAAGATCAACATGCCGGGGAAGAAAACGCCGCCTGCACGCTGCACATTCAAAAGCATGGCGTCGATCCACCGCCACCAGGTTTCCGTCGGGCGCTGTTGCGGGCCGCGCAACCCCATCAGATTTTCGTAAACATCAATGCATGAGTCCCGGCAGCCCTGCGCGTCGTCGAACCAGGTAAGCGGATTCTCGTCCTGACTGAGGAAGGTGTGCAGATAGTCGTCAGTTCCCTGCAAGAACAGGCTCTTGTCGTTTACCTGGAAGTAGTTCTGTTTGAATTCAAAGGGCAGGCCTTGGCTCAGGGTTTTCTGCTGCCACGCCACAAACCCGCTTTCGATCCGGTCAATCTCCGCGCCCGCGGCCATGAACCGGGCTTCGACGCGATAGCGATCCGACGCAAACGAAGCAGCCGTCCACTCACATTCGACGGGAACAGTTTCACCGGGAGCAAGTTCGAGCTGGCGCGATGCGTGAAACAATTCCTTGTCATCATCAACGCTCGTGATGCGCCACAGCACGTCCACCTTGGCGCGCTGCCTGCCGAAGTTGCTTGCCAGAACCCGCGCACGCACCGGCTCGCCACCGCGATAACACGCGAGTTCCGTTTCGCATCCATGCAGGAAGCACTTCCGCGTCAGCGCACGGCCAACGGTCTTCAGTGCCTGCTCGCCGAGCGGCTTTCCGGCGGCAAACAAATCTTCCGTATCCACGCCGAAAAACGCCCAACTACCACGGGCGTACATACCGCGCATGTGGTAAACGAGCGCGCCCGCAGCGCCGCGCTTGCGCCCCAGCGCATCCTGCGCTTCGAGCAGCGGAATCCAGCACGAGTGATTCATGCCCACGACGCAGGTTGCCGCATAGCCGCCGAAGGCACCCTTGATTTCGCCGGCGTCTCCGAGAATGGACTGGCCTTTGGCCGTGCGAATGGACGCGACGCGCTTGAGGCGGAAGTCAGCGTCGAACATGCCCAGTTGGCGCGGATCGACCTGTAGTTCGTCCAACGGAAATCCGAGCGCCGTGTTCAGGCGCACCTGCGGAGAGCGGCTTTCCAGGCGGAACTCCGCTCCCGTCACGACGCCGGTCGCATTCTTGAGTCCAAGGCTAATGCGCAGCTTGCGACAGGTGGGAATCAGCGCGGTCAGTGTCTCGACGTGATGCCAGTCTTCAGAACCGTGAATATGCGCAAGGATGATATTGGTTCCGTAAATATAGTCTCCGTGCTCGTCCACCTGCTGAATGCCGATAGTAGCATCGCCATCGGGCGCGGGCGTTACATCGGAGGCAGAAATCCATCCACTGAAATGGAACTGCTTTCCGTCGCCCTCGGCGGGAAAGTCGTAAGTCCAGTTCCCTTCCTGGCCGCGAAGCCCCACGGGAATTTCAACTTTGGCCGCGCTCCGGTTGCCCAAACCCGGCAATGCCTCAGTAGATTTGCTTGTGTAGCCCTCCCCTATCGACTTCCAGCCGGAACCCGCAATTTCAGGCAGCAGGTTCGGCCCGCTCTCCCGGGAAACGGCCTTGTCGTACAGTTCCCACTGCCCAGACTTCTTGACGACGGGCGATTGGAAAGCATAGCCGCCTGTGCTGAGCAGGTCGCCGCCATCGGCCAGAAAGGCTTGGACAGCTTCCCAGGCGGGAAGCGGAAAACTTTCTCCATAAGGCAGAACCAACAGGTCAAAGTGTGCGCGATTCAAGCGCGCCGCGTCCGCCAGTTCATCGGCTGTGAGAAATTCAACGGCGTAAAACTCCGCAAGAACGCGCGCCAGTTGCTCTGGATCGGAGGCTGCGCCGCGGACGGGAATTCGATCCTTGAAGATGGCCGCGGCGGGCTTGGTGCGTGCCTCCTTCTTGAGTGTTGCTTCATGCGTCCAGGCCATCGCCTGCCACACATCGACAACGTCTTCAATACCGGCTGGCTTGTCGCCTTCCACAAAGGTCAGATCGGAAAACCACGCGGTTCCCTTGGCGCGGTAGATGCCGACAACGACCTCAAACCAGGTGGTGGTAGGAAGACAAGTGAAAGTCTGCGAAAAATGCCGCCACTCCGCCGAGCCGGAGAAGTAGCCGAAAAGCGGCTGAGGAACCTGCTTGCCATCGACGGTGTAATCGGTGGGCCTGCCCTGGAACTCGTACTCCGTGGCGGTAAAGTAGGCACCCGCCTTTTCTTCCTCGTTGACGATGCCCTCAGTCTTGACCCAGCCGCTGAGGGTATAGCTTTTGCCTGCCTCGGGAGCCAGGACAAAGAAACGCGCGTAGTCTCCCGAATCGGATTTCACCTGCACAACCGGCCGTCCGACGTGGCGAACGGCTTTCACGACGCTGGCACCCTTGGTGAACTGCCAGCCCCATGCGCCGGCTTCAAATCCGCCATCGTTGAGCAGCGTGATGTTTTTGCCGGCCAAAGCGGCGGAACGCTTGACGGCATCCGGAATGCCGGAGGCAAAGGCAAACCCGCTGGAAAGCGCGACACCCATGGCGCCCATGCCTTGCAGAAATTCGCGCCGCGATGGACGGCCAATGATTGAATGAACATCCGATGAAATCGACATAGTTCTCACCAGCTCCTTGATTATTGCTTGGTTAGAGCAACGCTCACAACATCAGTCCACTGTCGTTGCTGGAATTCGTAACACCGCGCGATAGCGATCTCCGCGATACGAAGAACGGGCTGTCTCGATGGGTTCGCCGTCGACGCCCCTGAGCGTACGCTGAATGACAAGCAAACTCGATCGCGGAGAAATGTCGAGCAACTGAGCCTCCAACCGGCCCGCGGCCCGCGCCTCCAGAATCTCGTCCGCCACACCAAGACGAACGCCGTAACGCTCGCGCAGCGTTAGATAGAGAGACTGGAGCGCGAAATCCAGATTTTGAATTCCGGGGAACCTGACTTGAGACAGGCAAACTTCCTCAAAAGCAACCGGCAGTCCATTGGCAAGGCGAAGACGGCTCAACCTGAAAATGGGCGTATCCGCCTTGACGCCAAGCTGGCTCGCAATCTCATCGGTGGCGGCGATGGTCTCCGCTTTCAGAACTCGTGAACTGGGTTTCATGCCCAGCGCCTGCATCTCCGCCGTAAACCCCGACAGATGCGTGATGTCTTTTTCCACCTTGGGCTGGGCCACAAAGGTTCCCCGGCCCCTGTGCCGCGTGGCCATTCCCTGACTTTTAAGCAACTGCAGTGCCTGCCTGGCGGTCATGCGGCTCACGCTGTAAACGCGGCTCAACTCCTCTTCGCTGGGAAGAAAATCGCCCGCGCTGAGCCGGCCGGAACGAATCATCCCCAACAACTGCGCCT
>Ga0224529_1000561_pt1 | contig 26925 bp, 24 predicted proteins | sample CBST50metaG_FD_179893 | JGI IMG/M metagenome (GOLD analysis project Ga0224529, IMG submission 179893) | Peat soil microbial communities from Stordalen Mire, Sweden - C.B.S.T50 | ecosystem: Environmental > Terrestrial > Soil > Wetlands > Peat | place: Sweden: Norrbotten County, Stordalen Mire... | reverse complement strand
GCGTTTGCTGCGCTTGAACGGGCGATGCGTGGCCGGCTTCGCCATACGGTTGCGGCTCCTCCCACTTCTGTTGCGTATCGGAAAACGATGGAATGGCGCCCAATGTGTTTGCGCCCGCCGAGCTCCCAGCACGTGGCTTCGCAGGCAGTGCCGCGGTTGAGTTATCGCCTGCGCCCGGAGCCGGAGCGCTGGTGCGCTTGATGTCGCCCGGATGCACCTGCCCGGAGGTATTCTCCTGAGCGTTGGTCTGAACAGTCTCCATCAAAGGCGTGACGCTCCCCTTGGATTGGGTTAGCATTTGCTGCTGCGTGGGATTGCCTGTCTGCTTCTCGGCCGTCTTCTTCGTTGTTGGCGAGTGATGGACCAGACTCGTCAAGGCAAAGAAAAGCACAGCAGCCAGCAGTCCACCGCCAAGCATCATCAGCTTGCTCTTCTCGATGCCAGCCTTGCCGTCGCTGCCCTCTCTCGTCGCATGGCCCGTTGGTTGTTGTGCATCCGCGTGGCCTTCAGCCAGTGCAGGCTCGTTCGGAAGCAGAGGCCGCGGACGCGGCGCTTCCACTGAATCCTCATTGTTTACCTGGGCAATCCTCGATCCATTGTTCTCGTTGCTGTTCATAGCATCTCCTTTTTCCTGGGTCGGGTCCTACCGTGCTCCGCCGGCAATGGGCGGCGTGAAGGGCAGACGAATCAGTATCGGCCGGTCCACCTGGTCGGCCTGTGCAATCTGGAGAAAAAGCTTCTCTGTCGATTGCTTGAAGTTTGGGCGATCGAAGACGACGACTCCATCCGCGCGCGCTCCGGCCTCTATCCTTGTCGTGCTCAGCCGATACTCGCGAATCATTAGCTGATCGGCAGTGAGACTCTTACCTTCCTTCTTTTTCTTCTTCACCGCGCGACCGCTGATCTGAATCTGCGGCGGCACAACCTCCACCGGCTGATCGGAGGCGTTGAGAATCGAGAACGAAATGACCGTCTGATTGCCCCATTGGCGGATGTCGCCGAGCGAAGTTTCAATCTGCTTGCCCTCCCATTTTGTCCATCCCGGCGCATTGACGCGCATCTGCAACTCATACTCTTCGTCGATAGCAGAGAGCGGTTTTACTGCGGCGAGGATTCGTGGCGAAGCCGAAGAGAGCTTGGTTCCGGGCTGATCCACTTTCGCGTGCTCCGCGCCTGCACCGCCAGCGATCAGGAAGCTTCTGGATGTGCGGTACTCAATCAAGAAGTCAACCGGCAGCACAGACCCGCTCGCGCTCACCCCATCGCTGATCAACTCCAGCGTCACATGCAGGCCCGATTTGGTCGCGATCAATAGGTTCGATTCAGCAGCATCTTTCGTGATGGGCTTCACGTACACATACTCCGGCTCGCCCTCGTTGTGTTCCGCTTTGAAGGAACCAGGACTGCCGAGGATCACCGACGTGATCTCCTCCGGCATATGGATCGTCGACTCGAATTCCGGCCGCAGGTGCAACGTCGTCACCTCCGACGGGTTGATGGTGATCGTCGCAACGCGCGGCTTGACGGCGTTATCGGCAGCGAAAAGACGCAGTGGAAGCAGCACTGCGATAGGGAAAAACCAGCGAAGTCTCATTCCAGTTACCTCCTGTGCAATGAATTTCCAGCGAGCTTGCGCGCTACATAATGACGCCGAACCGATTCGACGTAAGCAACGACATCCGGGTTGTTGTAGTCGAGTTGCCGCTTGCCGACCCATCGATCACCGGCGTAATAGGCAGCGGCCACAAGCCTCAGATCACCGTGGAACTCCCACATCAGCGTGGTCACAAAGCGCGTTCCCCCGCAATGTTCTGCTCTGGATCGAAAGGCTGGTAAGCGCCAAAGCGCCGCGCAGTCAATGGCATCAGTTGCATCAAGCCGAGAGCTCCCTTGCTGGAGACGGCGCGTGGATTCCAGCGCGACTCGACATCGATCAGTGCGGCAACCAACTCGGCAGGTACGCCGTAATGGCTGGCGTAGCGCCGCACGCAGTTCTCAGCAAGAGCAGTGTTCGCCTGCCCCCAGCCAACCTGGGGAATGAGCAGAAGAAGTGCAAGCAGCCATTTCAAAGCGCAGCACCTCCTGAGATTCCGAGATCCTCTGCATACCGCGCCCCATCGACAAGCAAACTTTGAAATCCTTCGCGCAGCAGCAGATGGCGACGGTCTTTTTCGGTCTTGGCCAGAAAGGGAAGTAGAACATCCCGCTGTTCTTCCGTCACATGATCGCTGCCCATCAACCGCAGCGCATTGGCGAAGTCGATCATCTCCGAGACCGAAGGCGGCTTCTCCAGCGAATAATTTCTGAACGAGCGTGCAATGCCCGCGATCTCGCGATGGAACTCCACACCAGCTCCTGGAGTGCGGCTGGCAATGATCTCCGCTTCGCGCTCCGGCGTAGGATGCTCGACCCGCACATACAAGCTTCGCCGCCGGATCGGATCGCCCAGCCGCCGTTCCTCATTGCTGGTGAGCACCACAAACGGAATGCTCTTGGCCTCGACCGTCCCAAACTCTGGAATCGAGAGCTGCCATGCGGACAGAATCTCAAGCAGCAGAGCCTCGAAACCCTCATCCACCTTGTCGAGTTCGTCGATCAACAGCACACATGGCTTCTCGCATTCGAGCGCCCGCATCAGCGGACCAGGACGAAAGAAATCGCGCCCCTTGAGGTTTGCCTGCAACTCGCGCCAACTCTCGTTCTGGCCCTTTGAGAATTCCATGTAAAGCCGCTGGAGGCTCTCATCGAATCGCCCAATAGCCTTGTCCTCAGTGACACCGCGGTAGCATTGCAGGCGCTCAATATGCGTCCCGGCCGCCTGTGCAACCGATACAGCGAGCTGCGTCTTGCCGCTCCCCGCAGGCCCTTCAAGCAACAGCGGCTTCTGCAACTTCGCCGCCAGGAAGACAATCCTGGTCATCACCGGGTCGATGAAGTACCCGGTCGCCTTGAGCCCCTCCATCAGTTCGTCGAACGATTCAAACATCCTACCCCCTCATTTACCGGGAACAGGATCGTTCAGGTCGCCAACTCGGTCAAATTCCAAAGATGATTTAGACCAAAGACTGAGTCAGACGCTATACGGGCGATTGAAATCGCCCGTATGGATTATGCGGAGATTGCCAACTTGCTCCTCATGGCGCTCCTGACCGTGAATCTGCGCCCATTTCCACCGGTGGGGAGTTCTGCGATCCAGCCCTCGATGTCTTCTGTCCGGTATCGAACAAGAGGACCGACCTTCAAGTACTGCGGCCCCTCTCCGCGAAGCCTCCAGCGTCTCAGGCACGCGAGGCTAACTTGTAGCTTTTCAGAAACCTGAACTTCCGTAAGAAGTGCATCCATATACTTACCTCCATTCTTGGGATGGATCGAACGAATTGACGGAGACCTTATGTGACCTTGAGATTTCGGTCAAATGCAAACGTCACACAATTCGTCGATTCATGGGTTGTTGGTTTTTGGGCGCTTGCTGCGTTGCGCAAGAGCCGCATCGAGTGCATCCCGTTTGGCATTCATTCGAATGTGGCTGTAATGCCGCAGCATCTGCCGCGAGACGTGTCCTGCAATTTGCATGATGGTTTCGTCCCCAGCGCCGCTTTCCGCCAATTCAGTGATCAGCGTGTGCCGGTTATCGTGCCAGCGGCCTTTCACATTGGCATTTTCCCGAACGCTCTTCCAGGCGGTCTTGAGAGATGTCACGTGGCGGGTAGGATCGAACGGCATGGGCCGGCCAAAGGCAAACAAGTACCACTCATCCTGAGCTTTGCCAAACCTCTCCTCGTACCATGCACGATAGTAGAGAAGCGCCTCGTAGAGCTCCGCGTTCAGAGGGATCGTCCGGCCCTCGCCCGCTTCGGTCTTCGCTCTTCCAACGCGGAGGAATTTTGATTCAAAGTGGATCTGCGCCCAAGTGAGAGTCTTGATTTCGTTGTCCCGCAGGCCAGCATTGCGAGCCAGTTCAAATGCCGCAAGAATATGCGGACTCTTTGACTTCGTAGCCTGAGTGCGAAGGCTTTCCGTCTCCGTGTCGTTGAACGCCTTGCCGATAGCGTTCTGGACGGGCAGTTTGAGTTGTTTTTTCTTTCGCAGTTGCGCGCGAACGATCTCGCCGGGGTCACCAAGCATCTTCAACAGGAACCGGACCTCTTCATTGATCGATTTCGGCGCCGCCCCCTCCCGGAGGCGGCTCTCCTGGAAGTGGATGACAGAGGATTCATCGATGTCCACAATGAGTTTGGCGCCAAGCAGGCGCGAAACGTGTCCAAGAGCGTATTCGGCGAATGTGGCGGACCGGTATCGGAGTTTATAGCCCTCCAGATACTCATCGATGATCTCTCTCAGGGCTCGTATCCGTTGTTGGCGGGATTCAGTGACGTTATTAAACCCTGCCTCCAAATCCCGCCTTCGCTGTTGTTCCGCTGTTTTGGCAATTGTCTTGGATGTGGACTTCGTAGATTCGCGGATCAGACGTCCCGCGAAGTAAAACTTGTACCACCAAACATCTCCTCTTTTGAAGACGGCCATATTCTGCTCCTGTTCCTCGTGAGGCGCCGGTACAAATGCAGTCGGCGCAAGTGGAGGGTGAGGCAGGAGGCTTGTTCGTGCAAATCGGCGAGACGCGGTTCTGTGAACCGAAGAGGGGAGGAGATTTTCGAGGTGGGAGCCACAACCTGAGCAGGATCGCTATCTGTATTGCATCCGTTTTGAAACAGCGTGGGCACAAAAATGGGCACAATCGCCGTTTTCTTGTGTTTTCTGGGATGCTTGAAAGTGCTCTAAGTTGTTGATTTAATTTGGCTCCTCAGGTAGGACTCGAACCTACAACCCTTCGGTTAACAGCCGAATGCTCTGCCATTGAGCTACTGAGGAGTGTCGTGCGTTGAATTCTCCACTACCAAGGTAGCAGAGAGTGAGGGGCGCGTCAAAAAATCCGCGGATTGAAGGACGGCCACTTGGCAGGCAAATGCGGCGCAGCGGCGCCGGACGGGAATATCGGGGCCTGACCGGGCTCGGAGATGGGCATAGCGCCGGAGGCGGAGAGCATCTGCAAGATACCATAGGGTTAGCTTAGGAGGCCCAATGTCCCGAATTTCCCGGCTTGATCGCAGCCAAGTGACCTCGGAAATGGCCGCACTCTACGACAAGGTCTTTGCCCAACGCGGCAATGTGCCCAACATGTTTCGCGTGATGGCCCACCGGCCCGAGATCTTCGCCACCATGCAGGCGCATTTCGGCGCAGTGCTCAATACCGGCACCGTCTCCACCCGGCTGAAGGAACTGATCATCGTCCGCACCAGCCAGGTAAACGAGACGCCCTATTGCCTGGCCAGCCACACCATCCTGGCAAAAGGGCTGGGATGGACAGACGACCAACTGGCCCACTTGGCCGAGTGGCCCCGGCGCGAGGACTTTACCCCGGCGGAAAAAGCCGCGTTGAGGCTGGCCGAGACCGTCACCCGCAACGCCAACGCCGTGAGTGACGAGCAATTCGCCGAGTTGCGAGGCTACTACTCCGAGGGCGAAATCGTGGAACTGCTCTGCGCCATCGGCCTCTTCAACTACTTCAACCGCTTCAACAACGCCCTCCGGATGGAACCGACCAAGCCCGGTGAGGGCGGCTGTGCGGCCACGCCGGCCAAAGCAGCAACTGCACACTGACTTCGACTCTGTCTGTCGAATTGAATCGCTGATCTTGCCAGATTGGGCAACCTGTCCGCCTTTGCCAGTGCATGATCCGTCTTTAAGATTAAGACTTGAAATACTAAACAAGGAGTTCGTCTTTCACATGAAACTGAAACTGCCCACGGGTTCATTCCGAGCCTATTTGTTTGACTGCGACGGCACCATTGCCGATTCGATGCCGCTGCACTACATCGCATGGAAGAAGGCGCTTGCGGAATGGAACTGCGAATACGACGAAGCCCTGTTTTATTCCTGGGGCGGCAAACCGGTGAGGAAAATCATCGCCGACCTGAACCAGATACACGGGTTGAACATGCCCATCGAGGCCGTCGCCGAGCGGAAGGAAGCCTTCTATCTCGAACAGCTTCCGCAACTCAAAGCGATCCCCGAAGTGTTGGAGCACATCGAGGCGCAGCACAGCCACATTCCCTTCGCCGTAGTATCGGGGAGCAGGCGCACCTCGGTGGTGGGCTCGCTGACCGCGCTCAATCTTCTCGACAAATTCGACACCATCGTGGCAGCGGAAGACTACAAGAACGGCAAGCCGGCTCCCGATGCCTTCCTGCTTGCGGCGGCCCGCCTCGGAATGGCGCCGAAAGACTGCCTGGTCTTTGAGGACACCGAACTGGGCATTCAGGCGGCAACGGCTGCCGGCATGGCCTCCGTCATGGTTCCGTCCCCTTTGGGAAGGCATTAAGGTCTGCGCCGGCCTGCTTGGATGCAAAACGGGCCGGCGTCCCATCAATACAGCAACACCGCCACGCGGTAAGCCGTGAACGAGCCTTCAACATCCTGGGCCGGACAACTGCCCACGGCGGCCTGGCGATAGTGCCCTGATGCGATCCGGTCCTGCAATTGTTGCGGCAGATGGGTCAGGTCCGACTCTTGCCAAAGCATGCGAAACCCCGGCTGGCTGCTGCCTTTTGCGCCCCTGCCCTGGGCGCAATATGCGCGCGCATCGGTGGGGTCGCGCAGCAGGGCAACGCCTCTGCCGCGCATCAGTGCCGCAATGTTGGCCTCCACCTGGGGCTGCGTCAGCACTGCCACGGCACGCTCGTAATCGGCCACGGCATAGAGCACGCCGCGACTGGCCACCACGGCTACTCCCACCCGGTCCACATCGGGATTCAGCAGATTGGCACGGTGGCCGGAGGAGTGCATCCACTCGTCGTGAATGGCATAGGGCGTGGGACCGATCGCTACGTTCTCTTCGATCAGGCTGAAGTGCGCACCCGCCTGTCCGGCTCGCTCTGTCAGGTCCATCTCACCGCTATAGCGATGGGAGATTGGCCCTTCAGCGGCCATCCGCAGGCAGTGCTGGCGGGCGGCGGCTGCCAGTGCCTGATCCCACCGGAGCGGCCCGGCCCCGGCGGCGGCGCGAGCCTGATTGGCCAACGCAAGCAACTGCTCCGCTTCGGGCTGGAGCATCGGATGTTTTCCGCCCTGCGAATCCTGCGCTCCAAATGCCTGCACTGAAATTGCCGGCGCGGCCAGCGCCACACACGAAATCAAACCTATCCACAAAATGCGCATGTCTGATTAAACCCCGCCACGCAGCGGGTGTCGCGGTATTCTTGGTTTGCCGATGTCTTTTACTGCCGCCAGCACTTTCAGCGCCCTCCAGCACCGCGCCCGCCGCCAGCCATTGGCCGTGGCGGGCGTGCTGCTGCTGGCAACCTTTGTCGTGGCGGGCCTGGCCGCGCCCTGGCTTGCCCCCCATAATCCAGCATCCATCGATCTGCTGCACCGGCTCGAAGGCCCCTCCGCCGCGCACTGGGCCGGAACCGACGAGTTGGGCCGCGACACACTCTCGCGCCTGATGTGGGGCGCACGGCTTTCGCTGACCGTCTCTGTCAGCGTGGTTGCGGTCTCGCTGGCCCTAGGACTGGCCGTGGGAGGCCTTGCCGGCTACCTGGGCGGATGGGTCGATACGGCACTCACCACCTTTGCCATGAACACCTTCCTGGCCCTGCCCGGCATCCTGCTGGCCATTGCCTTTGCCGCGTTTCTGGGGCCTGGATTCGCCAACCTGGTGCTGGCGCTGGCCATCGGCGGCTGGGCAGGCTATGCCCGCCTGGTCCGCGCACAGGTGATGGCCGTCCGCGACCGCGAGTACGTGGATGCGGCCCGCGCCCTGGGCGCCAGCGGCCTGCGCATCTTTTTCCGCCACATTCTGCCCAACATTGTGCAGCCAATTCTGGTGCAGGCAGCCATCGGCATGGCCGGGGTCATCCTGGCCGAGGCCACGCTCTCGTTCCTGGGCCTGGGCATTCCCGCGCCAGCGCCCAGTTGGGGCGCCATGCTCAACGACGCCCGGCTGCACCTGTTCGACTCACCCCACATGGTGCTCTTCCCTGCCGCGGCCGTGGCCGGCGCGGTGCTTGGCTTCAACTTCCTCGGCGATGCCCTGCGCGACCAACTGGACCCGCGCACACGGCTGGAGATGGGGCTCTGACGACGCCCCACAGAAAAATGGGCCGCTCCTTGCGGGGCGGCCCATCGTTGCTTGTGGATCTTCGAAGCATTATGCCGGCGAAGGCGAACCCTCAGGATAGCTGGGGCCACCACGGCTGCCTTCCGGCTTGAGCACTTGCTGCGTACCGCCGCCCGTATCGCTGGGCGAGGCCAGGATGGAGCGAAGCGGGGGCAGTTCCAAGCCCTCGATCAGCATCCTCACCTCTTCGGCGTCGATCGTCTCGCGCTCCAGCAGGGCCGCGGCGAGGCGGTGCATCGCATCCCCATTGCCCTCGACGATTGTGTGAGCCGATTGATAGGCCTCGTCGATCAGGCGCCGCACTTCAAGGTCGATCTGCCGAGCGGTTTCCTCGCTGAAGTCGCGATGCTGCGCAATCTCGCGGCCCAGGAAGATCTGCTCCTCCTTCTTGCCGAAGGTGAGCGGTCCCAGGCGGCTCATGCCATACTCGCAGACCATGCGACGAGCCAGATCGGTGGCGCTTTCAATGTCGCTGCCCGCGCCGGTGGACATCTGGTTGAGGAAGATCTCCTCGGCCACCCGTCCGCCATAGGAGATGGCCAGATTCGCTTCAAGGTATTCCCGCGTGTAGTTGTGCCGGTCGCCGGGCAAAAAGACCGTCACTCCCAAGGCCATGCCGCGGGGAATGATGGTGACCTTGTGAATCGGGTCGGAGTGCTCCTGCTTGAACGAAACCAGCGCGTGTCCCGCCTCGTGATAGGCGGTTACCCGCTTCTCCTCCTCGGTCAGCAGCATGGACTTGCGCTCGGCGCCCATCAGCACCTTGTCCTTGGCCAACTCAAAGTCGTACATCGTAACCTGCTTGCGATTCATGCGCGCGGCGCTCAGCGCTGCCTCGTTGACCATATTGGCCAAGTCTGCGCCGCTGAAGCCCGGCGTGCCCCGAGCCAGCACGTTGAGGTTGGTGTCGTCAGAGACCGGCACCTTCTTTACATGCACGCGCAGAATCTCCTCGCGGCCGCGCACGTCGGGCAGGCCCACCACCACGCGGCGGTCGAAGCGCCCTGGCCTGAGCAGCGCCGGGTCAAGCACGTCGGGGCGGTTGGTGGCCGCCACCAGAATCACGCCGTCGTTGGATTCAAATCCATCCATCTCCACGAGCAACTGGTTCAGCGTCTGCTCGCGCTCGTCGTGTCCGCCGCCCAGGCCCGCGCCGCGATGGCGGCCCACTGCGTCGATTTCGTCGATGAAGATGATGCAAGGCGCGTTCTTCTTGCCCTGCTCGAACAGGTCGCGGACACGGCTTGCGCCCACGCCCACAAACATCTCCACAAAGTCCGAACCGGAGATAGAAAAGAATGGCACATTGGCTTCGCCGGCCACGGCGCGAGCCAGCAGCGTCTTGCCCGTTCCCGGAGGCCCCACCAGCAGCACGCCCTTGGGAATGCGCCCGCCCAGCTTCTGAAACTTCTGCGGCTCGCGCAGGTATTCGATGATCTCCTTCAACTCTTCCTTGGCCTCGTCCACGCCGGCCACGTCCTTGAAGGTGATCTTCTTCTGCTGCATCGAGAGCAGGCGCGCGCGGCTCTTGCCAAACGACATCGCCTTGTTGCCGCCAGACTGCATCTGCCGCAGCATGAAGAACCAGATGGCGCCCAGCAGAACGAACGGCCCGATGTTGATAAGCAACTGCAAAGGCAGGTTGCTCGACACCGGCTTGATGCTGGTGTTCACCTTGGCGGCGCGGAGTTCCTTGGTCAGGCTGTCCACCAGGCTGGTGGAGATGGTGGTGTGGAACTCGTCCTTTGCGCCCTTCAGATGGCCATGCACATCGTCGCCCTGAATGGTCACATCCTGCACCAGCGACGGTGTCGCTTCGATCTTGTCCAGCAGATCTGAGTAGCCAATATCGGTAGGCTTGCCCATGCTCGTGCCTCTCTGCACCATGCTCCAAAGAAGCATGAGGCAGATGAGGATAAAGACCCAGAACATGATCGTTTTAACGGTCGAATTCACCAGGATTCCTCTTTCCCGGCGGGGAGGAGCCGCTCAAAGTATCTCCAACACCGCCTACATCACCCTTGGACGTTCGCCACTCCCTTTAAGTCGCAGAAAGTACACCACGCCCGGGCGGCAGACACGGGTGCCCCGCCGCTTGGATGAGCAGTATCTCCGATTGTACTCCCAAGCCGGGAAAACCTGGAACAATCCGGGAGCCAAATTCGCGCCCTGCCGTTGCGCTTTCCTTACGCTTTCATCAAGAGAGACGCCGCGGCCCCGCTATTGCCGTCCAGAGTGGTTGCGGCAACCTGAATTCCCTGCTCCGGCTCCACTTCCACGCCTTTCATCCACACAATGCGCCCACCAACTTCAAGCACCGGCCACAGCGCCCGGGCGCTGCCGGTAACTTTAAGCCGCTCCAGCACTTCCTTCACCTTGCGCGGCCCGCCGGAGTGGCGCAGCCTCACCCTGTCGCCCGGCCTCCAATTGCGCAGCTTGGCCGCCTGGCCGGATCTAGGAGCCTGCCCCTCAGCCATTGGAGAAAGGGCGGAAACCTCGATCCGCAGCCGAAGCCCGAAGGCCGGAGCCACAATCTCGCCGGGAATCGCGCTCATGTATTCGGGAACTGCCTCGGCTTCACCCGTTCCCGCAGCCGAAACCGCCTCGACCGCCAGCCGCAGTTCCCTAGCCGTCCGCTCGGCGCGCAGCCCTTGCGCCAATTCGCGCTTCTGCCCGGCGCGGCCGTTGAGCGCCAGCGTGCGCAGCGCCTCGGTCGAGGCAAAATCCGGCGCCGCGCCCAACTGCTCCGCCGCATAACGAAGCAGCCGCCGCTGCAACGCCGGAGCCAGCGCGGCCAGGCGCGTTACATCGACGGCCAGGCCATCCCCGGCAGTCCGGCCCCCACCTCGCACCGGGCGACCCGGCAACAGTAGCTGCGGCGCCAGCCTGGCCAGCTCGGCCTGCCACCAGGCCTCCTCGTCGCGGGCCAGAGCGGCCATCTGCGCCAAGTGCTCGCGCAGTCGCGGGTTCCAGCCCTCCAGCAGCGGCAGCAGTTCGTGCCGAATGCGGTTGCGGGTAAAGGTCAGGTGACGGTTGGACGAGTCTTCTCGCCAGCCCTGCCCTAATCCGTTCAGATAAGCCTCTACCTCGGCTCGCGTAGCTCCCAGCAGCGGACGCAGAATGCGGCCCTCGGCGAACTCGACCGACGGATGGATGCCGGAGAGCCCCTCGGTCCAGGCTCCGCGCAGAAACTTGGCCAGCACCGTCTCGGCCTGATCGTCGCGGGTATGCGCCGTGGCCACGGCATCCACCTCGCCCGACGCCATCAATTGCCGGAACCAGCCATAACGCAGTCGCCGCGCCGCTTCCTCAATGGTTTCGGCCGATTTGCCGGATTCGGCGTTGGCCCGCGCCTCCGCTGCCGTATCCACCCGCGCCTCGTGGAAGGGCAGGCCCAGTTCCGCCGCCAGTGCGCGGGCAAAGTCCAGGTCACCGTCGGCCTCAGCCCCGCGCAGGCCGTGATGCAGGTGCGCGGCGTGCAGCACCAGGCCCAGTGGGCCGCTCCGCTCCGCCAGTGCGCGCAGCAGGGCTACGGAGTCCGCGCCGCCCGACACTCCCACCGCCAGCCGCAGACCCGGCTTGAGCAGCGTCGTGTCGATCGGCAGCATTGGTGGCAGCATTGTGCGCATCCCAAAATGATAAGGTGCCAGCGCGGCATTGCGTTGGAAACTGGCGTCTCATCGTTTTCCCGCTTTTTGCAGCAAGTTTGGGAGCCCGCGAGTCCCGGATCGACCCCATTCATGAATCCCTGCTGCATCCAACGCCCCGCCGTTGTATACTCCACCCGTTATGCAAGTATTTGTGATTCTTCCAGCGGCAGGGCTGGGCACCCGGATGGCCGGGCCACAGCCCAAGCAGTTTCTCGCCCTCAACGGCCTCCCCATCCTGATCCATTCGCTGCGCGCTTTTGCCGCGGTGAAGCGGGTGACGGCCATCTATGTAGCCGTGCGCAAGACTGAAATCGGGCGCGTCCAGGCCCAAATAGCCGAATACGAAGCCGAGTACGGCTTTGCCGACAGGGTGCGGGTGGTCGAGGGCGGCGACAACCGGCAGGAGTCGGTTTCGCACGCGCTGGCCGCTCTGCCCGCCGAACCGGACGACATCGTGCTGGTTCACGACGCGGTGCGCCCGCTGATCGACTCCGCCACCATCGACCGCACCATCGATGCGGTTGCCCAGTTCGGGGCGGCCATCGTCGGCCTGCCGGCCGTGGACACCATCAAGCAGGTGGAGCGGACCGCTCACGGCGCCCTCATCACCTCGACCATTCCCCGCGAATTTGTCGTGCTGGCGCAGACCCCGCAGGGCTTCCGCTACGGACTGCTCCAGCAAGCCTTTGCCGAGGCCACCGCGGACGGCTTTGTGGGCACCGATGAAGCCTCTCTCGTCGAGCGTGCCGGCCATCCGGTGGCCGTGGTCCACGGCTCTCAGGTTAATCTGAAGATTACCCAGCCGGGCGACCTGGAGTTGGCCGAGTTCTATCTGCGCCAGCGCGCCCGATGACCCCGGCTGGAAGAAATCAATTGAATAGGATGGCATCACCACAAATGCTGTCATCCTGAGCGGAGCGCAGCGAAGTCGAAGGACCTGCGGCGTGCTTATCCTTCTCATAGGTCTCTGACCGCCTGAAGTTGTACCAACTTGGGTGCCCCAGGTCTCGATTCTGAGACCTGGGAAAGCATGAACTCAAGGTACGAAATCAAACGGTCAAGAACCTAGGTTCAACCCGAATAGGGATGGAAACTGTGATCTCCGCAGACAGGCTCTAAAGAACAGGCACGGTACCCATGGATACTCGCATCGGATTTGGCTATGACTCGCACGTCTTCAAACCCGGCGTGCCCTTGCGCATCGGCGGACTGACGCTCAACCACCCGGAGGGCCTCGCCGGCCACTCCGACGGCGACGTACTGCTGCACGCCATCACCGACGCCCTGCTGGGCGCCGTAGCCGCCGGCGACATCGGCAGCTTCTTCCCTCCCGGCGACCCGCGCTGGAAAGACGCCGACTCGGCCATCTTCCTCAATCTGGCCACTGAAGAGCTGCAAAACGCCGGCTTCCAGATCGTCAACATCGACACCACGCTGATTCTGTCCGCGCCCAAGATCGGCCCCATCGCCGGCGAGATGCGGGCCCGCGTCGCCGACCTGCTGAGCATCGACATCGATCAGGTGAGCATCAAGGCCAAGACCCCCGAGGGCCTGAACCTGGACCACGTGGCCCAGTGCCATGCCGTCGTCCTGGTCGAGCGCGTACTGGAGCCAGACGACCTGAAGAGCATGAGCGCCGTCATCGAAAGCCAACACCAGCTTGAAGACGTCGTTGAAGACCTGCTCGCCTCGGTCCACGGCGTGCCCAAAAAGCGCATCGCCCCCGTCTACGACACCGAAGACATTACGTAGAAACAGGGGAACTAATCAGGAGCGAGTGTGGAAGATAGTCTGAAAGAATCAGGCCCAGAAATAGGCTATTTCTGGCCCTTGTGGGTTCTAACAGCCCGTGGTGAAAGTCGGGTTTTGAAAGGGCACGACTTTAAAGCCTGCCCTGAGCGCAGCCGAAGGGTGCCGTAAAACCGCTCAGGGCTGAGCTGGCCCGTGCTACCATGGTTCCGCGATAATTCGCGCATTTGGAGCTACCTATGGGAGAACTACTTCAACCGTGGCATCTCATCGTGCTTGCTGTCATCTTCGTGATTCCAGCCATCGTCATCGGTTTTATTCCATTCTGGTTCATCTGCAAGAAGGCAGGCTTTTCTCCACTTCTTTCGCTGCTCAATTTCGTTCCCTTCGGGCTGGGCACATTGGTTCTGCTTTATGTCCTCGCCTTTGCCGAGTGGAAGGTCGTCCCGGCCCCGCAGGTGTATTGGCCGCCGCAGCCTCCCTACCCGCCGCAACCGCCATTTCCGCCCCAGGCCTGAGCCTGCGCGCGGGAGTCCGGAGAGGGAGAAAATGCTAGCATCGTGAGTGGAAAGAAAATTACACGATGCCTGAAAATACTCCCTCTCAAGCAACAGCTCCCCGCGTCCGTTTTGCGCCCTCGCCCACCGGCTTCCTTCACGTCGGCAGCGCGCGCACCTTTATCTTCAATTGGCTCTATGCCCGCCACAATCACGGAACCGTGGTGTTGCGCCTGGACGACACCGACGTCGAGCGCAACACCGAGGCCAGCGTCCAGTCCATCTTCGAGGGACTGCGCTGGCTGGGCCTCGACTGGGACGAAGAGTACAAGCAATCCGAACGCCTTGCCCTGCACCGCCAGCAGGCCGAGGCCATCTTCGCCAAGGGCCTTGCCTATCGCGACTTCACCCCCGCCCACTCCGGCGACGAACAGTCCAGCGCGCAGGGCGCCTGGCTCTTCAACCCCGGTATGCGCGAATTATCGAGAGAAGAAAGCGACCGCCGCACCGCCGCCGGCGAACCCTTCGCCCTCCGCTATCGCGTCCCCCGCGGCGAAGGTCGCACCCTACGATTTGTCGATGCTGTCTATGGCGAGCAGTCCAAGCTCGCCGACGAGGTCGAAGACTTCGCCCTGCTGCGCTCAGACTCGATGCCCACCTACCACCTCGCATCCTGCGTCGACGACGCCGATCTGCGCATCAGCCACATCATCCGCGGCCAGGATCACCTCACCAACACCTTCAAGCATCTGCTGATTTTCGAGGGCCTGGGCGTGGAAGCGCCCCAGTTTGCCCATCTTCCCCTGCTCGTCGCCCCCGATGGCGCCAAACTCTCCAAACGCAAGCACGGGCCGGTCGTCAGCGTCACCACCTACCGCGATGCCGGCTTCCTCCCCCAGGCCTTCGTCAACTTCCTCTGCCTGCTGGGCTGGTCGCCCAAAAACGACCGCGAGTTCCTCACTCTCGACGAGCTCACCGCCACTTTTACTCTCGAGGGCGTCAACCGCTCCAACGCCGTCGTCAATTTCGACGAAGCAGCCTTGAGCTCTTCGGATTTAGCCCCTTTCGACCCCAAAGCCGTCTGGCTCAACGCCGAACACATCCGCGCCCTGCCCGTCGCCGAGCTCGCAGCCTGCCTCGAACCTGTCTTTGAACAGGCCGACTTCAATCCAACGCCAGACAAGCTCCTCTCCGTCACCCCGCTCATCCGCGAGCGCATCAAGCTCCTGCGCGATGCCGTCTCCGCCGCCGACTTCTTCTTCCTCCCGCAACTCGCCCCCTACGACCCCGCCGACCTGATCCCTCAAAAGGGCGACGCCGCTCTCGCCCGGCGCATCCTCCAGCACGCCCAGAAAGTTCTAGCCACAACCGCTTTCGATCACGATTCGCTCGACCAGGCACTTCGAGCCGCAGCCTCACACCTTGGTTTGAAGGCCGGGCAGGCCTTCCAACCCATCCGAGTCGCCGTCTGCGGACGCAGAAACGCGCCCCCGCTCTTTGAAACCCTGGCCATCCTCGGCCGCGACGTCTGTCTCGCCCGCATCCGCCAGGCCGAAGCCAGCCTTCAATCGCTGGTGTCCTGAGTCGTTAATTCGTTCAATATTAAACGCTGTCATCCTGAACAGCCCGATTTCCCGTTGCAAGTTACGCCAGGAATGAACGAACTGCGTCAAAATTCACCCCGGAGGGGTGGTGGAAAATAGCCACGGGTGGAGCGCAGCGCACCCCGGGGAAGGCCCGCCCATTAGAAGATTGCGCCCCGTAGGGGCGCTGCGAATTCTTTTTGTACACAGGGAGCGAAGTTTGGCGCGTTTTTTGCGACAAACGGATGCGAAGGACCAGCATTTGCTTTTCGAGTTCTATTTGCTATCATGATAGCAATGGAGGCAAGGATGGCGCAGCTTTTGGTTCGCAACCTGGAAGATCAGCTCAAGACGCGCTTGCAGCGCCGCGCCAAGCGCCACGGCCAAAGTATGGAAGCCGAGGTCCGGGATATCCTCCGCAACGCGCTGCGGAAAGAAGAGGCACAGTCGGTTGGTTTTGGCACGGCTTCTGTTGCTCTCTTCAGCGGGCAGGGAATTGGTCTGGAAAAGGGAGAAGAGATTCGCGAATGGCGCGGCTTTCCTCTCCAGCCCATCAGCTTTGACGAATGATTATCCTCGATACAAACGTGGTTTCGGAGATCATGCTTCCCAAGCCGGATGAGCGCGTCCCGCGTTGGCTTGACCAACAGCCTCGTACCTCGATCTGGACAACTTCCGTCACTGTTTTTGAGATTCGCTTCGGCCTGGAGACGATGCCGGTGGGGAAGCGGCGGACTGCTCTCATGGCCTCCTTCGAGCGTTGGCTTGACGAGGTTGTGCAACAGCGAATTGCGAGCTACGACGAGACCGCGGCACGGCGTTCGGCGGAATTGGCTGCGGAGAGACAAAGAAGGGGCCGTCCCGGAGAGCTGCGCGACACCATGATCGCCGGAATCGTGCTCGCCTCGCACGCCACCTTTGCAACCCGGAACGTCAAGCACTTCGAGGAGATTGCGCCCTCGCTGGTGAATCCCTGGGAGGCGTAGGGCCGGTTGGCTGAGGTTTGTGCTATCCAAGGTTCGAAAACCCAGATCAGGCTCACTCAATTGTGGTGGAGATTGAGATGTGGGCCACTCGCTTTCGGTTCTCTGTTGTATAATTTCGGGCAATGAAAACAGTTGGCAAGAGACACTTGAATGGCTGGCAGCGAATCGGGATTGTCGTGTCAGTCATTTGGGCAATTGGTGGAGGATTCTCGGGATACTATATCGGCTATCATGAAGCCGGTGACTTTGACCGAGATTTTCAGCAATGTAGAGCAGGTGCACAGTACTGGTATCAGAACCAGTATCATGGAACATCGCGATACACCACTGACGACTTGATTAGGAACTTGGGAAAGTGCAAAGCGGCATACGTAAAAGCAAATAATGAGTCAAACTCAACTGGTTCGCTCTATGCACTGTTGCTCGCGCTTCTGCCAATTCCGTTCGGATGGCTTGCTGTATACAAGTCCGTCAGGCTGTTTCGCTGGATACGCGAAGGCTTCGAATCATAGCCCGTTCAGGTATGTACAGTTACAAAGTCAGCAAACACTTCGACCAAGGTCCACTTCCGAAATTAAAGGAAACTATGACAACTTATCATCTCGATCTTGACTTCTCCACCAACGAACTTGTGTCGCCAGTGGCACGCGTATACATCAAAAGGTCAACCGGAGTAAGTGGAGACTCACTCCGGTATATTAGTCCGGATTGCGCCTCTCCATCTGAATTTGATGAGGCGATCAAGCGCCTCCACGCCGAGCTAGACAATATCCAAAATAGAGCGCACATAAAATTTGCGACTGAACGCGAAAAACTTAATCCGTCCGCCTGAAAGCACGGTGACAGGCCCAGGCGGGTGGCCCACATCTCGATTTTGAGATGTGGGAGGCAATGAACCTCAACCGGCGGTTTTTGTTCTCGGATACTCCGGATTCTGAGTCGTCCCAGGCCTCGATTTTGAGACCTGGGAAAGCACAGCCCATCAGGACCGAGCGCAGCGAAAGGGTGGGAAAACCTCGCCTCATCCCTCCGCGCAAAGCCCCAGAATGGCCTCGCCAAACTTATCCACCTTGGCCGGGCCAATCCCGTCGATTGCCAGCAGTTGATTCGGGTTCTTCGGCCTCATCCCGGCCAGCGCCTTCACCGTCCGATCATTGATCACCATGTACGCCGGCAGCCCCAGCCGTTTGGCCTCCGCGGCGCGCCACTCCTTCAGCCGCTTCGCCAGCGCCTCGCCCCCGGCCGTCAGCGGAGCCTCATCAGCCTCCGTCGTCTTTGCAACGCCGGCCTTCGCCGTCCGGGCCTTCTTCGCTCGCGCTGTGGCATGTCCCCCAAACTCCTCCACAATCCCGTCGCTGATCAGCAGGTCTACCGGCGTCGTCGCCCGCAGTTCCAATCCCGCTTTAGTCAGCCGCGCCTTGCGGAAGCGGATCACTTTTCCGTCCTTCTCGAATTCCGCCTCTTCAAGCTCGAGAAGCCCCGCCTGCACCATCGCTCCCAGCAGTCCATCGAACTCGTTCCGGCTCAGCCTGCCCGCCGGATCGAGGCTTCGTTGCAGCGTTCCCGTCGCCTTTGAATCCACGGCGCGCAACTCGTCGGCAATCCCCTGCATCAACTCCCGCTCCGCCGAGGTAACCCGCCGGAACTGCCGCAGCACCGCCCCCGCCGGATCGCATACATCGCACAGCCCGCACGCCCGGCTCGCGTCCGCTACGTCGCCGAAGTGCCGCACCAGGGCCGCCATCCGGCACTCGGACGACGCGGTGAAGCGCAGCACCTTCTCAAACTGCTCTGCCCGGTACTGCGCCTGGATCGTGTAGGTTTTTTTCCAGCCCGTGCCCCCGACCGTCACATTGCCGCCAAAATCCATCCGCGCCCCGCCGTGGATTTCCAGCTTTTCCAGTGCCTTGTCGAAATCTTCCTCACTCAGTTTCGACCCCGCCCGCAGCTCTTCCGCCGGCTGCGGCTCCTCCGTGAGCTTGCGAAATATCTGGTTCAGATGGTCCACCGGCGGGTAGTCGCGATTCAAAAAGAAGTCGTGCGTCTTCTGGTCGGCATAGCTGTGCATCAGGTAGGTCCGGCTCATCGCGCCATCCCGCCCCGCGCGCCCAATCTCCTGGTAGTAGCCTTCGAGGGTCGCCGGCAGCCCCGCGTGGATCACCGTCCGGATATCGGCCTTGTCGATTCCCATTCCGAAGGCGATGGTCGCCACCACCACCTCCAGTTCGCCTGCCTGGAACGCCGTCTGCACCCGCTCCCGCGTCTCCGCATCGAGTCCTGCGTGATAGGCCGCCGCCGGAATCCTTCGCCTGCCCGCTGCACCGCCGGAGGGGGTAGCCGACAACTCCTCGGCCAGCCGTTCGGCATTTTTCCGCGAGGTGGCATACACAATGGCCGGCCGCCGCTCTGGATCGGCCAGCAAGCCGCAAATCGCCCTCGCCCGCTCCGGCACCGGAACCTCCACCACCTCCAGCCCCAGGTTTTCCCGCCGAAAGCCGTGAATGAACTTCGCCGGCTTCACCATCCCCAGTTGCGCCAGAATGTCGGCCTGCACCGTGGGCGTCGCCGTTGCCGTCAGCGCGATCACCGGGGTGGTCCCCGCGGCCGGCTCCTTGTCCGTGGGGTGAAGCACGGGCGCCGCATCGCCTTCGCCCCGCAGCCCCGGCAGGTATTGCCCCAGCATCCGGTAGTCCGGCCTGAAGTCGTGTCCCCACTGAGAAATGCAATGCGCCTCATCGATGGCAATCAGCGCCAGCTTGCGTTTGGCCAGCATCTCCGCAAACCCCGGCACCCGCAGCCTCTCCGGCGCAATGAACAGGAACTGCAAGCTCCCCTGCAAATAATCCACACAAGCCTGCCGCGCCACGCCGCGCTCCAGTCCCGAGTGAATTCGCGCCACCTTCAGGCCCAGCGCGGCCAGCTTCGCCGCCTGGTCGTCCATCAGCGCAATCAGCGGCGAAATCACCAGCGCCGTCCCGCCCCGCGCAATCGCCGGCAACTGGTAGCAAAGCGACTTCCCTGCCCCGGTCGGCATCACCAGCAGCAGATCCCGCCCCGCGACGGCCGCCTTGCACACCGCCTCCTGGTTCGCCCGGAACTGCGCAAACCCAAACACCGACCGCAGCAGCTCAGTCAGCCCATCCGAATTGTGAGGAGTCGTCAAAAGAAGAGCAGCCCATGCGTTAGAGACTTGCACTGAAAATGCGAGGTGCTTCTTCCAACTTTACAGGACCGGCCTACGCCTGAATCCGTTCCTCAGCCATCCGGCACAGGCAATCGCATGAGCATTCCATGAGCATTCCTTGGCGCGCCAGCAGGATCGCCCTTCATGCGATTGCCTGTGCCTGCGCATCTGGCGAAACCCTCGAGCAGCGCCCCACCAATTACACTTTGAAGGGAATGTCCCGTCCCGGCCCAATTGCGCCCCAGTTGAACCTCTCGTTTGAGGAACCGCAACCCGCCCGCCGCATCTGGCCGGTGCGCGAGCTGGTCGGCCAGGTGCGTGAACTGGTCGAACTCAAATATGGCGACGTATGGGTCGAGGGCGAAATCTCCAACTTCCGTCCCGCCCCCTCCGGCCACATTTACTTCACCCTCAAGGACGCCGATGCCCAATTGCCGGTGGTGCTCTTCCGCCGCCAGGCCATGCTGCTGCGCTTCCGTCCCGAGGATGGCCTGCACGTGCTGGTCCGTGGCCGCGTCAGCGTCTATGAACAGCGCGGCCAGATGCAACTGGTGGCTGAAACCATGGAGCCGGTGGGCGCCGGCTCGCTCCAGTTGGCCTTCGAGCAGCTCAAGCAGCGCCTCAAGGCCGAAGATCTCTTCAGCGCCGCCCGCAAGCGCCCACTGCCCGCATTTCCGCTTGCCGTGGGCATCGTCACTTCGCCTACCGGCGCCGTGATCCGCGACTTTCTCAGCATTGTCGCCCGCCGCCACTCCGGCCTCAGTGTGCTCATCTTCCCCGTCGCCGTGCAGGGCGACCAGGCGCCCGCTGAAATTGAAGCCGCCCTGGTTGCGCTCAACGCCTCAGGCCTCGTCGATGTCATCGTCCTCGCCCGCGGCGGTGGTTCGCTTGAAGATCTGGCCGCCTTCAACAGTGAGCGCGTGGCCCGCGCCATCGCCGCCTCGCGCCTGCCCGTCGTCTCCGCCATCGGCCACGAAACCGACTTCACCATTGCCGACTTCGCCGCCGACCTGCGCGCTCCCACGCCCTCCGCCGCCGCCGAGCTGATCACCGAAGCGCAACACAAGATCGCCGAGCATCTGGCCGGCCTGGCTCACCGCCTGGAGCGCGCCGCCCGCTTCCAACTCCTGCAAGCTCGCCAGCGGATCACGCGCCTGCCTGTCAGCCGCGCCGAGTCGCGCATCTCCGCGCTGCTCCACAGTTCGGCCCAGCGCCTCGACGATTTTTCCTTTCGCGCTGAGGCCGCTTTCGGCAGCCATCTCCGCCATTGCCAAACCCGCGTCGCCGAGCTCACCGCAGCCGTTCTGCGCCACGATCCCCGCCAAGGGCTTGCTCAAGCCCGCGCACGCCTCGCCGTGTGCCGAACCCGCCTTGACCGCTCCGTGGAACGCCTCCTCCACTCCTCATCCTCAACGCTCAGCGCCCTCGATGCGCGTCTTCACTCGCTTTCGCCCCTTGCCGTACTCGATCGCGGCTACGCCCTGGTGCTCGATGCGCAAAACGGCGTCGTTCGCTCAACAACCCAGCTTGCCATAGGGGAAACCCTCACCACGCGCCTCTCCGATGGCGTCTTCACCAGCCGCGTTGAAACCGCAACCCCAAACCGGCCGGCGCCTCGCAAAAAACTGAAAAAGTGAGATTATGACTTCAGCCAGCACACGTAAGCTCTTCGGCACCGACGGCATTCGCGCCGTGGCGGGCGAAGCTCCTCTCGACCCAACCACCATCTTCGCCGCGGGACTGGCCTTGGGCCACTCCCTGCGCAATTCAGCCACCGTTCCCAAGGTGATTCTGGGCCGCGACACGCGCGAATCCGGCCCCTGGATCGCAGCCACTCTCGCCGCGGGTCTTCGCCAGGCCGGAGCGCGCGTTGAAAGCGCCGGCGTCATCACCACGCCGGCCGTCGCCTTCCTCGCCCGGACACATGGATTTCAGGCTGGCGTGGTCATCTCCGCTTCGCACAATCCCTGGCGCGACAACGGCATCAAGCTCTTCGGCGCGGACGGCTTCAAGCTGGCCGACGCGGTCGAACTGGCCATGGAAGAGGAAATCCTGCATCATGCCGCGCAGATCGAAGCGCCCGATCCCGCTTCCCTGCCGCCGGTCGAGGACAACCCAGCCTTCCAGGCCGATTACATCCAGTTCCTCATCGACTGCGTGCCCGGCCTGTCGCTCAAGGGCCTGCGCATCGTGGCCGACTGCGCCAACGGAGCCGCCGCAGCCGTTGCCCCCGAACTCTTCCGCCGCCTCGGCGGAGAGGTGACGCTGCTGCACATCGAGCCCAACGGCCGCAACATCAACGACAACTGCGGCGCGCTTCACCCGGCCCATGTCGCGGAGGAAGTGAAAGCCCGCGGAGCGAACCTGGGCCTCACCTTCGACGGCGATGCCGACCGCTGCATGTTGGCCGGTACGCACCTGAACGTCATCAACGGCGACGCCATTCTGTTGATGGCCGCCCGCGACCTCAAATCTCGCGGCCTGCTCACCGGCGATCTTGTCGTCGCCACCACCATGTCCAACATGGGTCTTGAAGCGGCGCTCAGGCGCAGCGGCATCCGCATGTTGCGCGCGCCGGTGGGCGATCGCTACGTGCTCGAACAGATGCTGAAGCTCCACGCCGCGCTCGGCGGCGAGCAGTCGGGGCACATCCTGCTGCCTCACCTTGCCACCACCGGCGACGGCCTGCTCACGGCGCTGGTCGTTTTGGATTTGATTGCCCGCACCGGCAAGAGCATCGATGAGTTGACCGCCGACTTGAAGGTTTTTCCGCAGGTCATCGTCAACGTAAAGGTGCGCGAGAAGAAGCCGCTGGAGTCGATCCCCGCCGTGGCCGCGGCCATCCGCACCGCCGAAGAGGAACTCAAGGACTCAGGCCGCGTGGTCATTCGCTACAGCGGCACTGAAGCCCTGGCCCGCGTCATGATCGAAGCCGAAAGCGAACCGCTAATGCGGCACCACGCCAACGCCATCGCTGACGCAATTCGCGCGGAACTCGGCGTGTAGAGCACTTTGGCTTTTGCTGTAGACTTCCGTGCCCCATCCTTTCCGCTTTTTCCTGCGGAAAGGGTGGGATACCAAACACCATTTCGGTCTACACCATTCCCAAAAATGCGTTCGTGTCCTGTCCCCAAAGTTCGTATCGAAAATAGGCTGTCATCCTGAGCGGAGTTTGGCGCGTTTTTTGCGCCAAACGCAGTCGAAGGACCTGCGTTTTCGTCGCTTATTTCTTCAAAGAACTTCTGACTCGGGACACTCGCAACCCGGAGTAAAAAATTGATATGGGCGCTCCAAGTCTCGCCTTTGAGACCTGAGATTCCTCCAAGAGCGATGCAAATGACTTACTTCATATCCCGCCAATTCGCCCCAAACGCCAGATCGGCGACCAGCGGGACATTGAGCTTGACCACGCCTTCCATCTCCGTGCGGACCAATACTTCAATCTCAGCCGCCTCGTCGGCAGGCACCTCAAAGAGCAGTTCGTCATGCACCTGCAAGACCATGCGCGTCTTGAGGCCGCGCTCGGTCAGCTTGCGGTCGATGGCGATCATGGCCAGCTTGATGAGGTCGGCTGCTGTGCCTTGCAGCGGCGTATTGATGGCCGTGCGCTCGGCAAATCCGCGCTGATTGGCGTTGCGGCTCTCGATGTCGGGAATGGGACGGACGCGGCCAAAAAGCGTGCGCACGCTGCCCTCCTTCTGCGTCTGCTCCAGCGTCTCTTCAATGAACGAATGAACGCCCACGTAGCGCGCGAAATACCGCTCGATATACGCCTTGGCCTCGGCCTGCGGAATGCCCAGTTGCGTGGCGAGCCCAAAGGCAGAGATGCCGTAGACAATGCCGAAGTTCACGGCCTTGGCGCGGCCGCGTGTCTGCTTGTCCATGGTTTCGGCAGGCACGCCGAAAACCTCGCTGGCGGTCAGCGTGTGAATGTCCTCGTTGTTCTGGTAGGCGCGCACCAGCAGCGGATCGCCGCTGAAGTGAGCCAGCAGGCGCAACTCGATCTGCGAGTAATCCGCTGAAAGCAGTTGCGTACCCGGCGCTGCGGTGAATGCCGCGCGAATCTCCCGACCCAGTTCGGTGCGGATGGGAATGTTCTGGAGATTCGGATTGATCGACGAGAGCCGCCCGGTGGCCGTGGCCGCGGCTTGGAAGGTCGTATGCACGCGCGACTCCGCATCGGCCAGCAGCGGCAGCGCGTCGATGTACGTTGACTTCAGCTTGGACAGATGCCGGAATTCCAGCACCAGCCGCGGAACATCGTGCTGATCGGCCAAAAACTCCAGCACATCCTGCGCCGTTGAAAGGGCCTTGCTCTTGCCTCGGCGCGCCGGCGCGGGCAGCCCCAAATGAGTGAACAGCACCTCGCCTAGCTGCTTGGGCGAATTGATGTTGAAGCGCCGGCCCGCCAGCGCGAAGATGCGCTCGCCCACCCGCTCCAGTTCCACGGCAAATCGCTTTGAGAGCCCGTCCAGCACGCCAAGATCGATGCGCACTCCGGCCTGCTCCATGCGGAAGAGCACCGGCGCAAGCGGCAGGTCGATCTCCTGATAGACGCGACTGACACCCGCCTTTTCAACTTCAATTTTCAGCGCCGGAACCAGCGCGCGAATCGCCGCCGCTCCCGCGGCCAGCGTGGAGGGCGCCGGCTGCCCATTGCGCGCCGCCACATCGGCCAGCGACTGCGTCGTGTGCGTTGGATTCAGCGCATAAGAGAGCAGCATGGTGTCGTCCACCGCGCCGCGCAGCGTAATGCCCTGCGCCGTCAGCGCATGAAGAGCCGACTTCCAATCGTGCGTCTGCTTGGGAACCGCGACATCTTCAAGCAGCGCGCGAAGCTCTGCGCTCAGCGGGAGTTCGAGTGCCGTTGCCACATCGGCGCAAACTCCCACACTAAGGCTCTCCTGCTTCTCGGCGGCCTCGGCCACGTCCAGCAGCGACATGGTCTGCGGCACTTCGTCTTCGGCTTCAATCGCCGGCGCAGCCGCATTGAGCGCAAAGGCAAAACCATGGGCGCGCGCCGCCGCATGGAACGCGGCTGCCTGCTCGTCCGTCGGCTCCTCGATCAGCTCAATAACCGCAGCCGTTTCCGCAGGCTCAAGGTCGCGCAGCATCGAGGTGAATTCAAGTTCGGTGAAGAGTTCGCGGCAGGCCTCAATGTCCGGCGGTTGCGTCTCCATCGCCGCCAAATCCAACTCCAGCGGCACATGGCAATCAATGGTCACCAGTTCCTTCGACAGCAAAACGGCGTCGCGATTCTGTTCCAGCGACTCGCGATAGCCTTTGCGCTTGACCTCGGCGAAGCGGTCGAGCACGGCTTCCACGCTGCCGAATTCCCGAATCAGCTCCACGCTGCCCTTGTCGCCAATGCCCGGTGCGCCGGGAATGTTATCCACCGCATCGCCGCGCAGCGCCATCACGTCCACCACCTTCTCCGGCGGCACGCCCAGCGTTTCAGTCACCTTGTCAGGATCGAGAATCAGGTTATCCTTCTGCGGATTCAGGATTCTCACCTGCGGCGTGACCAACTGCATCATGTCCTTGTCGCCGCTGACGATGAAAACCTCGTGTTCCTCGGTGGCAGCCTCGCGGGCCAGCGTGCCGATCACGTCGTCGGCCTCAAAGCCCTCGGCCTCCAGAATGGGAATGCGCAACGCCTCCAGAGCGCGGCGAATGTAGGGAATCTGCCGCCGCAAGTCCTCCGGCATGGCCGCGCGATTGGCCTTGTAGCCCTCGTAGCTCACCTCGTCGAAGCTCTGCGTCTTCCCGTTCCACTTGCGCAGCGGACCCATCGCGCGCGCCCGCTCGTCGCGAAAGACCTCGCCGCTCACGTCAAAGACCGCGGCAAAATACAGCGGCTGAAAGTCCTGGCGCAGCTTCTTGATCATGTTCACGAAGACGTAGATAGCCGCCGTGGGCAGCCCGGCGCGGGTGCTCATGGGCCGCGAGCGCTGCATCGCGTGGTAGGCGCGGAAGATGAACGACATCGTATCGAGCAGGAAAACGGGCGGCTTGGCTTGGTCAGTCACGTTACAGAGTTTAGCAGGAGGCAGGGATCAGGGACAGAGAACATAAAATCTGAAATAGGACTGGATGGTGCTCATGGGGAGATGATCATGGGGAAACTCTATATAGAAGGCGGTGGTCAACCGGCGCTTGCCTTTTGCTGCTTAAGAGAGCGGAGCGCATTGCTGAACGAGCCGGCAACCATGTGAGTTTGGCAGATCTAAAGATGGTTTGGGCGTTTTGGCATCAACAATTCGGATCACGCATGGACAAAATCGACCACTTGATTCAAGCACTGCGGATGTTTTCAAGACTCCGGAAATTCGATTGCAAGCAGAAGGAACTTTATATGGAGCACAAGTTTCATGAGGTGTGGCAAGAGGTGGTAAGAGCCTTGAATACAGAAAGATAGCCGAGACTTTACGGGCTGGCATGTGCTCTTCAAACGACTTGGATACCCTGTAAAATGTGCGCCAATGGACATGGGATTCGGCTTGACAAGACGCGCCAGGGCATACGAACATTATCCCACGTTTCCATTTTGAAGTTTCCCGACTTCAACCTGGGCCTCAGTGCAACCGGATTTTCTCGGTTTGGGAGCCACTATGGATTCTTTTCGCGCACATCCTCTTTCCGCTTCAGAATATTATCCGCTCCTGTTATCTATTCGGCAGATCACCCAAGACTGCACCCAGCTACGGGTGCTTCGGCTATAGGCCCGAGTAATCGCAGTAACAAGCTATCAGCATATTAACTGTAGTTATCAGTTGAGGTATTATGTGAAGCTGGAAACAGAGGAGAAGCTATGAAAACACGTTTGGTTCTGGCTTTGGCTCTGGCCGCCACCAATCTTTTGGTAGGCCTCAGCATCGCTGGATGCGGCAGCAGTGGAAGCACCACCGGCACGATAGCGCCGCCCACTAACACCATCGCGCTGTCCTGCCCGAACGGGCCGTGCAGTGTGCAAACTAGTGTAGTCCGCCGTTAATCTTGTCATTTATTCAGTGCAGCCTTCGCGCGGGTGACCTTTTCCAGGATGTCGGTGGCTTTGGCGGTCCAGATGAAGGGCTTGGGGCTTTCGTTGTGGCGGTCGA
>Ga0224529_1000554_pt1 | contig 27027 bp, 28 predicted proteins | sample CBST50metaG_FD_179893 | JGI IMG/M metagenome (GOLD analysis project Ga0224529, IMG submission 179893) | Peat soil microbial communities from Stordalen Mire, Sweden - C.B.S.T50 | ecosystem: Environmental > Terrestrial > Soil > Wetlands > Peat | place: Sweden: Norrbotten County, Stordalen Mire... | reverse complement strand
GAAGCAAAGAAGCGCTCGATCAAGCCATCACCGAACTGCTCCCGCTCATCACCACTGAGGACGCAAAAGCATGGTTCAGACTCCCTTTTGCAGCTCTACAGCAATAGGAGAAATGCTCTAGCGAATTCCCCTCGCGGAAAGGCCCTATGCATTGGACAAAGTGGTCCTGGTTGGCGCTGGCGGGTTTCTTCGCTGTCCTGCTGGTTGCATGGATTCTGTTCTCCCCAGAAGTTTTCGGCGTCAGCGGCTGCCCCATCCTCGCCCGATTGCGGCCCATCCAGGTGGTTCTGGCGAACGAAACTGACTTCGTGGAACTGGACCGCCAGTCCGCCCTTGGATTGTTTCCGAACTTCAGAGTGCGCGTCCAGGGTGACGGCCGGGTCGATTGGGATGGCCGACTCTGCGTTACCGCCAAAGGTCACCGCCAGGAGCAAATCGACCCCCAGGCCGCCAAAGCGTTGATCGAACGTTTTGAAGCTCGTGGATTCTGCCGGCTCTGCCAGAACTACTATCCCCGCGAGACAGATATGGGCGCAAGCCGACTGACCTTGAGCGTCCATGGAGAGCGCAAGGATGTGATGGAACGCTCCTCGCGCACACCGCGGGTTTTCGATGACCTGTACGGAGATGTTCAGCGCACCGCCCAAGTGGCCCAGTGGATCGGCGACATTCCGGAGAAGCGCTGTGGACGACAGTAGCTCGGCTCCAGACCTCGAAATTCAATTCGAATCAGAGCCGTAGCCGATATCTTCGCCCGGAAAATCCCACGGTTGAAAAGGGCGGCCCGCCCCCGGAGTTCTCGCTGCGCCCTTGGTTGCCTTTGCGTCGACCCAGCGCGGATCGGGATGCCAGGATGCAAACCAGGCAGGCAGTTCGGCCGCCGGCATGGGGTGGGCGATCGCATATCCCTGCGCCAGTTCGTAGCCGGTCTTGAGAAGCATCAAGCCGTGGTCGATGGTCTCAACGCCCTCGGCGATGACTTGACGGTGCAGGGCGGCTGCCAAGCCCAGCATGGCTTCAAGAATGGCCTGATTTTCGCCTTTACTTACGATCTCGCGCACAAAACTCTGGTCGATCTTGAGCACGTCGGCGGGCAACAGCTTGAGATAGGTGAGTGAGGAGTAGCCGGAGCCGAAGTCGTCCAGGGCAATGGACACGCCCACCTTGTGGCATGCATCCAGTATTTTGGACACCAGGACGATGTCCTGCAGAGCGCTCGACTCCAGCACCTCAAGTTGCAGGCGGGAAGGCTGGATGCTTGGATGAGCGGCCAAATGCGCACTGAGATGCTCCACAAATTGCCCCTGCAGCAGATGCTGTGCTCCCACATTGACGCTGACAGGAAGGTAGAGCCCGGCCGATTGCCACGATTCCATCTGCGTGATAGCCGTCTCGATGACCCACTCGCTGAGTTCGATAGCCAGCGGATGGCCTTCAACCAGGGGGAGAAACGCCGCAGGCGGCAGCAAACCCACTTCCGGTTGCTGCCATCGGATAAGGGCTTCAGCGCCCACCACCTCTCCTGTACTCATGTTCACCTTGGGTTGGTAATAGAGCACAAATTCGCGCGCGGCGAGGGCCTGGCGCATGCGACTCAGCTTTTGTTGGCGGTCGGCGGCCGAGCGGCCTTGAGCGGAATCGAAAAACTGGTAGCGATTCCTCCCGGTCACCTTCGCCTCATACATGGCCTGGTCGGCCTGGCGCAGAAGCTGGTCCGCATCTTGATCTTCCCCTTGGGGATAAAAAGTGACGCCGACGCTGGCCGACACGCGTACCACGGCCTGGCCAATCTCAACCGCTTCCGATGCCGCTTCCAGCAGACGGGTGATGATGGGAACGCAGGCGCCGACGTTGTCCAGCTCGGGCAGAACCGCGACAAATTCATCGCCGCCCAGACGGGCCAGCGTGTCGCCTTCGCGCAGGGCATGTTTCATGCGCACGGCCAGGGTCGAGAGCAGACGGTCCCCAGCCGCGTGCCCATGGCCGTCGTTCACTGATTTGAAGCCGTCCAGATCGAGCAGGACGACCGCCAGCAGACGTTTTCGCCGGTGGGTCTGAATCATCGCGCGCCGCAGCCGGTCAGAGAGCAGGATGCGATTCGGCAGGCCCGTCAGTGCGTCATAGTAGGCAATCTGCTCCAGCCGCCGCTCGTGCTGCTTGACCAAGGTATTGTCGTGGAACAGCGCCACATATTGCCGCACGTGGCCGTTCGCATCGGGGACGGCGGTGATGGTCTGCGATGCGGAGTAGGTCTCGTTGTTCTTGCTCCGGTTCCATATCTCGCCCGACCACTCGCCTTTCTCGGCGAGAGTGGCCCACATTTCCTCATAAAACTCATGTTCCTGGCGGCCGGAGCTGAGTAGGCTCGGGTTGCGGCCCAGGACCTCGTCCCGGCTGTAGCCCGTGATACGGCTGAAGGCGTTGTTCACATCCAGTATGGTGCCGTTGGCAGCGGTGATCATGATGCCTTCCGAGGCGTGAGAAAAGACGCTGGCCGCCAGCCGGAGCCTGTCTTCGGTTTCCTTTTGCTCGGTAATGTCCTGCATCGTGCTGCGAAGGATCGCTGGCTTGCCGTCAGCGTCGAACTCAAGCCGGCGCTGGCCATGAATCCAGCGCACCGCATGGTCGGAAGGGCGAACGATGCGGTAATCCCTTTGGAAAGGTTGGCCGTGCCCAATTACATCGACCGTCAGATGCTCCTCGACGATCGCGCGGTCTTCGGGATGAATCAGCGCCATCCATCCGCCTATGGAGTGGTCATAGTTGCTGTCAATTCCAAACAGCTCGTCCAACAATTCCGACCGCTTCCATTCCCCTGTGCGAAGGTCGAGAACAAAGGTGCCGAGCCCAGCAATTCTTTGCGACTCCCGCAAGAGATCCTCGCGTTCGCGCAATGCATCTTCGGCCCGCTTCTGCTCGGTGATGTCGTCGAAAACGATGGCAACATGCCGCTGTTGCGGGTCATCAATCCGATACGCATAGGCATCGAAAACCCGGTGCAGTTCCTTGGCTTCGTTGGTGAAGTGCTCCGGTTCGCCGGTCAGAGCTATTCGTCCGTAAATTTCGAACCAATGGTGCTCATGATGCGGAGCGATCTCCGTCATTTTCTTCCCCACCGCCTGCTCAATCCCGGTGGAGCGCTCAAAAGAATCGTTGACTTCGAGAAAAAGGTAGTCGACCGGCTTGCCCTGGCGGTCGAAGATCACCTCGATGACGCAGAATGCCGCGTTCATGGTGCTGAACAGTTTGCGATAGCGCTCTTCGGTCCTCTGTAGCTCTTGTTGCCGTTCGAAAACCAGGGCGCGCCGCTGAAAGCGGCGATACCGCTCCGCCACCAGGCTCATGCCCACCCCGATAGCCACAAAAAGTGGCAGAACCACCGCGTCCGAGGTGTGCGCGATCTTGAGTTGTCCGGCTGGCGGAAAAGCCCAATAGTCCGCCAGCGCCGCGGCCAGCAACGTGGCCAACACCCCGGGCCAGAGGCCCAAATACAACGCCGTCAGCATCACCGCGGGATAGGAGAGGAAGAAAACGGGAAGGTCGATCCCGAAATACAACTGAACAAGCTTCCACAGCAGAAAGGCCGCTGTGACAACCGCGGCGGCAAGAGCCAGACGACGCCCTGGCCGGTCAAGACCATGCTTTTCGGCCTCCGACATGGGACCGTCCTCCGGTGCGGCATTCTTCAATTCTGGGTGAAAGGGAAGTAGGCCTGATCGTCGCAGCGATTTGGCTGGCACGATGCTAGGCGTGCGATTTAAGGCAAGTCAAGCACCGATAGCTCACCACCAAACCGGGAGTAACGAAGACCGGGTTCGTGGTGAGCATAATTCCTGATCTTTTCTGTCGATAACACTTGTTTTAATCGATACTTACGTCTGCTCGTCGATGGCCGGCGGGTCAGACCGCCGTCAGCCCCGTCGACGCCGCCTGCTCATGCGCGTGGTAGCTTGACCGCACCAGCGGCCCCGATTCCACATGGCGGAAGCCCATCTTGAGCGCTTCCGTCTTCAACTCCGCAAACTCGCGCGGCGTGTAGAGCCGGGCCATGGGCAGGTGGTCGCGCGAAGGGCGCAGATACTGGCCGATGGTCAGAATGTCGCAATGCACGGAGGCCAGATCGCGAAAAACCTGCAACAGCTCAACAGTTTCCTCGCCCAGACCGACCATTACTCCGGACTTGGTGATCCCCTCCGGCCGTAACTCCTTTGAATAGCGCAGCACCTCGAGCGACCGTTCATAACGCGCTCCGGAGCGCACCACGCGATAGAGCCGGGGAACGGACTCGGTGTTGTGGTTCATCACCTCGGGCCGGGCGTCGACCACCGTGCGGATTGCCTCCGGATTGCCCTGGAAGTCGGGGATCAGCACCTCGACACGGCAGCCGGGCGCACGGCGGTGAATTTCTTCAATCACCAGGGCGAAGGCGCGCGCGCCCCCCACCAGGTCGTCGTCACGGGTGACGCTGGTGACCACGGCGTGTTCCAAACCCAGAGCGGCAACAGCTTCCGCCACGCGCCGCGGCTCGTCAAAATCGATCGGCTCGGGCCGCCCCTTGGGCACTGCGCAGAAGCCGCAGCGCCGCGTGCACAGGTTGCCCAGCATCATGAAGGTAGCGGTCTTGTGGTGCCAGCACTCGCCAATATTGGGGCACTGCGCGCTCTCGCACACCGTGTTGAGCTTCATTGAGCGCGCCAGTTGCTTGAGCGCGTGGTAATTTTCGCCCACCGGGGCGCGCGCCTTCAGCCACTCGGGCTTGGGCGCCGGAGCCTTGCGGGCCGGGGAAATCTGCACCAGTTCCATCACCCTCTTATTGTACGGGGAATGCCGCTCCCGGACACGAGGAGCGCCCTTGCCCCTTCAGTCGCCGACCGCGTAGAGATTCCCATCGACACTGCCGAAGTAAACGATCCCGTCTTTCACCGCAGGCGACGAGAGGACGGACCCCATCGAGAACAACCGCGCGTGGATCGCCACAATCGCGTCGTCCACCGTGGAACCCGACCAGATATCGTCTTTCAGCTTTCCATCGGCCCCAATGAAACGCGGTCCATTGGCCTTGAAGCCCGGCGTGGCAAAGCTGCTCGCATAGGCCCGCTTCTTCAAATCCACGTCGTGCAACTGCCCGTCAAACGTGCCGAAATACGCGTGGGAGCCCGCAATCGCCGGCGACGAAAAGGCAAAGATGTTCGTCGGCAGCCAGTACAGGATTTTGCCGGAATCCGCATCCACGGCTTGGAAGCGGTGGCTGTCGGACGTGGTGTAATACACCACCCCATCGGCGACCGCAGGCGAGGCGATCACCCACGATCCATCGTTCGGCACTGTCCACTTCAACGCGCCGGTCACAGCGTCCAGAGCGTAGAAATTCGCGTCCCTGCATCCGAAATACACGCTTCCCTTGGCAACCGCCGCCGAGCCGGGGATTCCCGTCATCAGGTGAATCCTGGCGTCGTCACCCGTCTTGAACTTCCACCGGAGCGCTCCCGTCGCCGCATCCAGTGCGTAAAAGTAACTGTCCCAGCTCCCCACATAGACCATTCCGCCGGAGACTGCCGGGGAGCTATGGACCACATCGCCGGTTTTGAACTTCCACTTGAGCGCGCCCGTCGCGGCATCGACGGCGTACACATGCCCGTCTCCGCTGCCGAAGTAGATAACTCCCCCAGCGACGGCAGGAGAGGAAAGATAAAAGTCCCATGGATCGGGCACCACCTCGGTGGGAGGAAACGCGCCCAGGTTCCCGGCCTTGGTGGAGCGACGCTCTCCCTCGCTTGCGAACGACCACCGCTGCCTGCCGGTGGTCGCGTCCACTGCATAGAGGTTCCCGTCCAGACTCACCACGTAGACCACGCCCTCGACGACAGCGGGTGAAGAGTTCACCGGACCATGCGCGTCAAACTTCCAGCGCAATTTTCCGCTGCCTGCATCGACGGCATAGAGGTGCCCATCGGCGCTTCCAAAATAGACCGCATCGCCGGCCACGGCGGGCGACGAATAGATCGCTCCGTTGGTTGGAAACGTCCACTTCAGCGCAAGCTGCTTCGGCGCCCGCGAATCGTAAACGCCCAGATGCGACGGGCCTCCGCGAAACTCCGGTTGCGTTCCTTGCGCCGCGCACACTGCGGCAAAAAAACAAAGCGCACCTATAACTCCAGCTCGATTCATGCCAGCCACTATAGCACCGCGAACGTGCGTATCTCCCCAGCCTCGCCCGGGCTAACTCCAACATAACTTCCGGTAAGGCGACCATTCACCCACAATGCCCATCCGGCACCAGCGTCCTCCACCCACAGCCTGTCATCCTCCACCTACAGCCTGTCATCCCCTACCCACCGCACTACAGCCCTAACCAACAGAAGTGTCATCCTGAGCGAAGCGAAGGATCTGCGGTTGCCTCTCAAGAATCCATTCGATCCAAGGCACGACGATAGTCCGCAGGTTCGTAGTCGTACCATTCGCGGCTAAGATCCTCCCAGGCCGGATTCATCGCCTCAATCAGCCCTATCTTCCGTGCGCGTCTCCAGCCTTTGAGCTCCTTTCGCGCTTGATGGCCGTCGCAATCTCCTGATGCCCCTCGAACCACACGAGCCGATCGCAGTTGTACTTTGCCGTAAAGCCCTCGTGCTCCTTCCATTTATGTTGAAACACACGCTTGTGAAGGTCGCTTGTGACACCGATGTAGAGCATGTGGCTGCGGCTCGCCACGAAGTATGTGAGATAGCGGGACCCGTGCATTGGTCGCATCATAATCGGCCCATGGCCGCATTGGCCGAAACGCGAAGAACAACCGCAGATCCTTCGCTGCGTTCAGGATGACAGTGGCATTTGATTTACAGCCCTCTTAAATTTCCTGCCTTTGGCTGTTTTGCCAAACGTCTCTTTTGGACGGCGGCGATCGCTTCCCGAGTCAACGGAATAGTTACAATGCGAGTGACGAAAACAGCGTCCAGACCGAACGAATCGCTAAGCCTGCCATCCGATCTCGCGATGACCATGATGCTGCCAAATGCCTACTGGAAACCCCTATCGCAGCTTATCCCGCACTTCGGTCCGCACCAGGTAGAGGAAGAAGACCAGATTGAGCAGTCCCTGCACGAGCGCGGGGCCTTGATGCTGGGTCGAGAAGATCCACAGGTTGTAGCCCGAGAGCAGGAAAACCGCGCCCAGAGCGAGCGCCCAAGCCCAGCGCAGCAGCAGCACCAGACCAGCGCTGGCGGCGATGAATGTCGCTGCGAAGACAAGGAAAATCGGCGGATAATGTCGCCCCGCAACCACGCCAAGGATAATGACTCCCGCCAGTACCAGCAGATAGAGCCCGATGGCGGCCAGCCCCGGGAGCGAGAGCAGATCGCGGCCCGGCCCCCTCGCAAATTCTGCGCCGGGTTCTGACTCACTCTTGCGGAGTTCGGCTGGCGCGGCGTCGATTTTGCTTTCGTTGTTCATAGGTCGGTCATAACGTGTGCAGATAAGCCAGCAGGTCGTGAAGCTGATCGTCCGTAATCTGCGTGGCGGGCATCATCAGCCGGCCGCGCACAATCACCTGCGTCAGCCGTTCGTCTGTCGGCGGCGCGCCCGAGGGCATCGCCTTGAGCTTGGTGAGCGCCTGCAACCCCGGCCCGTTCAATGGGCGCTGGGTGGTGGGGTGGTGGCACCGGGCGCATTTCGCATGAAACACCTGCGCCCCGCGCGCCTCTTCCATGGTCCACATCGCCTCCGGTTTTGAGGCAGGCAGCGCCCGGCACCCAGTCAAGAACGCGCCCACCAAGCAGGCAACGGCCAGTGCGGGAGCCAGAACAGCAAAGGAAGCGAGTCGTGAAGAAACCAGGGAAGGTGTACGCATCTGGCTCTGATGATACAGGCTTACTCCGCTGCCGCGATGGCCTCCACAATGCGATCGATGGCCAGCAGTTCCTGGTCGCTGCCCGGCCGGTGTCCGTTGACCAGAATGGAAAACACCAGCGTTTTACCGCTGGCCGCGGTCAGGTAGCCGGAGAGCGTATTCGCTTCGTTATGCGTGCCGGTCTTGGCCCACACGCGCCCCTTGAGCGGCGAGTCGCGGAACCTTCCAATCAGGGTGCCGTCCGTGCCGGCCACCGGGAACGTGTCGCGCCATGCCGCGCCCCACGGCTGGCGCGCTGCATAGGCCAGCAGTTGCGTAAAGACGCGGGGGGCGACTCGATCGTCATAGCTCATGCCCGAGCCGTCGTAGAGGAAAAGATCGTCGTCGTTGACCCCGGCGTCCACCATAAACTGGCGCACAACGCGGGTTCCCTGCGCAAAGCTGCCGTCCGTCCCGTAGGTCTTGCCGAGCAGCCGCAGCAGCAGTTCGGCGTGCAGATTCTGGCTGACCTTGTTGATGACTTTCACGTCCTGCGCCACCGGAACAGATGTGTGCGAAGCCAGCACCCGGCGATTCTCAAGAGGCGCGGCCACCGTGGTCAGATCTGAGCGGGTAAGTTTGAGCGGCTGCGCGCGCTCGCCGCCAAAATCGGCTGTTCCGTTGGTGAACTTGTGCCGCGACTGGGGCGCGCCGTTGACCACGACGCCGCGGCCCCGAAGCGCCTCCTTGAAAGCGGCAGCGGTAAACTCCGCAGGGTCTTCAATCGCCAGGCCGGCATGGAAGCCCTCTGCCTGCACGGTGCCCCAGGCGCGCACCATCATGCTGCCCGGCAGTCGCTCCAGGCCGGGATGAGCGGCCTCGCCCGCGGGCGCCGGCGTCATGGAACTGTCCAGCGTGTAGTACTCCACGCTCGGGGTCCACGTTGCTACGGTCGCGCCCGGCCCCGACCCCCCAATGGATGCGTTGGGATCGGGAGTCACCGTCAGTTCCACCGTGTTCTCGTTGAAGGTGAGCGCGGAGATGGGAGCGCCGTAGCTCCATTGCAGGTCGTCCCAGGACCAGGCCCCTCCGTACGGCTCATCGAGAAAGAAGCTGTCGTCGCCCACCACGCCGCCCTCTACGGTGCGCACGCCGGCCTGCTCCACCTGCTCGGCCAACAACTCCAGCGCAGTCATGGCTTGTGGCGGTGGTGCAGGCTCGCTGGCTGCCGTGGCCGCGAGCGGAGTTGCTGCGGCAGCGGCCGGCACCGGCGGACGATATGGATAATGGCGCGCGCTCAGCGTGGGGTCGCCTGCTCCCAGCAGGATCAGGTCGCCATGCAGCACACCCCCGCTGTCGACTTCGCCGCTGGCTACCGCACGCGTGGTCCAGGTCAGGGTATCCACAGGCAACAGGGCATAGGCGGCCGCGGTGGTCAACAACTTGGCATTCGAGGCAGGAGTAAACAGCCGGCCCTCATTTAGTCCGTAGAGCGGCTGCCCTTCAAGCGTCGTTACACTGATGCCGAACAGCGCATGGCTCAGTGCGGGATCGGCCAGAATGGTCTGAATGCGATCGCCGAGCGGCCCCTTGGCCGGAACTGCGTGCGCCGCGGGCCGGACGCTGCTTCGTGCCGGAGTTTGGGCCGTCAGCCCGGCAAGTGAAACCAGAAACCCCGCCAAAAGAAGCGCTAGAAACCGCCGAAAGTACGTCATGCAGGGAGTTTAGCAGGGGTCGGACAGGTTGCGGCGTACCATCGAAAGGCGAGAGAGATTTGCAGGACTCGGACGGTTTGGACGACAGCCCCTCGTTTTCAGTCAAGGACGAACACGACAAAATGAACGCACTCAAGCGGGAAATCGCTTCCTGGCAACTCCGTAGCCGCACGCTCGAACTCGGCCGGCGCACGCTGGTGATGGGCATTGTCAACATCACGCCCGATTCGTTCAGCGATGGCGGCCGCTTCTTCGACCAGGAGGCAGCGGTGACCCACGCGCTCCAGTTGCTGGACGAGGGCGCCGACCTGCTCGACCTGGGCGCGGAAAGCACGCGGCCGGGTTCGCGCGCTGGCGGGGCTGAGGGAACGGCACTTGCCCCTGCAGTCAGTACGGACGAAGAGCAGGCGCGGCTTCTTCCGGTTCTAGCAGGAATCCTGAGAGAGCGGCCCCACGCAGTGGTCTCCGTGGACACGTACAAGGCAGCAACAGCGCGGGCAGCACTGGCCGCTGGTGCTGAAATCATCAACGCCGTCAGCGGCTTTCTCTGGGACCCGGAGATGGCCGCCGTTTGCGCGGATGGTGGCAGTGGAAGCCCTGGCGTTGTCCTGATGCACACGCGAGGACGGCCGGAAGAGTGGCGCACGCTGCCTCCGCTCACATCGGATGCAGTGCTGGCGGAGGTTAACGACGGGCTGGCTGTGAGTCTGGCCGCAGCAGCGTCAGTGGGCATTCCGGCTGACGCCATCGTACTCGACCCCGGCTACGGATTCGGCAAGCGGTACGGAGAAAATTTCCCTTTGCTCGCCCGGCAGGCTGAGTTGCTGGAGTTGGGAAGGCCGCTTCTCGTGGGTGTGAGCCGGAAATCGTTTCTTGGCCGGGCGCTGGCACCACTCCATGGCGGGAGTGATGCTCCGTCCACCGAGCGCGAGACCGCAAGTGTGGCGGCGCTGGTGGCAGCCATCCTGCACGGTGCTTCCATCGTGCGCGTGCATTCGGTCCGGCCGGCGGTTGAAGCGGCCTTGGTCGCCGATGCTGTGCTGGCTTCAGAAATGATAGGGACGACCCCATAGTTATAGAGGCAAAGCATTAGTTGTAGAGACAAAGTTGTAGTTATAGAGACAAGGCCGTAGTTGTAGATATCCCACCTTAGGCGCAAAAGCAATGACGCGCCGAAGGTGGGGCACCCGGTACCCGTCACCTGCATCCGGTTGAATGGCAACCATTTCGCCCGGTTTTCTGACAAAAACACGCGCGCCGACGCGCGGGAGAAAGCTATTGCTTTTCCGAAGCCAGATACACCACCACGCCGCTCAAAAGGGCGACAGTCGCGGCGGCTGGAATCAGTATCGTGAGGCTCCAGCCGGGAATCAGCAGCGCAGAGGACCAGAGTTTCCCTAGTTCCAGAGACCCCACCTGGGGTAGTTGTTCCAGCCAGGTCAGCCAACCCAGTCCTTGCCGCGCCTGCCAGGCCAGCAACCCAATGACGAGGACAAGATTGATCGCCAAGGCGAAGATCTGCGCGCCCAGGATCGGCTTGTTGACTCTCTCAATCGCAGCGTTGCGGCGGCGCAGTTGAGCCCTCCACCAAATCGCTCCGGGAGAAGCGAGTCGCGCCGGTCCCGCCCCCTCCGCCCGCGCCCGCTGAAAGGTTTCGGTCACCAGCACCAGGTCTCCGCAAGAGCGGCATCCACTCACGTGCGCGCGCAGTTCCGGCGTGAAGGCTTCGGGCCTCTGGCCCCGTGCCAGCAGTTCGTTCACTTCTTTTTCGCAGGCGCAGGGGCGCAGGGTCATAACTCTCTCCTTGGCTTCAAGTCCTGTTCGCGCAGCAGGCGGGCGATCTTGCGCCGCGCCCTGAACAGCAGCAGGCGAATGCTCGTCGAGCCCAGTCCTGTCACCTCTGCGATCTCGCGGTGCGAATAGCCTTCGGCGTGCGCCAGCCAGAGCAGTTGCCGCTCCCTGGGACGCATCTGCGCCATGGCCGGTCCCAGCATGGCGCGTGAGTCGGCCTGTGCCGAGTTGCCGGCCGCAGCAAAGAACTCCTCCGGAATGTCTTCGATGGAGGCCTGCCGCGGACGGCGCCAGTGGTCGCGCAGCAGGTTTGTGGCGATGCGGAACAGGTAGCGCCGCGCCGCCACTTCGCCCTCTTCCCGATGCGACTCCGGCCACGCGGCGCACAGAAAGCGCACGTAACTCTCCTGCATCAGGTCGTCGGCCAGCGCCGGGTCTTGCCCGACGCGGGCCAGGTAAGCCCAGAGCGACCGTGCCGAACGCTCGTAGAACCCGGAGAACGCATCGCTATCCATGGGCGATTCGGCTACCCGCGGTGCGCCGCCGGCCAGAGCATTCGGAAGTATGGATTCCCAGGTCATAGGCTTTTTCAAGGGGGATGCGGCCCTTCCGGCTCACTGCCGATCCCGCGGATCGAAGATTGAGCCAGATTGCGCGGCGGGCTGATGCGGAGCGCCAGTTTCGCCGGTGGCTTGGACCCCCTCCGGTATAAGGCCGAGTCGCTTGGCCAAGAACCAGCTTACGCCCGCGGAGAGGATAAATCCCAGGCCGGTCATCATGGCCAGGTAATTCAAGACCATCACCGGGATTTCCATCGAACGGAAGTCGTCACTGCCGGTCAGTGCGTGATGAATGCCGAAAAGCCCCAGGCCAATCAGCACCAGTACGATGCCGATTTGGAGCGAAACAAGCATCTGCCCAGCCGCGCCGGTTATCCGAGGCTCTGTTTCGAATTCTGTCGGGATGGGCGCTCCTTCAAGGAAGCGCTTGCCGGCCTCTGTGTCCATATAGGCTGTCAGATCCTGCCCGGAGCCGAGCCTGTCAATCAGCTTTCCGTGGATCTCGCTTTGCAGCTTGAAAACGCGCCCCCAGCGGCGCGACCGAACAAAGAGGCGGATCAACCACGCCAGCATCGCCAGAAAACACGTGAATCCCGTCAGAAACAGCAACCCCTTGGCGAAGTCGCTACCGATAAAGGTGTCTTCGTGCCGGGGTTGCACAAGTTCCGGCCACACCGCGCGTTCCAACGCCTCATCGCGGTTGCCGTCCTGCTGGTCCATGTGGGTGAAGAGGTAGAACTCGGGGTTGCGAACCACTTCCGGGTGGTCCGCCAAAAACTGCCCCAGTTGCGGGTTGTTGCGGTTCACATAGTCCGGGTATCCCAGCAGCGACGGGTCGTGGGAAACAACTGTCGTCAGCGTCGGGCTCAGCCGCAGAAGCTTGATCAGCTCGCGCTGGGTCGTGGCCACGTCTCGATCATTGGGCATCAGCGCGGGGCCCGCTGAGGCGACGGGCCGCGCTGGCCTTGCCGCCTGAACCGGTGCGGCGGGCCGGACTTGTCCGGCAGCAAGAGCGGTAATCAAAAGGGCGGGTGCGGCAATTGAGCGAAGAATCCAGGTGCGGATGCAAATTTGATTTTTCAAGGTAACTCATCCCTCACGCGAAGAGCGCCTTGGAGCGTCTTCTGCCAATACAACGAATGGCGCGTGCGTTTGGTTAACAAGGCGGGTCTACAGGCAAGTCGCAGCCTGAGAGAGCAGTGCGTTCGGGCGCCACCATCAGAATCCCGGTTTGCAATGTCCCATTGTGACCAGAACTTGGCTCAGAGGACCCCTAGGATGGCGTGCAGTGAGGGGCGGGCCGTACGGGCCTGTCTAATTTTCTCGAAGGCTACCGGGAGGCTGTGCGCCAATGCCCGTAAACGACATTCTGCAAGAAGCCAGAAGGCTTCGAAAGGTCAGCGACAGCCTCGACTTGCTGGCCGACAAACACGAACCTCTTTCCGAAGCGCTTTCGCTTCTCTCCGGCAGCGTCCGCAATTCGGCAACCCTGCTTGAAGTGCTGGTGGCGCTGAAGGTGACGCCGGCCAGTGGGGCGGATTCCACAGATGCATGACCAACTCATCGCTCGCAGAGGAGACATACGTGAAAAAGAAACGGATAGAGCTGGCCAAGGAGATCATCGCCCGCTTGAAGACAGAGATGAATAAGCGCCGCCTTGCCGAACCTAATCGCAGTGGCACTGAAGCTGAGGCCGCCGCCAAAGGGCCAGCCGGCCGCCTCGCTCGAGAATGAGGAACAAGCTGCTACCCCGGATTTCCCCGATCTTCCATTTCCCAGTCGACTGCAGTCAGCACCCCTGATGTGCGCCCCTGCAATGTGGGCTTTCAGGAGGTCGAAGGGTTGAGTGCGCAGTTCCACTGTTCGCGGCTGAGGCGGTAAAGCACGTGGCGGCGCAGCGGATGGCCTTCCGGCAGGCGCGGATGATCGAAGTCGTCCACCGGATCGTGGCTCATGCCGAGCTTCTCCATCACGCGGCGGGAGCGTAGGTTTTCAGGGACAGTGAACGAAACGAGATCGGGGAGTCCAAGATCCTCAAAGGCGTGGCGGACCACGGCCCGCGCTCCCTCCGTCGCCAGACCGCGGCCCCAATAGTCTGCGCTTAGCCGCCAGGCAATTTCGACGGCTGGTGTGAAAGTCGCATCGAAGGCCGGCACATACAGCCCGATGTATCCAAGAAAGGTTTTTCCCTCGAGCAGTTCGGCGGCAAACGGGCCGAATCCGTGCCGCTCGAAGTGTTCTTCGATGCGATCGATCAGTTCGTCCGACTGCTTCGCCGTCAGCAGGCCGGGCATGAACTCCATGACCCGCGGGTCCGCATTCAGCCTCTGGAACGGCGCTCGGTCCGCGTCGCCCCAGCGTCGCAGCAGCAGGCGGCTGGTGGTGAGGCTGTCCTTCATCCCGACAGGCTACCATTGCGCGAACTGGAATTGAACCTGGCGGCCGGCAACGGCCCATCCATCCACTGGCTCAGGTTGGCGGCCAGCAAGAACAGGAGCGTGACATAGAGAAGACTCAGGTCGCGCAATTCCCCCGGCTCGCAGCACACAAGAAACAAGGGCAGATTGATGAGGGCTGCAATCTGCGCGTGCCGTTGAATAGGCTTCGGAAGAGAACGCCATCCCCGCCACGCCGTCCAAACGATCAAGGCCAGAAACAGAGGGTTGAAGCTCTGCAGCATGGTCACGCCATAGGTCTTCTCCCGGGCCAGAAAATTGAGCGGATTCACCATGTATTGAAGCTGCTCCATGAGATGAATCTGAACCGTTCCTCCGGGATTGCCCTGAAATCGCCAGCGCAGCAGGCCATAGACCGCGGCGCACGTCGCTCCAAGAACGCTTGCACCGGCCACGGCGCCGGCTCTCGAACTCCGCCGCCGCAACAGGGGATAGAGAGCCGGAATGAAGAGCAGATAAGATTCCTTGTTCCACGCAGCCAAGGCCGCAATGGGAACCATCCACCACCAATCGAACTTGAGCGCCATCCACACCCCCAACCCCAGAAACGCCAGCTCCGGATAATCGAAGAAAAAGCCTCCCCGGGTGAGGAAGTAGGGGATGAGCAGAATCATCGCGATGGCGGCCAGAGCCGCAGCCGCGGGAGCGAATCCCGCCGCCTTTCCTGCCTGGTACATGGCGAACACCGCGCCCCACGCAAATAGAAACACCGTCCCGTAGACGATCCAATAGCGCAGGAACCAGCGCCGGTCTTGTGCCATGGGCGCGTCGATGAAGTCCTCGCGAAACAGTCGTCCGCTATAGAGCCTGGATGCGTACAGCTGGTCTTTGGTCTTCTCCGGCACGCGCGCATCGATCCAGTTGGCCAGCATGGGGAGCAGTTGCCGGTAGACATACGGGCGCGCGGCCGTGCCGTCCGCCATGGCATCGAAGCTGGCGCCCGGCATGTACGCGCTGGTGCCGGCCTCACGAAAGTGCCACTTGTCGTAGTAGCCATTGAACGAGGCTGCCGCGGCCACAAAAAACAGCGCTGCGCAACACAAACGGGAATAGAGCTTCGACCTGAACTGAATGGCGCCCATCTCCTCCATTGTCAACGTCCTTGCTCAGGAATCAGGGCAACCACACAAATGTCTTTTGGGGAAATCCAGTTTTCTCGTCCGCCGGCAAAAGCGGGAAACGCGACAATCCCGATGGGAGCGGCCGGGGCAAATCGTCTGATTCCCGCCGCCGCGCTGACCGTCGCTCGCGACCATTGTCCCGGTGAGACGCCGAAGTGCTATTCTTGCACGTCGTTTGATAGGTACGGGGAGGATGACTTGAGAAGAGGCATCATAGTCGCAATTGGGGGAATCATCGCGATCGGGGGATTGGCGCTTTTGGCGGGATGCGCCAATCAGGGAGACAAGGCTTCCAACGCTGCCGCCAAGCCGAAACCGGTAGGTCCGCCGTATCACATCGCGTTTGGCGCGCCGCCCGCAAAACCAAACCCGGCAGGAATCACCATTCCGGCGATCAATTACACGGCGAATCCGAAGCTGGTGGAGAAAAGGGCCAGCCTCGTGGTGCGGTTCGACACGGCAACAGTTTCCAAGCGCGGGCCAATGGTGAACCAGATGGTCATGGCTCCGGTTGATATTTCGGGCGCGGCGGGCGCGATTCCCGCTGACTACCTGGCCGCGGCTGACAAGGAGTTGTCGAGGTACCTCGGAGCGTATTGCGTGAAGGGCAAGATCAAGCTATCCGTGGCGCTGGCCCGATCGTCTCTCTCCAGCCAGGCCGGGGATGCGGAAATCGACTCCAAGCGTCTGACCGACTGGCTGCCGATCGAGATCGTGTTCAAGAACCCGCATCCGACTTGCTAGCGTTTCTCAACGGTCGCCACTAACCGCAGCGCCGCTCTCCAGGGCGGCTGTCCTGAGGGCCTCCCGGCCCTCAGAACCACCCGCAGACTGGCAATTGCATTCTTCAGCCGCGCATTTCGCTTGGCCGGCACGTTTGCACGTCATGCCAATCCCGGCTTCGCCTTGAGATCGGCAGCATCGGGAACGCGAGTTATTCCTGAATCCGTCGGTCCGGCCGCGTCGGCGCGAGTCGGGGCCTTCAGGAAGAATGGAATCACTGCGGCGCCCGCCATCAGGGCGGCCAGAGTCAGCAATGCCTGCTCATACCTGCCTGTGGATTGGCGCACATGCGCGATCAGTATCGGGCCCAGGGCGCTTCCGCATCCCCACGCCGTCAGCATCAGCCCATAAATCGCTCCCACATCGCGCGGTCCAAAGTAGTCGGCGCAGAAGGCCGGCATGGTGCCGAATCCGCCGCCATAGCAGAGCAGGATCACACATGCCAGTGCCGTAAACAGGCCGAAAGAGTGTACCCGCGGCAGTAGCAGAAAAAGCACCGCCTGCAAAACAAACATGGCCAGAAATACCCAGCGCCGCCCAATGCCGTCCGAGAGCCATGCCCAAAGAAAGCGCCCTCCTCCATTGGCTAGGGAGATGATGCCGACCATGGTGGCCGCAATGCCGGCATTCACGCCCGTAATCTCCTGCACCATCGGTGAAGCCTGGCTGATGATCGAGATTCCCGCCGAGACATTGAGGAATAGCACAGCCCACAGTGCATACCATTGCCAGCTTGTGAGCGCCTGGCGCAGCGTGTAGCTCTGAGCCACGACGCCCGCGGCGCCAGCGGCAGGATGCCAGCCAGCCGGCTTCCAGCCCACCGGCGGTTCCCGCATCAGCAGGGCCGATCCCATCACCAGCACCAGCGAAGCGCAGCCCAGCCAGGCAAAAGTTTGCAAAACGCCAACAAGCTGAATAAGCCGCGTGGCAATCGGCGCCGTAACCAGTGCTCCCGCGCCGAACCCGGCGACGGCCACGCCGGTAATGAATCCGCGGCGATCGGGAAACCACTTGACCAGCGTCGCAATGGGCACAATGTAACTCAAGCCGATGCCCGCCCCGCCCAACACGCCATAGGTCAAATAGAGAACCCATAGGCCTTGCCCTGAAAAGCTTGCCAGCAGAACTCCCAGTCCGTAGAGCAGTCCGCCTGTGAGGCCAACCACGCGGGGGCCCTTGGCGCGCATCCACAGACCGCCGGCAAAAGCGGCCCAGCCCAGGGTGAAGATAGCAATAGTGAAGGTCAGGCTGACCTCGGAGATGGATGCATGCAACTGGCGCATCAAGGGCGTGCGGAAGACGCTCCACGCATAAACCGATCCGAGTGCGACTTGCATCAGGACGCCGGCGAACGCGACGATCCAACGATTGGGTGCTTTAGAGATAGGCATTGTGATATTTCTCCATTGCTTCTGGGGCCGCGGCAAGAGGATGCGGTCAGTCCATATCTGGGGACGCGTGCCCCGCCTGGTTTCTTGTACCGCGCGAGTGATCTATCTAGGTGGTTGCAGGCCGAGCGGTCGCAGAGCTACAACCATAAAATCTTCAGATTTTAAACAGCGCTACAAAGGTTCTCAGTTGTGCGAGGACCTTGTTCAGGTCCGCGATGGAGGAGTCGGTACGCGTCGCACTGGCGCTGGTGCCGCGCGCAGCCTCGGCAAGCCCGCCCATCTCTTTGGCGATCGCTGAAGCGGTCTGCGCAGCGTCGGAGACAAAGCGACCCATCTCGTTGGTTATCGCGGCCTGCCCTTCGACCGAATCCCGAATGGTCTGCGTGATGCCGCTGATTTCCCTGGTCACGGTTGCGATGCCGGCGATGGCGGCAATGCTCTCACGCGTATTGCGTTGGATGTCTTCGATGCTTTTGCTCACTTCGTCCGTGGCCTTCGCTGTTTCCTTGGCCAGTTCTTTCACCTCGGTGGCAACCACCGCAAAGCCCTTGCCCGCTTCCCCTGCGCGAGCCGCCTCGATGGTGGCATTCAACGCCAGCAGGTTGGTTTGCTGAGCAATGCGGGTGATGGTCTTGATAATCTTGCTGATCTGTTCAGAAGAGCGGCCCAAGTCGCTGATCCTCTGTGTCGTGCTTTCGGCTGCCGTGACGGCCGTCTGCACAACGGTCGATGCGTTCCCGGTGTTGGCTGAAATCTCCCGAATTGAGCTCAACATCTCGCCGGATCCGGCCGCGACCGCGCTGAGCCCTTCGGAAACTGTCTCGCTCGTCTTTGCCGCCGAGGCAGCCATGCGGCTGGTCTCGTCGGCGCCGCGCGACAGCTCTTTCGTAATCGCTGTCAGTTCTCCGGAGGTCGACGCCATCACCGTCGTATGCTGCATGATTTCCTGAACCTCCTTAGTGAGTTTCAGGCAAACCGTGTTCAGCAGTGTCGCAATTCGCTGGTATTCGCCGTCGTAGTGGCCGTCCACCCGTGCCGTCAGATCCATCTGCGCCAGCGCCGTCAACACGCGTTCGATTTCCGCAACCGGCGCCAGCCATGCATCGAACATCGAGTTGAAACCCTCGAAGATGCGGCGGTTGGCGCCCGTGAATTCCTCGACATTGGCGCGCACATGCAGATCGCCGCGCGCGGCGGCTTCTGTCATCTTCGCAATTTGGATGTTGCGTCGGTTGATTACGTCAATGAAGTGATTGCAGACATTCCTGGCTCGGCGAAAGTCGCCCGGGAATCCATCCTCGAACGGGGGCGGAATGCGTCCGATGCTCATGTTGTCAACCGACGTTACGGCACGATCAAACGTCAAGGTGATGGTGTCCAGAATCTGGTTGATGGCGTGGCACGCGCTGTCGACTTCGCTTGAGTCGCCGTCAGCGACCAGGCGCCGCTTCAGGTCGCCGACCGAGACCGCATCCTTGAGTTCATTGATCTGAGCCAAAAACGCCGCCCATCCCTGATTGGCAATTTCATTTTCTGCCGTTGATTGCATCAAAACCTCCGGCAGCGCACCGCCGTGAACTCTATCGGCAGAGAGGAACTTCTCGTTCTAGACAGTCTCCCGGTTTGAAAAGCAAGTGGTGTCCGCCACTCAGGTCGTCATCGATCCAATTGCATAGTATGCCTGCCTGCCTCTTGGCGCAGTTCATTGTGCGCAAATTGTCCCGCCGCAGGCAGAAGCACTCCTCGTCTCGATTGGCAACATTGTGCTTAGCGATCGCTTTGCCGGGACCAGAGGTAGCCCTGCGGCGGGTGGCGCTTCAAGGCTTGCGCCGTAACCATCCGGCCAGCACCGCCGAGGCCAGCAACGCCGCGCCAAGGAAGAAAATCCACAAGCTCAACTGGCCCGTCAGCCCGCTCAAATGCTCTTCCTCGATCAGCGTTTCGCCAGCCCACCACACCAGCGGGCCAAGCACCAAGATGACCACCAGGGTAGCCGCCATCGCCAGGGCACGGGCTCGCTTGCGCCCCGCCTTCTGCTCCTGCATGACGCCCAGCGAGGCAATGACGACGCGCCGCGTGCGATGGGCCACGGCACGTTCACGGTTAGCTTGGGACCCAGCCAGGGCAGAAACCAGGTCGCGTTCAGCGCTCGATTCGGCGTTGGGTTCAGGCTTCGGACCGTCTTTGGCGGCCGCACCGCAAGTGTCCGGCCCAAGTGTCTTCACACCGTCTCCTGGCGACGCATGCGGCTGCGCTCCAGCTTAGGCTTGATCGCGGCCAATCCACGATAAAGTCTTGATTTCACGGTCGAAAGCGGAGCGCGCGTCACCTTGGCGATCTCTTCCAGGGACAATTCCTCGTGGAATCGGAGAACCAGCACCTCGCGGTAGAGCGTGTCCATTTCGAGCAACACGGCTGCAATCTGTTCGCGGTCCTCGAGATTGGAAAACCGGTCGAACGGACTGGGCTCGTCGCCGGCAACCTCAAAACTCATGGGCCGGTCGTCGTCGCCGTTGCCCTCAACCAACTCGTCCAGGCTGGACATGGTCCGCTTGCGCCGCTGGTCGATCACCAGGTTGCGTGCAATGGTAAACAGCCAGGTGTCGAAGCGGGCGTTGCCATTGAACTGGGCGCCACGCACCATCACCCGCATCCAGACCTCCTGAAACAGGTCCTCGGCCATCTCGCGATTGCTGGTCAAATAAAGCAGATAGCGCAGCAGCCGGTGCTGGTAGCGAACGATCAGCTCGTCCAGCAGCCCCGGGTCCTGGCGCTTCAGCCCCTGGGAAATGGCGAGGCTCTCCTGCCGCACCTGCTCGTTCGCAGCGGTTTTGGAATTCTGGCCGAAAAGAGGGCGAACAAACGCGACTGTACTCATCTCACTCAATTAGACGCCAAACTCGCTCCCATAGTCGCGCAAGCGGTGACTTTCGTTCGAACCCTGGGCCGAAGTGCACCAGGGAAGCAACATTCCCGCGGCGCTTGGCCCAGCGCAATCACATGAACGAATCTTGTTTACATCATTGGTTCCCGGTCTCGTTTTGATCGGCCGAGTAGCCGGCTTTTCTCCCGGTAGGGGTCCCGAACAGCCGACTTTTCTCCCGTTGGGGGGTCGATGATAGCCCAGGGGAAGCGAAGCGCACCCCTGGGAACCTGGTCTATCAAATGCCGCTCGCCCCGGAGGGGCGAATCGAGCCTCCGCCAGCAGTTATCTGTCGTTCCTGCGATTGCCCCGGCGCCCGGCCGACTTGGGCGAACGGCAAATCCACCCAGGGTTTATCATCGAAAATGGTGTGGGCCTTCGGGGGTCTGCTCGTCTGGGAATGGGATCACAGGGTTTTCGACTGTGCTGCGCCCCGGATGACAATTCCTACATTTTCATGAATTCAGAACCTCATCATCAGGGAAGCGGACTGAACATGCGAGCAAAGACGGCGGTAGTGCTGGGTGCCCAATGGGGCGACGAAGGCAAGGGCAAGATCGTGGACGTGCTGAGCGAGCGGTTTACCGCCGTTGCGCGCTATGCCGGCGGACACAACGCCGGGCACACGGTCGTCATCGGCGAGCACAAGTTTGTGCTGCAACTGATTCCTTGCGGCGTGCTGCGGCCGGGCTGCCGGGGCATCATCGGCAACGGCGTGGTGCTGGATCCGATCGCCTTCCTCAAAGAAGTAGCCAAACTGCGCGACCTGGGTGTGGCCGTGGACGAGCAGCTTTTTGTGTCCAACCGCGCGCAGGTCATTTTGCCTTACCATCGCATGATCGAACTGGCCGCCGAAAGCGCGCCGGGACGCAAGAAGATCGGCACCACCAGCCGGGGCATCGGGCCGGCCTATGAAGACAAGATGGCGCGCAGCGGTCTGCGCGTCGTGGATCTGCTCCGGCCGGAGCTCTTGAAGACCCACATTGATGCGGCTTGCGGCGAGAAGAATGCCATTGCCCATGCGCTGTTTGGCACCGATCCGCTGGACCCGGCGAAAATGTACGACGAATATGCCGCGGCAGCCGAGCAGGTGCGCCCGTTTGTGGCCGACACCGGGCGCATGCTGCACAAGATTCTGGCCGAAGGCGGCAGCGTCATGTTCGAGGGCGCACAGGGAACCATGCTGGACATCGATCACGGAACCTATCCGTTTGTGACCTCGTCTTCGGCAACCGCAGGCGGCGCTGCGACGGGTACCGGCGTGGGACCGACGGCCATCGGCACCGTGATCTCCGTGACCAAGGCGTACGTGACGCGCGTGGGCGAGGGACCCTTCCCAACCGAAATCCACGAAGCAGTCGGCGACCATCTGCGGGCGCGCGGTAACGAATATGGCGCGGTCACCGGCCGGCCTCGCCGCTGCGGCTGGCTCGACATTCCCCTGTTGCGCTACTCCAACCAGGTCAATGGCGCCGAATGGCTGGTCATCACCAAGCTGGACGTGCTGGATGAGCTGGCCGATATACCAGTCTGCGTGGGCTACGAGATCGGCGGCAAAGTCACCGACGAGATTCCCGCCGACGTACAGGGCCTGGAGCGGATCAAGCCGGTGTATACGACGTTGAAGGGCTGGCAGAGTTCGACCGAGGGAATTACGGAGTTCGACAAGCTGCCCGCCGCGGCGCAAGAGTATCTGCGCTTCCAGGAGCGGGAAAGCGGCGCCAAAATCGGAATGGTTTCGACCGGCCCGGATCGGGATCAGACCATGCTTCTTCCCGAGTTTTCTGCCGCGCTCGAAGGACTTCACAAGTAAACTTTGATGATCGTCCTGCGCTTGATTTCGCAGGTAAAAAAGGATTGTGCTTCATGATCAGTTTTTTGGTACGGCTGAAGTTTGCCTCGGAAGACCGCGCCGATATAGCAGAGTCCCTGCGCCTGCTGGCCACCGCCTCGCGCCTGGAGGCGGGATGCACCAGCTACATTCCCCATCAGATGGAGGGCGACCCGGACACGGTGCTTATCTACGAGCAGTACCGCGATTCAAAGGCGCTGGCGGAACACCGCGAATCGGAGCACTTCAAGAAGCATGCCGTGGGCGGACTTTACCAGAAGATGCGGGAGCGCAGCGTGGAAAATCTGGTTGCTCTCGTTTGATTTTTACTGTCGTCCAATCCGCAGGTTTCCTGCACGAGAAATGGTGAATTTCGTGCAGGAAAGAATTGTTTGACACGTAACAGGCTGTGGATCGTTGTGCATTGACCGGCTCGCGGTTGCGGGGCTAGTATCCGTTACGTTTATGTCGGAAGCTACGAAAGACCTTTCCATGCGCATTCCACGCTGGGTTTTACCCGCTTTGATGCTCATTCCGGTGCTCGCCGCACTGGTGCTGGCGTCCTGTGCTGCGCCCCTCTATGGAGGGACGCCGCGTGCGCAGAAACACGAAAACCGCCGCGAAATCGACCAACTGGAAGATGCGTGGCGGATTGCCGTATTAAAAGGCAATACGTCGGCCATGGAGTCGCTGCTGGCCGACGACTACATGGGCATCACCCCCAACGGCACATTGCAATCCAAAGACCAGGCACTCGCCAACCTCCGCACCGGAATGACCCATATCACGGCCCTCGAAATCTCCGACCGCAAGGTACGGTTTTATGGGACCACGGCACTGGTCACCTCGCGGGCCGAGGTCAGCGGCACTACCCCCCAGGGAGATATCTCCGGCAGCTACCGCTATATCCGCGTGTATGTGCGGACTGAGCAGGGCGCGTGGAAGATTGTGAGCTTTGAGGCTAGCCGGATTCGCGACCCGGACGAGCACAAGTAATGATTATCGCGGGGAGGCGGTAACCTCGCGACGCATGACCGATACCCCTGATTATAGTTACTTTCTATGCTGAGAAGTCTCACATTCCGCGCGGCTTAGTGGGTCGAAGGTGGATATACTGCGGGATACCGGGGCGTTCTTTCCTTCGTTGAAGCTGAGGTCGATGACATGAAAGCTGCACAGTTGGCAACGCTCAAGTTTGTCGCACTACTGTTTCTGCTGCCCGGACTGGCGGGCCTGCTCATCTCTGCCACTGTCTCCACGCACTATCTGGCCACTTTGCCCAAATGGCCTGCGCCGGAGCAATCGCGCATGACGCCGCGCAATATCCACGGGATCGTCGTGTACCAGACTGAAGCGGAGGGCAGGCGGCTCAGCGTCATGGAGTACTCCTCCGTGGGAGTGTTCGTGATCGGCCTCGGCCTGGGCCTCGTCTATCTGGAGAAGTGGGGCGTCATCTGGGGGCGGGGGACCGAAGAAGACGAACTGTCGGAACACCTTAGCTAATAACGTCCGCCGGAGCCGGGATCTTCTCAATGACCGCCCGGATCGGATGGTTCGCCCACCCTTCCGCGTCCTTTTGCGGAAAGGATGGGAAACCGCCCGGTCGGCCGCTGGTACCGACCACCGTCAGTCTTCACCCGTGCCGAATGAAGGTTCCGCTTTGCAGCTCGTGCATGGCCTGCCGCAGTTGGGCGTCTGTGTTCATCACGATCGGCCCGTACCACGCCACCGGTTCCTCCAGCGGCTGGCCGGAAACCAGCAGGAACCGAATGCCCTCGGGACCGGCCTGCACGACGATCTCGTCCCCACGGTCAAAGAGAACCAGAGAGTGGTTTTTGGCGTCGTAAACGGGGGCCGCATTCGGGTCGACCGCCGACTCGGTCAACACGGCCTGCGGCGCCGAGGCATCGCGGAAGGTGCCCGCACCGGCAAAAACGTAGGCGAATGCGTTGCGCGTGGTCTCCACCTGGATGCGGCGGCGCTTGCCGGGCGGAACGGAGATGTCCACATAGCGCGGATCTGCCGCCACGCCCTCCACCGGACCCGTTTTGCCCCAGAACTCGCCGCAAATGATGCGCGCCTTGGTGCCGTCGTCTTCCGTCACTTCCGGGATGGCGCTGGCCGGAATGTCCTGGTAGCGCGGAGCGGTCATCTTCAGCGCCGAGGGCAGGTTCGCCCAGAGCTGAAAGCCGTGCATGCGGCCCGCGTCGTCGCCCTTGGGCATCTCCTGGTGCAGAATGCCGCTGCCGGCGGTCATCCACTGCACGTCGCCCGCGGTCATGCGGCCCTTGTTGCCCAAGCTGTCGCCGTGCGCCACTTCCCCGGCCAGAACATAGGTGATGGTTTCAATTCCCCGGTGGGGATGCCAGGGAAAACCAGCCAGGTAATCGGCTGGGTTGTCGCTGCGGAAATCGTCCAGCAATAGGAACGGATCGAACTCCGCGGTCTTGCCAAAGCCAAAAGCGCGCTGCAGCTTAACGCCGGCGCCTTCGACGGTGGGCTTGGTTTCAAAAATCTGCTTCACGGGGCGAAGCGACATGGTTGACCTCCTCTGCCTTGCTGGAGATTGGATGCGCGAGGATGATATTCGTTGCAACAAGTATCTGGCCGGCCGTCTACCCTGAAAAGTGGGTTCAGACCGGACTTTAGCTCTCGCTGCGGTAGAGCAGGTCGCGGATTGCTTTCCTCCGGGCCTCATTCGCTTCGATCTCCGCCTGGCGTTCTTCGATGCTCAGGGGGGAGCCGGCTGCGGTGTCAGTTTCCTCGGGTTCGCTGCACGACGGACAACGGTTCGCAAAGCCGGGTTTATCCGGCCTCAGTTCAAATTCTTCTTCGCATACGACGCAGATTTTGATGGGAAAAGCCATCCCTCCATCGTATCGAAATTGGAGTCATCCCAAAAGCGGAAATGAGCATCGCGGGGGACAATCGGCCCGCATGGAGAGACGTGAACCGCGCGTGCGTCTTCGCATAAGGCTGGACCGGTTGCCCAAGTCGCTGACGCAGCGTTAGTTCGGCGCGTCCCCGTCGCCATGCGGGCAAATCAGGTTTTTCCACAGTTTTTCGCACGGCCCGCGTTTGCGGAGAAGCTCGCGATTACCAGCCCACCTGGTGCATGCGCCGGAGGATGACCCCGCTATAGCTGTTCATGCGCTCGGGGCGCCGCTTCAAGGGGGCGGGTAGAATCGCGGCCAGCCGCGCCGACTGCTCTCGACTGATATTTCGGGCCGAGGCGTGGTCGTAGGTACGGCACGCTGCCTCCGCGCCATAAATGCCGGGTCCCCATTCGACCACGTTGAGGTAAAGCTCCAGAATGCGCTGCTTGCCGAGAACCGCTTCCGCCACCGGCACCAGCGTGAACTCTGCCCCCTTGCGGAAGACGGAGCCGCCCGTTCCGAAGAACAGGTTCTTCACCAACTGCTGTGTGATCGTAGACCCTCCGCGCGTGCGGCCGCCTTCCATGTCCTCTTCCGCGGCGAGTTGGAGGGCGTGCCAATCGAAGCCGTGGTGCAAGTAGAAGCGCGCGTCCTCCGCGGAGATGACGGCATGCTGGAAATTGGGCGAGATCTGGCTGAGCGGCACGAATGTATAGCGCTCGTGATAGGGCGTGCCGTGGACCAATGCTTGCATGCGCCGCTCAATGTGCAGCGCTGTTGTGGGTGGATCGATCCATCGCGCGGCCACAAGCGTCAGCGCGGCAAGCGACCAGGAAAACACCACGGCGATAAGGAACCATCGAACAAACGACCGGAAGAGGCTTCTGTGAGCCTGGGGCTTGGGGGAACGGGCAGGAATTGTATTCACCCTTCAGGATATAGCCGCGCACGGCTTCATTCCTGCGATTCCCCGGCGAGGACCGGCTGCGCACACATTCCTGCGACCCTCCATGCTAACCTGAGTTTTCCACCCCTTTTCCACCGTTTGGAGAGTGCGTTTGCAACAGCCCGAGTTCATCAAAGCCGTTTTTGAGTTTGTCATTCTCATCTTTTCGCTTTGCGTTCATGAGTGCGCCCACGCGTGGATGGCCTCGCGCCTCGGCGACCAGACCGCCCGCATGCAGGGCCGCGTCACACTTAACCCCATGTATCACGTGGACCCCGTTGGCACCCTGCTGTTTCCCGGCCTGATGATCTTCGGCCCCTTCCTCGGACTGAACTTCTTTGGAGGAATGCTGGTGGGCTGGGCCAAGCCGACCCCGGTCATCACCCGCAACTTCAAGAAAATTGTCCGCGACGACAACCTGACCACCCTGGCCGGCCCCTTCTCCAACCTGCTGATGGTGTTGGTCGCCCTGGTTGTTCTGGCCGTCAACATGAGGACAATTCCCAACGGGCGGGCCGTTGTTCTCCAGTCCTTCATGGCCTCCCTGGGCGGCGCCGTGGACGTTGTGCCGCAGCCGCTGGTGCTGCTCTGCGCTTTGGCCATTCTGATCAATCTGTCGCTCTTCATCTTCAATCTGCTTCCGATTCCGCCGCTCGACGGCAGCCGCCTGGTCCGCAATCTGCTGCCCTACAACGCCGTGCAGGTCTATGACCGGGTTCCCATGTGGGCCAGCTACCTGCTCATGATCTTCCTGGGACCGGCAATCATGCGCGCCTTCTTCAGTCCGGCGTTTCGACTGGTGTTCTGGAGTC
>Ga0224529_1000553_pt1 | contig 27050 bp, 23 predicted proteins | sample CBST50metaG_FD_179893 | JGI IMG/M metagenome (GOLD analysis project Ga0224529, IMG submission 179893) | Peat soil microbial communities from Stordalen Mire, Sweden - C.B.S.T50 | ecosystem: Environmental > Terrestrial > Soil > Wetlands > Peat | place: Sweden: Norrbotten County, Stordalen Mire... | reverse complement strand
CTTAAACTTTGCAATACAACTCGCCTCGTCCGGATAATGTTCGCTGAAGTTGAGTAAATTCATAGCTTGTTTCTATTTTCACATAAAGGTACGAAAAATATATGACACAAAGAGGATATACATATAATTTTATTCTCATGAATTATGACTTGTAAGATAGCCTTTTCAATTTTATTTATTTTTTCCATATTATAATCCTTTCCAGCTAAATGGTAAAATAATAACTTTATTATTTCTGTTTTTCCATTTTCCCCTGATTTTCAATCAAGTGGCTTAGAATATCAGGAGTGCAAATCAGACAGGACGACACTATCCCAATCAATAAAACAATAATCAAGATGTGTTTTTGTAGTATGCTCAGGAATGTAAATCTTGTTTTTGAAAAGCGGACAATTCAACACTGCCGAATGAAACTCTCCGTTTTCTCCACAAGTATCTACTCCTAAGTTGTCAAGTTGATTGATTAATTTGATATCAAATAATTTCCCGAGAAATCTTTCACCCAAATGAGTGTTACAGGAAACGATGATGCTTTCAATGCCTGACGTAAGCATTTCCATTGCTAACTCATTTCTTTCCCTTTGCCACAAGGGAAGGATTGCTTCAATATTTGCTGCTTTACAAACTTTTTCTTCCCAATCGCGATGTGACTGTATGTCAATATCACCGAACACCATTCCGTTTATGTCATAATTGCACCTGATTTGTTTCAATGTATCGATGAAATTTGTTTCATAATTCTCCCACGAGGAAGATATAGTGATCAAAGGAAGGTTCATTTCTCTTGCCTGTTGATTCAATATCTCAATGGGCAAACCATGTGAACGCGAAACTTTACCGTTTTCATTCATTACGTTGAGTAAAACTATCGGAGTATATCCCATCGCTTTTGAAAGCATTAGCGCATAGCAACTGTCTTTACCACCACTCCATGAGCAGGCAACGTTTATTTTTTTATCCATTTTGAATTTATTTCCATTGTGTTATCATGTTCTTAATATCTACAACCAGCTTACCTGTGCCTCTTTCCGTGGAGGAATTTTATAATAGCGGTATTTCGGATAACCCACCATCAGCACCGAATGCACGGCAGAAGAGTCGTCGAGGCCGATAAGTCGTTTCAATACGGGTGACTGTTGAAATGCCCCCATCAAATAACCGCCCCAGCATCCGCCCAGACCGAACGAGGGGAGTAACAACTCCAGGTGAGTGGCGGCAATTACCGAATCTATAATGCCCATCTGATAATTTGCATCGCCATAGCCGATCACCAGATGAGGTGCATTTCGGCTAATTCTATCCGTACCTTTTTTGTAGGCAGCTATTAAACCTTCAATTTTCATGCGTTTTGCCAGTTCGGGATTGGTATCCACTACCGATTGCATCCAATTGATGGTCTCTTCCGTTATTTTTGCCACGGTTGCTTTGTCGTGCACAATCACCCATTGATTCAATTGACGATTGCTGGCGGTGGGAGCATATCTTACTACATCCATCACCTTTTCCAACAGCTGCTTGTCAACCGGTTTCGACCGATAGGCACGGATAGAGCGGCGGTTGCGGAAATAAGCACTCAGGTTGGTTTGATTCACCTCCGCGGCTTCCGGTTGAATAGTTTCGGCAGCGGTCAGCAGGTTGTGTGTAAGCGCCCCATCGGGACACACCGCTTCGCAATGACCGCAAAGGATGCAAAGAGCCTCTTTTTCGGCACTCACATACGGCAGATTATCTTCCGCTCCCATGGCAATGATAAGGGCGGGACATGCCTGTACACAAACTCCACACTGTTTGCAGGAAGCACTGTTAATTGTCAGTAAACTCATAATAAATTGTTTGTTTAATTTTGAAACACAAATTAATGATCAACGAAGCTAATGCCGCACATTCAATGCACAAATCACTACAATTCCCCTGATTTGTACTCCGACACCACGACGACGATTCACGTTAAATGCTTTGTTCTGGGACATAACAAGAACAATACAAATGTAATAAAACTATGGGATAAGACATAAAAAGGCGAAGGAAAAGACATCAATGTCAAATTCATTGTCAACTGTCCATTGAAGTGAATATGGTACATTGTAAATGAATAAATGGTAAATCGAAATAATTTCTATCTTTGCTTTTTATTTTTCTGAATACCATGCGCCTTAGCCTCTGCCTTAGCCTTTTTTCTCTTTGCCTTTTGCTTGCCTCGTGCGGACATCCTTCGCCGCAGGACAAGGTGTTGCTTGCCCGCGCCGACAGCCTGATGGAAACACATCCCGACAGCGCGTTGAATTTACTCAAACACATTACCGACTCCAAAGGCCTCTCTTCTTCCAATCAAGCACTCTATGCTCTGCTGATGAGCCGGGCACTCGACAAAAACAACATTAAAGTGCAATCCGATTCCCTGATTCGCATCGCCACTGCTTATTATCATGGCGAAAAAGAGTTTTCACGTGCAGGATATGCCTGGTTCTTTCTTTCCCGCGTTGCAGAAAACCGGGGCGATGCCGGAGAGCGGGCAATGGCTCTGTTGAAAGCGCGGTCGTATGCCGTCAGGAGCCGCAACTACAAGTTGCAGGGTCTTGTTTTCGGCGAAAAAGCCCGTGAGTACCAGGCGCGGAGGCAGCCGGACAGCACGCTTCTCTATTATAGGCTTGCTTATTCGGCCTTTCAAAAAGCGGGCGACCGGCGCAACACCACCGTGGGGTTGATCGCCATTGCAACCTGCTATTACATGCAGAGCCGGTTTGACAGCGCCTTGGTTTATTTCCATTTAGCCGATGAAACTGCCCGTTCCTTTCACGAAACTTCCCTGCACACCTCCATCTACCGGTTCACCGGACTGATTGCCTATTGCCAAAAAAACTATCCGCTGGCATTGCACGATCTGAGAATCGCGTCACAAACATCAGATCAGTACGATTACAGCAAATGGATCGACATGGCCATGATTTATTTGCAAACCAATCGGTTGGACTCGGCAAAAAGATACCTGAACCGCTGCACCGACCCGCGTGAGATGGCGCTGGCCTATTACCACCTTTGGCAACAAATCAATCAGAAAGAGGGGCACCTCTCTGCCGCACTCTATTATGCCGAAAAAGAGTCCATCGCGAAGGATTCGCTGAGCAATAGAGCGCTTCAACAGAATTTTGTAGGATTGGAGCATAAGTATGATTATGAACGGTTTATTGACGAAAACGACCGTTTGGTCATCGCGAACCAACACAACAAGACCCTCCTTCTTTTGGCGGTTGTCGTCATCCTCCTTTTGGCCGTCATCGAAATTCTGGAAGAATATAAAACAACGGCTTCAAACGATGTTGCATCCGGTAAGCCATCCGGCACGAATCTCCCCATTGAGCAGAGTCCCGCATCCCTCACTCCCAAACGTCGCGAAAGAATCATTGCCTGCATTAAAGCACTCTACCCCAGCCTGTACAAGTTCCTCACATCCCATCCTTCAGGATTAAATCCCACGGAGATCCTGTTGTGTTGCTTTATCCGTTCAGGATTCAACTCAGCCTTAATGATCCCGCTGCTCAACATAAGAGAAGCCTCTTTTTATACGTTGCGTTCAAGAGTGAGAGAAAAATTTGAACTGCGTCCGGAGGATAACCTCACTGATTTTCTCGCTAAAAAATAGCCCTTCTTTTTCCTTCATTTTCATCATTTTTTGCCAAGTCAATATGGCAACTTTCCCCCTTGCTTTTAAATAGTTGAAAAATAACTATTTAGAAAAAGTTAAATAGTGTAAAGTCAATATAAAGTTTTTGCCAGATTTTGCAATATCAATTTCTTTTTTATATTATTTTGCAACGCAACACAATTAAACATTTAGCCCTATGAACACAATTGATGCAATCTCTATGAAAACGGGACTTCTCATTTTATTGCTGATCGTTTGCAGTACGACGTTCGCCGACAATGCACCTGTAACCCCGCCAACCAATCCGGTTCTCCTATTTAAATGCCCGAAGAAGCCCGTCCCCAGAATGGTTTTGAAAACCGTGACTAAAAACGGGAATAGACAAACATACATTTCACATTCCCTTATTTACAAGTCTTTACGGACTGTCTCAACATAAAATCATTGCTAAAAAAAATGGTATCGCCCCGATTAAATTTTTGATTGACCCGATTGAATTTTTGACAGACCCGATACAAAATTTTTTTGCTCGTATTGCAACTTCAACAGCATGTCTATATCTTATAGTGCGTTCGTTCATAGTTTATTAATTCAAAAAATCATTCTTATGAGAAAATTAAAAGCGCTTTTGGATTTTATCCAATTTTCGATTTCGGAAAAAATTTCGTTTTGCTACAACGTGATTGCCAAATTAACGGGCAACGTTCTGTTTACTAAACCCGATGTTACCTTAGAGGAAGCGAAAGCGGCGGTAGAAGCACTGGAAGCAGCCGCCCTTGCAACAAAAGACGGAAGCCACACGGCTGTTTCGGCGATGTACGACGCCGAAGAGAATGTGGATTACTATTTCCGCATCTTAGTTGCTTATGTGAACCGGATTGCCTGGGGAAATGAAACGGCCATTTTAAGCAGCGGGTTTCATATCTCCAGACAATCGTCATCCATTCAGAAACCTGTTCTATCGGCAATTGACGGCGATAACTCGGGCAGTGTCTATTTACAGGCAAGAGCCATTGACAGGGCAGGTGCCTACATCTGGCAGATGGCAATGGACAAGTTACCGGATACGGAAGAGGGGTGGACAACGGTAGGTCACAGCACCCATGCCTATTTTCAGGTAACGAATCTGCCTATAGCCGCCAAGTGTTATTTCAGGGTGGCTGCCATTACGCCGGATGGAACCTTAGACTTTACCCCCGCGGTGCTGAAAGTGGTGGCATAAGCCGGCAACAGAAAGGAAGCGAAAAAACAAGAACGCACCAGCTCCTCTTTCTGAAGCCCTACTGACCGGATGATTGATAAAGTCATCTGGTCAGTTTGTTTTAAAGCAACCTGTTTATCACAATATGAACCACTTCCATCATAGTTTGTAAATGAAAAACGATATATTTGCAGGGGAAAAACTTCGTTTATAAAAAAGAAGTCTCCGGACTTCCAAATTTATATGCTAAATGATGAGATAAGAAATGCGGGAGCTTTTCTTATAGACTGACGTACTCTGGAGATTAAGAGAAACGAAAAGGATCTTAGGGGCAATACTATAAATAAATTACATATGATAAAAATTGAAGACCTCAAAAAAAGAGTGGATGAACTTATTAATATGGCAGGACAAATTCTATCTAAGACAGTAAGTGGCAAGTTTGGTTCATCTGTTCCATCTGAAGGCTTTAACGAATTTCGTTCGGCATCTCTTTCATTTCTTAAAAATGTATTTGGAATTGAACATCCCTTTTATAAGGAATTTGATTCCCATACCATACGAGCAACTCCATATGATGTAGAAGAAGGACGTGGAATTTTGAAAGCTGCAAAACAAGAAATAGATGGCGGTTGGATGTTTACGGTTAAAGAACTAATATCAGCCGAAATATTTTCTGACTTTTTGGAAATGTCGGAATATCTTTTAGAAGAGGGATATAAAGACCCTGCTGCTGTAATTTCAGGCGGTGTTTTAGAAGGACATCTTAGACAATTATGCAATAAAAATAATATTGCCACTGAAACAATCAAAGATGGGAAACCTATTAGTAAAAAAGCTGATTTATTAAATTCTGAATTATCAACTGCAAATGTATATAACAAGTTAGATCTAAAAAGTATAACATCTTGGCTTGATTTAAGGAATAAAGCTGCACATGGAAAATATGCAGAATACTCTAAAGAACAAGTTGAAATAATGTATCAAGGAGTGACAAACTTTATTTCAAGAACAACATAACTGAAGAACATGCCCCCTAAACATACGCCTATAAGCACTGGCTGGTGAATCGCACTAAGCAGTAAGCATAAGAATAAAGACTGAGTGTTAAATCAGAAAGGCCTAAAATAAAAAAAATGGGAAAAGAAGAGAAGAAAGAACCGAAAAAAAAATTGACAACTCTTGATGTATCGACAAGTAAATCATTAGAGATTCCCAAACCTGAAAATTATATAGATGCAATTGATTTCTTAACTGTTCAATCTGACAAATTAAATGCAGTAACTAATCAAATAAACTTTTTGACAAGTCCAGCGTATCAACCAAGCATTTTGACTGCTGTTACAAGTGTTCAGCGTCAACTTTCAACTTTCAGCAAAATACAATCACATTTACCAAAAGTAGATCATCTATTTGCAACCTCTCCATTGATTGATTTATCGAGACAAGCAACCCTAGCAATTTCTGGCTTGACTAACCCGTTAATTATGACTGGACTTTCCGCTTCAATCGCAGAAAATTACAAACCTTGGTACGAAGCTAATATTGCAAAATTATCAATTCTTTCTGCTACAGCTTATTCAACTTTGAATATTCCAGAAACCAGTAAAAATTTAGCGACAATTCTTGGCATAAAGTCTTTATCCGAGTTGACAATTCAATCAAGTATTGTCAAAGCGACAGAGTATTCTTTATTTGCTGAGAAATCTTTATTTGCCGTAACACAAACTAATCTTGGAAGTCGGTTAGCTTTAACCAGCGAAAGGAAAGATTATCTAACGACATCTATACTTGGTCTTTCACAAAGTTATTCAACACTTCTAAAATCATTTGAAACAAACCCTCTTTCATATTTACAAATAAGTCCTTCTATTTCGAGAATAGCACCAATTGAATACTATTCTACGGCCAATCTACTTGAATCTATTTCTGTAGACGAAGATATTACAGCCGAAGAAGAGCTAATTAAAAATGAAATTCAATATGAAAACGAAATTTCATTGAGTAGTTATTTGCCGAAAATTGAACCAAGACTTTATAAAATGTGGAAAGGGGCTATTGAAGCTTATCATTCAAACAATTCGGATAAAGTTAGACATTTTGCAATATCAATTAGAGAATTATTTACGCATCTTATTCACTTATTAGCTCCAGATGATGAAATAAAGAAATGGACAAAAGACCCTCAATACTTTGATAAAGGCAATCCAACTCGGAGAGCTAGATTATTATTCATTTGTAGAAACATTAACAATGAGTCATTAAGCACATTTGTAAAAAAAGATGTTGAAGCGATGATTGCATTAATAAATACCTTTCAAAATGGGACTCATAATATTGACCCTGTATTTTCACCGAGTCAATTAATAGCGATAAAAAGTAAAGCAGAAAATACTTTAAAATTTTTACTTGAAATTCATTTCTCAACAAACAGCTAATTAGAGCAAGCCCCCGCTATCGCGGATTTGTAAACCATGTCTAACATATTAAAAACAACTATATAGTTCACAGGTCGAAGAGATGTGCCAGCGAAGAGGGGGGCGATTTCAAACCAATTCAATGATAAGATGCATTCATGTTAATGCACGCCCCTTAATAAAATGAATGTTGATTCCGTTTTGAATGCGAATAATGATTTGCCAATTGATGGAATGAAGGTTGAAATGGACAATATTCCACGAAACGATAAAATGAATGTCGATCTTATTATGAGGGCGAAAAATATTTCGCCCCTACGGAAGCCGGGAACATCACAAACGGTGGGTTCGGTGATTCGGGGTTTCAAAACCGGCGTAACAAAATGGATTCGGAACGAAACGGATGTCTATGATGTGTGGCAACGTAATTATTATGAACACATAATTCGTAATCAACAATCGTACGATACGATTACGAATTATATCTTGACCAATGTTGAAAAATGGCCCAATGACAAATTCTTTCAACAATGAATGATCCATTATCTTCCCCCGCTTGCGCGGATTTGTAAATCGTGTCTAAACATATTAATTGAGTACATTTGTATGTTTTTTGAACGAACAGTTGTATGGCTGACCTTATTTCTCCTTCTCCATATCATACCGAAAGAACGCTTATTCAAAGATGTGTGTTCCTGACGTTCTGTTTCTGGAGTATTACTCTCTCATCCTTCGGGCAGGGAGATGCTTATCGGGAGTTTGAGAATGTGTTCCTGGGCAATGATGCGTCTATTGTCAATTGTTTGATTCAAGACCAGCAAGGTTTGATGTGGATGGGTTCCGACAAAGGATTGTTTAGCTACAATGGTTATTCGGTGCAGCAACATCTTTTTTCCCTTCAAAAAAGCAGGAGCGTCATCAACAGTATGATTCATTGTGGTCTTTTTGTCGATGCCATACATCTCTATTTAGGGTCAGAAAGCGGACTACTCGTCTATAATATAGAGACTGACAGCTTTGAAAAACCATTGTTTGATCTCCAGGTGGATATTCGATCAATGGTTGTCTTTGAAGGGGACTTGTGGATTGGTACGCTCAACGGGTTGTATCGTTACAGTTTCAAAAAACGAAGCCTCGAAGATGTTACTAAACGCGACAACTTTGTTATTCCTAATAAAGTTATTTATGTTTTACTCAAATCGCAATCCGACGTGCTGTACGTCGGTACCTACAACGGACTTTGTTATTTGGATACCAGGACGGGAGCTTCCCGACAGATTGCTCTTCCCGTTGTTTCTCTCAAAAATAACCTTTTGGTTAACTCTTTGTTGGAAGACCCTATCCATAAATGTGTTTGGGTAGGAACGGAAGGGTACTTGTTTGAATTTATCCCTGCAACGCGATCAATAAAACGGGTTAGCGCTTTCGACGGCAACTCGATAAAATCGATGGCGCTTGATCATGATAACAATTTGTTGTTGGGAACAGACAACGGACTGTATGTGTATAATCAAGAGAAAAAAAACATCAAACATGTCGTGCACGATTCGCGCGATAACAAATCGTTGACAAACAATATTATCTGGACTATTTTTACGGACAGACAGATGAACGTTTGGTTCGGAACGGACTACGGTGTTTCATGTTTCAATTATAATAAAGCATATCGTGATGTTCCCATTTCGCAATTGACAGGAGTAGGGGATGGCAATCAACTGCAAGCTATCTTTAAGGATTCACACAATAATTTTTGGTATGGGGGAACAAACGGTCTGATTTATACTTCTGCCGATGGGAAAACCTGTTTGTGGTACAAGATGGGAGATGCTCGTTATTCTATTTCGCACAACCGGATCCGGGCTATTTATGAAGATAGGGATAAGAACCTTTGGGTGGCGACTGACGGTAGCCTGAACCGGTATAATTATCAAACACATCAGTTTATTCATTACAACATAGTGGATAAGACCGGAACCCGGAATGCCAACTGGGCCTATAGTTTGTTTGAAGATGAACAGAATCGGTTGTGGATTGCTACTTACTTGGGAGGCATCTTTGTAGTCAACAAAGACAAGTTGATTCAAAACCGTTCAGGCACGTATGTTGCCGAGCAAAATTATTTCAAAGGAACAGGAGCACGAGGTCTGTCTGATCGTTTTATAAATTGCATATTACCCGATTTGCAGGGTAATGTGTGGGCATTAACGTATAACAACGGAATCAACAAAATTGATGCACACACGGGATTGGTCTCCAAATTTTCGCTAAAGACTGACTCAACGGGCAGCTCCAGCGCGAATGCTTCGTGCATGATACGTGACAGGAAAGGATATATTTGGGTCGGGTTTTTCGGAGGCCTGAACCGTATCGATCCACGGACGAACCAGTTTCAAGAGGTTCAGTCCAATCGATTTAAGGATGCGTATGTTCGCCTGTTGACCGAAGAGAATAATCATATTTGGATTACGACTTCCGACGGAACTTTTGTTCTGGATAAATCGAGCCTGAAGATCAGGTGGGTCAACGTTCCTGACAAGCCTTTTTCGTGTAGTTTTTATAATGAAGTGCAGCATGAGGTGTATCTTGGTGGTGTGGATGGTTTTATCGCTTTCTCGCCCTCCATTGTGAATAATAAGATTACCAATCCCTCGTTGGTATTGACCGGTTTGTATGTAAATGACCGGTTGTATCAAGCGGGGCTCGATTATAAGGGAAACAGCATACGCTATTCCAAACAGATAGAGTTGCCATACAATCAAAACAATGTGACGTTTGAGTTTTCAGACCTGAATTTTTCGGAAGATGTAGGCAATCAATATGTCTATCAATTGAAAGGAGCGGATGGTACATGGAGAACGGTCAAGTCGGATATGAACCGTATATCATATACCAATTTGCCGCCGGGAAGTTATCGCCTGAACATTGGAAAGGTGGATGCCGATGGTAAGATGATACTTTCGAATATTGATTTTCTGGTGATTATTCGCTCACCATGGTATGCTACTATTTGGGCGAAGCTGTTTTATTTACTGTTGATAGTCGGGTTCCTTTTGTGGAGTATCCGTTATTACCGGGAGAAGCATCGGTTGAAGATCGAGCGCATCAAGAAAGAGAAATCGCTGGAATTGTCCAATATGAAGATCGATTTCTTCACGAATGCTTCGCACGAATTGAAAACGCCGCTTAGTCTGATTATCGGTCCGCTTGGTAAGTTGTTGATCGAGACAAAAAACGCGTCGTTAAAAAAACAGTTGAATGCTATTCAGCAGAATGCATTTCGACTCAACACGTTGATTCAACAGGTGATCGGATTTGAACGCTTCGATGGTTCGTCCAACTCTATGTTGATACCGTCACAAGTGGAGTTTATTGAGTTTGCCAAAGGTATCTTCTCGGTTTACGAGGAGGCTTTCCGGACAAAGCATCTGACTTCTGACTTTGTAACGGATGAGGATTGGGTGTTGGTCAATATGGATGTACTTAAGATGGAGTCGGTGTTGAACAACCTTATCTCCAACGCGTATAAGTTTTCGAGAGAAGGAGGAAAGATCACCCTGGAAATTCATCAATCCAACGAAAAAGAGCATCAATTAACTATCAGCATATCGGATACGGGCATTGGCATTCCTGCGGCTGATATACCGTATATTTTCGACCGTTTTTTCCAGTCGCGTAAAACCGCCGGAGATAAAGAGGGTACGGGCATTGGTCTCTCCTTAGTGAAGAATTACGTGGAACAGCACGGAGGAACGATACAGGTTGCATCCGAAGAAGATAAAGGAACCGTCGTTACCCTGCTATTGCCAATTGTAGAGAGTCAATCGACTGAGTCGGCTGAACAATCGGCGGGTGTTACCGGGGCATCCTGCCCGGAACGCAGTGACGCATTGATCCTTATTGTGGAAGACAATCTCGAAGTGTGCAATTTTATCGTTCAGTCGCTCTCTCCGTGGTATCGGTGCGAAGTGGCACACAATGGCAAGAACGGGTTGGATAAGGCACTTAAGTTGCATCCCGATTTGATTATTGCCGATATGATGATGCCTGTGATGAACGGGTTGGAGATGTGTAGGCAATTACGCAAGCAAACGGAGATGGCGCTTGTCCCTATTATCATGCTTACGGCCAAGGACGATAAAATGACGGAAGAGAAAAGCATGGAGATCGGGGTGAATGCCTTTGTCGCAAAGCCTTTTGATACCAATATGTTATTGTTGCGTATCAAGCAGTTGATCGGAACAAAGCAGCACCTGAACGAAAAAGTCCGCTTGGATGCGTTGTCGGCTCCCAAAGAGATAGAAGCGGAATCGTGGGAGGAGAAATTTCTATCCAACATCACCCGGATTATCGAAGAAAAGGTGGCCGATCCCGATCTGAGCGTCAATATGCTCAGTCGTTCTTCCGGTGTGAGTGACAAACAGATCTATCGTAAAATAAAGCAGCTCACAGGGCTCACTCCGGTCGATTACATTCGTTCCATAAGGATGAAAAAGGCAGCCATGCTATTGACCCAAAAGAAATTTTCAGTGGCTGAAGTGATGTACCTTGTTGGATTCTCCAACTACTCCTATTTTTCCAAATGCTTTCATGCCAAATATGGCAAAACCCCTAAGCAGTTTATGGAATAGAATCCATTTCTATAATAAAAGAACCAAAGTTAACCCTAAAGCATGCGGTGTCGCTTGCGCAAAGAAAACAAAGAATAATCGGAGTATTCCTTTGCAAACTCCGCTTTTTATCAGTGAACTTTGTGGTTAGCTCAGATTTTTGTTCTCACGCAGCGGTGTAAAATATTCGCTTCATGTCCATTTTGTTGCTCTTTATGTCCGATTTGTGCTTGATCTTTCTTCCCCTTTCCACTTACTTTGCAATACTCTATTGGGTTTGAACGAGGTGGTGCAAACGGTTTCATTCCATCTTCGCGAAATAGAATTTTCAAAATAGAGAGCGTATCTGTTGATGAAACTTTCATCTGATCTTTTATCTGATTTCTTGTGAAAAACATTGGTGTTACTCCAAAGCTTGTTTTTGCAACTCTTCGTTGTGCAAGAAAAACGGCAGATCGGTTGTTTCCGTTTCTTCTATTCGGAAGCTTATCAAACCTTTCTTTTACAGAAAGGCCGATTCCGATCGATTCACTCCCTATAACATATAGATAGTTAGCTTAAATTTTGTGTAACTTAATCTTTTAATTTATCATGAGAAAAACCAGAATTATGAAAAAATTGCATTGCTATTGCACAAAAGGGATTATCCGATCCGTTGCGATAGTTACAATGTTAAGCGCCCCGATTTTGCTCAACGCGCTGCCACTGCCCGCCGAGCAGCAGAGTGTCCAATCGAACGATTCCCGAAGAATTTCGGGTGTTGTAAAAGATGAACAAGGGCTGCCGTTACCCGGGGTGGATATTAAGGTCGAAGGATCTTCTACAGGTACTATTTCCGATATGAACGGAGTCTATTCGATTGTTCTTCCCGCCGGAAAAACAACATTGGAATTTTCTTTTATCGGTTATCAGTCACAAAAGATCGCTGTAGCTGGGAAAAACAGGTTGAACCTGCAATTGACGCCGGAAGCCAGGAAACTGGACGAAGTGGTAGTGATCGGTTATGGTACTCAAAAAGCCAAAGACCTCACAGGAACTATTGAATCGGTTAGTTCCAAGGATTTTCAAAAAGCCCCTGTAGTCAATGCAGAAGAGTTGATTTCCAATAAAATATCAGGTGTTCAAGTGTTGCCTGAAAGCGGTCAGCCAGGAGCCGGAAGTTCAATTCTAATTCGTGGTGGAGCTTCGTTAAGCGCCAGTCTTGATCCGCTTATCGTTATAGACGGGATGCCATTGGAAGGCTGGGATAGTGGACCTGGTATGCTAAGTCAATTGAACCCTAATGACATAGAAAACTTTACTGTGCTTAAAGATGCCTCTTCGGCTGCAATTTACGGTTCGCGTGCATCGAATGGCGTTATTCTTATCACTACCAAAAAAGGGGTAAAAGGCGCTCCGAAAATCTCTTTTTCAGAAAATACGGAGGTGTCGAATCTTCAGAAAGAGATTTCTGTACTTTCTGCCGGCCAATATCGCGAATTAATAAATAGTTCGGGACTAACCACGGTTACCGCTGTGGGAAATGCGTCAACCGATTGGCAGAAAGAAATTTTTCAGACAGCTCTCTCTTCCGATTACAACCTGAGCGTTGGAGGAAGCCTGAAAGCACTTCCTTACCATGTTTCTGTCAGTTATATCAATCAGGATGGCATCTTGAAAACAGGTAACTATTCGAGAATCACGGGTATGTTGAACCTTAACCCAACATTTTTCAATGATCATCTCAAGGTGACTGTCAGTATGAAAGGTTCGTATGAGAAACAACGGATTGCCAACCAAAATGCTATTTGGGTAGCTGCCGAATATGATCCTACGCAACCGGTTTACATGTCCGATCAGACCTACAGTGGCTATAACCAATATACTCAGTATGCTTCCAATCCGGCGGTTACACTTACCAACCCGTTGAGTATGATTGAACAGGTACACAGTTATAGCAGTACCATACGGAACACAGGCAACATCCAGTTGGACTACAAAGTACATTTCTTTCCCGATCTGCATATCAACGTGAATGCAGGATATGATGCTTCGAGAGCCACCTCGTCATATTGGACTCCGGCTAATTATTTTGCCGATAACGTTGCCGGCGGTTACAACAACGAAGCTGATCCTGCATCAAAAGTATTTAATACGGTGTTCGAGTCGTATGCAAATTATGTGAAAGAGCTACCGTCGCTGCTAAGCAAGTTTGATATTACGGGAGGATATTCTTATAATAATTTTCTGACTACCGACTATTACTATCCAACTTACAATCAGGCCGGAACACAACTGTCGCAATACGGATATCCTTCCACATCGGGTTATGCAATGGATCAACCGAGCCATTCTATTATCTCTTTCTATGGACGTCTCAATTATTCCTTTAACCAGAAATACCTTTTAACAGCTTCGGTTCGTGATGATGGTTCATCCCGTTTTGCTCCCCGTAACCGTTGGGGTATCTTTCCATCGGCTGCACTAGCCTGGAAGATGAAAGACGAAAGTTTCTTGACGGACAGCAGGATTATTTCTGACTTGAAGCTAAGACTTAGTTATGGAGTTACCGGACAGCAGGATGGACTTTCCAATTACATGCATGTGCCTGTTTACACGGCTGCAAGCACCCTGTATCAATATACCGTCGGTAATACGGCCTACACTACTATCTGGCCATCGGTTTATAATCCTAATGTAAAGTGGGAGCAAACAGCCACTGCCAATGCAGGTATTGATTACGGCTTTTTAGAACATCGCATCACCGGTTCAGTCGATGTTTATAACCGTAAAACGAAAGACTTGCTCCAAACCGTAACCGTTCCACTTGGATATACTTTCTCGTCAACGATGACTGAAAATATCGGAACAATGGAGAACAAAGGTGTGGAATTCTCCATCAAAGCCATTCCGATACAAAATAAGGATTTTAGTTGGGATTTTAGTTACAATTTTACCTATAACCAAAACAAAATCACTCACCTGAATTACACAACGGATAACGGACTGTCGCTTTCAAGCGATGACAGGTTGGTCAACACGGTAGGTTACAGCCGCAATACGTATTATCTCTACCATCAGGTTTATGATAAGAACGGGTTGCCGGTAGAAGGGCAGGTAGTTGATGTTAACCAAGACGGAGTGATCAGTGCCAGCGACCGCTATATAACCAACAAATCGTCAGTGCCAAAATATCTTATGGGATTCAATACCAATTTTCAATACAAAAAATGGACGTTGGGCATTGCCATGCACTCAGATATTGGTCATTATATTTACTATCAACCAACTAACAGCACCATAGCCATTACCGGATGGAACACTTCCGAAAACCTGAGCACGCTCTATTACAAAACACATTTCAACCAAAGCAGTTCTTATGAAAACTACAGCGATCTTTACTTGCAGAACGCTTCGTTCCTGAAACTTGACAATATTAATTTGGGATACGATTTCGGCAGAATCATACGGAATTGGAATACAACGCTCAGATTATCGGCATCCGTGCAGAACGTATTTACCATTACCAAATTTACAGGCCAAGACCCTGAAACGAACAGTGGATATCAAAATACCTATCCGATTCCCCGTACGTTCTCTTTGGGATTAAATCTTAACTTCTAATTTTAATGCAATGAAACGAGCCATGTAAATACTTTACATACAAGTGAATGTTTATTCGGCGAGTTCCATACGACTTTAATGTAACAAATAAAAACAAACGTATGAAAGACATAAAAACAAAAGCACATAAATTCGAGAAAATTGTTGTCGCTTTTATTATCGTTTCAGCTTTAAGCTTGAGTGCATGCACAAGCGATCTGAACAAGATGCCAACCAATGGCATCACTAACACCGAACAATATTCTACAGTGACAGGATATAAACAGAGCTTAGTAACGTTGTTCTCTAATCTGGCATACAATAATTTTTTGCGCTATTACTGGGAAATGCAGGAATATCCCACCGATGAAGCTGTAGGTACCTGGGATGACGACGGCAACACGGGCGAATATCATAAGCTCGATTGGAGTGCTGATCTTACGGCTATCGATAATCTTTATACTGTTGTGATGACAAATATCACTTATTGCAATAATTTTATCAATGAAGCTTCCGATGCTAATGTGGCCCAACGAGGATTTATAGGCTCAGACGCAACCACAATTAAGCAATATCTGGCTGAGGCTAAGTTTTTGCGTGCCTATTTTTATTGGATTTTGATGGATGAATTTGCTAATCCACCCTTCCCAACTGAAGCAACATTAGGCCAAAGCAATCCTACACAGATTAAGCGTGCAGACTTGTTTAATTGGATAGAATCGCAGTTGCAAAGTATTGATACCGATCTGCCCGATCCGAAAACAAATGAATGGGGACTTCCAGATAAAGCTGCCGAATGGTCGTTGCTGGCTCGTATGTATCTCAACGCCTCTGTTTACACCGGAACAGCTCGATATACCGATGCCATTACCTATTGCAACAAAGTGACTGCTGCCGGATACTCGCTCGAATCGTGCTATAATTGGCTGATGCTCGGTGATAATTATAAAAATACCAATGAATTTATCTTTACCATCAACTACAACAATTCGATGGAAACATGGGGTGGAACCAATTTTCTTGCTCTTGGTGCTGCCGGAGTTACTTCGACTGTCAACGGGTTGTCGGCAAGCTGGGGTAATTTCAGAACCACATCAGCGATTGCCAATCTGTTCCCCTCGACCGACACGCTTACTGATAAACGGGCGGAATTCTGGACTACGGGTCAAACGTTGGACATTACAAGTATTTCCACGCAAACGGATGGCTATTCTTTCTACAAATACCGCAATGTTGACCGCTCCGGTAAAGCCATTGTGCAACATAACAGTTATGGTAACTTGGCTGACATTGATTTTCCTGTTTTCCGTTTGGCAGAAATCTATCTTATCTACGCTGAAGCGGTTTTGAGAGGTGGATCGGGAGGAAGTGCCTCTACGGCATTATCCTATATCAACCAGCTTCGAGGGCGTGCTTATGCCAACAATCCTCAAAGCATTTCGGGAAACATTACATCATCGCAACTTACGACCGATTTTATTTTAGACGAACGGGCACGCGAGATGTATTGGGAGGCTCAACGCCGTACCGATTTGGTTCGTTACAATAAACTGACGACAGCCGACTATCTGTGGCCTTGGAAAGGGAATGTTGCCGCTGGTAAAGCCGTTGACAGCAAATACAACATCTTCCCCATTCCTACTTCAGATTTGCTGGCAAACCCAAACCTGACTCAAAACACAGGATATTGATCTGTTGTATAATAACGAATTAACCATGTTATTCACGATTAAAATAAAATGATTATGACAACCAATATATTTAAATGGATTTTGGTGCTTTTTACAGTAGGGTTGACAGTTGCTTCGTGTACCGACAGTGCATCTACCTACATCGCTACCGAACCCGCCAATTTTACGCTGAAAGCCGGTGCTACCACCATTGCACTATCAGCTACTAATGCAGGAGCGACCAATGCTGTTACTTTCAGTTGGGATTCGCTTACTTACGGTGTGAGTACTCCGGTAACCTACACCCTGCAACTCGACTCATTGAACGGCACCTTTGCAAATCCTATCGAAGAGTCAGTAATCACCAACAGTTATACTTTTTCTTATTCCGATTCGATATTGAATCTTCGGGCATTGAAACTTAACTTGATTGCGGGACAACAGGGGAAACTTAAAGTGCGGTTCAAGTCGAGCCTGGCATACAATCAGATGATTGCCTACTCCAATGTAATTACTTTGACCGTAACCCCTTATTCGTCGGTTGTTTTGAAATACCAAATGCCTTCCGCACTCTATATTCAGGGAGGTGCAGTGGCTTCCAATTGGAACTATCCTGTGCCCGATGCACAAAAGATGGTACAGATTGACAATCATCGGTTTGAGTTGTTGGTTTCGCTCACTGCCGGAGGATCATATGATTTAATTACCAGTTCTACCTCTTGGGGGGATCCGGCTTACAGAGCGGCAACATCATCCGAAGCTGCAACCGGTGGCAACTTTATTCCTTGCGGATCAACGACAAATCCGGCTTGGGGAGGATATGACATTGCAGCTCCTTCCGCGAGTGGCGTCTATCAGGTAATAGTCGATTTCTCTACAGGCACTTATACAGTAACACAAGCACCGGGATTACTTACTGCTCCATCGGCTCTGTATATCGTTGGCGATGCTACTCCTTTGGCTTGGGCGGCTCCCGATGCTACCCAAAAGTTTACGCAAGTAGACAGCAATACATTTTCATTAAAAATTAAACTCACGGGGAGTAAAAGTTATGCTTTGATCACTGCTGCATCGACATGGACAGATCCGGCTTACATCCTTCCTTCCGGCTCGACAGCGTCTTCCTACACGTCGGGTGGTGAAATCATTGCAAGCGGAGCTTCAAACAACTGGGGAGGTGTGAATATGCAAAGTCCTGCAACAACGGGAACCTATACGATTACTGTCAATTTCAAATCGGGAACTTTTATTGTTGCTCAATAGAGTTATCAATTAAAGAACATTGTTTTATGCCTTACGCAACGGCCATGTAACAGAGTGCCGTTGTGTAAGGTTTTTACAGAATGAACAAGAAATAATTATATTTGATCGTCTTTTAAAAAGCATACATGGGGGAAAATAATCTTAGAAATCTATCGGCTTATTGCAGAATTTTATGGCTGCTTGTTGTAACAATGGTAATTGGAACAGGGGCAGCTCAAGCGCAGTTTGTCAAGGGTGCCGATATCGGTTGGCTCGATCAGATGGAAGCCACCGGATATAAATTTTACGACAGCAACGGGATACAAAAAAATTGCATGCAAATTCTCAAAGGAAAAGGAATCAATACCATCCGGCTCAGGGTTTGGGTCAATCCTTCGAATGATAAAATCAGTGGACATTGCAGCAAAAAAGAGGTGGCTAAGATGGCGCTCATGGCCAAAAACAGGGGAATGAGAATTATGATCGACTTTCATTACAGCGATACCTGGGCAGATCCCGCTCATCAGCTCAAACCGGCTGCGTGGGCAGGCCATTCGTTTGCGCAGTTACTTGATGATGTTTACCGGCATACATTTGAAATATTGGATACCCTGAAACAGATTGGTGTAACCCCCGAATGGGTACAAATAGGCAACGAGATTACCGGCGGCATGCTTTTGCCCGACGGTAGTACTGACAACTGGAGCGAGTTGGCACAATTGCTCAACAAAGGGTACGAAGCGACAAAAGCGATCAATAAGAAGATTAAAGTGATTATACATCTTGACAAGGGAATTGACAACAACCGCTGCAGGCAATTTTTTGATAATGCAACAAAATACAAGGTACACTATGATGTGATCGGTCTGTCTTATTATCCATTTTGGATCAAATCGGATTATACCCAAACCTTAGAAGCTCTTGGCAACAATCTCAACGATTTGGCCAAGCGCTATGGTAAAGAAGTAATGATCGTTGAAATTGGCGGCGATTACATGCAGGAGCAAAATACTTACGACATGTTGGTTGCGGTACAAAAAAAAATAAAAGCTGTTCCGCACAAAAAGGGATTAGGTGTTGTATATTGGGAACCTGAAGGAGAAATGTCATGGAGTGGCTATCAACTTAATTGCTGGCGAAATGACGGACGTCCGTCCAAAGCAATGGATGCATTTATGATCAATCCGAAGAATTAATAAAAAACATATCAATGGAAAAAACAAGAAAGATTGTATTGCTGGTTATGGCATTCATGGGTTTATTGCTCTGTTCTGCATGCCAAAAGAATAGCGTGACAGAGGTAATTCCGACAAGTGATACTGCTTTTGCCAAAGGTGCAGATGTGAGTTGGGTTACGCAAATGGAGGCGAGCAACATTAGCTTTTACAATTCTGCAGGCACCGCCACGGAGTGTATGACGTTGTTGAAGAGTTTGGGAATGAATTCTATCCGTTTACGGGCATGGGTCAATCCTTCCGCCGGATGGTGCAACACCAAGGATTTGTTGGTGAAGGCGCTTCGAGCCAAAAACCTCGGGATGCGTATCATGATCGATTTCCATTATAGCGATACCTGGGCGGATCCTTCCCATCAAACTGTTCCGGCGGCGTGGGCATCCCTGAGTTTTTCAGCATTGGAAACAGCCATGACCAACTACACGACCAATGTCCTCGACACGTTGAAAACAAACGGCATTACACCCGAATGGGTGCAAGTAGGCAACGAAACAGGTAATGGCATGATATGGCCGGCCGGTAATGCCACCACCAGTATGGCCAATTATGCAGCCTTGGTTAACACGGGATACAACGCGGTAAAAGCTGTTTTCCCCAATGCGAAAGTCATTGTTCATCTGCAAAACGGATATGATAACAGTTTGTATCAATGGTTGTTTGATGGGCTGAAGAGTAATGGCGCTAAATGGGATGTAATCGGCATGTCGCTGTATCCTCCCACCACTGGTTGGTCTTCGTACAACACGCAATGTTTAGCCAACATGAACGATATGGTGTCGCGCTATGGTTCGGAGGTGATGATCTGCGAAGTGGGAATGCCCTGGGATTCGCCCACTATTTGTCAAAGTTTCCTCACCGACCTGATTGCCAAGGTGAAATCGGTAAGCAATAATAAAGGGCTTGGCGTCTTTTATTGGGAACCTGAAAGCTACAACAATTGGCAGGGCTACACATTAGGCGCTTTTGATAATTCGGGTAAACCTACCGTTGCACTGAATGCTTTTAATTAATGTTTGCAGGAAAACGTCAATCTCTGCGTTGCGTTTGCAGCGAAAGTTACTCATTTACACTAGTAAACTCCGTGTTTTGGCTGTTTCAAGCGCCTTGACCTTGACGTCTTCTTATCACACACTGAGTTTTCTTACAAGTACAAATTAGTGTATATCCAAACTTAATTTCATATATTCTCTTTTTATGTTTTCGATTTCAAAATACTCCCGGCTATTGCTCTTGACTCCTATTCTCTTTTCACAATCCCTGTTTGCCCAAAACCCCCGGCAACGCATCTCTTTGAATAACGACTGGCAGTTTTGCAATGAGGAAGATTTTGGTCGGGCACAAACAACTCTACCCAGTAATAACGATTTTTCTTTCACTCATTGGCAAACGGTTACATTGCCTCATTCGGCTAAAATAGAACCCTTGGTAATCAAAGAGGTATGGACGGGAATCAGTTGGTATAAAAAAGATTTTACGGCTAACCCTGAATGGAAGAACAAGCGCGTGTGTATCGGGTTCGAAGCCGCTATGCAGAAAGCCGATGTTTGGTTGAACGGAAAGCATCTATTGACACATTATGGAGGTTATTTACCCTTTACCATTGATATCAGTAAAGAACTTGTCTATGGAAAAGCGAACAGGTTGGTGGTCAGGGTAGATAACCACGACAATCCGGATATTCCTCCCGGGCGGCCTGTTAAGGAGCTGGATTTCTGTTATTACAGTGGTATCTATCGCAATGTTTCGTTAGTAGTTACCAACCGTTTGCATATTACGGATGCCGTTCAAGCCGACAAACCCGCTTCGGGTGGTGTGCGGGTATGGTTTCCGCAAGTCTCCGCGCAGTCGGCTTCAATTGCCGTCGCTACACATATCAGCAACGAAAACAATGTTTCAAAAACGTTTCAGTTAACCTATCGGTTAGTTGACAGGTTTGGCAAAACGGTTGCTTCGGCTCTTTCCGGTAAACAACTGTTGCAGCCGGGCGGAGACAAAAGCATCTTACAGACACTTAACGTGGATAAGCCGGCTCTTTGGCATCCGGCGCATCCATATCTCTATTCATTGCAAGTAGCCGTCAAAGAGGGAGCTGCTGTGGCGGATCAATTGACGACTAAAATAGGGATACGGAAATTTGAGATCAAGGGAGAGCATTTTCTCATTAACGAAGAACCGTTGTTGTTGGTGGGTACCAATCGCCATCAGGAGTATCCCTATATTGGCAATGCCTTGTCCGACAATGCACAATATCGGGATGCCGTGAAAATTAAGGAGGCCGGTTTCAACATCGTGCGTCTGTCTCATTATCCGCAATCACCTGCTTTCATGGATGCTTGCGATGAATTGGGTATTTTGACGATCGATGCTATTCCCGGGTGGCAATTCGTGGGTAAAGATACCTTCATGCTCCGTTCCTATCAAACTGCCCGTGAGTTGATCCGTCGTGACAGAAACCATGCATCCGTGGCGATGTGGGAGTTGTCTCTCAACGAATCTCCCATGCCCGATAATTTTATGCAAAAGATGGTTGCCATTGCCAAAGAGGAATCGCCCGAATCAAAACTGATTACCTGCGGTTGGATTAATAAATGCTATGATGTCTTTATACCGGCACGTCAACATGCCAGGTTTCCTGATTATTGGAAAAAATACGATGGAGCAACTCCACTGTTTACAGACGAATATGGTGATTGGGAATACTTTGCGCAAGACGCGGGTCTTGACCAGGCCGGTTATGCCGGGTTGAAAAGTAATGAACGAAACAGCAGGCAACTGCGCGGTGACGGAGAGAAGCGACTCTTGCAACAGGCGCTCAATTTTCAGGAAGCGCACAACGACAACCTGCGCAATCCCCATTTGGGCGATGCTAACTGGCTGATGTTCGACTATAATCGCGGGTACTCTCCCGATATTGAATCTTCGGGCATCATGGATATCTTCCGTCTTCCTAAGTTTTCCTTTTATATGTATCGAAGCCAGAGCCTGCCCACACTCAAAATCGCCTCTTACTGGAATGCAGCTTCCGATATTAAAAACATCAAGGTATTCTCCAATTGTGAGAAGGTGGCTTTGTATTTGAACAAGAAGCTCGTTGAAAAGAAGAAAGCCGTGCGTGATAATACTTCCGATCGATTACCGTCACCTCCTTTTATTTTTTCGGTCGATAAATTTCAACCCGGGCAATTGAAAGCAGTGGGATATGTAAATAATAAAGTGGTGTTACAAGATAGCGTCGCAACTGCCGGAGCACCCGCTTCTGTAAAGCTGACTTATGATAAGAGCGGAAAGTCGCTCAAAGCCGATGGCGCCGATGTAGTGTTTGTTTATGCTACTATTTGCGATGCAAAGGGTAATCCGCTGTTCGATTCAACGTTACCTGTTCACTTTTCGGTGAAAGCCGGAGGAAAGCTGATCGGACAAAATCCCATCCATGCAGAGGCCGGAGTAGCCACCATCCTTTTGCAGGCAGGTTTATCTCCCCGGCAAATTGAGGTAGAAGCCCGGGCAGAAGGTTTAACTCCTGCTATCATTAAGATTCTTTCCGTCAAATAATCTCAATCAGGATTAGAGAAACAGCATTTAAAGGGGCTTCTGCCCCTTTAATCCCGACCTTCTTTTTGCCTCAGACGAGTTTGTTTTTTTTGAATCGGCGATTTCCGCTTCGCTCCAATTGTCTTGACACAAAAAGAAGGCAAAAATATTGATGGAAACGAAGGACGAGTTCTATGTGTCCTTTAAAAATAAACACATATCACATAAAAGAGCTCATTCGCACGTCCATATACCTTTAAATTCAATAGAGAGTTTTTGTAGTTGGCCGACTCACTCTATAGCTTTCCGTCGGTTTGGTATTCTTTGTTTGTCCCTTCGGATAGCACTTTACATCTACATGCTAATCTATTTCTCCGCAAGTGAAAACTTACTTGGGAGAGTATACCTTGCTCATGCAGATTGGGGTGGCCTTGCACGGTGAGCCAAAAAACAAGTGAGAGAGCGGAAAGAATCACCCTTGTCCGAAGTTTCCGACGATAGGAGGAAACAAGTTTGGGTGATTCCCGCTCACGAACGCCAGTTTTTTGAGTGAAGCGGGTTTAGCCTTGACTTTTTTTTCTTCCTTTTTGCGTCAAGGCAAAAAGGAAGTCGGGGTCACAGGGGCGGAAGCCCCTTGTAAATTCTTAAATGCGTAATCCTGGTGTCCCCTTCCGTTTTTTCTGAAACGGTAGTACCTTTGTGCCGTGGGATAGCGGAAATATTTTTACGTATGAAAACTCTTCTTCTTTCATTAGCCTGTTTGTTCGCTGTTGCGAGCTATGGTCAAACAACCGTTCCGGAAAAAGACAGTGTGCCTTCAAAAAAGATTTTGATAACGGACAACAAACAGATTCCTGTTGAAACACAACGTGATAATCCTGTACAGGAAGCTAGTGCAACCGGTTTGCCGGTTGTGTCGTTATCTGATAATCCGCAGTTGCCATCTGTTTCTAATTTCAACGGGCAATATGATTACCTTCCTTCTCCGGATAGCATCGACGCTTCACAGTTGAAGTACGAACATTTTAAAACGCTCTTCACGCTCTCCGAAACAATCGCCCTGTCGGGGAAAAGGAGTTCCCATAATTTCATGTATGAAGGAAATACCTCTGTAGGGCTCTCTCTGCTGTGGCGACCTGTTGAGAAGTTAACGATAAGCGTAACACCTTCCATATCGCGCTATTTTTTCGGTCCAAAGCAACTGATGTCAGTAGTGTCACCTTCGGTCAATGCAGCTGTCAAGTATCAATTATCGGATTGGTTGGCGTTCAAAGCCTTTGGTGAATATACGATGAACGGGAATAAGATACCCGATTATTCGTTTCTCACGCCTCAAAGTGTATTTGGTGCCAGTGTCATGGTGAAAGTATCCAGGAATATCGGGATAGAAGCCGGTGTCGAAACCATTAATACCAATGGAAGATGGAATCGTGGAATTTATCCCAATCCCATTGATTACTAACAAATCGTTACTATACTCACCCCCCGCTGCAGGAATTACGACATCCCCCTGAAAGCCGGCGATGGAGATACCCCTTGTCTTCCATCCATCCAAATGAAGTTTCACAGAAATCCTGATTTGTTGTTTTATCCGTTCCGGATTCAACTCATCCATTATCCCGTTGCTCAACATAAAAAGTGACTCTTTTTATACGTTCCGTTCAATAGTGAGAGAAAAACTTGAACTGCGTTCGGAGGATAACCTCGCTGATTTTCTTGCTAAAAAACAACCCTTCTTTTCCCTTCATTTTCATCATTTTTTGCCTTGTTTATATAGTAAATTTTGCCATTGCTTCTAAATGGCTATTGATTAACTATTTACAAAAAGTTAAATAATGTAAAGTTAATATGAAGTTTTTATCGGATTTTGCGGTATCAATTTCTTTTTTATATTACTTTGTAAGGCATCTTTGTTAAACGTTTAACCCCATAAGCATAAATTGTTCAATCTCTATGAAAACGGAACTTGTCATTTTGTTATTGATTGGTTGCAGGACGATATTTGCCGACAATGACCCGATAGGCCAGCCTGCCAATCAGGTTCCCTTCACCAACAATAATGCTTCGGGCATAATCTTTGAGACGTTGATTAATATGCCATGATGATACATCACAACGAATTAAATAGTGTATGGGTTTTATTTGACGTTGCATAAACCCTGAGAAAAATAGTATAGATCCTATTCAATATTACATAGACCCTGTAGGATAATGTTCAGACCCTGTTCAATGTTGCATAGACTCTGTAGGATAATGTATAGACCCTATTCAATATTACATAGACTCTGTAGGATAATGTTCAGACCCTATTCAATATTGCATAGACCCTGTAGGATAATGTTCAGACTCTTTACAATATTGTATAGACCCTGTAGGATAATGTTCAGATCCTGTTCAATATTGTATAGACCCTATAGGATAATGTTCAAACCCTATTCAATATTGCATAGACCCTGTAGGATAATGTTTAGACCCTATTCAATATTGCACAGACTATTTACAAAGTTCATCACATATAATACGCTCCATATCAATTTAATATCCATTTAAAATTAATTTTATGAAACGAGTCCTGATGTTTGGAATGAGTTCCATACGACCTTAAAAAACAAATTATTCACGTATGAAAACAACAAAAGCACTTCTGGATTTTATCAGATTCCCGATTGCAGCAAAAATCACGTTCTACAACAACGTGATTGCCAAATTAACAGGTAATCCCTTGTTCTCTCAACCAGACATCTCGTTAGAAGAGGCTAAAGCAGCGACAAATGCTCTGGAAGCCGCTTGTCTGGCAGCGAAAGATGGAAATCACATGGCTGTTTCGGCGATGCATGATGCCGAGGAAGCGGCGGATCCTATTTTTCGCATTCTGATTGCTTATGTAAACAGGATTGCCAGAGGTGATGAAACCACCCTGTTAAGCAGCGGGTTTCATGTCTTAAAACAACCTGCAACTTTTCAGAAGCCTTTTTTAGCAGTGGTAAACGGTGATAACTCCGGCAGTGTTAAATTAGTGGCAAAAGCCGTTGCCAGAGCCGGCGCCTATATCTGGCAGATTGCAAAAGACAAGTTGCCTGAAACGGAAGAAGGTTGGACAACAATAGGCCATTCCACAGGAGCCAATTTTCAGGTAACAAATCTGGACGTACCCGCTAAGTATTATTTCAGGGTAGCGGCGATTACTCCGGATGGAACCTTAGACTTTACCGCCGCGGTGATGAAAGTGGTGGTATGATGCCCATTCACGGGGTGACTCGCAGTCACCTTGTGAGTAAGAACTTGAAAGGAAGCGAAAAAACAAGAACGCACCAGCTCCTCTTTCTGATGTTCTACTGACCGAACGGCTGAAAAAGTCATCCGGTCAGTTTGTTTTAAAGCAAACTGTTTATCACAATATGAACTGTTTTTATGACAGTTTGTAAATGAAAAACAATATATTTGCAACTCAAACCCCCGTTAATAGCCGATTGAAGTTGAAACTCTCCTTTGCTTTGAAGATAAGGACAATAATGCGACAATTGGGGGTGATCAATTTTAGCGATGCAATAGAATAATTCCAGGGGATGGATTCAACCCGGTTCAATGATAAGATTCATTCATGTGAATAAACCCCCTGGCATATTATCCCGACATGCATCATCGCCGTGGGTGAACTGTTTTTCGCCCATTAACAAAATAAATAAGATCCCATTATTGGGGGCAAATAATCATTTGCCCATTGATCCGATGAATAACAATCCCATCGTAGGGACGAAATATGATTTGCCCCTACGGATAATAAATTTACAACAAATGAATGACCTGAAAAAAAATGCGGGTATGGGGAAAAGATATCTCTTTATCCTTGTAGCGTTTTCCATGTTCCTGTCTTTATGCGCCGGTACCTATCAGCAACCTGCAAAGGCAACCTGCAAAACAG
>Ga0224529_1000550_pt1 | contig 27147 bp, 20 predicted proteins | sample CBST50metaG_FD_179893 | JGI IMG/M metagenome (GOLD analysis project Ga0224529, IMG submission 179893) | Peat soil microbial communities from Stordalen Mire, Sweden - C.B.S.T50 | ecosystem: Environmental > Terrestrial > Soil > Wetlands > Peat | place: Sweden: Norrbotten County, Stordalen Mire... | reverse complement strand
TGGATATCCATACCTCGCCGGACAGCCTGGGCAACCCGCCTATGGGCATCACCGCCGAGAATGTGGCCGCCAAATATGGCCTAACCCGCCACCAGCTTGACGAGTTCGCGCTGCGCAGCCACCGGTTGGCCAGTGTTGCTTGGCAGGCGGGCCGGTTTGACGAACAGATCGTACCGGTGACGGTAACCGATAAAAAGGGCCGGCAAACCTTGATATCCCGAGATGAAACGGTGCGTCCCGACTGTTCCCAGGAAGCGCTGGCGTCGCTGCGGCCCAGTTTCAAAGACGACGGCGTGGTGACCGCCGGCAATAGTTCACCAATGAGCGATGGCGCGGGCGCGCTGGTTCTGATGGAACGTTCACTGGCGGAAAAATCCGGCCGGGAGATTCTGGGTGTCTTTCGCGGTTACGCAGCGGCCGGGGTGGATCCCAACCTGATGGGGCTCGGTCCGATTGCCGCTACCGCCAAGCTGCTGAAACAGGCGGGCTGCCGGGTGGCCGACATCGATTTATGGGAATTGAACGAGGCTTTCGCTGCGCAGTCATTGGCCTGTATTCAGGAGATCGGCATGGATCCCGAACGGGTTAATCCCAATGGCGGCGCTATCGCCTTGGGGCATCCTTTAGCGGGCACCGGCGCTATTCTCACCGCGAAAACTCTGTATGAAATGAAACGCCGCAACCTGGACAAAGCCGTTATCACGTTCTGTGTTGGTGGCGGCCAGGGTGTGGCGGTATTGCTGACGAGGAATTGATCATGCCGGGAAAATTCGTTTCATCCGATGAAATCACCCGTCTTTTTGAAGACGGCCAGACCCTGATTTGCGGCGGTTTCGCCAATTGCGGTGTTCCCAATCGCCTTATCCAGTGTGTGATCGACAGCGGCGCGAGGCATCTTACCCTGATTTCCAATGATTCTGGCGACGCCGATTTGACCATCGGCCGCCTGATTCATCATGGCTTGGTGGATAAGCTTATCGCCTCCCATATTGGACGCAATACCGAAACCGTGGCGTTGGTGGAGGCCGGCAAAATCAAACTGGAGCTGGTGCCGCAAGGTAGTCTGGCGGAGCGAATCCGCTGCGGCGGCTCGGGGTTGGGCGGTGTGTTGACCAAAACCGGGTTGGGTACCTTGGTGGAGGAAGGAAAACAGACAGTGGTAGTCAATGGCGAACTGTTTTTGCTGGAAACCGCGCTGCGGGCGGACATCGCCCTGGTACGCGCCCGTACCGCCGATCCGCTGGGTAACCTGACCTATCGTGGCACCATGCGCAATTTTAATCCGCTGGTGGCCAAGGCGGCGCAGTTGACCCTGGTGGATGCGGACATGCTGGTGGATATCGATGAACTTGGCGTAGAACGCATCATCACTCCCGGCGTGTATGTGGACAAGATCCTGACAACCCAAGGAGAAGACCAATGAATGCCCGTAGCAGGATAGCAAAGCGCGCCGCCGAGTATTTTATTGCTGGCGATGTCGTCAATCTGGGGATCGGTATTCCCAGCCTGTGTAGCGATTATGCTCCACCCGGTGTGATGTTTCATACCGAAAACGGTTTGGTGGGCATGGGGCCGCTGTCCTCGGGGCTGCTGGCGGTGGAAGGGTATTCCAATGCCACCGGTATGAGTTTTGCGCCGGTGCCTGGCGCCAGCGCGTTCGACAGCGCGGAGTCATTCGCGCTGGTTCGTTCCGGCAAACTGGCGGCCTCGGTGCTGGGCGCGCTACAGGTGGCGGAAAATGGCGATTTAGCCAACTGGGCACAGCCCGGCAGGGTGTTCGGCATGGGCGGGGCGATGGATCTGGTGAACGGCGCCCGGCAGGTCATTATCACCATGGAGCTGTGCGCCAGAAATGGCGCGGCGAAAATTGTTAACTCATGCAGTTATCCGCTGACGGGTAAACACTGTGTCAACCATATTGTCACCGAACAGTGTGTGATTGACGTTACTGACGACGGACTGGTTTTGGTGGAACTGCTGGAAGGGTTGATTCCCGAAGACATCCAACGCCAGGTCGAGCCCCGGTTGATTGTTGCTGACCCGTTAAAAATCATGCAGCTATAACACCAATAGGCACCCCTGGCAGCAGGGTGTTCCGGCAAGTTTGCCTTGGATTACCAAGGAAGAATTAATCTCGGCCGGTTGCATTAGGAACGTTTGGCTTACGGCCTGACCCCGGATGACCGGTCGTTTAATACTCAGAGTCAGACGTCAATAAAAGACCTGAAATCGAAGTTAAGCCCGGCATGTTTGGAAACATTTTGATCATCTCCGATAAACCTACTACGCGGGTAGGTGCGAACCCCCTGCGTACAATGAGCACACCATTATGACTGGACAAGATAAAAACTTAGCGCTGCGTCGGAAAACCACCGATCTTTATACCCAGGCGGACGATCATCTTTCCGCTACCAAAAGTACGTTTGGGCCTCATGGATGGACCATCATTTTCCTGCAAGCCTTAATGTTCTGGATTGCCGCCGGTTCAATAACCCACGGTCTGAATGTGATTTTGCCCGCCTTGTCGAGAAACTTTAACCTGGATTACAACGCGTTGCTGGCGCTGGCGACCCCCGCCTCCTGGATGTCAATCCTGGCAGGTCCGATTTGCGCCAAATTGTGCGAAAAGAAGGGTCCCAAATTCAATATTATTTTCTGTCTTATCGCATGCGGCCTGTGCTTTGGCCTGCTCGGTTACTGGGGGACATTAACCGGATTCACCGTGCTCTTTGCCGGGGTCTGTTTTTTTGGTACCGGTTTTGGTTACGTGGGCGGGACCGCCCTCATCGCCAACTGGTTTATACGTAAAGCAGGCTTGGCGTTAGGTTGGTGTACCATGGGGCAGATATTTTCCAGCGCCTTTTTTGTGCCGGCGCTGTCGGGTTTTTTTTCCTGGTTCGGCGTGCGAAACGGGTTTTGGGGGATGTCGCTACTCATGTTTGTGACAGCGGTGCTGGTGGCCAGATTCGCCACCAATAAGCCGGAAGATATCGGCCTTGCGCCGGACAATGCGCCGATAACCGCCGAAGAGTTGGCTGAGCGTGTCCGTCAGCATGAAGCCTATATTTGCCCGGTTACCACCGGCCAATTGTTGCGCATGAAAGATGTCTGGTTCATGGGCATCGCCACCGGGGCTATTTATATCATGCTGGTGGGGGTGGTCAGCCAGATCGTGCCCCGGTTGATGGGCATGGGATATCCTCTGCACACCGCTATCCTTTATATGTCCATCTCAGCGTTATTCGGCGCCTTTGGCGCTTATGGCTGGGGCTGGCTTAACCAAAAGGTGGGGATTAAAGCGGCCATCATGATTTATACCTTATGGTGGATGGTGTCCGTCGTGATCAATATTTTTGATTTTAATGCGCTGACCCTCTGGATCTCGCTGCTGATGATTGGTTTCAGTCTGGCGGGCGCCACTAATTTAAGTACCGCACTGATCGCCACCAAGTTTCCAAGCCGGGCCTATGTGCGGGCTCTTGGCGTTATTTCGCCGATCCAATCCATTGTGCGTTGTTTCGCCTTTTCCATTCTGGCCGTGGGTTTGACCTATCTGGGGGGCTATACCGGCGCTTATATTTTGTTGGTGGCGGTTGGCGCCGTGGCGTTTATTTTGCTCTGGCAAACCGATGTGACGCCAATTGCAACCACACTTTCGACCACCGACGGACAATTCGGCATCCTTTGAGTAATGGTGTTGAAGAATGAACATACTTGCTGCAAATAGTGGCGTTCATTAATAAAAGGGTTGTCAATAATCTACCGACTCGCCTTTATAAGGCATAGCACCTATTAATATAGTCGTGGTGGAGTATCTGGTGGGTAAATGAATGAATTCGTCAGTTAATAATAGATATAATTCAGTAAGGAAAATTTATTATGGCTCTTCGCAAATTAGTGCTGAAAACTATAATTGGCTTGATGTTTTTTTGTAATCCAATAACCTATGGAACAATTTACGCTTCAGAAGCCATTAGCCCTTTGCAACCTGGAGCGACCACCGGCAATGCGGCGGGGTTATTACCGCCGGATGGTTGGTATTTTTCCGCAGATTTCGACTATGAAACCGGGTATGTCAAAAATGGATCTGGTGATACTGCCATAACCCCGGGCGGACAAAAAATTAAAGCGAGCAATTCCGCTGAGGTGGCATCACTTTTGTGGGTGCCTGGCTGGGAGATCCTGGGTGCGCGTTATGCTATGGCTATCGCGCAACCTTATAAATTCCAGCGAACGACCTTGAGTGGCAATGGGAATACATCGGCGGTTAACAGCAATAGTCGAGTGAATACCAGCCTTATTCCGGTGTTGCTGTCATGGGATCTGGGCGGTGGGTTTCATCTTGGCTCCGGGCTTGCCATTGATTTACCGGACGGAAGATTTGATTATAGCTACGACGCGGATACTGGCCGTAACACCAAGGCATCCACTTCTATTGGCAACCACTACTGGACCTTTGAACCTAATATCGCCCTGACTTATCTGCATGATGATTGGGCGTTCACGTTGAATAATATTCTGGATATCAATACGACCAATCATACTACCGATTATGAAACCGGGAAGATTTATTATCTTGATGCCACTGCTACCAAAAATATCGGAAAATTTACGGTCGGTGTCATTGGTAATTATATTCAACAACTTTCGGATGATAAAATTAATGGTCAGTCGGTAGCTGCCGTGGATGGGTTTTATTCCGAAGGAAATAAAATCCAACATGTCAGCCTTGGGCCACTATTAGGTTATAACTTTGGTCCTTTTGCTGTGACAGCACGGGCGTTATTTCCTCTTCATACCGAGAACGATTGTGCTTGCTCATTCTTTCATGTGGGTTTCACAGTTCCGTTTTGATACGAAATAATAAATTTTCATTCAAAAAATGCATGATGAAAAATATCTTCTAGGGCAGGATATAACAATCTGAACCGGACCCGTGAAGCGGAATTAATTGGCGCCCTGCTGAGTTTTTCATGGAGGTAATCGATCTACATATCGATGAAATAAATTACGAAAAAGACGCCATATTCTTTATTTGGCTAATGGGAAAGTTTTAAAGGACAAATAATTAAATAATTATTTTCACTAAGAGGTGAATATGACCGCAATTGTGATTGTGAGTGCCGTCCGTACTGCGGTAGGGAGCTTTGGCGGCAGTCTGACTGCTATGGCAGCGCCGCAACTCGGTTCACTGGTGGCTCGGGAAGCTATCAGGCGTGCCGGTATCCAGCCCGAGGTTATTGATGAAGTCTTTCTAGGTAACGTCCTTCAGGCAGGATTGGGCCAGAACCCGGCCAGGCAAGCAATGTTGCAGGCTGGGTGTGCCCAAAAAACGCCGGCAACCACGATTAATGCCGTATGCGGTTCGGGCTTGAAAAGTGTGATTCTGGCGGCGCAAATCATTGCCGCCGGGGACGCGCAGGTGGTATTGGCTGGTGGCATGGAGAATATGTCGGCAGCGCCTTACCTGCTTGATAAAGCCCGTTGGGGATACCGGATGGGGAACGAAACGATCACGGACAGCATGGTGCATGATGGATTATTTTGTAATATTAATCAGTACCATATGGGTATAACCGCCGAGAATGTCGCAGCGCGTTATAAGATTAGCCGGATGGAACAAGATCACATCGCGTTGCGTTCGCAGCAGCGAGCGATCGCGGCCATCAACAATGGCGCGTTTCGCAACGAAATTCTGCCGGTGACCTTGAGCAGTAAGAAAGGAAACCTTGTCTTTGATACGGATGAACATCCTCGCATGGATGCCAGCATGGAAAACTTGGCCAAGTTACGTCCGGCGTTTAAACCGGATGGCAGTGTTACGGCGGGCAATGCATCGGGTATTAATGATGGCGCGGCCGCGCTGCTGGTGATGAGTGAAGCGCGTGCGCGCTCGCTGGATCTCAGGCCGTTGGCGCGGATCCGCGGTTATGCGACCAATGGCGTGGATCCGGCTTATATGGGGCTGGGGCCGGTGCCTGCGACACGCCAGGCGCTCAAGAAAGCCGGTATGGCCATTGCTGATCTTGATCTCATAGAGGCTAATGAAGCCTTTGCCGCGCAATTTGCTGCGGTTGGCCATGAGTTAGGCTTCGCTGAGGAGAAAACCAACGTCAATGGCGGTGCGATTGCCCTTGGTCATCCTATTGGCGCTTCAGGCGCCAGGATCTTGGTTACGCTGTTGTACGCGTTAGCGGCACGGGATAAAACCCTCGGATTAGCGACGCTATGTGTCGGTGGCGGAATGGGGGTCGCCGTTATCGTCGAACGGATATAACTGGCGCATATAAATCATATCGAGAAAATAAAGAGGTTTAACCGTGTCCCGCATTATTATGTTGGTTCCTACCGGCCCGAGCGTCGGGTTGACCAGTGTCAGCCTGGGGGTCATCCGCGCTGTCGAGCAGAAAGGCGTGCGCCTGAGTGTCTTTAAACCGATTGCCCAGCCCCGTGTCGGCAGTGGTGCTTCGGACCAGACGCTAGCGCTTCTTAGCGCCAATTCCGGCCTACGCGCCGCGAAACCGCTCAGTATGAGTCATGCTGAAGCCCTGCTGGGCGCCAATCAGCAGGATGCGCTGCTAGAGGAGATCGTCGCACGCTTTTATGAAAATACCCAAGATGCGGAGGTGGTGCTGGTGGAAGGCTTGGTACCGACCCGTCACCACCAGTTTGCCAATGCGTTGAACTACCAGATTGCTAAAACACTGAATGCGGAAATCGTCTTGGTGTTAGCGCTGGGCAATGATTTGCCGTCGCAGTTGAAAGAACGTATCGAGTTGGCGCGCGCTGGCTTTGGCGGCGGCAAAAATAACAATATCACCGGTATTATCATTAACAAACTGAACGCGCCGGTAGACCAACAAGGCCGTATCCGTCCTGATCTATCGGAAATCTTTGACGATGTGAACCAGCCCGGCGTGGCCAATATCAATCCAACCCCATTGTTCACCGACAGCCCGCTGACCGTACTGGGTTGTATTCCCTGGAGCGTCGGGTTGATGGCTGCGCGTGCTATCGACATGGCCCGTCACCTGAACGCCCGCATCATTAATGAAGGTGAAATACAAACGCGTCGGATCAGGTCCATCACTTTCTGCGCGGGGAATCTTCCTCATCTTTCGAAACATTTCCGCCCAGGTTCGTTGCTGGTCACTTCCGCGGATCGTCCCGATGTGCTGGTCGCCGCTTGCCTTGCCGCGATGAACGGCGTAGACGTCGGCGCTATCCTGCTGACCGGCGGCGAGGAAATAAACCCGTACATTGCCGCGTTGTGCCAACGTGCCTTCCAAACCGGGTTGCCGGTATTTATGGTGGACACCAATACCTGGCAGACCTCACTGAGCCTGCAAAATTTTAATCTGGAAGTGCCGGTAGACGATCATCTGCGGGTGGAACAAATACAGAACTACATTGCCGGTCATATCAGCAGCCGGTGGATCGAATCGTTGACCGCCAGTTCCGAGCATTCGCGCCACCTGTCGCCACCGGCATTCCGTTATCAGTTGACTGAACTGGCGCGGCAGGCCGATAAACGTATCGTGATGCCTGAAGGGGACGAGCCGCGCACGGTGAAAGCCGCCTCCCTTTGTTCTGAACGCGGAATTGCTCATTGCGTATTATTAGGCAACCCGGATGAAATCCAACGTGTCGCCGCCGCGCAAGGCGTGGTACTGGGTAACGACGTCGAGATAATTGACCCCGCCGCGGTACGTGAATACTACGTGATGCGATTGGTCGAGTTGCGTAAGAGCAAAGGTATGACGGCTATAGTGGCGCGGGAACAAGTGGAGGATAATGTGGTATTAGCAACCTTGATGCTGGAACAGGGCGAAGTGGACGGCCTGGTGTCCGGCGCGGTTCATACTACCGCCAATACCATTCGCCCGGCGCTCCAGTTGATTAAAACAGCGCCAGGTTGCTCATTGGTCTCCTCGGTGTTTTTTATGCTGCTGCCTGACCAAGTGCTGGTGTATGGCGACTGTGCCATCAATCCGGATCCGACCGCCGAACAGTTGGCGGAAATCGCTATCCAGTCCGCGGATTCGGCTACGGCTTTCGGCATTGAACCACGGGTCGCCATGATCTCGTATTCCACTGGTACGTCCGGTACCGGTAGCGATGTTGATAAGGTCAGGGAAGCGACACGACTGGTCAGGGAAAAACGACCGGATGTGATTATCGACGGTCCGCTACAATATGACGCCGCCATTATGGCCGACGTGGCGCAATCGAAAGCGCCGAACTCTCCGGTTGCTGGTAAAGCTACCGTGTTTATCTTCCCGGATCTGAATACCGGCAATACCACCTACAAAGCCGTGCAGCGTTCTGCAGAACTGATATCCCTCGGACCGATGCTGCAAGGCGTGCGCAAGCCGGTGAACGATCTGTCGCGAGGCGCGTTGGTGGACGATATCGTCTACACCGTGGCGCTGACAGCGATTCAATCCACATTAGGCGTCATAGGCACCCGGACATTCTGAAATAAATGAACGCTATGCCTATCATTTGTTGAAGGGGAGCAAATTTTAAATGATAAAGATAGATCAATAATTTCCCAGATTTGTGGGTTAAGCAGTATGTCGTCTTGCAGAGAAAGGTACTTATTATCATGATGGATTTTGTTATGAACAAGTACCTGAGCTTATTTTTTTTGATACCAATCCGGTATATTACCGGATGGTTATTATTGGTATAAAAATAGCAATCTATCACAATGTTATCCTGACTGCTTTGCGCCATACGATATTTATGATGTATTATTTTGTTCATATGGGCTTGACGGGAGGCGAATACATGTTTGGCAACCTGATGGCGCCGGTACAAATAGAAGGCACTGATGGACATTACTCTGTAAATGGCATTTAAGTGCAAAATACATAGTTCAAAGTTGCTATAACATCTACACAGTGTCTATAAAAAAGAGGTACCGGCTAGTATTAAATTTTGATACGACGCTGTTAAATGAAAACACCTGTCAATAGAATCTGGTCGCCGGAAGAAAAACCTGTTTTGCCCGGCGCACCATCTAATCCCGTTCATACGAATGCCAAACGGCTTTCTTACGCATTGGTCGGCATGACCATCGCTATTACCGGAGGGCTGGGCAATTCCATTGTCAGCGCCAATATTCCCTCGGTGCAAGGGGTGTTGGGCCTGGACTCTGATCAAGTTTACCTGTTGAATGCGGCTTATGTGATGACCAATGTATCGGCCAATCTGTTGTTAGTGAAATTCCGCCAACAGTTTGGTTTACAAGCGTTCACCCGCATTTTTCTCAGCCTGTTCTTGCTGGCGACGTTGGCGCATTTGTATTTCAACAGCCTCTCATCCCTTATCGTTGCTCATGCGGCCCAAGGCATAAGCGGTGCCGCGTTATCCACTATGGGGGTGCTTTATACCATACAGGCATGGCCGCTTCGGGCACGCAGAACCGGACTATTGGTGGCGATAACGTCTATTAGTCAAATCAGCCTGCCGCTCGCTTATGTACTACCCACCAGTATATTTGAAGCGTTTGAATGGCGCGGTCTTTACCTGTTTGAACTCGGGTTGGGATTATTGTCCCTGACCTGTGTGTTTAAACTACGGCTTCCACCCAGTGATCGCATCATCGTCTTCGAAAAAAAAGACATCATCACCTTTATGCTCTTTGCTCCGGGTATCGCCCTTCTGTGTGTGATTTTATCCGTTGGACGGATTGATTGGTGGCTGGATGCCCCCTGGATTGGCAAAGTCTTGGTGATTTCAATCCTATTGCTGATGAGCGCGCTAGCCTTTGAACACCATCGGGAAAACCCATTGATTAATACCCGATGGTGGGCCAGCAGCGATATGCTGCGCTTTTTTGCCGTGATGTTTATGGTACGTATCGTTATTTCAGAGCAAACCAGTGGAGTGGTGGGTATGATGCGCATGCTGGGGCTAATTAATGATCAAATTATTCCCATGTTTCTCCTTATCCTGCTCGGTTCGATAATAGGTATTATTTTAGCGGCTTTGGCGTTTCAGCCTCACCGGGTCAATTTGATGATCTTGTTCGGGTTATTATTGATGACGATCGGCGGGTGGCTAAACATTCATATCAACAGTACTTCTCGTCCGCTTAATCTCGCTTTGGGACAATTTCTTTTGGCCGCGGGGAGTTGTTTCCTGATCGGACCTGCTTTTTTACCTCGAATGGCTTCCGTCATCCCAAAACCCAAAAATCTGGTCAGTTTTGTGGTTTTCTTCAGTATGTCGCAGAATTTAGGTGCGTTGAGCGGGCAGGCTATCATCAGCACTTTTCAAATTGTCCGCGAAAAATTCCATTCCAGCTATCTCACGGAACAAATTGTATTAAGCAATCCTTTGGTTGCAATGCGTGCCCAGCAATATACGCTTTTTTCTCAATCTCTACTGAACGACAATACCTTGCGTAATCAGTATGGCCTGTCGTCGTTAGCATCAATCGTGAATCGTGAAGCGAATGTTTTAGCCTACAGTGATGTTTTTGTTCTTATTACTTTCGTATCGGCCTGTACGTTCACATTATTACTGATTTACATATTCTGGAAGCACCTCAGGGTATGGATGCTACCGACTTCGGCCGATGAACCCTCTGAGTGAAAGACTGGGCGGATATTCTTGTCGCTATGCCGGTACACAATTTCGGCAATTGTCATGGATGTCAGATTGTTTATTCTCATTTGGGGTTTTCGCTTAATATGAAACAATATACTTATATGGCAAAAATGCCTGTGTTCATTCGATTTTTAAAAAGATTCAGACGGATGTTGCTCTCTTACATCATTTTTGTGGTTATTGCCGGTTCCGGTATTCTTTTGGTGCTTTATGCCTGGGATTTATTTCCATTTACATCATTCTGGCAAAGTACGGAAGATGCTTATCTGCGTGGTAATGTTACGGTAATCAGTCCGCAGATCAACGGTTATATAGTGAATGTACCGGTGCAAGATTTCCAATGGGTGCATAAAGGCGAACTCCTGGCCAAGGTTGACCAACGTATTTATATACAACATGTTGAACAGGCTACCGCGGTGTATGACAGCAAGGTCGCGGCATTGGAAAATTCTCAACAGCAGGAAAGGATCGCTCGCGCTACCATCGAACAGGCAATTGCGGAACTGGAATTTACCAAAGCGCAATCGCTGAAATCCGCTGCGGATTTGCATCGTGTTGTGTCGTTGGTTAACGGCGGCGCCGTGTCGATTAGGGAACAAGACCAGGCCGTTGCCGATAATCACCAGGCGGTTGCCAGTCAACAACAAAAAGCCGCGGGGATAAAAATTGCCGAAGAAAATTTGCGTAGCGTGCTGGTCAACCGTAAAGCGTTGATGGCTGATATTGAAAGCGCTAAAGCCACGCTGGAGCTGGCGCGTATTGATTTGACCAACACTGAAATCCTGGCCCCTGATGATGGACAACTTGGGCAAATCGGCGTGCGCTTGGGGGCTTATGTCAATGCGGGTACCCAACTGATGTCCTTGGTACCGAAAAAGTTGTGGATTATCGCCAATATGAAAGAAACGCAAATGGGGAATGTCCGTGTCGGTCAGCCGGTCCGCTTTACGGTCGATGCGTTAAATAATGCAGAGTTTCATGGGCGCGTCAGCCGTATTTCTCCGGCCACCGGCGCTCAATTCAGTGCTATCGCATCGGATAATGCCACCGGTAACTTTGTTAAAGTGGTACAGCGTATTCCCATACGGGTCAGTATCGACCCCGATCAAAAGAATTTTGATAGTTTACGGGTGGGAATGTCTATGTTAGTCAGTATTGATACTCGAGCGACGATTAACTCAACTCTGGCCGCTTCGGCGGCGCGTCGCTTTTGACCAAACGCCGCCAGACTCGTCGGCTGGCACGGCTCAGACGATCGAGATAGAGATAGACTACCGGGGTGGTGAAGAGTGTGAGCAATTGGCTTAATGCCAGTCCACCGGCAATCGCCAATCCGAGCGGTCGGCGCAAATCCGCGTCGCCGCCGCTGCCCAGCGCCAGCGGCAGGGCGCCGAAAAAAGCCGCCAGGGTGGTCATCATGATCGGCCGAAAGCGCATCAGGCAGGCCTGGGTAATGGCTTGCTGCGCATTGAGTCCTTGCTTGCGTTCCGCCGCCAGCGCGAAATCAATCATCATAATGGCGTTTTTCTTCACGATGCCTATCAACAGCAAAATACCGATCAGGGCGATAACCGTGAGCTGCGTACCGGTCGCCAGTAACAATAACAGCGCCCCCAGTCCGGCGGATGGCAAGGTGGACAGAATGGTCAGCGGGTGGATAAAACTCTCATACAGCATGCCCAGTACGATATACACCGCCGCCAGCGCCGCCAGGATCAGCCAGGGCATAGCGGCGGTCAGTGCGGAGAATGCCTTGGCGGTGCCTTGAAAACTGGCTTGAATGGTATCCGGCAGGCCGATTTGCGCCATCGCGGTGTTGATCAACTGTTGCGCCTGTTCCAGCGAGACGCCGTCTGCCAGGTTAAACGCCACGGTACTGGTAGCCGCTTGCCCTTGATGCGCCACCGACAACGGCGTGTTGGCGCCGCTGAAAGTAGCGAAAGCAGCCAAGGGAATCTGTATTCCCTGGTCGTTAACCACCCGTAAATCATACAGTATCGCCGGATCAGCGGTATAACCGTCCTCTAGCGTCATGACCACATGATATTGATTCAGGGTTTGGTACCGGGTGGCGATTTGTCGTTGACTGAAGGCATTATTGAGCATTGTGTCCAGCATCGCGACGTTAACGCCCAGCCGGGTGGCTTTATCACGATCGATGGTCAGCATCACTTCCTGGCCGCCGGTCTGGGCATCGCTATCCACGCCGGTTAATTGGGGTATTTTTCCCAGGGCCGCTTGCACTTTCGGCGTCCATATCCGCAGCGTATTCAAATCATCGGCCTGCAGGCTGTACTGGTAGAGCGCGTTGGCGCTGCGCCCGCCGATCTGTAAATCCTGCGCCGGCATCAAAAACAATTGGATGCCCGGTTGGTCGCGAAATTCAGCGCTTAACCGGTTAGCCACTTGCGTCGCGTTGACATTCCGTTGACGGAAATCTTTCAACCGGACGAAAAAGTTAGCGGTATTGCGGGAACCAAAGGCGCCGCTGCCCATGGACGCCATCACTCCGTCCACCGCCGGATCCTGGCGGATCAAACGGGAAAATTCCTCCATCTTGGGTTTCATTTGCGCAAACGACACGTTTTGATCGGCGCGCAGCATTCCCATCAGCAAGCCGGTATCCTGATTGGGGAAAAAGCCTTTCTGCACTACGGTATACAGGAAAATATTCAGCATGATGGTCAGCAGCAGGCCGAACAGCGTCAACCCCTGATGGCGCATGACCCAGGCCAATGCGCGGGCATAACCGGCCAATAAGCGTGCCAGACCCCGTTCAATCCACTGATAAATAGGGTTCGGCCGCCGGGCGGCCGGAGCTTTTCGTCGCAGCAGGCGTGAGCATAACATCGGGGTGAGGCTGAGGGAGACCAGCATTGAAATCAACAGCGAGACGGTCAGGGTAATGGCGAACTCACGGAACAATCGGCCGACGATGCTCCCCATCAGCAGGATGGGAATAAACACCGCCACCAGCGATATCGTCATCGCCAGCACGGTGAAACTCACCTCTTGCGCCCCTTTCAGCGCCGCCCGTACCGGACCGAATCCTTCCTCGATATAACGGGTGATGTTTTCCAGTACCACAATCGCGTCGTCCACCACAAAACCGGTAGAGATAATCAACGCCATCAGCGACAGGTTATCCAGGCTGTACCCCAGCAAATACATGACCGCGCAGGTGCCGACAAGCGACACCGGCAAGGCCAGGGCCGGAATCGCCACCGCTCGCACATTACGCAAGAAGATGAAAACCACGCCGATCACCAACGCGACGGCAATCAGCAGCGTTTCTTCGGTAGCGCGCAACGATGAACGGATAGTCGGCGAACGGTCCACCACGATGTTCAGGCTGACATCGCCGGGCAGATTGGCGGACAAGGCCGGCAATCGCGCTTTGATGGCATCGATGGTTGCCAGCATATTGGCCCCCGCCTGGCGGGAAACGCCAATCATTACCGCACGGGTCTGGTTGTAATAGCCAATGTTGTATTTATCCTCCACCGAATCTTCAACCTTGGCCACGTCCCCCAGCCGTACGGCATTGCCATGTTGATAGCTGACGATCAGCGTCCGGTAATCGCGGGCCAGATCCAACTGACCGTTGTCGTCCACCTGCCAGGATTGATTATCGCCCTGCAACATGCCTTTCGGCAGATGGGTGGTGCTATTGGCGATGGCGCTGCGCAGGGTATCCAGGGAAAGGCCGAAATGAGTGATCATCTGCGGTCGCAGTTCGATACGGACCGCGGGCAGCGAACTGCCCATCAACGATACCTGGCCGACGCCGTCGACCTGGGCGATTTTCTGTTGAATCCGGCTGGAGGCCAGATCGTACAGTTCGCCGCTGCTGCGGGTGGCGGAGGTCAGCGCCAGCATCACAATCGGCGCATCGGCCGGATTGGCTTTGCGGTAGGTCGGCAACGAAGGCATGCTGCTGGGCAGCAGACTCCGCGCGGCATTGATGGCCGCCTGTACATCGCGCGCGGCGCCATTGATATCCCTTTCGAGACCAAACTGCAAGATAAGGGTAGTGGAGCTCTGCGAACTGTTGGAGGTCATCTCGCTGATTCCGGCGATTTGCCCTAAGGCCCGCTCCAGCGGCGTGGCGACCGTGGCGGCCATGGTTTCCGGGCTGGCGCCGGGCAGGCTGGCGGTGACCATGATGGTGGGAAAATCCACCTGCGGCAGCGGCGCCACCGGCAATAACCGATAGCCCAGCAGCCCGAGCAGCAAGACAGCCAGGGTCAATAATAAGGTGGCGACCGGACGAAAGATAAATATCCGCGGGATATTCATTATCGCTCCTGCCGGCCGAACCGGCGCCATAGCCGCTGGTTGCGTTGCGACAGCCGGTCAAACCACAAATAAATCACCGGCGTGGAGAACAAGGTCAGCACCTGGCTGAATATCAGTCCGCCGACAATTACCAGCCCCAGCGGCCGGCGCAACTCCGCCCCGGATCCATTACCCAGCATCAGCGGCAGGGCGCCCAGCAAGGCCGCCATGGTCGTCATCATGATCGGCCGGAAACGCAGCAGGCACGCCTGGTGAATGGCATCCCGCGCGCAGAGCCGCTGTTTATGCTCCGCCTCAAGCGCAAAGTCGATCATCATGATGGCGTTCTTTTTCACAATACCAATAAGCAAAATGACGCCAATCAAGGCCATCAGGCTGAATTCGGTCCCGGTCAACAGTAAGGTCAGCAGGGCGCCCACCGCCGCCGAGGGTAAGGTCGATAAAATGGTTACCGGATGGATAAAACTCTCGTAAAGTATGCCCAGCACCACATACATGGTCAGCAGCGCCGCCAGAATCAGCCACAAGGTATTATCGGTGGCGCTCTGAAAGGCCGACGTTTCGCCCTGATAACGCAAGGTGATACTGGCGGGCATGTGCAGTTGGCCGCTGACTCGGGTGATGGCTTGCTGGGCGTCTGCCAGCGAACGGCCGTCCCGCAGATTAAACGAGAGCGTCACCGCCGGGAACTGATTCAGACGGACATTGATCAAGGCGCCGGTACGTTGGCGGATAGCGGCAATGGCGGTGAGCTTCACCATCCCGCCGGTGGTGGATGTGGCGCTAGCGCTGCTGGAACTGCTGCCAGAGGAATCACTGCTGGTGGCACTACTGCCGGAACTACTGGAACTGCTGGAACCACTGGCACTGGCGGCATCGCTGGAACTGCTTGTCCCGCTGGTCAGGTTGGCGGCCAGATAAATATCATCAAGCGACGCCGGCGACTGCTGATACTTCCCTTCGACTTCCAGCACCACGCGATATTGATTGGCTTGTGTAAAAATGGTCGACACCAGTCGTTGCCCAAAAGCGTTATATAACGCGGTATCCACATCGGCGGCGGTAATACCGAAACGGGCCGCTGCGTCGCGATTCAATTCCACATACGCCACTTGTCCCTGGTTCTGCAAGTTGCTTACCACATCACTGAATTCCGGCTGCCGTTGCAATGCCGACACCAGTTTGGGCGTCCAGGCCGCCAGATTTTCGCTATCCGCATCATCCAGGGTGAATTGATATTGACTGGGTGTTACCTGATCATTAACCGTCAGATCTTGGGCCGATTGCAGATAAAGCCGGATACCAGGGATATTTTGCGTGGCCAGTTTCAGTTGTTGCATGATTTCAGCGGCACGCAGATGGCGTTCGGCGAGCGGTTTCAGATTGATTTGCAATCGCCCGCTATTGAGACTGGTATTATTACCGTCGACGCCAATGGTGGACGACAGGCTTGCCACCGACGGATTCTCAAGGATAATCGCCGCCAGGCGTTGTTGACGCACCGCCATCTCGTTAAAGGACACATCTTGCGACGCGATGGTGACCCCTTGTAGCAACCCGGTGTCTTCCGTCGGAAAAAAACCTTTCGGCACGACCAGATAAAGTAACGCGGTCAACAATAATGTCGCCAGGGCAACCAGCAAGGTGATGCGTTGATGATCGAGCACGATGGTCAGTAAACGGTCGTAACCGGCGATTAACCTTTCGAACAGCTCCCCGCCTTTACGATTGAACCGGCTCTGCTTTTCGGGGGGAACATGGCGCAGCAGGTAACCACACAACATCGGCGTCAAGGTTAATGAAACCACCATGGACACCAGTATCGATACCGCCAGCGTAATGGCGAATTCCCGGAACAAGCGGCCCACCACGTCCCCCATAAACAACAGCGGGATCAGCACCGCGATTAATGAGAATGTCAGTGAAATAATGGTGAAACCAATCTGCGCTGAACCATTGAGGGCGGCCTGCATCGGCGTTTCGCCGTTCTCCAGCCGGCGCGTGATATTCTCCACCACCACTATCGCATCATCAATGACAAAGCCGGTGGCGATGGTCAAGGCCATCAATGACAGGTTATTCAGACTGAACCCCGCCAGATACATCACACCGAACGTCCCCACCAGCGATAGCGGTACGGCGATACTGGGGATAAGCGTAGCGGCGAGATTGCGTAAAAACAAAAAAGTGACCATCACCACCAGCGCAACTGACAGCAGCAATTCGTACTGCACATCACTGATGGAGGTACGAATGGTCTGGGTCCTATCTGATAAAATGCTGATCTTGACCCCGCCGGGCAGCGCGGCCTGCAGCGTTGGCAGTTGCGCCTTGATGCTATCCGCCACCGCAATCACATTGGCTCCGGGTTGACGCTGAACGCTGATAATGATGGCCGGCTGCTGGTTTGCCCAGGCGGACTGATAAACATTCTCCGCCGCTTCATCGATTTGCGCGATATCGCGCAGACGCAACGCGGCGCCATTCTGATAGGTGAGAATCAGGTTGCCGTACTGCGCCGCGGTACGCAGTTGATCGTTGGCATCGATGGTAATGGAATGGTGCGTACCGTCGAATCCCCCTTTTGAGCCGTTAACGTTGCTATTGCCGATGAGGGTATCGACATCTTCGAGGGTCAGATTGCGCGCCGCCAGGGCGCGGGGATCCATGCGGATACGAATCGCCGGCTGATGTCCGCCGGCCAGCGTCACCATGCCCACGCCGGCGATTTGCGACAGCTTCAGCGCAAGCCGGGTATTGACCAGATCCTGCACCTTGATCAATGGCAGCGTGTCGGATGATGCCGCCAGAGTCATTACCGCGGTATCCGCCGGATTGACTTTTTTGTAGGTAGGCGGATTAGGCAGATCATCCGGCAGAAGGCTATTGGCGGCGTTAATCGCTGCCTGGACTTCTTGTTCCGCCACATCCAGGGAAAGATCCAGCGAGAATTTCAGAGTGATGACCGAGGCGCCGCCGGAACTGGTAGAGTACATTTGACTCAATCCGGCCATCTGTCCCAGTTGCCGTTCCAGCGGAGCAGTCACCGACGAGGCCATCACATCCGGGCTGGCGCCGGGATAGAGCGTGGTCACCTGTATGGTCGGATAATCCACTTGGGGCAAAGCGGAGGTCGGCAGTAACCGATAGGCGAAAATACCGGCAATCAATATGCCAATCATCAGCAGTAGGGTGGCAACGGGGCGCTGGATAAACAGCCTGGACGGATTCATTGCGCCGTCATGCCTTGGACTGGGGGATTTGCCGGCGCCGGGGGGGTGTTGCTATGGCCGTCGTTGACCACCAGGACTTTGCCGCCGGTATTCAGGCTGTCGATACCTTCGGTGACCACATGGTCCCCCGGCGTGACCCCGGAAATAATCGCCTGCAGGTCATTGCCAAAAGCGGGTCCGGCTTTTACCGCCCGCCGGACCACGGTATTGCCGGGCTTGATGATATACACAAAATCCCCATCACTGCTCAATTGCAGCGCCTGGGCCGGGATTACCGTCGTTTTTGCCAGCGTGCCGGTTTGCAGGCGGATGTTGACAAACTGATTGGGATAAAGCCGTTCGTCCTGGTTATCGAAAATCGCCTTTAACTTGATACTGCCGGTGTCGCTGTCGATGGCATTACTGATAAAGTTCAGCTTGCCTTGGGCCAGTACCGTTGCACCGTCTTGATCAATGGCGGTCGCGGGCAAACCGTTGCCCTGATGCAGCGCCTTCAGCAGCGCCGGTAGATTGGCCTGAGGTAAGCTGAATGTCGCCGCGATAGGTTGGATTTGGGTAATGGTGACGATGCCAGTGGTATCGCTGCTATGCACCATATTGCCGGCATCAACCAGGCGTAATCCAACCCGGCCGGATATTGGCGCGGTGATGCGGGCATACTCCAGGTCCAGCTTGGCGGTATCGATTTGCGCTTGATCGGTTTTGATGATCCCCAGGTATTGACCTACCGTCGCGGTTTGGCTGTCCAAATCCTGGCGGGATAATGAATTCAGCGCAAAAAGCGTTTTATAACGGGCCAGGGTTAGCCGGGCGCTTTTCAATAGCGCCTGGTTTTGCGCCAGCGCGCCCTGATATTGCTCCAGGGTGGCCTGGTAACCGCGCGGATCAATTTGGGCTAAAAGCTGGCCCTTCGCCACCGTTTGCCCTTCGGTGAAATAAACACTCATCAATTGACCGTCCACCCGGCTGGTGACGGTTACCGTGGCATTGGCGATCACGGTGCCCAAGGCGGAGAGATATACCGGGACATCCGCTTGTTTAGCCATAGCGCTATGAACCGGCGTAGCGCCGCTCATGCCCGGCCTGTCTGGGCGGCTGTCAAATGGACCCATAACACTGGCTGAACGCGGGATGTGAAAATAATAAAAGAGGGCTGCTATTATCAGCACCACGGCTACTAGCAGTATGACGTTATGCCATTTGATTTTAATTTGAGAATGGGTTTTCATGCGATACTTACAGCCAAAGGTGATCGAAAAAAATGAAATATTGCCCACCGCCAACTATCTCAGAAATAAAATAGAGTAGCGGCATAGACACTTTTATGAATTCAAATATAACCGTGCCCCAATCTTATTGGGTGATGGGTTGTATTATCCACAATGGACTTGAATTAAAAAACTCATTTTTTTGTCTATATACACGCCGTAAAACGTAAAGTTTGATTTTTGGATAAAAAAATACTTAATATGTTGATTAATAATAGATTATTTGATTATTTTTTCGTGCGGCACTATCTGTTTGATAGCAAACAATCCCTATTTTGTACTCATAGCGTAAAAAACGTCAGCAAATTTATCACTATGGCGTTATCTGCCGATGAGTTTGTTATATAAATTGACGTCATGATAATATACGCGTTGAATGTGTATAAATTATGGTGATTCCCCGATCCCGTCCGTATGACCTTGCCTTATCACAAAACGGCGGCCTTATTATGCCGATTCGCTTTTTTTCCCAAGTTGGTTGCTACCTATGCCAATGCCGCTGGCATCCGGTTATGTGTCTTTCTTGACCAACGCTCAGGCGATAATTTAGTGTTTCGATGTCATGGAAACCTTCAGGCTGCTTATTTTTCAACATGTTCAAGAAGTAACCGGATTTGTGCTATAATAAATATCATTCACCGTTTCGGTCGAATAAAATGTCATACATCATGGATTTGATTAATAAGATTAATAAAGTACAGATGGATGCAGTATGTCCGATATGTAATCGCACCTCGAAGCAGGATGCGCAAAAGGTGAGAAAAGGCCAAACCATGATTTGCCCTTATTGCCAATCATTGTTTGTACCGCACCACAAATAAGTTATCTATCATCAGGTTAAGACCCATAGCCCTTATTAAGTGCGGCCTTCGCTCAGATGGCGAAGCTCAGACCCGCTTTAAGTTGGCCGAGGGTTCGACTGTTTCCCCAACGTTTATGACAAACCCCACACTCGGTGAGTTTTTGTTCTATCACATGGAAATTTTTCATTCCGGGTGGTAGTTATGCTTATCCAAGCGATGGTTTTGGAGCACAGTAATGAGCATCACATATGCAGATATCCGGAAAAAGCACGAACAGATTGAGATTGAACGGGCTGAGCGAGCAGAGCTGGTGCTTTTAGAGGCTCAGAATCTGGTCGATGCGTATCAGAACTCCCTTGGCCTTAAAAAAGACACATGGACTGATTACGCCGGCCTTGAAACGCCTTATGTTTTTATTGGTAAAAAAACCGATGATCACTTCAAGAAAAGCAGCCTGAACAGCATTGGTCTAAACGACAAGTACGGCATTGATTTTACTATTGCGACCGTTATCGACGACTCGCCGCATGGCGGCTCACTATCCGGTGTTGAAATTCACCTTCGGATAAAAGATACACGCGGCACGATCTCGGTTCTGGTCGGGGCGGATTCAAAGGAATTTAATGTCAGTAAGAGCGCAGATAAATATAAAAAAGTTTGCGAAGAAATAAAAGCGCAAGTGCTTTTATCAGAAAATGATCCGGCGTTGAAACTTGAAGAACCGACTAAGACTACGGCTGTTGTCAGCGAACAAATATAAAGCAAGCAATAAGAGCAAACACTAAATGGGCCACTGTTAAGCGGCCTTTTTTATTTAGGGTATGACGGGTATCTTTATCGGGGCGCGGGCGTCTTCTTAGCCACCGACTGCATCTGTTCAAGATCGCTGAACAGCCCCGGACCTGTAGGATGCCATCCCAAACGTTGTTGGGTCAGCAAGCTTGACGCAGGCATATCCATACCGGCGAACAGGGTAAGAAGCCAGCCAAAATGGGTTTGGGCTTCTTCTGGCGACAGGCTGACCACCGGGATCTGCAGACTTTTACCAATTGCTTCGGCGATCTGGCGCATCGGTAAACCTTCTTCCGCCACCGCGTTGTATCTGCCGCCTAGTCCCCGCTTTTCCAGCGCAAGCCTATAGAGGCGCACTGTGTCGAGTACGTGCACCGCCGGCCAACGGTTGGCGCCATCATCGATATAAGCCGAAACCCCTTTCTCAAGAGCGACGCCGATCAGCCGGCTGACAAAGCCCTGCTTGATCGTATTGTGGGCCTGAGACAGGCGGACGACCGACACATTCACACCCCGATTAGCAACTGAAGCACCGGCGTTTTCCGTTGATGCGCGTGGATTGGGATGGTTGGCATCGTAATAATCCTCCGTTGCGATCTGCCCAGGGGCCGCCGCGCCCAAGGCGGTTACCGAGGTGATGATCAATGGACGATCCGTGCCGATAAGTTCGGCGCCCAGCGCCTCGATCGCCTGACTTTCCTTTATGCAGTTTTCCTCGAATCTCGAGAAGTCATGATCATAAGCGCAATGGATCACGGCTTCCGATTTGGCTGCGCCGCGGCGCAGGCTAGCCAAGTCCTCAAGACTGCCGCGATGGGCCTCCGCTCCGGCGGCGATGAGTGATTTTTCGCCCGCATCGGAACGCGTGAGTCCAAGCACATGATGACCTGCTTTAATAAGCTCTGGCACTATCGCAGAGCCGATAAACCCGGTTGCGCCGGTAATAAAAACCTTCATGAGTGCTCCTTTGATACGGATGGATGCTGGTTTCGAATGGGGCCGCTTGCGCATCCTGCTCGACAATGACTATCACGATAGCAAAAGCATGTCGTACGATGTATTCTTCACGTTCGTATTATTGGTTCGATCGTACGGATTTTAATGGACCCGCTCTCCGAAGTGCTATCGCTGCTCAAGCTCAAGACCTTTGTGTCGGGGGGCTTTGCCGTGCCTGAAAAATTCGGCATTCAGTTTCCGCAGCATGAAGGGCTGAAGTGTTACGCCGTCGTTTCCGGATCATGCTGGCTGGCGGTGGAGGCGGTTGCGGAACCGGTCTTGATGGAAACGGGCGATTGTATCCTCCTTCCGCGTGGCGGGCCGTTCTGCCTGGCGACGGACCTGTCGGCTCCCCGTATCAAATTCAATCCGGAAATGGCCGAGCGCCAGCCGGATGTCGCCGTCTTTTCCGACGCTTCGCGGGGATGCTCCCTGCTTGGCGGGCATTTTCTTCTGACCGGCGCACATTCCGCCATTTTGCTGAATGCGCTACCGCCCATCGTCCACATTCGCAAAGAATCGAACAAAGAAGTCATGCGCTGGTCGCTACAGTGTTTACGAGAGGAATTATGCGATCCACAGTTGGGGGGATCGCTGGTCGCTCAGCACCTGGCCTATATCATGCTGGTGCAGGCTCTTAGGCTGTACTTGCAGAGCGAAGCGACCAACGGGGTCGGTTGGTTGTTTGCCCTTGCCGATCCGCCTATGCGGGCCGCCATCATGTGCATGCACGACGAACCGGGGCATCACTGGACCCTACAGGAACTCGCTCATCGCGTCGGCATGTCACGCACGGTATTCGCGCAAAGGTTCAAGGAAAGGGTAGGTATGACGTCAATGGAATATCTTACCTATTGGCGAATGTTGCTTGCCAGCGATCGCCTGACGGCATCGGGTGATTCCGTTGCCGAAATCGCCTGGTCGATGGGCTATGAAACGGAAAGCGCCTTTGGCAAGGCCTTTAAACGGGTGATCGGGTGCTCGCCGAGGGAACATCGCCAACGGGCTTAGGTAATGTGACGTCGGTTACTGCGCGGATGGAAATCTTGTGTCCGTGTAGGCAGCATTGATATTTGAACCTCAAAAATTCTTGCCAAACCAGCTTACAACACCTTGAGTTAAAGCAGGGGAATTTGTCTTCCGAGTATTAGCTACAGCTGGGAAAGGTAATTAATATGTCAGAACTCATGTTAAGGATTTTACGGTTGAAATCCTATGTGGAAGGCGGCGCGGCTATGGCCAAACGTCTTAATGAATCAGGTGTTAAGAAAATCTGCGTGGTGGGGCGTGGGGGGGGAGTCGTGCACGGCCAATCGGAGAAACTACATGATTTGCGTAAAGCAGCTAAACACTTTGTCGAAAAAGATAAACATGAAATAGACAATGTGAAATAAGGCGGATAATTATAGATGTTTGCTTTACTTATCATCCCGCTTTTAGTCAGTAGTTGTAATATTCATGAAGAAGTTAATAATAACCATGAAAAAAATGGCCATAAATATGATGGATCTGCAAAAGTGATTGCATGAGAGTGCTTTAAATTGTGCTTTTAAAAGACTTAATAAAAATCACTGATAAGGGATAACAGCATGAGCTTTCAGATTCTCACTCCCACAGCCGCAAGCATTATCGGCCTGAAACGCAATCCAATAGGTATTGTGACAGAGGATGAGGGCACGGCAGTAATAATCTTGAATCGTAACGAGCCAGCGCTTTACGCATATTATCGTGAACTGGCGGAGGATGCCGAGCTTAACACTATTGCTGACGAGCGGATGAAGGATTCCGAGTTTGTGAGCGTGAACCTCGATGACCTATAAACCCCAGTTTGAAAAACGAGCCGCTCAAGGAGTGGCACAAGCTTGGTCATTCGGTACGATAGCAGATCAAAACAAAACTCGCCGAACGGCTGGAAAATCCCCATGTTCCAGCGTCTAGATTAAGCAGCAAAGCGACACGCTATAAAATCAAACTTAAAGCGTATGGTTATCGTCTTGGGTATGCGTTGCTAAAAAAATTTGTGGTCCACTATGGCAAGGCTTAGGGGCTATTTATAATGTCGATATTGTGCCCTGCTACTTTTATCATTGCGCTGCCGAAAAGCTGAAAGTCATTATTCCTGGTCTAATCGGCCAAAATATTACGATCGCCCAGGAACAGGGTGCGTTTCATATTTTCCGTTTTCCATAAGCGCCAGATAATGGACGTGTGTTCTTTTGCGCGGTAGTGGGAAAGCGAATTGTGATGCTGCATAGCTTTATCAAGAAAACCCAAAAAACGCCGCCTATAGAACTCAACATCGCGGAAGCAATATTGAGAAAGGAAAAAAATGAACGCTAAACGCATGCCGCTAATCAAAACCCATGATGAAATGGTTTCTGATTGGATGGATCAATCGGAATTTAAGGCTGAATACGAAAAGCTGAACGAGGAATTCGCCCTGCTTGATGAGCTTTTGGCCGCACGCAAAAAAGCCGGACTCACCCAAGCGTAAGTCACCGGGCGAATGGGAACCAAAGCAACGGCTATTACAAGGCTGGAAAGCGGTTTAGCTTCCGGTACACAAGGGCTGTCTTATAACACGCTGAAAAAATATGCCGCTGCGCTAGGGAAAAAACTGCAAATCCGTTTTGTATAATCGTTTTTATGGATTAGTCGTTGTCCACGCTGACAATGTGCTGTTGCATGGTGCGGTTAAATCTGACTGTCCACAAAGAGCGAGGTATAGTCATTCGCACCCTGAGAATTACACTTTGAAGTGAGGGCCAGTAAAGTTGAATCCGCTTTTTATCCTAAGCGGGCGATACGTGATCTGGCCTCTTCAAGGTGGCGGTGTAATGCCTCAACGCATGGGACGAAATTAGCGGAGAAGCGGTCGCAACTGCTGGCTATGACAAGGAAGTTCTCAGCCAAGTCCAGTGCTTCCCGCCAGGTATCCGGGTTGATCACTTCCGGCAGTGACGCCGGTCTAAGCTCGTTTGAGATTGCGCCACCCGCTCTGGGGGCGAACCCCATGGGCAGAATATCGTATGCCGGCGCGAGGTGATATGGGCGGCCATGGCTACTGATGAACGACAGGTTGCCGGCGTGCATGTCGGTATTGCCGATCAGCATCCCGAATGCCCAAAGTCGAGCTGTACCGATGAGGGCCTCAGGATGGACATGTCCCCCCGTAACAAGTTTCTCGACCAGAATCGGCCAAGAGGCTCTGGCATTGCCGACAAACTCCGCATCAAGTGCCCGCAGTGAAAAGACGCCGATACGACCCAGTTGGCCAACGCGGTCGTATCGGGGGATCTCAAGGAATCGCTGGCCACCAAAATCAAACACCTCTGTCTCCACACCAAGCACCCTCAGCGCCAAGTGTTCGGCCAACAGGAGGTCACGCCAGCGTTCGCTGATCGGGTTATCGTCCGAAGCAGAGAATTTCACTAACACATGCCCACGTTCTGTATAGGTGCAAAACTTTGGTTGCTCACCTCCTGCAGATGACCCTGGTACCTCGCCAGCGCCAACCGCCAGCGCCAGTGCGGGATACGCCGTGGCGCGCTCAACTGGGGTGGGTTCCGGCATCTCCAAAAAATGGTTCCGTGCCTGCTCTCCTATCAGCAGGTTGCCGATGGCATCATGGCCATGTGCGAGCAACGCTCTAACTACATCCGCGTCTGCCCATTGCTCTGGATTTGCTTCCAATCCGAGCTCGGCGGCATACGATGATGCGTAGGCCCGCCCGAGATACCCCTGTGGTCGCATGTCAAACAGCCACCACGGTAGCCCGTCGCTATGGAGGCCCACGTTGTCGATCTGCACCATGACAAATCCGTCCGGACGAACCGGAATGAGCTCGCCAAGATGTTTAACAAGCCCTTCATCGGTGATGCGGTAAATGGGCGCTGATCTGAATCCTCGATGGGCATCTCGTAGGGCATGTTGAATATATGGACCCGCTCCGATTCGAACGATGTCATCACCAAGAGCTCGCAATGCTCGGGAAACCGTTGGCTGACTAACTCCTAATATTTCAATCAGTTGTCTAGATGTCATCGGCCCCTGGTTGAGCAGCAGGCGTATCCTGTCGGAACGGATAGGCATAGCGTTAAATCGCTTAATGAATAGATAAATGAATAGGTATTCTAGCAATTAAATTGCAATCAGTCACTCCCCTGCAGTGCGCAACCTTAACCGTCCCGCCCGGGGTCTATAATTATGCAATTAGAAGGCCGTTGCTCTATTTTATTTCGGTGACGAAGTTATCGCGGCTGCGTCGGACTTTCTTCAAGTTCACAAGCCAATCACCTTCGGCTGCCCGATAACCAAGCGCGAGTATGACAACGCTACGGAGGTTTTTCGATTTCAACTCGAGGATCTCATCAACCGCTGCCGGATCGAACCCTTCCATCGGCGTAGCGTCGACCTCTTCGAAAGCCGCAGCAATCAAGGCAGTGCCCAGACCGATGTAGGCTTGCCGCGCGGCCGCCTGATAGTTAGCTTCCGTTCCCCGTTCGGCGACGATGCCCAGCAATAACTGGCGATAATTTTCCCAGCCCTCGCTTGTAAAACCGCGAACGTCGTTGGTAAAGTCGAACATTGTATTGACGCGATCAGCGGTGATGTCGTCCCATGCGGCAAATACCAGCAAGTGCGAACAGTCGGTAATTTGCGTTTGGTCCCATGCGACTGTTCGAATTTTTGCGCGGATGTCCGCACTGCTCACGACGAACAACTCAAACGGTTGCAGCCCGCTTGAGGTAGGCGCCAGCCGCACAGCTTCAATGATGCGTTCGAGTTTTTCTGCTGGCACGCTTTTCGTCGCATCGTACTTCTTGGTGGCATAGCGCCATGCCAGTCTTTCATTTACGGTCGTCATCTCGTTTTCCTTCAGATCTGAATTCAAAAGCGGGGATCGTGTCCCACAGCGCGGTGAAGTTTCGGGCTCAGTATTCACCCGTTTAGCGGCGAAAAAGGTGAATCTGCTAAACAAGAACTGCACTGTAACATGGGGAAAACGGCGGCTAGTGCAAAATAGTGCTGCAACCCATGCAGCGATCGGGCATGTCCTTTACATTCCAACTCATAGCGCATCCAAATCGACCCTGACGCGTTTACCTTTCATCCGTGAGCTAGCTATCCTGGCAA
>Ga0224529_1000548_pt1 | contig 27231 bp, 20 predicted proteins | sample CBST50metaG_FD_179893 | JGI IMG/M metagenome (GOLD analysis project Ga0224529, IMG submission 179893) | Peat soil microbial communities from Stordalen Mire, Sweden - C.B.S.T50 | ecosystem: Environmental > Terrestrial > Soil > Wetlands > Peat | place: Sweden: Norrbotten County, Stordalen Mire... | reverse complement strand
CAGGGGCTTACTGCCTCACCTGACCCAACGAACCAGCTTCTAACCGCTTCCCACTTCCCTATCGGGCAGACCACCAAGGCCACTGGGAGGCTTTACCGCTTTACTGCAACTTCACTAGAGTAGCACAGATTGCTGCACTCATGTGCGGTCTATTTTGTTGCGCTTTTCAGCTTTGCGTTTAACCGCGTTTGCCGATGTGTTCCGCGCCAACTCCCTAAATTTACTAGGCTTCTACCTTCATGTCAACCCCTTATTCACTTCCTCCGCAAGATATCCGATTTCTAGGTACCCATGGAGCGAAGCTCCTTGTCCAGATGCGGAACAGGCTCCTCAGACAAGAGACTGAAGGGGATCCCAACCAAGCCGGGACCGGACGGGTGTGGATTTGGCCATGCCGGAGCATCGTAAACCAGAAACTTTGACGGGACGGGAGGCCTGCAACACTACAGCTTCGTCTGCCCAGCGGGCTAGGAGAAATCGCCGTGGAGATCGCGTTTCGCCTCCAGAATAGACGGGCTGTTCTGATCTGCCGAAGGACTCGCCTGGAGAAAGCGTTGAAAGGCGATTGCGGCATTTGTGCGATCATGCATCTTCTTGTAAGAAAGTCCGAGATGATAATAAGCCAGCGGATAATTTGGATTGATCTTGAGGATGCGCTGGTACTCGACAATGGCATTGGGGATCATGCCGAGCTCCAGATAGGCGTTCGCCAGGCAATCCTCATGGAGGTCGATACCGGAAGACGGTGGCAAGTGCTGCAATGCCAATTTAAAGTGACTGATCGCCCCTTGAGCATCTCCAGTTTTCAATTCGATATAGCCGCGATAAAAGAACTCCATTCTGAGGTCGCGCGGCGAACCGCGCTCGGAGTTGGGTAGATCTGCGAAAAGGGTAGCCTGTAGCATCTTGGCCCGTTCCTTCAGATTCCTGTCCAGGTCGATCACCAACGCGTCCCACACTGCGTTGCGATTGTTGTGAATCTCTTCTGTTGCCGCTGTTTCAGAGTCGGTGAGATTGCCCATCGCTCGATAGACAGTGGCGAGATCCCCATATCCGATGGCCTTTGCGTCGTTGGAGCGAACGACCTGGATATAACGGCGGTACTGGTGCAATGCATCCTGATAGCGCCCTTCCTGGTAGTAGACATCGCCAAGATGCACAATGGATGGTTCAAACTCCGGGTCGAGTTGCAGCGCCGCGTTGTATTCCGAGAGCGAAGCTTCATAGAGGCCGGCCATCTGATACGACATTCCCAAACTATCGTGCGCGTTAGGATTCTGCGGCGCCAACGCAACATATTGCCGATACGCGCCGATGGCGTCCTGGGGACGCCCCATCGAGACCAGAATCAGGCCGAATGCGTTATAGAGGTCCTTGGCGTCTGGATTCTTCTGAATTGCGGTTCGCAGCAGTTCCGCAGCCTCGCCCACTCGCTCTTGGCCCCGCAGGATACGGCTAAGCTGGCAATACGCCTCGGTCTCATCCGGATATTGATCGATGATGTGCTGCAAAATTCCGATTGCGGCGCCATAGTCCGAGTGAGCGATGGCGGACCACGCCTCAATATAAAGCCGGTTGATCGCTGGCAGCCGGTCGGAAAAATGAAGTGCGTGGTCCAGGTACGGGCGGGCCTTCTCGGGCTGGATATCCTGCACCGCGTAAGCATAGCCAATGCGGGCGTAGGCCATGGCAAACTTGGGATCGAACTCGATGGCCTTCTTGAATAATTCGATGGCCTGCGTGTTTTGGAACTGCTCCGCCTTCTCCACCCCCAGCGAATAGTAGCGGTAGGCTTCGACATTGCTGGTCATCACATCGCCGAGAGACGGCGCCGCGCCGGCGGAAAAACCGAGATGACGGGAAATATCCGCGGAGAGCAGATCGGCTTCCGCAACGATCTCCCGATGATCACTGAGTGCGGTGCTATCGGTGGCGACCAGGTGGCCATCCTTGCCGTCGCGCGTGTCCACGCGAATGACAATCTGTTGGCCGGATAGCGATACTGCACCTGCGATGAAGTCCTTTGCGTGGACCGATCGCGCGGCCGCCAACATGGCGTCAAGCGAAGCCGAACCGGGAGAAGTCCCGTCGTCAAGAAGCGCGTGCATCTTCTCACGGCTCAAAACGCTCCATTGTCCGGTATGAGCCAAATCGGTCAGAAGCATGTCCGACATGCCTTCCCGCAACCAGTCCAGGTCTGGGCGGCCGGTCTCGTTTCCCAGGGGGAAAATGGCGAGAATTGGGTGACCTGAGGCCGAAGAGGCAGCCACGCTGTCCAGACCATCATCCGGGCCAATATCGCCGTGGAGAACAAAAATGAGCAAGGCGAGAGCCACCTGGGGAAGCAGCCACCAGGATCTGCCGAACCGGTTGGCAGGCAGATCGGATTGCGTTGCCGGACGATCCTTCAGGGAGAGTTGGGTGGCGCCCCGCAAGCTTTGCGGGACTGGTTGCTGTCCCGAAGGGCGTCCTTCGACCTCAGAGGACTGTGGCACACCGGGGGCCACTTCAACAGACGCAATGAAGCGGTAGCCGACTTTGGGATATGTTTTGACGCAACGAGGATTGTGAGGATCGTCGTTGAGTACTCTGCGAATCTCGGTGACACACTGCACCAGAGCGTTGTCGGTGACCGCGGTGTCGTTCCAGATGGCCGTGGTCAGTTCGTCCTTCGAGATGAGGACGCCCGGGTGCCCAACAAAATACTGCAGCAACTGGAAGCTCTGATGCCGCAGCGGCAGTTCCTTGCCCTGACAGGTCAGGCAGTTGCGCAGAACATCCAGTTCAAAATCCGCGAAGAGGTAACGGGAAATAGGCAACCCCGGAGTGGCCAATTGACACCTCCATAACGGATTCATACGGCTCACTGGCAGCGCCCATAGGTTGAAATCAGCCTAGCAAAAAGCCCAGATAAGTCAAGAAGGCATCGTTAGTCAAAAATAGTATGTTGTTTGCCATGAATAGTTTACGCCGTTCATATCAATTTCATGTTTTGTTCAGAGCAGATCACGACAAAGGATTCCCGCAGGATTAATGTCTGGGTCAACCCAGAAGAGATTCATGCCTCCCCGCCAAGGGGGGCACAACAATGAGCGAAAGCATTCAATTTTGGAGGATCCCATGAGGCAAAAAATGAGGTATTCCCACTGGACGTCGTCGTGGAGCAGAGTGATGCTGCTGATCACCTTGGCTCTATTTACGACTCTTGCTACGCATGGCCAGGAGTTCCGCGCTACCCTTTCGGGGCAGGTGACGGACCCTTCGGGAGCCATGGTTGTCGACGCAACAATTACCGCTGTCAATGTGGATTCCGGAACGTCCTACACGGCCCGGACGACCAAAGAGGGCACCTACTACATCCCCTATGTGCTGCCGGGAACCTATACGGTTACCGCCACGGCCAACGGATTCAAGACCGCCATCCAGGACAAAGTGCGTCTCTTCGCGGCGCAAGGATTCGGGCAAAACTTCAAATTGGAGGTTGGCGGCGCCGCCGAGCAGGTCGAGGTAACCAGCGCTCCTCCTGAGCTCGAAACGACGACCGGCTCCGGCGGCCAGTTGATGTTGGAGCGGGAACTGCAATCAGTGCCGCTCAACGGAAGATCAGTCTACTCATTGATCGGGACCACGCCCGGAAGCCAGAGCTTGTCGCAATCAGGCGCCGGGACCAACAGTTGGTACAGTTCGAATAATTACAGCATCGGCGGCGGCGCAGTCGCGGGCGACGCCAGCGGATCGTTCAATCAATTCACTCTCAACGGCGTCAATATTACGCAGCAGACCGGCTTCCAGAATCAGAACGCCGGCGCCTGGGATGTTTCGCCCAACCTCGACACCGTCGATGAAGTCAACGTGATGACCACCAACTACGACGCTCGGTTCGGCAGAACGGCTGGCGGTACCATAAACATTGTTTCCAAGGGCGGAGGAAACAAATTCCACGGCAACCTCCTCGAAATGTACGGGGGCGCGATCATGGAGGCCAACTATTTTCAGAATAAACTCTACGGTTTGCCCCGCCAGGGATACGTGGATAACCACTACGATGGAACCTTCGGCGGGCCGATCAAGAAGGACAAGCTCTTCTTCTTCTTCGGATTCGAGGGATTAAACAACTCGACAATGGAAGGCGTCTCGACTCACCTGCCACCGGCCTATCTGCGACCGGGATATAACGGCAACACGGGCGTGGACTTTGGTCTTGCCGCGATTCTGGACTCCGATCACTTCGGCTCCGGCCCGACGTCGGGCGAACCCGCCGGGATGCCGGTCTATCAGCCGGGCACGGCGGCTTGTCCCATCAGTGAAGGCAACTCCGCAGAGACATGCAGCCAGAACAATGACCTTTATCAAACCCCGTATCCAGGCTACTCGGCCGACGGTACCACCTACGGCAACATTCCGGGGAACCAGATAAACAGCACCGCGGCGGCGATTCTGAAATACATTCCCCTGCCGAATATCAAAAATGCGACGAATTTCGCGGCTGCCGCCAACTACTATTTGCCTGCGCCAAACACCATGCACTATTACCAGCCCAGCATCCGCGTGGACTACAACCTCAGCGACAAAACCAAGCTGTACAGCTATTACGAGTGGCAGACCGGCACACAAAACCAAATCAACAATGGCCTGACCGGCCCGGCAGCCAACGGCCAAATCGGCTACGCCAAGGAGAACTGGGCGGCGACGCAGGACGTCACCCACACCTTTTCACCCACACTTCTGCTCGACGCCAAGGCTTCCTTTTCCCGCTTTGTGGTCGTAAACCCGAATGGTAATCTTTCCGCCGCGCAATCTCCTTCGAGCCTCGGCCTCTCGATGCCGCTGCCGGGCATCACCACAACTGCAAAGCTCCCGGAGTTCACCGTCTCCGACAACTATACCGGCGGTATTCTTGGCAATAACTCGGCCAACGACAATACCATATTCGGCAATGCCGTGGGATCTGACGCCACCACCAGTGTCCAGTTTGACGCGGATTTCACCTGGACCAAGGGAGCGCATAACTTCCATATTGGCGGGAGCTTTGCCGACTTGCGGTTCGGCGATGACTCTCTGTCCGGCCACCCCAATGGAGACTTCAATTTCGGCTCCAACTTCACCCAATACAACCCAACCAACAGCGGTTGCTGGGGCACCGTTCCCGGGTCGACCGGAAATAAATGCGATGGTGATCGATCAAACCCGGGCAATAATCCCAACCAAGGGAACGGTTCTTCTCTGGCCGACTTTTACCTGGGGTATCCGGGCAATGGTGGTATCGACTGGAACGGTACCAACGCAGAGAGCGAGCCGACCTATGCCCTCTATTTTCAGGACGATTGGCGCGTAAACTCGAAACTGACATTGAACCTGGGCCTGCGCTACGATGTGGAGCGCGGCATGCGGGACAAGCACAACGCTCTCGACGCCGGCATGTGCCTGACCTGCGTGAATCCTGTTACCAGCGATGCGAATTTTGCGGCCAATATCGCCTCGGCCAGCAATATCGCCGGATGGAAGGCAGCGGGCATCACTGTCCCCACCCAAGTGCTTGGCGGCCAGCTCTTTCCCGGCGTCAATGGCCAGTCTCCTGATGCCTATTACACCGATTGGACCAATATCGGTCCGCGCGTCGGTTTCGCCTATGCCATTGATTCCAAGACTGTTGTCCGCGGTGGCTGGGGCCTCGTCTATCAAGGCGGCCTTGAAGGAGGAAGTAACGCCGGCTTCGCCGAGACCACGTCCTACAATCCCACCCCAAATGGAGGCATCTCGCCCACCAATAGCTTCAATTCGGGAGCTCCCTTCGGCGGTGTGACTCTTGTGGTGCCTCCGGGGAGTTCGCAAGGGCTCCTGTCGAACGTCGGAAACGGCGCGCAGGCATTCGATTTTCCCCAACGCAAGCTGCCCCGCGGTGAGGTTTTCTCCCTTGGCTTCCAGCGGGAGTTGCCGGGACGGGTGGTCGTCGATGCCCGTTACGCGGGGAACTACTCCTACAAAAACCGGGTATTTTCATGGATCAACTCGAGTTCGAGTCTCGCGAGTTGGAAAGCGGCCATCGCCAATCCGAATCTCTGGACAGCGCAGGTCCCCAATCCCTACTACAACGTATCCTCCATGCTTCAGGGAGGCAGCGGCTGCGGAACATCTTCAACAGTATGGGCCCTCGATGTGATCGCGCCTCTTGGCCAGTACTGCGGAGGAGGGGGCAGCCCCGCACTGGTGGGACAATACAACCAGCCTATCGGCAAAAACTGGTATAACGGCCTTGAAGTCAAAGTCAACCGTCACGTTTACGGAGATAACCGCGGGCTCTTTGTCCAAGTCGCCTACACCTGGTCAAAGACCATCAATGGGATGAACTATGGATTTGGATGGCCGTTTCAGGGTTCGGCGGCTCCCGTTGCCGGCGGCATCTCGACTGGCCTGGCGCACATCATCAGCGGAACCGATCGCGATCAGGTCCTGGCGATCACCCCGGTCTGGGACATTCCGGTCGGCAAGGGTTCGCAGTTCCTCTCGAATCCCTCCAAACCGGTTGGATTGTTCATCAACGGCTGGACGCTCAGTTCCGTGATCTCGGTACAGAGCGGATGGCCCGTTGGGCTCAATCAAGGCTGGAACGACAGCTGCTCGCTCAATTCCCTTCGCCCCTCTCACGGAGCCGGGAAGGGCGAATGGCTCACGAACGATAAGGCCACCATCAACAATTGCTGGAGCAAGGTCCCGAACGTCCAGGGATACACGTGGGGACTGCAGACTACGCCCACGCAATTCACTGGAGTGCGCCAGCCCACCGTACCGAACTTTGACATTTCATTGATGAAAAGCACGCCGATTCGGGAGGGCATGGATTTCATTCTTCGCCTGGACGCCTTCAACTCATTCAACTCCCCGCAGTTTGGGGGACCCGATAACAACCCAGGGGACGGTCCTCCGAATTACGTACCGGGCTCTGGCTGGCTTGGCTTCGGGACGATCGGCCCAGCACAGCAGAACTCGCCAAGAATCATGAAGGTCTCGGGGAAGATCACCTTCTAGTTGGCTGCGAGGAACAGGCTCACAACTGCAACTCAGTTTTGATCACCTGAACTCACAGCAACCCAACCAATCGCCGTGCCCTCTCTCCGGAGGGCACGGCATCCTCCGTATCCACATGGATTCAGCTATTTACACACCGGCCGGCGAACTGGATACTACGATCCCCCCGGTCTAAATTGGCCTTGCGTCTTCATGCAGCGCCCACACCTGGAGAGTTAGTTACGATGAAATCTTTTTGTGCGACATCGATTGTTTTCTCACTTTTCTTCCTGACTCTGCCCGGAGTGGCTCAGGCGCAAACTGCGGAAAGGCCCGACCTTGGCAAGGCTCCGACCCTTTATGTGGTCCCCTATGCGCACCTGGACACCGAGTGGCGCTGGGAATATCCGCAGGTGATCGGGGAATATCTTCCCAAGACGATGCGCAATAATTTCGCCTTGTTCGAGAAGTATCCCCACTACGTATTCAACTTCAGCGGGGCCAATCGCTACCGCATGATGAAGGAGTATTACCCGGACGACTACGCGAAACTGCAGCAGTATGTGGCCGCAGGCCGCTGGTTTCCCGCCGGTTCGTCGATGGAAGAGAACGACGTCAACAATCCATCTGCTGAGTCGATCATCCGCCAGATTCTCTATGGCAAGGAATATTTCCGCAAGGATTTCGGCAAGACCAGCGCAGAGTTCATGCTGCCCGACTGCTTCGGTTTCCCGGCGTCCTTGCCCAGCATCCTGGCGCATACCGGCATCAAGGGTTTCTCGACGCAGAAGCTTTCCTGGCACTCGGGTGAGCGCGTAGGCGGCCCCGACTCAGTGCAGAAGACCCCGGTGGGCATTCCCTTCAATGTGGGCTACTGGCAGGGTCCGGACGGCCACGGAGTTGTAGCGGCGCTCAATGCGACCGCTTATGACAGCGATGTCACTGAGGATCTGAGCACCAGCCCCTACTGGATTGAGCGCGCCAAGAACGTCGGCGCTTCCAGCGGCGGCGATGCGATCGATTATCGCTACTATGGCACGGGCGACACCGGCGGCTCGCCGGAAGAAGATTCCGTCCGCCTGATGGAAGCGATTTTGACCAAAGGCTCGGCCGTGCTGCCCACACTGGACAAGAACGGCGACATCGTTGCAAATGCGCCCGCAACACCTGCAGTGAAGGTAGGCGAGGGCCCGCTGCACATTGCGCAGACCACCTCCGAGCAGATGTTCCTGGATGTAACGCCCGAACAGGCGGCGCGTTTGCCGCGCTACGCGGGTGATCTGGAGCTGACCGAGCACTCCGCCGGTTCGCTGACATCCGAAGCCTACATGAAGCGCTGGAACCGCAAGAACGAACTGCTGGCTTCAGCCGCCGAGAGCACCTCGGTCGCGGCCGACTGGATGGGTGGACGTCCTTATCCGCTGGATCGCTTGACCAACGCCTGGACCCTTGTCATGGGCGGCCAGTTCCACGACATCATTCCAGGAACTGCAACCCCCAAGGCCTTTGAGTTCGCCTGGAACGATGAAACGCTGGCCATGAACCAGTTTGCCGACGTTCTTTCGAGCGCCACCGGTTCGGTTGCCTCCGCTCTGGATACGCAGGCCAAGGGCATTGCCGTCGTTGTGTACAACCCGCTGAATATCGCCCGCGAAGATGTAGTGGCGGCCGATGTGATCTACACCGGTGAAGCGCCCAAGGGCATTCGCGCTGTCGGTCCTGACGGCAAAAGCGCGCCTGGGCAGATCGTCTCCGCCGCCAACGGAACCATGAAGGTCCTCTTTCTGGCGCACGCTCCCTCCTTCGGCTATGCGGTGTATGACTTGCAGCCGGATACGACCGCAGCAACCAGCGCCTCTTTGAAGGTTGCCGATTCATCGCTTGAGAACGGCCGCTATCGCCTTCAACTCGACAAGAACGGCGATGTGACCAGCCTTTACGACAAGACCATCAAGCGCGAGCTGCTTTCCGGGCCCATCCGCCTGGCCATCAGCACCGACAATCCCTCGCAGTGGCCTGCATGGAACATGGACTACAGCGATCAATCGCGGGCTCCGCGGGCATATATGCAGGACGCGCCCAGCATTCGCATTGTTGAAAACGGCCCCGTGCGTGTGGCAATCGAGGTCAAGCGCGAAGGCGAAGGATCAACCGTGGCGCAGACCATCCGTCTGGCCGCAGGTGGCGCAGGCGATCGCGTCGAGTTCTCCAACGTCATCGACTGGAAGACCAAGGGAGCCAATCTCAAGGCAGTTTTCCCGTTGGTCGCATCCAATGCAAAAGCCACCTACAACTGGGATATCGGCACCATTCAGCGCGGCAACGACGACGAGAAGAAGTACGAAGTCGCTTCGCACCAGTGGTTCGATCTGACCGACAAGAGCGGCGCCTTCGGCTTCACCGTTCTCTCCGATTGCAAGAACGGCTCCGACAAGCCCAGCGACAACCAACTGCGCTTGACGCTGTTGCGTTCGCCGGGAGTCAGAGGCGGCTATGAGGATCAGGCTTCGCAGGACTGGGGCCACCACGAGTTCGTCTTTGGCGTCGCGGGTCACGGCGGCGACTGGCGCAAGGAGCAGACCGACTGGCAGGCGCAGCGGCTCAATCAGCCGTTGATCGCCTTCGTAAGCACCAAGCATGACGGCAGCCTGGGCAAGGAGTTCTCACTGCTCACGGTGAATAACAACCGCGTGCGCGTCCTGGCCCTCAAGAAGGCCGAAGCCAGCGACGAGATCGTCGTCCGCCTGGTCGAGTTGGACGGCAACGCACAGAAGAATGTCCGCCTCCACTTCCCCGCTGGCATCACCGCGGCGCGCGAGATCAACGGCGCTGAGGAAGTTGTCGGAGCGGCCACTGTGGCCAAGGGCGAACTGGTTACGGAATTCACTCCCTACCAGCCGCGTACCTTTGCCATCAAGCTGGCAGCACCTGCGGTTAATTTGGCAGCCGTCGAATCGAAGCCGGTCACTCTGACCTATGACAGTTCGGTCGCCTCGCGCGATGGACACCCGGCGGATGGCGCCATCGACGGAAGCGGAAAAGCGCTGCCGGCCGAGGTGCTGCCCACCGACCTGGCGTACAACGGAGTTCATTTCAATCTCGCGCCAGCCAACGAAGCCAAGCCGAATGCAGCGACCGCACTCGGTCAGACCCTCGATCTGCCGGCCGGCTACAACACGGTTTACGTGCTTGCGGCAGCAGTCAATGGCGATCACCACGCAACCTTCCATGTAGGCGATCAACCGTTTGACGTACTGGTTCAGGACTGGACCGGTTTCGTTGGACAGTGGGATGACCGTCAGTGGAAGACGACGGAAGTTCCCGTACCGGCCGAGCCCGCTGCTGGCGACACCAGCCGCGCAGCAGAGCGCGCACGCCGCATTCGCGCCTATGTGCAGGAGCACGGTCCCATCATGCACGACGAGTTTGCCGGACTCACACCGGGCTTCATCAAGCCGGCGCCGGTGGCGTGGTACTCGTCGCACCGTCATGGTTCCGATGGCAGCAACGAGCCCTACTCGTATTCCTACCTGTTTGCCTACCGCCTTCAGATTCCCGCGGGCGCTTCGACCCTGAAGCTGCCCAATGACAAAAACCTGAAAATCCTGTCGGTATCCGTTGCCAAGGAGGCGGGTGGGATTCTTCCTGTCCAGCCGCTCGGCGACTCATTGCGTCCGATCGCAAAGACCGAAGCGCAGAACCGCTAGAATAGAGGCGCTAAAGGGGAAGGATTGCCATGGCAATCCTTCCCCTTTTTTTGGTGTGCTCGGTCTATCCAAATGGTACTGCCTGTCTAGAGCAAACTTGATATAAGAGAATCATCCCTTACATACGATTCGTGTCTTGCTAGCATTCCCTTCATGGCCAAACCGACCAGCACAGACACCGCATCCCCGTGCCCACCGAGGCGGCGCGGGCGGTCCTGCAGATTGGGTGGAATTGCGGCCGAGCATCTTGCGGGAGGTGCATGCTCTGTCTTCCGAGGAGATTTCATCCACGCTTTAAAGCGAACAGCTATGCTCTCCCACCCATTCGCAAAGTGTGCGAATGGATGGGGCACCTACCAGATTTTGTTAAGACTTGAATCCCCAAGTTAGACCAGAATCAGATTGCAGCCCAGGGAGCGCAGTTTTTCCTGGATATCGGCGCCTAGACTGGTGTCGCTGATGACGGTATCGATCTCGGAGAAGTGCGTGATGCGCGCCATGCTGCGCTTGGAGAATTTGCTCGCGTCCGCCACCAGAATGATCTCGCGCGAGATGCGCAGCATGGCCTGGTTGACCATGGTTTCTTCCAGATTGGCGCCGCTTACCCCGAAATCAAGATCGCATCCTGCGCCGCTCAGGAACATCTTGTCGGCGGAGAACTGCGCAAACATCTCCTCGGTAAATCGTCCGCTTATGGAAGCCGACTCGCCACGCACGGTTCCGCCGACAATGAACAACTGGATATCGCGCGCGTCGAGCAGCTCGGCGGCGATGTTGACGCCGTTGGTGATCACCTGCACGCTCTGCTTTTTCTTGATTTGACGCGCAATTTCCAGCGTGGTCGTGCCCGAGTCAAGAATGATGGTTTCGCCGTCGTTGATGAGCGTGGCCGCCATGGCGCCGATGCGGCGCTTTTCCTCGGCGTGCGCCTTCAGCCGTTCGTGCACCGGCGATTCGCGCAGGATCGTATCCGGCAGGACGGCGCCGCCATGCGAGCGAAATACCAGCCCACGCTCGTGAAGCGCATTCAGATCGTTGCGAATCGTAACGGCAGAAGTATCGAAAAGGCCGGCAAGTTCATTGACGCGAACTCGCCCGGTGCTGCGGACGATCTGGAGAATTTGAGTCCGCCGCTCCTCGCCCATCAATCCGTCCAGGTGTGGCTCAGTGCCCAACGCAGATGTCGCCGATCCGGTTTGTTCTTTCTCGTCGGAAATATGTGCTGCCGCGCTCTCCAGCTTCATGCTTCACCTCGACATCATCTTCTTCTGCTTATCATTACCAAGCCTATTCTAACGGCCAATCCGAAAGCCAGTCTGGAAGCAACCGAAGGTTTGACAGGCCCCCATCCATTTCGCAGGCTTTATCGCGAAATGGATGGGAAGGCACAACGCTCTTTAAGGGCCGGATCGATAAAGAATGCCTGGTCGCGGGAGGCGCCTTTTTTCGAAAGGTGCCTCCTCCAAAAGACAGTTGCCCTTCTCATCCCTTCGCTACCAGCAGATTTCTCACAAGTTGCGGATTGCGGAAGAACACCGTGCCTCCTCAGCGTTGCCACAATGTCCCGCGCAAATCCGATCTCGCCGGATTTTGCGGGACCTATACTTCCTATTCGCGTGCCTTTATGAGGAATTGCGCCTAAGTTCCTTGCCCAATACTGCTTCAGAGATTTTTTCAGCTATGGGATTGGGATCTTGCCGAAGCATTCATCGGCTCCGGCTTCCAGAATATCCAGAGCTCCAAGGATGACAGCGCATTTACGATCTGTACTCTGGAGACGGGTTGCCTAGCGCGCGATCAGGAACATGAGCCAACTGAGCGCGATGGCCGCTCCCGAGAAGAGCACAAAACAGTAAATGCCGTAGCGGATCATGCGCCGGGGCGTTTCGCGCTGGGTGATGCCGAAAACGATGGAGGCGAAGAGAGCGAAGAGCAGAACCGCGGTAAAGTGGGTCACGCCTTCCTCCCGGTGCGGAGATTATGCGCGTCTACGGCGGCAATCACGTTCAACAGGCCAGCCACCACGATAAAGCGCGTGCCGTAGTCGGCGGTGGTCACCTGCACCTGGTCTGCGCCCAGGCCGAGCACGCGGCTCACGATGTAAAGCAGCCCGCTGCCCAGGTCGCCGGCGAGTCCCAGAATGTCGAGGATGTCGTGTGCGTTGGAGTAGACCTTGCCCTGCATCGCCAGTCCCAGCACAAACATGCCCAGGATCGAGGCGGACAGAAGCGCCCCGCGGCCCCACTTGCGCAGCAGAAAATGCCCTGCGCCGGGTACCAGCCAGCCAGCCAGCAGAGGGAGATAAACGAAGCCCGTCTGCGACCCGGATTGCGACCCTTGTCCGGTCGCGGCGATCTTGCTATCAGGAGTTGCCATTCCTTTTTGACTATACCGCAGAAGGCAGGGGGTAGGGATTAGGGGTGAGGGATTAGGGAACCGCTTCGGGCGGCATACGCTTCCCTGGCGGCTTTCAATATGTGCGGAAGCAAACTCCCGATATGGGCAGCCGACGCCTAACCCCTACCACCTAATCCCTAACCCCTGTTCTTTAGATCCTCACCAGCTCGCGCTGAAGTTTTCCTGTGACCCACGCTTTGCCGGGGGCGGTCAACATGTCGATTTCGCTGCGCACGCCAAACTCCGGCAGGTAAATGCCCGGCTCGACGGAGAAGCAGGTGTTGGGCAGCAGGCGGCGCTCGTCGTGGGTTTCAAGGTTGTCCAGATGGGCGCCGGAGCCGTGCAACTCCTGGGCGATGTTGTGGCCGGTGCGATGGGTGAAGTACTCGCCGAATCCGGCGGATTGAATCACCGCGCGCGCCGCGTCGTCGGCCTCAAAGCCGCGAATCACGCGGCCCTCCGCGAAGGCTCGCTCGACAGTGGCGATGGCGGCGTCGCGGGCGTTGATGACGGTGTTGAAGACCAGTTGCTCCCGTGTGGTCGGCTCGCGCCCCACTACGCCCGTCCAGGTGATGTCGTAAAAAATGCTGGCTGGTTTGTTGGGCCGCGCCCAGATGTCGATGAGCAGAAAATCGCCTTCCTTGATCGCGGCGCAGTGCTCGGCGGTGGCCTCATAGTGCGAGTCGGAGGTGTTGGCGTTGACGCTGACGTCCGGGCCGTTCTCCCAGATCAGCCCTTCGCGGCGCATGGCCTCGCCGAGCCATTGCACATGCTCGAACTCCGTCAGGCTGCCCTTGCCGCCGGAAGCCGGACGCAGACGGCGGCCGATCTCCTTCCAGCCCTCGGCCAGAATGGCGTCGATGGCTCGCTGCGCAACCGCGTGCGTGGCAACTTGCTCCTCGCTCAACACCGCCTCAAACTGGCTGACCATGTCGGCGGAGCTGACAATCTGCTTGCCCAGGCTGCGCAGGAATTCGACCGTGCCCGCGTCCACCATCGACACATACATGATGGCGTTGTTGGGCGAGTACTGCATGGCCACGGTGTGTGCGCCGGCGAGCATTGTCTCCAGCCCGGCATTCAGTTCCTGCCAGCTCGAGTACTGCGCCTTTGTGCCTGGCAGCACGTCCAGGCGGCCCTGCTCGATGCGATGCACCAGCTTGCGCGGTTCGCCGGCGGCGGGCACAAAGTAGTACCAGCGGCGGGTGACGTGCGCCTTTTCGTCCAGGCCCAGGATGCGCCCGGCAATGGGATCGCGGTGATGATGGTCGTAGAAAAGCCAGCCGTCCGAGCCGGCTTCGCGGATTGCCGCCTGAATCGATTCGAGGTTCATACCGGCCATTTTACGCGCGCGGGGCGGGGATGCCAGACGCCCCACCTTCGGCGCGCCTGAAGCGTTTGCGCCTAAGGTGGGATATCCAACCCTGGCATTTCTCACCGGGAGTGCAACGACGCGAAATTTTGGAGTCTCGCGAAATCTCTGAGGGCCGGGACGCCCTCAGTACAGCCGGTCTGGTGACCGGCGCTACTCTGGACTCGAGCGCTACGTTTTTTGGGAGCAGGTGAGAAATGTCTATTCTTGTTCTCGCCGGTTGTCTACAGCGCCGCCAGCGCCTCCGCCTGGCTGGGGAACAGGCCGGCGTACTTGGTGATGCCCACCATGGTGAAGACCTTGGTAAAGTGCGCCGAAAGGCCGAAGGCCGACACCTGCTGGGCAGCGTTCGAGGCTTCAATCAGCAGTTGGATCACCAGGGCGATGCCGCTCGAGTTGATGTAGTCCACCTTGGTAAAGTCCAGCAGAACCAGCTTGGCTGCGTCTTTGGGAAGCGACTGGAATGTGCCCAGGACGGCCTCTTTTGAGGTGCTGGCGATATCGCCCTCGAAGCGCAGGACGACGACCGGGCGTCCGGATGGCGATGTAATCTGGTCAACACGCGATTTGGTTTCGCTCTGCACTAGTCGATTCTCTCCATATTTCTTTTGGGGTTATGCGGCTTCTTTATCCAACCGGATGACGAGCCGGACATAACTGCTCATGCCGTTCGATCCGGCCACCCACTCGGCCTCGTCCACCAGCGCCTGGATGAGAAACATGCCCATGCCGCGCGGGTCTTCATCCCCGTGCATCTTGCGATCGATGTCCGGCTTGGCGGGGCGGCCTTTCATGCCCTTGCCGTCGTCGATCACCTTCACTTCCAGGGAGTCCGCATCGACCGACAGCACCACGCCCACACTCAGCTTCTCATTCAGACGGTTGCCGTGCTCGATGGCGTTGATACAGGCCTCGGCGACGGCCGTCTTCAGGTCTTCCACGCGATCTTCACGGAAGCCCATCAGCTTGGCCACCGCCGACGCGGTGCTCATGGCCACCTTTTCATAGCCCAGCCGCGAGGGCAGGCGAACTTCTACGGTGGTGGGTTGGGGCGCGCTCATGCCGGCATCTCGGTCAAGGCGGTTCCGCGGCACAACGCCAGTGCGGTCATGTCGTCTCCCTGCGGACCGCCTTCAGAGAAGTCAGCGATGGCCGTCCACAATGCATCGAGAATAACATCGGCTTTCTCGTCCGAACATTTCGAAAATTCGTCCAGAAGCCGATCCGCACCAAACTCTTCCTCCCCCTTGAAGACCTCAGTCAGTCCATCGGTATAAAAGAGGAGCCGCGTCCCGGGCGTGAATCCGTGGCGCTCGGAGGAGTAGCGCATGCCCGGCAAAAGGCCCAGGGGCGTGCCCGCAGCGTTAAACAACCGCGGCGCAGCGCCCGGCTGCAGCAGGAAGCCGGGATTGTGCCCTGCATTCACCACTTCGATCTGGCCCGCATCCGGGTGCAGCCGCAGGAAGATGGCGGTGACATAGCGGCGGCGCGCCTCTTCGCCCTCCGCCCAGTGGTACTGGTTCATGCGCGTGGCCAGCTCGTCGAGCGGCGGACCGCTGGCCGCCATGGCGCGAAAGGCCGAGCGGAAGCTGGTGGCCATGATGGCCGAGGCCAGGCCCTTCCCGGCCACGTCGGCCACGGCAATCAACAGGCTTCCGTCCGGCTGGTCCACAATGTCCAGATAGTCGCCTCCCACCTCGTAACAGGTGTCGGAACGGAAGGCCAGCGAGTAGCCGGGAATGGCGGGCAGCCTTTGCGGCAGCAGCGAACGCTGAATCTCGCGGGCGGCATCCAGATCCTGCTGCACGCGGGCAAACTCGATGTTGCGCTTGTGATTGCGCGCGTTTTCAAGAGCCACCGCGGCCTGGAGCGCGAGACCCTCGATAAAGTCGGCCTCATAAAGTGTTAGTTCGCGACCGTCCGGCGGCGCCACCATCAGCTCGGCCATGCGCCGGCCCGTGCGGTCTTCGAGGGGATAACTGGGCAGGGAAGCTGCGGAATGGTCCAGTGCGCCGTTTTCGTCGGCGGGGAAATCCCCATACGCGAGCCCGGTGCCGGAAAAAGCCGCTCCAGCCATTTCCAGTTCGCGCACCACGATGCGCAGCACCTGCTCCAGAACCTCTTCTTCGCGAATGGTGGAGTGGACCTGCCGCGAAGCCTCCAGCAGCGCCTGCAACCGCGCCACCTGCTGCTGCAAGTCAATGGTTTCGCCGTTGCCGGGAAGCTGAATTCCAGCCGCCATCGTGCCTGTCCTCCGTGGGATTTCACTCTAACATGGCGACGGCGCGGCCGGCGGAAGGCAAGTGGCCAGGAGAGCGTGTCCGGGTGGCTGGACAGGCATGGAGGAGCGTCTTCATCCAATACAATAAGACCGGGAGCATACACGATGGCACACACGGTATTTTGCACGCGCAACAAGAAGGAGATGGAGGGCCTCGATGAGCCCCCATTCGACTCGGAGTTCGGTCAGAAGATCTACAAAAATGTCTCGAAAGCGGCCTGGGCCGAGTGGGTCGACCGGCAGAAGATGCTGCTGAACGAATATCGTCTCCAGCCCTGGACTCCGCAGGCGCAGCAGTTTCTGGTGGAGCAGATGGAAGAGTTCTTCTTCGGCACCGGCTCGGCCCTGCCGCAGGAGTTCGTGCCTCCCTCGCAGTAGGACGGCCGCGGCCGGGTGGACGTGGGCCTTCCCCAGCTCAACGTCGATCCGGCTCAAAACGATGCCGTGGCGCAGATCAGGCGACCTTGATGCGGCGATTTCGGTCGCCCGCCATCGAACAGGCACCGGGCCGATGCAATTGTCAGGCAGGGTGCCGGCATACCAGGCCTTGCTGGTGTAAACTGATCATGACCTCACAGCCGGCTCTCCTGAGCTGGCTCGATTGTGTCGGGACGTGGCTCAGCCTGGTAGAGCACTCGCTTGGGGTGCGAGGGGTCGGGAGTTCAAATCTCCCCGTCCCGACCATTTAAATCAGCAGCTTACGGAAGCGATCTCGCTTCCGTTTTTCATTTTGTGGGGGATTTTGTGGGGACCCTCCTTCAAATTCCGCTTTGAAGTCCCCCACCCCCTACTGAACTGATCGCATCGAATCCAACGCTTCCACCGCCCGCCGCTTTGCCTCCAACCGGACATGACTGTAGTGCTCCAGCATCTTGCGGCTGAGGTGGCCGCTGATTGCCTGAATGGTGGCGTCCGGGGTCTGCGTTTGCGCCAGCGCCGAAATGAAGTGGTGGCGTAGATCGTGGATGCGACAGCCCACCCCAGCCTGTTTCTTTGCCGTGTTCCATGCCCGCTTCCATGCTCCCAACGGCTTGCCGGGGTCCACATCGTAAGCCGTCATAATGCCGTGTTCTGGTGCGCCCGCGCCCTTGAATACGAGTTTCTCAGTGGGGAAAATGTAGTCTTCCGGTTTCGCACCGGGCCAGTGAATCCGCCATTCGCTGAATGCTCCAAGCGCCGCCTGATTCAACGGAATGATGCGGCCTTCGCTGCTCGCTGTTTTTGCCTTGCCGACCTCGAACTCCGCTTTCATAAAGTCAACCTGAGACCACCGGGCGCGGCGCAATTCAGCATTCCTCAAACCCGTATTGCAGAAAACAACTACTGCCGTGTACAGGCTGGGCTGGGGACTCTTGCGGCAAGCATCCAACAGCCGCGTCTCTTCATCGGGCGTCAACGCCCTGCCAACGTCCCGCCGTTCCGGAAGCATCCGCACATCTTGGGAGATTGCACCCCAGAGCCGCGCCGCCTTCATCATCATGCGTAGAGTGGAAACTTCCATGTTGATCGTCCGGTTCGATGCCCTTTCTTTCTGGCGCATTCCCTGGTATTTGCCAATGTGTTGAGCGGTAATGTCGGCAAGCAACATCGAACCGAAGTGCGCAGACAGATGCTTCAAGTTGAATTCCTGAATGGCAATGTTTGACTTACTCCACCGCGCCATGTTGGCAGCCATCCACTCACGCGATGCCAAAGGAAAGAGCATGGGACGGCGCGCGGCACGAACGCCATTGGCGGATTCTTCTAGCTCCCGTCTGCGCTGGCGCTCCGCTTTGACTGCTAAAGTCTTCGAATCGCTGCCCGTAGACTCGCGGATGCGCTGGCCATGAAAGACAAACTCGTACCACCATGTTTCCCCACGCTTAAAGACTCCCATTGTTATCCTCCTCTTCTGCTTGGGTTTCCTTTTTTGTCCTCGCGTTCGCACGACTTGCGCGCATCCGCCGTTGATGTGCTGTGTTCTTGCATCGCTCCCGGCTGCAATACTTCTTCTCTCCCCTTGTGCCAACTTCGAAAAGGTCAGAACAGACTTCGCAGGCCCGATACTCAATGCCTTCAATGCGGTCCGCATAGATTGCCGCTGCAATTGCTTCCAGGGTGTTCGTTGCTCTTATGAACAAAACTGGCCGCATGTCTTTCTGTGGAACCAAGAATTCGATCAATGCTCCGTTGGCCACTAGCGGGCCAACGGTCTCGCAGTCTTCTTCCGTCTTCGGAATCCATTCGATTGAGCACGCATCATCTGGAGGCTGGCGAAACCACAAACAGAGTTTGGCGCGTTCCTCGGCTAGGCCGCGGAGGTCTTCCTGAGCGCGTTCCGCATTCTTTGGGTCTAGCAACCAACGCGCAAGGCCTTCCGCGCCTTCAGCGGTCGGCTGTAACTCAGTGCCTTCAAAGAATGTGCTCGGAGAATCGCCACTCAAGGATTTAAGAACTTCCCCGCATTCGCCGCTCCATGAACAGCTCTTCACCACGGCGGCAAGCAAATCATGCTCTTGTACGAGATACGCAAACCGTTGCCACCTCTTGAAGTAACTCCATGTCATCCTGAAATCGAACAGGGAGAATCGTCCCGTCTTGTTCAAAAAGGCGAGCACTTCCAAAGGCGTTTTGGCGTCCTGCAAATCATCCAGTATCGCGGAAGCGTTCAAGAATGAGGATGTCTTCTCTAATACGAAGCTAGGGAGGTCATACTCATCACCCGTTCGAAATGTGCAGTCAAACACATGCTCGTCACCGCGCATATAGTGCCTGTATTCCAACCATTCGGCCTCGTATTCGATCAAGATGGGCATCGCCGAAATCGACCCAACATCAGGTTCAATTTGATATGTTGCCATCGCCCTCTTAATCCGCGCTGCGGCCTCCGCGGCCTGCTTCGCCCTGTTTTCCTCATCCCCCATGTCTGTACCCCCTTAGTACCTGCTATGAAAGGTACCATACCCCGGTTATCGTGATAGCGCGTCACAGCAAATGAAGGGAAGAAAGAGAACCGGATGACGAAGTTGCTCAAAGTGCCGGAAGCGGCCGAAATGCTCGCTCTGTCTCAAAAGACCGTTTGGCAATGGATAGGCGAGCGGCGCATCGGGGTTGTCAGACTAGGCCGCGCAGTTCGCGTCCCTCAGAGCGAGATTGCGCGCCTTATGGAAGAGGGCTCCACTCCGGCGCGGCGTGGATGAACTTGGCAGCTCTAGATTCCACGCAGATACCAGTTCGAGGCGAGGTCAAAGCGCCGTTCTGTTGCATTGGCAACGAGGTCTCCGATTGCTTCTTGCCGATAATGGGGGCTGATTGCCACACGCTCTATTCGCTGTTCGCGCGAAGGTCCTTCTCTGACCCCAAACTCAGACACAACGTCCGGGAATTAGCCCAAGCGACCAATCTAGGTGTCGCCACGGTGTCACGCTCGCTCGAAGTCTTGGAGCACCTGCGATTGGTGAAGCTAACCCGGTTTGGGGGCAGCAAGGATAGTGAATGCCAACTCCTGGATTCAAGAGAAGTGGCACTTCGTCTGGGCGCGGAGTACCACCGTGTAACACTTTCCTTCTCACTACCTCCGAATGTGACTCAGCGCCTAAAGGCTGAGGTGAAAGCGCTCCGGGAAAGACGCCAAGGAAAATTGTCACCAATTACACCAATTGGCGAATTGCAGGACTGTGGAAATCCCTCTTTGCGTGTCTCTCAGAGAGACGCCAGCGTTTCTCTGGTGGGACGCCAGCGTTGCAGCAGAGAAACGCAAGCGGGGACCCATCTATTACAAGAAGAAAAAAGAATTGAAGAAGTCCTATCCCCTACCCCTTCCCACGAACAGGCGGAGCAAGGCCCGAAAGACCTTCCCAACGAAGTAGAACCGGCAGTGCCTCTGAAGTGGGCAAGGGATAGATTCAACGGCGTGATAGACGACATACGCGCTCACCTCCTGAATATAAGCAAGCCCTCGAACCCTCACCTTGCAAATGGTTACGACGAATGGCAACAGTTTGGGTTTAACAGCCTTGCTGTGAAGGCGGCGTCCATGCGCGGCAATGAGATAACGCTGTTGCTGTCCGCGTCCGATGCGGCGGCGGCCCGACGGGGGTTGGATAAGTACCGGCGGATTTGGGACGCAAGCCTTCACGAATGGTTCGGTGATGCCGTGGAGGTGAAGTTAGAGCGGGCGGCGGGCAACCAACGAGAATTCCCCCTTGCAGAGAGGGAGTGTGACCGATGGGAGGCGAATCGATGAAAGAGAGCAAGGAAACCAACTCGCACCTTGAACAGGTGGAGCAATGGTTTTGGCAACACGTCGAATATCAGATGACCCAGACAGGCGAATCGGAGCAAGAGGTCTTGGACGCAATCAAGACACCTGGCTTCACCGGAAGAAAAGCAAGGCAAAGGAGGCAGCAATGAGGCCAGCGAAAGAGCCGAGTGGGTATGGGACCGGGAGCGGTAGAAATCTCCAGCGACGGCCGGAAACTGCTCTCTGGTACGCGCTGACTCACGCAGACGGCGGCGCGCGTGGGAATGCCTTAACAGCGCAAGGGACATAACCAGCCCTGCGCTGGCTATTCACGCACCAGCGCCGGGGCGAATAAATGCAGGAGGTATCCCGTTAGAGGCATCGATGGTGCGAGAGGGGTAGGGGGGTAAAATCCCTGGAGCATCGGGTCTGTAGACCGTTATGGAAACACGCTCACACGTCCACAAAATGGAACTTTTTTCGGAAAATCAGCCGCAAATTCGCCGCGCTTCCATCCCGCCGCAGAGCACAGCACGCAAGGCCGCAAACCGCCCTCTGGCGCGCTCAGGTGCGCCTTTCATGCGCCGATTGCTAAGAAATGCTAAGGTTTGCCACGGTGCAGGCGGAACGGCACGCGCGCCGCGTGGAGAAGGTGGCCCCATAGTCTGGAGGGCGGGGAGCATCCCGCCAAACACTCCTCAAATCCGCTGCGCTCTGTAAGAATTGAACTTTGCCCAAAGGTCAATCCTCCATGTCGCTCTCGCTCGCTGAATTCGTCACCCGCTGGAAGGCCAGCACGCTTACCGAGCGCGCCGCCGCTCAATCCCACTTCATTAGCCTCTGTGAAGTGCTCCACCAGCCGGACCCCGCCGCTGCCGATCAGACCGGAGACTCCTACACGTTTGAGAAGCACGTATCCCTGACCAAAGGCGGCAAGGGGTTCGCCGATGTTTGGAAGCGCGGGCATTTCGGGTGGGAATACAAGGGCAAGCACAAGGATTTGAAAGCGGCCTATCTGCAACTGAACGATTACCGGGAAGACCTGGAAAATCCGCCGTTGCTGGTGGTCTGCGATCAAAATTTTTTCGAGGTCCATACCAACTTCACCGGGACCCGCCCCCACGTCTACCGCTTCACCCTGGACGACCTGCTCTCGAACACGCCCACGGCCACTTGCGCCCTTCCGCCGCTTGAAGTGCTGAGAGACGCCTTTACCAATCCCGAGCAACTGCGCCCGGAGCGCGCCGCCGCCCGCGTTACGGAAGCGGCAGCACAGGAGTTTGCGAAACTCGCGGCAAGTCTTGAACAGCAGGGCATTGAGCAGGGCGACGCGGACCCGCAAGCCGTGGCCCACTTCCTCATGCGCCTGTTGTTCTGTTTGTTTGCCGACAGCATCGGCCTTTTGCCGGACCATCTTTTTCGGGAGATGATTGAGCGCACGCGCACCAAGCCCGCTGTCTTTATCCGTATGCTGCGCCAACTATTCGCGGCCATGGCCTCCCCTGGAAACATCTTTGGCGCGCATGAGATTCACCATTTCAACGGCGGCCTTTTTGGCGATGATGAAGTCTTCGATCTGACCTCCGCCGATATGAACACCCTCCGCGCCGCCTCTGCCCTGGACTGGTCAACGATTGAACCGGCCATCTTCGGAACCCTGTTTGAGCGCAGCCTGGACCCTGGCAAGCGTTCTCAACTCGGAGCGCACTACACCAGCAAGCAAGACATTCTGCTCATTGTGGAGCCGGTGGTCATAGAGCCATTGCAAGCCCGCTGGCAAGCGGTCAAGGCTAAAGCCCTGGCGTTTGCTGCGATTGCAAACAAGAATCCAAAGGGTAGGAACTACAACCAACTTCGCGCGAAGATGGAGGAGACGCTATACGAATGGCTAGAAGAACTCTCCAAAGTCCGCATCCTTGACCCGGCCTGCGGTAGCGGCAACTTCCTTTACCTGGCCTTGCGCCGGATGCTGGACTTGTGGCGAGAGGTCTATTTGTTCAGCGCAGAGCATGGCCTGCCCACCGTCTTGCCGCATCAGGTTCACCCCTCGCAGCTCTACGGCCTGGAAACAAACGTCTACGCGCACGAACTGGCCTCCGTAGTCGTCTGGATAGGCTATTTGCAATGGCTCAATGACCACGGTATCGGATGGCCAACCGAGCCGATTCTGCGCAAGCTCGATAACATCCAACACCGGGATGCGATTCTTGCCCATGATGCGGAAGGCAAGCCGGTAGAACCCGCATGGCCGGAAGCGGACTTCATCATCGGCAATCCGCCGTTTCTTGGGGGAAAGAGACTCCGCACCGAGCTAGGCAATAGCAGCGTGGATGAGATTTTCCATGTCTACGCTGGACGCGTGCCTCAAGAGGCCGATTTGGTGACTTACTGGTTTGAAAAGGCGCGGGCGCTGGTGGAGGCTGGGAAAGCGGAGCGAGTTGGCTTGCTTGCCACCCAGTCAATCCGCGCTGGTGCGAACCTCAAGGTACTACAACGCATTGCCGAGAGCGGCGGAATCTTCATGGCCTGGAGTGACAAAGCCTGGATTCTGGATGGCGCAGCTGTACGCGTTTCCATCATTGGCTTCGACAATGGATCTGATTCGCAACGCCACCTTGACGGTACGCCAACTTCCAAAATCAATGCGAACCTCACCAGCGAATTGAATCTTGCGGAAGCCTCAAGACTCCCTGAGAACCGCGCCTTATGTTTCATGGGTACAACGAAGGTAGGCGCATTCGATCTCAGACCGGAAGTTGCACGAGCAATGCTCGCAGCCCCCCTCAACCCGAACGGGAAGCCCAACTCAGATGTAGTGCGCCCGTGGGCTAATGGATTGGATATTACCGGTAGGCCGCGCGGCATGTTCATCATTGACTTCGGCGTCAAGATGACCGAGCGCGAGGCGGCTTTGTACGAGATGCCATTTGAACATATCCGGAAGTATGTGTTTCCGGAGCGCAAGGCGACGAACAGAGACTTAGGTGACAAGCCTTGGTGGATACACGCAAGACCGCGCCCCGAGATGCGGGAAAAATTATCCGGCTTAGCACGTTTCATCGTTACCCCTCGCGTTGCGAAGCACAGAACCTTTGTTTGGGTAAATTCTTCTGTAACGCCAGATAGCCGACTCTTTGCAATTGCTCGGGAAGACGACTATTTCTTTGGGATACTCCATTCAAAGATCCATGAAGTTTGGAGTTTGGCCACATGCTCGTGGCATGGAGTCGGCAATGATCCGACCTACAACGCCTCTTCATGCTTTGAAACCTATCCCTTCCCCTGGCCGCCGGGCCACGAGCCGCAAGACTCACCGCTGGTGGAGTCCATCGCAGAGGCCGCCCGCGAACTGGTAGCGAAGCGGGATGCCTGGCTCAATCCACCGAACGCCAGCGCAGAGGAGTTGAAGAAACGCACCCTCACGAATCTGTACAACGCCCGTCCTAGCTGGCTGGCAGAGGCGCATCGGAAGTTAGACGCGGCGGTGTTTGCGGCCTATGGCTGGCCGGTAACATTGACCGATGCGGAACTCCTGGAGCGCTTGCTAGCCTTGAACCATGAACGCGCCGCCAAGTAAGAGATGGGAGCAAGCAATGGACTTTCAAATCAGCAAGAGAGATTTATCAGCGGCTCTCCGGCAGGTTTTGCAAGGGCGCAAGGCAGATTCCGCCGATCTGATGGACATGACTGCGGACCGCTCCACGCTCACTGTGGTAGTTACGGGCAGAAGCATCGAAATCCCGATTGAAGCGCAGGAGCGAAGCAGTTTCAGCATTCCAATCGGCGTGCTGTTCAAGGTCAAGAAGATCAGCGGAACCTATGAAGAGAAAAGTTTTCGCATTCGCATAAGCGAAGGGAAATTCCGCCTTCAAGGGATGAGTATCGCGCATCCGGACATCAAAGCCAGACCGATTGCCCGCCGCATCATCGATATTCCCGAGGATGCCACCCCGCGCGACATTCTCAGCCTTCCATTGATCTTCAGCATGAATGAAATTGAAGAATGCGGCCTCAGCCTGAAGCTACTGGATGAGCAGAAGGGATTGGCAGAGCAGCTTACGAGTGCGTTTGAAAGTCTGCGCGACTACGGATTTGACCGCAACGAACTCAGCGCCATGGCGAAGGAAAAAGTCAGAGCCCACGCCGACGCTATGAAGCGTGTGCTGTTCGCTGGCGAGTAAGCCTGCCAGTATTCGTGTTATGATCGGCTTCGCATTTGAGGCCGCCTGGCCTGCGGGAGTCGGCGCAGGCTCAGCGCGGTTGGTGCCGTCCAGATTTCCACCTTCTGCCGCCTCAAATGCAGTTACCCCGCCGTCGCTTCGGGCGTTGGAAGGCAGGGTGCCAGCGATGGCATCGAAATCCTTCGCGGCGGGGTCTGCGACCTATGGCTGGCCTGGGACGTTGACCCATCCGGAACTGCTGGAGCGCCGCCTTCTGTTTGTTGATAAGTTCTAGCTGACTTTGCTTTAAAAGTGTGAAGCGCAACGGGCGGAATTAAGAGGAGAATGGCAATGACATACTGGCGAATGCAGTTACACCCGAGCGAGCCTGGCGGCTCTGTGCGTCACACGGTCGAGAGCCTCTCGGCTGGCTACGTTGGATTGGACTTCGTGGAAGATGTTCACGATTTGACCACCGTCGAGAAACAGGACCTCCCCGCGAATCAACGCAACTATTGGGGGTTTGCTCACGAAATGGATGTGGACGACAGGGTTCTATTATTCACACATCATTTTCCATTTGCCTTGGTGCGCGTTGCCGGTCCGTACAACTACATTCATACAATCGCGCCAGAGATTCACGTTTGGTTTCGACACTTTAGAAAGGTAAACGACATTCGCTATTACGGTGACCTCGTGACTAACGCACATAATTGGGAGTCCATAAAAATGAATGCCACAATTACGCCGCTTCGCAGGCGAAATTTGGCTTCGTACCAGCTCATAGAGCGATGGCTTGAGGTGGTGAGGTAACGTGAAGACTAACGCTGAATGCGCTGGAACAACAGTGCGCGCATGTGGCGAATTCTATCTGGCGTCATAGGATGGTCACTTCCTAAAGCGGCAAGTCTCCCAACAATCCCGGTTGACATGTCGCCTGTGAGCATTTCCAGCCTACCGAATCCTCCCGCTGCATCGAATGGGTTGTAACCAGCGGTGGTGAAGACACGGAATCCGATTTCATCGGCGCGGGACTCGCAAGCCCGCTGCTCCGCCAGAGCGCTCCGCCCCGATCCCCCGAGGAGGCTGCTTAATTCGCCGCTCAATGTTTGGGAGGCGATTTGTGCGCGGCCTGTATCCGACTTGCAGGTATCGTCAAGAGCATGGCCGGTCTCATGGGCGTAGATGAAAGCCAATTCGCCTTCACTGTCACCCATGAAGCGAACAAAGGCGGTAGGTACACAAATGAGCGCAAGGCGGGGATTGAGATTGTTGGCCCATGCGTTTAGCACGGCGCTATCCACAACGGCCATATCAATCCTCTGGCTCGGTACGCGCGCCAAGACGGGGGCGAGGCGGTTGCGGATAGTTGACATGCGTTCAAACTCCGGCCCGCTCGTGACCTCGGGAGCGTGGCAGTAGTGGTGTATTGCTTCAGCCCTGGTGGTTGTGTGTTGTGAGATTGCCGGGAGAGCTGACAGGAAAAGAAGAAAAATGCCAAGAAAAGACTTCACTGATGGGTACCCGTTCTGGTGGATTGAAGGCTAAGGGATTTGACCTGGTTGCGCCGTGTCCCGCAGCAGGGTTGAGTTGGTTGGCTTTGGCTTATGAGCGCGCCGCCGCCGCTTCGGAGGGATAGGCTGCGCTGGCGCTACAGAGGCACTCACCGCCGCTGGTGGGGTCACAGGCGTGGGAACGGTGGTGCGGGGCATCAGCACAGAGACCGCCAGCCCACCCGCCATGAACGCCAGAATCAACGCACCAACGGAAATCCGCTTGCCGTTCGCTTTCCCTTGGGGTGCGCTGGGCAGCCCCGCCGCATTCTCGCCCGCTGCCTTCCTCTGGCTGGAATATGTCCGGCTATAGAGGCCCGTGCAAGGGATGGAAGCAGCCGTGTACGATCTGCCCTTCGCATCCTGGCCCACACGGAAGCCATGCACGCCGATGGAAGTCCCGATGCCGGACTTGGACAGGTTCAATCTAGGGCGTGTTAACACTAACTTTGATATAATCGGAGTTAATGGAGATCACGGCAGATCAGTACAAAAGGATTGCGGATAGCCTACCGATTCAGCGTGGGAATGTGA
>Ga0224529_1000546_pt1 | contig 27264 bp, 21 predicted proteins | sample CBST50metaG_FD_179893 | JGI IMG/M metagenome (GOLD analysis project Ga0224529, IMG submission 179893) | Peat soil microbial communities from Stordalen Mire, Sweden - C.B.S.T50 | ecosystem: Environmental > Terrestrial > Soil > Wetlands > Peat | place: Sweden: Norrbotten County, Stordalen Mire... | reverse complement strand
GTGCTCGTGCTTGCGGCCATCGCCTGTTATGCCATGTCGTTGGCTCCTGCAACCTGGGTGGTCATTGCTGAGATATTTCCCAACCGTATCCGCAGCAGCGCCATGTCTATTGCCATTACCGCGCTGTGGACAGCGTGCTTTCTGCTTACATATACTTTTCCGCTCTTGAACAAAGCGATAGGAGCGGCAGGCACCTTCTGGACCTATGCGGCAATCTGCCTAGCAGGATTGCTGTATCTCTCATTTCGCTTGCCGGAAACAAAAGGAAAGACCCTCGAACAGATCGAGACAGACTTGCGAATGGGCAAGTGACAGGAGAATTAACATGCGCATAGGACAACAGCTAATCAATCGAATTGCAGCGGGCAACGCGGGAGCTATCCTGTCGATTCTTGTGCTGGCGCTATGTTTCATCGGTACGGCAGCCAACAGCCAGCAAACAAGCGTGGTCCTGGACGGCAACAGCAAGGGCAGGATGTTTGACGGCCTTGGAGCTGCAAGCGCGGGAGCTTCATCGAGGCTGCTGATTGACTACCCCGAACCGCAGCGCAGCCAGATTCTCGATTACCTGTTCAAGCCAGGATACGGAGCGGCTCTGCAACATCTCAAGGTTGAGATAGGCGCGGATGTCAACTCCACCGACGGCGCTGAGCCAAGCCACATGCGCACCGCTTCGGACCATGACTCCACGCGCGGTTATGAATGGTGGTTGATGGTGGAGGCGCATAAGCGCAATCCTAACATCGTCCTTGAGGTTCTACCCTGGGGCGCTCCAAGATGGGTGGGCAAAGACACACTCTATACCCCGAAAATGGCAGAGTATGTTGCGGACTTTATCCGAACCGCAAAGCGGGATTACTCCCTGGATATTGCCTATGCAGGCGCATGGAATGAGAGAGCCTTCGACATTCCGTATATAAAAGAGCTTCACCGGCAACTCAAGGCCGGCGACCTTGCTACCGGGATCGTCTGCTGCGATGAGTACGCAGGGCAAGGAGCGGGCCAGTGGTCCATTGCCGAAGAGATGCTCAAGGATCCGGAACTGGCCGCTGCGATCAGCGTAATCGGTGCGCACTACCCGCTGGTTGACGGCAAAATCACCACGACCGACGCGGCTCGCAAAACGGGCAAGCCGCTATGGTCAAGCGAAGACCAGCCAAACGGTGGCGGCGGGCCATTTGTCAGCCGCGACTGGCCCGTCGGCGGACGCATCCTTGCGCACTTGTATAACCAGAATTATCTTCAAGGCTCACTTACATCCACGGAGATTTGGAGCCCGATTACCTCCTACTATGACAATCTCGCTGCCCCCAACTCCGGCCTGATGTACGCAAATACACCGTGGTCCGGGCACTACGACGTTCAAGGAACCATTTGGGCCACGGCTCACACTACGCAGTTTGCCCAGCCGGGATGGCAGTATCTCGACTCCAGTTCCGGCTATTTGCCCGAAAAGGGAAGTTATGTAGCTCTTCGGTCCAATGACAGAAGAAATTGGAGCGTAATCCTTGAGACGATCGACGCCAAGCACCCGCAGACTGTCTTGTTTCGGCTGACTGGCGGCCTTTCCATCAGCAAAGTTCATATCTGGGAAACCAATAACTCCCGCACCTTTGAGCAAGTTGCCACTTTGAAACCGGAGAACGGTACATTCGAGTACACCTTCGAGCCGGATTCCTTGTATTCGCTGACCACTACCACAGGGCAAGGAAAAGGGACGGCCCAGCCGCCTGCCGCCGCGGCATTTCCGCTGCCTTACGTCGATAACTTTGAGGAAACGCCACTAAGGCACACGCCAAAGTATCTTTCGGATCAGGATGGCGCCTTTGAAGTCCAGCCTTGCGCAGGCCGCCAAGGCCGATGCCTTGAACAGGTTATCTCAACCAAGCCGATTCCCTGGGGGCCATTGCCGGATCCATTCACTCTGGCTGGAGATTCGGGCTGGACGGACTACAGCGTCTCCGCCGATGTGCGCTTTCTCTCTGCGTCTCCGGCTGCGATTATGGGACGCATCGACTCTGCTGACGTCTTTCAGGACGGCCACGCACACTGGCCAAGCGGCTACATTCTGCGGGTGAAGCCCGAAGGAACCTGGGAGTTGCTGTCTGCGGAGTTCAAGAAGCCAGTTACAACTCTTGCATCCGGATCGGTCACATTCGACCGCAACCAATGGCATCATTTGGAACTGCGTTTCAAGGGCAAGCGGATCGTTGCATCGCTTGACGGCGCGACGATCGCTTCTGTTGATAGCCAGGCACATACACACGGCATGTTTGGATTGGGAACGGGGTGGGACCATGCTCAGTTCGACAATCTGAGCGTGACGCCGTAGTGCGAACGCGCCCATTGCCGGCGTCCTCGTATACTTTACCCAGCGTATGTCTACTCATCTCGAAACAATATTGGCCAGCACGCGGGCCACGGTGATTGCAAGCAAGGCGCGCGTGCCGGTGGCCGAACTGGAGTGGCGGGCGGCAGGACGCCACACACGCGGCTGGGCTCGAGCTTTGCGGCGGCAAGCGGCAATTGGGCCCGCAGTGATCGCGGAAATCAAGAAGGCCTCGCCCTCCAAGGGCTTGATTCGCGCGGACTTCGACGTGGAGTGGCTGGCCAGGCGCTACCGGGAGGGCGGCGCGGCGGCGCTCTCCGTGCTGACCGATGAGCCTTTCTTCCAGGGCAGCCTGCGCAATCTGGAACTGGCCTCGGACGCGGTTCCGCTGCCCTGCCTGCGCAAGGATTTTGTGGTGGACGAGTACCAGATTGTTGAGGCCCGCGCCCACCGGGCCGACGCGATCCTGCTGATCGCCGCCGCGCTCACCGATGACGAACTCAAGCGCTTTTCGCAGGCGGCCCACGGACTGGCGCTGGATGTGCTGGTCGAGGTGCATACCGGAGAGGAACTCGACCGTGTGCTCGGCGCGCTGGGAGAAATCGGCGCGGACGCCATCGGGGTGAACAACCGCAATCTCAAGAGCTTTGAAGTGAATTTGGGAACTTCACTCGAACTCGTGCAGCGGATTCCGTCCAGCGTGGTGCGCGTGGCCGAGAGCGGCATTTCAACTGCGGAGGATCTGACACGCCTGCGCACGGCCGGCTTTGATGCTTTCCTGATCGGCGAAAGCCTGATGCGCCAACCCGACCCCGGCGCGGCGCTGGCCGCACTGCTGGCGGCGTCCGCTGCGGCACGGTGAACCCTATGCCTATTTGGATCAAAATCTGCGGCAACACTTCGCTTGCGGATGCGCTGCTGGCCGTCGAGGCTGGGGCCGATGCCCTGGGATTCGTCTTTGCGCCCAGCCCGCGCCGGGTAACGGCGGCCCAGGTTGCAGCCATCACCCCGCATCTTCCGTTAACGGTGGAGAAGATCGGCGTCTTCGTCGATGCCGCGCTGGACGAGATCGAAACCACGGTCCGCGCCTGCGGCCTCACCGGCGTACAACTGCACTTCGAGGCCGCGCCGGATTTTCCGGCCAAGCTCCGCGAACGCCTGAGCCCGACGATGAGAATTCTGCGCGTGGTGCACTTTGACACCGAATCCGCTTCCAAGGTCGCAGACCAGCTCGCCGAGCACGCCCGGAACCCGCAGGTAGACGCAGTCCTCGTCGATTCCCGCACAGCCACGGCCACGGGGGGCACAGGCGAAACCTTTGACTGGGCATTCGCTCGCGAAACCCTCTTCCAAAACGCTAAAGAACGGAAGCTCGTTGCAGCCGGCGGCCTGCATCCGGCCAACGTGGCCGAAGCCATTGCCGCGCTGCGCCCCTGGGGCGTGGATGTGGTCTCCGGCGTGGAAGCCGCGCCAGGCCGCAAAGACCCCACCAAGGTGCGGGAGTTCGTGGCCCACGCCCGGGCGGCGGAGCGGGAGTAGGATAGCGTCCTAAATGATTCTCTTGGATTATCAATAAATGCCCTATCAAGCATAATGCCCTATATGGCATAATGATTCTATGAACTGGTCGGTCTACTTCCACCCGAAGTTCGAGGCCGAGTACGAAATCCTGTCAGAGGCAGTACAGGACGAACTTGTTGCCTCTCTCATGCCGTTACGAGTGTATGGGCCAGCTTTGGGCCGGCCTGATGTAGACACTCTGAAGGATTCGCGCTACGCCAACATGAAAGAACTTCGCTTCAGAGCCGATGGAGGCGTTTGGCGGGTTGCATTCGCGTTCGATCCTCAGCGCAATGCAATTCTGCTCGTCGCCGGAGACAAATCGGGCGTGAGCGAGACGAGGTTCTACAAACGCCTGATCGACAAGGCCGACAAGAGGTACAAAGAACACCTCAAAAATCTTGAGACCAAGGAGTAACCGCGATGTATAGACCCATTCCGCTTGAAGAAGTGATTGCCTCTATGCCAAAGAAGCGGCAAGAGGCCATTGCGAAAAGGGGAGCCGAGTTGGTGGCCAAGGTGAAGCGGCGCATGACCCTGGCCGAACTGCGCAAGGGGCGCAAGATCAGCCAGGCGACGGTTGCCGAGGCTCTGGGAATCGGCCAGATGCAGATTTCGCGGCTGGAGAAGCGCAAGGACCCGCGCCTTTCCACCATGGCGCGCACCGTGGCGGCGATGGGAGGGCATCTGACGATGATCGCCACTTTCCCGGATCAGGAGCCAGTGGTGCTCACGGCTCCGCTCAAGGAAAAGGCGCGGCGGGTGAAGACGGCCTGATTTCAGGACTTGTGATCCCACATCTCAGAATCGAGATGTGGGGCACACGGCAAATCCGAACTGCCAAGGTCTGTGCTATCCCAGGTGCCCAAATGCGAGGCACCTGGGGCACCCATCTTCAGTGGTTGTGCTCACTTCTCCCGGCACCTGGGCCACCCGCAGCATACTGTTATCGTAATTCCTCTGCGACCTTGTCCGAAAACCCGCTCATCGCGATAAAGCCGCGATGAACGGGGCACAGTCCCGGATACTGTAATGAGGGGGCCACCTGCCCTTCCTCCGGATTGAGTTTTTCCGTAGCCTGTAAATCACATTGTTTATTATCAGCAACTTATGGCACGACTAAAGTCGTGCCCTGACACAAAGCTGTTCGACACAAATCTGGTCTTTGAAACACACTCTAGTAGACTGAATAGTTCCCCCCATTTTTCCGGGCAAACCCGCAGGAGGCCCCATGGCATCGATCATTCTTCCCTCTCTTCCATCCGAGTCGCGCCCCGGCCGCTTCGGCGTCTATGGCGGGCGTTATGTGCCGGAGACGCTGGTGGCGGCGCTGGATGAGCTGGAGCGCGAGTACAACCTGGCCAAGGCCGATCCGGCATTCCAGGCCGAACTGGCCGATCTGCTGAAGAACTACGCCGGGCGACCGACGCCGCTCTACTATGCCAAGCGGCTGACCGAGCAGTTGGGCGGGGCGAAGATTTACCTGAAGCGCGAAGACCTGCTGCACACCGGCGCTCACAAGATCAACAACGCGCTGGGCCAGGGGTTGCTGGCCAAGCGGATGGGCAAAAAGCGCATCATCGCCGAGACCGGCGCGGGCCAGCACGGAGTAGCTACGGCCACGGTGTGCGCACTGCTTGGCTTGGAGTGCGTGGTCTACATGGGCGACGTGGACATGGCCCGTCAGGAACTCAATGTGCTGCGCATGAGGCTGCTGGGCGCGGAAGTGCGCGGCGTCTCGGCCGGCTCGCAGACGCTGAAAGACGCCATCAGCGAGGCCATGAGGGACTGGGTCACCAACGTCCGGACGACCTATTACTTGCTCGGCAGCGCGCTGGGCGCGCATCCTTACCCGACCATGGTGCGCGACTTCCAGCGCTGCATCAGCATCGAGATGAAGCAGCAGATTCTCGAGAAGGAGGGCCGGCTGCCCACCGCCGTCATCGCCTGCGTAGGCGGAGGATCGAACGCCATCGGCGCCTTCTACGAGTTCCTCGGTGACAAGCAGGTGCGGCTGATCGGCGTGGAGGCAGGCGGGCGCGGAACCGCACTGGGCGAACATGCGGCGCGCTTCCGCGGCGGCGAGCCGGGCGTGTTGCAGGGCACCTATTCCTACGTGCTGCAGGACGAGAACGGCCAGATTGCGCTGACGCATTCGGTTTCAGCGGGGCTCGATTATGCGTCCATCGGCCCGGAGCATGCGGCGCTGCACGATTGCGGGCGCGCGGAGTATGTGTCGCAAGACGATGCTGCGACCCTGGATGCGGTGGTGAGGCTGGCGCGCACAGAGGGTATTCTGCCCGCGCTGGAGAGCGCGCACGCCGTTGCCGAGGCCCTGCGCATTGCTCCGGCAATGGCTGCCCATGACATACTGGTGGTGAACCTCTCTGGGCGCGGCGACAAGGATATGGGCATTCTGGCCCACGAGTTGAAGATCCAGGGAGCGTAGATTCCGATGCCGATTCTGTTTGAGCAAAAACCCGGATTGGTCGTTTATCTAACGGCCGGGGATCCAAGTCTTGAGGCTACGCGGGCCATTGCGATCGAAGCCCTCGACGCGGGCGCCTCGGTCATCGAGTTGGGCGTTCCCTTCAGCGATCCGCTGGCCGACGGGCCGGTGATTCAGAGAGCCATGGAGCGGGCAATCGCCCACGGAACGCGCCTCAAGGATGTGCTTGCACTGGCCGGCGAAATTCGTGCCGCTCGACCGGCGGCGGGCCTGGTGATCTTCAGCTATCTCAATCCGATTTTGCGCTACGGAATGCACAAGTTTGCGGATGATGCGGCGGCTGCCGGGGCAGACGGCGTACTGGTGACTGACCTGATCGTGGAAGAGGCGGATGAGTATTTGGCCGAGATGGAGCGCGTGGGCCTTGCGCCCATTTTTCTGGCCGCGCCCACCAGTCCCGACGAGCGGCTTGAGGCCATCGCCACTCATTCAAAGGGATTTGTCTACGCCATCTCGCGCGTGGGCATAACCGGCACGCAGCAAAACCTGACCTCAGACGCGGCCCCTCTGGTCGCCCGCATCCGGCGATGGACCCGGCTGCCGGTAGCCGTGGGGTTCGGCATCTCAAACAGCGAACACGTCGCCCAGGTGGGCCGGTTCGCCGATGCCGCGGTAATCGGCAGCGCGATTGTGGAGTTGATTGAACGGTCAACCTCCACGACCGGGGCCCCTGCGGACAGGTCTTCGTCCGCGGGGTGGGAGACGGCGCCCGGTGCAGTGGCTCGATTTATCAAGGGCCTGCACCTGCCGAAGGCGGCGCTGGCCCGGTAACTGCACACCCCGCGGGCGGCACTTCAAGCCGCATGAATGGATTCAACTCTTGCTCCTATGCACCCGGCGCGCTGGGCCTCAAGTGAAGATGGCCTGGATGCCTGGGGGGCTACACGAGGATGGAATGACGCTGGAAGAATTGCGAGACCAAATTGATGTTCTGGACCGCCAACTAGTCGAGTTGTTGAGCGAAAGGGCGCGTGCCGCGCAGCAGATTGGCCACTTGAAGGTAGCCACGTCGCTGCCGGTGTACGAGCCGGTGCGGGAAAAGGTGATCTACGCCAACGTGCGCGCGGCCAACAAGGGCCCTCTTCCAGACATTGAATTGACGCATATCTATGAGCGCATCATCGACGTTATGCGATCCCTGCAGAGGAATGAGTTGGCATCGGAGAGGAACGCCCTGGCGGTTGCGCAGGGCCATGGCACAGGCGCGGATGCGCCCGAGACAGGGAATAAAAAATGATCGTATCCATGCAGGAGAAGGCTACCGAAGAGCAGATATATGCCGTTATCGAAGTGATGGAGGAGTCGGGGGTCAACGTCCATCGCACAACCGGCGCAACCCAGACGATTCTGGCTGGCGTGGGACCGACCGCCGGACTGGACCTGAGCAAATTCGAGGTTCTTCCGGGCGTGCTCAACGTACACCGCATCAGTTCCCCTTACAAGCTGGCCGGCCGCGCATTTCGTCCGGAAGGCACGGTAGTCGAGTTTCCCAATGGCGCCACGATAGGCGGCAAGCAGGTTGCGATCATCGCCGGCCCGTGCGCGATTGAAAACCGCGAGCAAATCTTCACCATCGCCAAGTGCGTTCAAGCCGCGGGCGCAGGTTTTTTGCGCGGAGGAGCCTTCAAGCCGCGCAGTTCGCCCTACGCTTTTCAGGGGCTGGGAATTCCGGGCCTGCAACTGATGCACGAGGCGGCCCAGGAACACGGCCTGCTCACGGTGAGCGAGGTCATGGAGATATCGCAGATTGAGCCCATGCTGCCTTACACCGATTGCTTCCAGGTGGGCGCGCGCAACATGCAGAACTTCAACCTGCTGCGCGAACTGGGCCAGGTGCGCAAGCCAGTGCTGCTGAAGCGCGGAATTGCGGCGACGATCGAAGAACTGCTGCTGTCCTGCGAATACATCATGTCCGGCGGCAACTACGACGTGATTCTGTGCGAGCGCGGCATCCGCACCTATGAGACCGCGACGCGCAACACCATGGACATCTCCGCCATCCCGGTGATTCACAAGCTCTCTCACCTGCCCATCGTGGGCGACCCCTCGCACGGCACCGGCCGCCGCGACATGGTCGGCCCCATGGCCAAGGCAGCCGTAGCCGCGGGCGCGGATGCCATTCTGGTGGAGATTCACCCCAACGCCGACAAGGCTGCCTCCGACGCGGCGCAGACCCTGTTCCTCGACCAGTTTGAAAAGCTGGTGGGCGAGTTGAGGGTGATCGCCACGGCAGTAGGCCGGACGCTGTAATGTTTTGGGTAGCGGCGTTAGCGGAGTTAGCGCAGCTAACACCGCTTCTTTCCATGGCATACGGAGCGAAGAAGGACCAATGATCGAGCACATCGCAATTCTGGGCACGGGCCTGCTGGGAACATCGGTAGGCCTGGCACTGCGCGCGGCCGGCTTTCGCGGCGCGATTGTGGGCTGGAACCGCAGCCCGGAAGGCGCTCAGCTTGCGCTCCAGATGGGCGCTATCGACTCGATTGCGGCAGACCCTTTGCAGGCGGCGCGCGCGAGCCAGGTGGTGGTGCTGGCTGTGCCCATCTACGCCAGTCTCGATTTCATGGAGAAGCTGGCCTGCGTGCTTGGCTCAGATCACCTGATTACCGATGTAGGCAGCACCAAACGTGTAATCTGCGAGGCCGCCGCACGGCTCTTCAACACTCCTGAGCGCGCCGCGTTTTTGCCCGGCCATCCCATGGCGGGCAAGGAGCGCGGCGGCGCGGCTTTGGGCGATGCAGCGCTGTTTCGCGGCGCGGTCTGGCTGTTTACCGACGATCCGGAGTGCAATCGCTCGGCGCATTCGGCGCAACTGGTAAAGGGATGGCGGGAGTGGGTCGTCGCCATGGGATCCAAAACTCTGGACCTGGACCCCGTGCGCCACGATGAACTGGTGGCCTGGGTCAGCCACCTGCCTCAGTTTTTGGCCACTGCCCTGAGCGCACTGTTGCAGGTAGAAGTGGGCGACGCGCCGGAGTTGAAAGACGTGGGCGGACGCGCCCTGCGCGAGATGACCCGCCTGGGCTCCAGCCCCTACTCCATGTGGCGCGACATCGCCTACACCAACACCGAAGCCGTGCAGGCCGCGCTGCTCGCGCTAGAACAGCGGCTCGCCCACCTGCGTGAGAATCTGCGCACCCCTGAGTTGCGGGATGAGTTCGAGCAGGCGAACCGGTTTCGGCGGGAGTAACAGTCACGCGGTGGACTCGTAAGGGCTATCGGGGCCGCGTAAACGCATAAACGGCGCAGCCCGCCAAGGAAAGAACGCATCCGAGGGCGCAGACTCCGGCCCAGGCAAAATGATGCCAGAGTATGCTGCCCGCAAACGAGCCGATTGCCCCAGCGGTGAAGTAGCAGATCATGTACACCATGTTCAGGCGGCTTCGGGCTTCGAGCAGGAGGCCGTAGATGCGTGTCTGGTTGGAGACGTGGCCAGCTTGCACGCCGATGTCGAGCAGGATGACTCCCGCGATCAAGCCAATCATGTGCTTGCCGAAGAGATAGAGGACTACAAACGAAGCGACGGTGATAAGGAGCGCGAAGAGGACATTGCGACGTGCTCCATAGCGGTCCGCGAGGCGGCCTATAAAAGGTGCGCAAACGGCGACGGCGCTTCCGTAGTGATAGGGCGGGGTTTCAAGGAAGAAGACGAGGGTGGTCCAGAATGCGCTGAAGGCGCAGAAGAGGATGGCGCTGAGCAGGGCCGCTTCGCGAAGCACAGGCTGTGTGCGGATGAGTACAGCAGAGGAATGGATGAGGTCTGGCCAGGAGAGTTTCAGCGTCGGCTTGCTGCGGGGCAGGCCGCAACGGATCAACACGGCGAGTAACAGCATCATCGCCGCTGCCAGCCAATAGATTGCGCGCCATCCCATCCATGCGCCCAGAAAGCCGCTGAAGGTTCGGGCCAGCAGAATGCCAAACAGCAGTCCCGAGAGAACGGCTCCAATGGCGGCGCCGCGGCGCGCGGGCGAGGCGAGTTGCGCGGCGAAGGGCACGATCAGGTGAACGGCAGCCGCGGAAATTCCAATGCCAAAGCTTGCCACCGCCAGCCACAGATAACTCTGTGCGCTGGCCATCAAGGCCAGGCAAACGGATTCGACCGCGAGAAGAGAAACGATAAGCCGGCGGCGTTCCTTGGTATCGCCTAGAGGAACAAAGAGCAACATGCCCAGCGCAGCGCCCAACTGCGTCAACATGGCGACTGATCCCACCTGCGGCACGGAGATGCGGAAGGTGGAAGCAATGGCGGAGAGCAGCGGCTGGATGTAATAGATGTTGGCTACGATGGCGCCAACGCTGATGGACATAAGCCAGATGTGCGCGCGGCTTATGTCTTCAGGCGCACGGTGCGGTTCCTCACAGGCCGGGCTGGGCTTGCCGGTTGGGCCGTGGAATGTTGGATCGCCCGTGCTTTGAGCGTTTTCGCCGGAAAAGCGCATAGGCCTATTGGAGTCGGAAGGGCGCAATTCGTCGCAGTCGGGCTGCTTATTCCGCTTCCTTCACCGGTTCGGCCGCTTCCTTGGCCGGGTCGAGCGCGTGGAAGCCTTCAGCCTTGGCGGCTTCAAGCAGTTGCGGCGAGGCGGAGACGAAGATGATTTCCGTGCCCTGGAACATGTCGCGGGCGACGATGGCGGCGGCCAGTTGCAGCGTATCCGGCCAGCGCAGCGTGGTGCGGTCGAGCAGTTGGCGCGCGGCCTCAAGCACCGCCGGGTTCAGCGGCTGCTGCACCATGCGCGCGGCTTCAAGGCGCAGAATATCGAGCGCCGCCGTGGCGTCTTCGGCTGAGATGCCGTCGGCCCGCTCGCGCCGCCGCACGGCCGCGTAAACCTCCAGCGGCGTCGAGGCCGAGATCAGCTTGCGATTGTCCTCGACCGCCTCCATCAGGCGGATCAGGGCGTCGGTACCCTGCTCCTGCACAAACAGCTTGGCGAAGGCCGTGGACTCAAGGAAGTAGCAGCTCACAGATTGCCTCGTTCCTCTTCAATGGCCTCGGCAATGGAGTCGCCATGGGCCATGACGGGATGGAATCGCTGCGCCTCGTCGGGAATGCCGGCCTCGGCGCGGTTGAGCCGAATGGTCGTGGTGGGATAGGCGGGAGTCTTGGGGTTGGCGATCTTGCTGGTGATCACCACGCCGCGCTGGATGGCCTCGGCCAACACCGCCTGGCGCGACTCGGGATGCTGATTCCAGCGGAAGGCCTTGCGCGGCAAAAAGGAGTCTCGGAACCACTTGAGGGCGATGAAGGCGTGCCCGCCGCGCTCGGCTTCAGCCAGTGCGGCGCAGAGTTCTTTCACGCGCGCGTCAAGATCGGCGGGAATCACGGCCTCCTGGCCGTCGTCGTCCTCTTCAAGAGCAGGCTCGGCAACGGCGCGCGGCGCGCGCGCAGCCCTAGGGGCAGCCTCGGCTCCGTCGATGCGCTCAAAGTAAATGCGCACCTCGTCCTCTTCCGGCGACCACGCCTCCGCGGATGCATTGCGGCGCTTGCTGCGGCCGTTCTCGCTGCACAACTCGACAATGGCCTCATATCCCGGAGGCGCCAGAAAGCGCAGCGCCCGCGCCAGGCCGGGATCCGGTGAAAACGCCAGTTCGTTGAGGGCTTCTTCGATAATTTCTTCCGCGTCGGGAATGCTCAAGTTGCTTACATCTACGCTGCCTGGTGCAGCTTTTGCCGATTTCATCGCTTTCTTCTCCGATAGATGCCGCATCTTTCGTCCTGCCGTGCGCCCCAATCTTTGCCGGCGGCCTCATGGCCATATTCCGGAAACCGGTTGCGCCGTGCGCTCTATGCAAAAAATGCAGCCCTGGTTCTAAACCTTCGCCCCCGCCATGGATGAACCCCGATTGATTGCCCCAGCCACGAAGATTTGTCGTCCGCAGGGTATGTATCGTGTCCTGTGTTCCGGGCAATCCTGGTTCATTGCGGCGGTGGTTAAAGTATCCTGTTGAATGTTTCGGCGGCCTCTTGCCTGTCTGCGACAAGTGAATGCGGCCTTTGGCATTTCCCGAATAAGGTAAGGCGATCCATGGTATTCATAAGGCTCTTGCCTGATAAAAGCCCTTTTCCACTTGACTCTTCATTCCCTACATGGATTCGAGAAACGCTTTAGCTAATTCCTCTGTTCAAGGCTATACATCAAACAGTGTACCCGATAATGCGGGCCCGCGCATTGCCGGCCGGCGGCGCGCATATACCCCGTCACCCGCCGGCAACCCCAATCTCGACGAAAAGTTGCGCTGCCGCATTGCATACTAATGGCGCTCGAATTCGTACAATAGAAAATATGCGCTACTTCTTGAGGTTTTTGTTGCTTTGGTGTTTAGCTTCAACCGGACTGTACGCCGATGCTCCGGCCTTCGATCTTTCCGGGCCCAAGGTGGATGTGCATGTCAAGCGCGGGGAGGTCACCTTGCCGATCGGCGAGGTTCCCAACCTGTTGCCTGGTGACCGGCTCTGGATTCATCCGGATTTTCCCGAGAGCCAGTCGGCCCATTATGTTCTGATCGTCGCGTTCCTGCGCGGAGCCACCAATCCGCCGCCGCCCGAGTGGTTTACCCAGGTTGACACCTGGATGCGCGACGTGCGCGACGAGGGCGTGTTTGTCACCGTTCCGGCCGAAGCGCAGCAGGCGCTTATCTTTCTGGCGCCGGAGACGGGCGGCGGCTTCAGTACCCTGCGCGCCGCCGTGCGCGGGCGGCCCGGCGCCTTTGTGCGCGCCACCCAGGACCTGCAAGCCGCCAGCCGGGACCGGATGCGTCTCGATGCCTATCTGGCCGAGGTCAAGGAAACATCCCAGATCGACCCCAAGTCTCTAAAAGAGCACGCCGAGTTGGCGGCCCGCAGCCTGGGCATCCGGGTGGAACAGCAGTGCTTCGACAAGCCCAGCGATCAGCAGGCCCCCTGCCTGGTGCAACACACCGACGGGCTGGTGCTGGACGATACCAACGCGCAATCGAGGGTGGAGGAACTGACCAGCGGTTCCACCCTGGACCTGGTGAACCAGATAAGCTACTCGAAGATTGGCGGACAGGGCGTCTATAGCACCTATGTTGGCGCCATCGTGGACACGGCGAGGATTCTCTCCTCGTTGCATACGGCGCACTTTCAATACATTCCCGCGCTGGCGATGCCGACCAAGGATACACTCAACCTGCGGCTGAACGTGCCGCCCTCGTTCCGCGATCCCAAGTCGGTCGTGGTGGTGGCGCTGCCGCCGGTGGGGCCAACCAAGATGCCACCGCTGCATCCGGTGAATCCAGCCGAAAGTTTCTGTGTGCAGAAACCCGGTCTGGCGCTGACTGCCGAAGGCGCGCCACTGGTCTTTGCCACCTCGTTGGCCCACGGACTCACGCTGCACATCGAAACAAAAGGCGGCCCGATAGACCTGCCGGTGAAAGTCGATCCGTCTGAAGGCGGCTTGGTGCTTTTGCACCCGGCCCCCCCGCTGGCGGAGAGCGAACTGACCGGCGTGCTGCGCGGCAAGTGGGGCTTTGACGACTGGGAAGGACCGCGCTTCCACCTGCGCGCCGCCCAGCCTGGCAAATGGACCCTGGCGCCGGATGACCAGTCTGCCCTGGTGGTCGGCCGCGATGACACGCTGCACTTTGAAGGAGGCAACACGCTCTGCGTCGACCGGGTTGAGAAGCTGGCTGCCGCCGGCAACCCGCTGAAGCTGGTCTGGAAGTCGCCCAAGCCGGAGATGCTCGAGGTAGCCGTGCCCATGAAGGACGCGGCCCAGGGGCCTGTAACCCTTGAAATATTCCAGTTCGGGCTCGAAAAGCCCGACAAGCTGGCCTTGACGGGCTATAAAGAGGCTGCATCGCTGGATCGCCTGACGCTGAGCGTCGGCGACACGGAGGCGCTGCTCAGAGGCACCCGGCTCGACGAAGTGGCAAAGGCTGAGTTGGATGGGGTTACGTTGACCCCGTCCGCGCTGAGCCGTGTGCAGGATTTTGACCAGTTGGCCATGAACATCACCGGCTCCACCGCCAACCTCGACCCCGCAAAACATTATGTTGCCAATGTGCAATTGCTGGACGGTCGCCAACTGAAGGCGCCGGTTACCGTGGAACTGCCGCGCCCGCAGGTAACACTGCTGAGCAAAGGCACGCAGGATGAGTCCTCCGCCTCGCCCACGCCGGTACGCCTGGGCTCGCTGGACGATCTACCCATCGAGGGCCGGCTGGTCTTTTTTCTCAAGTCCCGTGTGCCCGCGAACTTCCCCCGCAACGAAAAGGTCGAAGTGGCAGCGGTGGACGGCAGTTTCCGCACCGTGTTGGCGGTGGCCGACAGCACACTGATGCTTGAGGATGCGACGACTGCGATGGGAATCGTGGAACCGCTGGCCCGCTTCGGATCTTCGGCCTTTGGGCCGCTGCGCGCGCGCGTAATATCGGCCGACGGGGTAACCGGCGACTGGCTGCCCTTGGGAACGCTGGTGCGGCTGCCCGGATTCAAGGAACTGCGCTGCCCGCGCGCCGCGGCCAAACCCTGCATCCTGACCGGAACGAATCTCTTCCTGGCCGCGTCGATCGGGGCCATGCCGGACTTCGAAAACTCCACCGATGTGCCGGCGGACTTTACGGGAACTCAACTGAGCGTCCCCCACCCGGCCAATGGCGCACTCTACCTGAAGCTGCGCGACGACCCGGCGACGGTGCAGACGCTCACCTTGCCGGTGACGCCCGCGCTCACGCCTGCTCCACAGACTGCCCAACCGGCTCAGCCCCAGCCGGCAACCCCGCAGGGAACCCCGCCTATAACGCCGCAGGCAGAGCAAGCTCCGCCTCAAAGCGTCCCGGCTGCGCCTTCGGGGTCCGATCAGACCCCGAAGATCGCGCCAACTGCCGCTCAACCATAGAGATTCACAGGAGCTTTTTCACGGATAGTGTAAGGTCAACAACGCCCCACCCTGACCACGACACAAATCTTTGTGGCAGGGTGGAATGGTGCGATGCTCGCATTACAAAAACAGTGTGTGCTTTCCCAGGTTCCAAAATCGGGACCTGGGGCACCCATTCTTCGTGGTAGATTGGGATGTGGGCCACCCGCCCATTGATTCAACGCAACAACGAAAAGCCCCGAGCCGCATAAGCCCGGAGCTTTCTGTTTTGGTTCACGGTTGTTCTACTTCGCTTTGACCAACTCTACGCGAAAGGCATTCACATACGCAGTCGGCAGCTTCTGGGGAATAGTAATCACCACTCCGTTGTCGGTCTGCTTCCAGTTCAACCTGGCATGACTTCCCTGCAGGGTGATACTGCGTATCGGCTGATCGAGCAATCCGGCTTTTGCGCTGAAACTGTGAATCGTAAGCCTATCGCCCGGCTTCGGCTGTGCCATAACGAAGACGTATATGGCACCGTCCGCACCCTGTGTAAAGCGGAAGTCATTGCCGGCGTACTGAAACTTCGCCTGCGCCTCTCCCAGTCCACCTCCTGGTGTACCGCGTAACTTGCCATTCTCGTCCGTCGCCCCTTCGCCTGCGACCTTCCAGGCGCGACTACCATAGATGCCATCGCCGTTGATGCGCATCCAGTTGCCGACATCCTTCAGCATCTCCTCACTTTCGGGATCCAGCGAGCCATCCGGACGCATCGGAATATTGACTGCGTAAGCGCCATCGCGCGAGACGACCTCAAGCATGTACGAAACAAGCGAACGCGCATCGTAGGTAAAGCCCTTGCTGTAGAACCAGTCACCGACCGCGTTTTCGCCCACCCAGTCTTGGTCGCGAATAATGTCACGCGGATAGCCGCTCTCAAATGTGTTGACGACACCATGAGTTCCATTGTGGAACTTGATGATCGCCAGTTTGTCGAGTTTGCCGTGATCCGTCAGTCCGCGATTATAGTAGCTGGCAATCACGCGCTGTGCGGCGTCACACTTGTAGCCGGTTCCCGTCAGAGATCCACTGAAGGGCTGGGTTGAGTCGCCGTCGGTGTAGATGAAGTCCGGGTCGTATTTATCGATGACATCCAGTATGCGCAGCGCCCAGCGCGTGGTATACCAGTGCGCGTACTCCAGGTGCTTGTCAAAGATACCGCTGGCAGGCTGCCACTCGGTTTCGAGCAGAGTCTTATAGGCGCGCAGATCGATACCGTAGAGCAGGCGGGGATCGTATCCTTCCCACCATTTGCCTTTGCCGTCGGCCGGGGTCAGATGTCCATCATAGGGAACACCGGCTTTGGGTCCGGTCGTGTCACTCGAAAAGGACGGCTGCCACCACCACCACGTGTACTCATGATGGAAGGCTACGCCGAAGCGAATGCCCTCCTGCCGCGCCGCTTTGCTCCACTCGCCCAGAAGGTCGCGGTGCGGCCCCATGTTGACCGAGTTCCATGGCTGATACTTCGAGTTCCAGTTATCGAAGTTGTCGTGGTGTACTCCCTGTACCAGAAGGAAGCGAGCACCGGCCTCTTTATACAGGTGCGCAAGCCGAACTGGATCGAGCCTCTGCGGGTTCCACTTGTGGATCACATCGATATAGCCGGTCTCTGACGGATGGCCGTAGTCGCGCATATGATTGTTATAAGCGTTGCTGCCGGGCTGGTAGATTCGGCGCGCATACCAGTCGCCGCTCTCGCCGGCCGCCTGTGGGCCAAAGTGTACCCAGATGCCAAACTTTGCTTCGCGCAGCCAGTTGGCTTTGTCGGGATAGTTGGCGTTGATCGACTCCCAGGTAGGCTTGAATGGCCCCGGCGCCATGGGAAAGTCCATCTTCACTTCAGGAAATGTCGATGGATCCTGCATGGTAAGAGAGTTTGGAGCATATTCCTGTGTGGGAACCGGAATCGGTTGCGGGGCTGGAAGTTTCTGGCCTCGCGCCGCAACTGCAGAGACGATAAGAACGAAGGCAGATAAGTACACTGAGGACAGAAAACATTTCATGCCGTTCATTATAGGATGCCTCGCGGTTGCCTGGTCGAGTTATTGGTGGAAGCCTGGGCAATTGTATGAACCTCGCATGAGACCGAAGAGTTGGCGGGTGGCCCACATCTGACCATCCTTAAAAATTGGGTGCCCCAGGTCTCGCTTTTGAGACTTGGGAGTCCACGAACCTCAACCAGCAGTCTTTTTCTTCAGGGCGGGTGGCCCACATCTGACCCTCCCAAAATGAATGAGTGCCCCACATCCCGCTTTTGGGATGTGGGATGGATGGCGGCATACACTCAGCAGAAATTATCGTTGTGATATGAACAAAATCTCTGAAAATTCTACGAATCCCAGGTCTGAAAATCCAGACCTGGGGCACCCAGCTCGCATTACAAAAACAGTGCTGACGCCCTAGTTGAAATATGCCTTGTTCAGCTCGGCAAAATGAGCCTTATCCGCCGGCAGTTCGTCAGCGGGGAAGATCGCGTTCTGCGCGCAAAGGTCGGCGCAGTTTCCGCAATCGATGCACTCATCGGGGTTGATGAACACCTGGGATACGGTCCCGGCGGCCGCATCGCCCGAGGTGGGTGCAATGGCAGCGGTGGAACACTCCGCTACGCAGACAAAGTCCTTGGTACAGGCATCGGTAATTACGTAAGCCATTAAAAGTTGCTCCTCGCGTGATCTTGGGGCTTGATCTTGGGCGCTCTACGCACAATGCGCCCCACATATTCAAAGCTACCGGGCCAGCAGCGGGGCATCCGTGACCCGAATCACACTATGGGGGAGAATCTACCTGATTGCGGGACGATCAAGAGTGCTGCGCCCGCAACAACGGCAGCATCGCAGAGCCGAAGCGGCAGGTTCTCCGCCCTGTCTTTCGCTCCCGCCTGACAAACCAAGGCTCGCGGTCGTAGAGTGGATGCAAATCAAATTCACGCGAGCCTCGGAGGCAGAGTCACTCTCGTTCTTTCTCCGCCTCGTCCGCTCTGAGGATTCCCATGAAGAACTGCACCACCAGCCAAAGCCTTGGCGCCACCGCTCCTGAAGAAACCGCGGCATCGCATCGCCCGATCGACCTCAATCGCCGCCAGTTTATGCGCCTCGCCGTCCTCGGTTCCACCGCCCTGCTCGTTCCCTGCGATCTGCTTGAATCGCTCGAACCCGCAACCGACGGGCATTCCGCCCTCCCGGCCTTTGCCGCTTTCCGTCCCCTGGCGCCGGGCGCCGTCCGCGCAGACGGCTGGCTGGCGGGCTGGCTCGGCAAGCAGGCTGACGGGCTCGGCTATCACCTGCCCGATACTTCGTGGCCCTTCTCCTCTCCTTATTGGCAGGGGCTGGAGGTGAATGGGCAGTCATCGGAATGGTGGCCGTGGGAGCAGAAGGCCTACTGGATCGACGGCGCCACACGCCTTGCGCTGGTCACCGGCGATGAGCGCCTGCTGCGCCGGGTACATGAGCCTATCGACTACACGCTGGCCCATCAGCGGCCCGACGGCTACCTTGGCCCCGACATCATCAGGAATCCGGTGGGCGCCTTCCATCGCTGGCCGCACACCATCTTCATTCGCAGCCTCGCTGCCGATGCCGACGCCATCCGCAGCGATGCCGCTCACCGCGATGAAATCGTAGAGGCCGTGCGCAAGCACTACCTCGCCGACAAGGCCGACTACGGCGTGCCCAACCGCAACATCACCAACGTCGAAGACATACTCTGGTCTTATGAACGCACCGGCGATCCGCGGCTGTTGGCCTTGGCTGAGAAGGCATGGGCCGAATACGCCGCCCTTGACGGCAAGGAGGATGTCGCCGATCTCCAGGCCGACCGCGTCTTCGCCGACACTCCTATCGATTCCCACGGCGTCAGTTACATCGAGATCGCCAAGCAGCCCGCCATTCTCTACATGTACACCGGCAAGCCCGAGTACCTGAAGTTCGCCCTTGCCGCGCAAAAGCGCATCTTCGACCACCACATGCTCATCGACGGCATTCCCTCCACATCGGAGTATTACAGCACCCTCACCTCGCAGGACTCGCACGAGACCTGCGACATCACGGACCACACCTGGTCCTGGGGCTACATGCTCATGGCCACTGGCGACGGCCTGTGGGGCGACCACGTCGAGCGCGCCTGCTTCAACGCCGGCTTTGGCGCCATTAAAAAGGACTGGAAGGGCGTGCAATATTTCTCCTGCCCCAACCAGTTCCTCGCGACCCAGACCTCCGACCACAACGCCATGAACCGGGGCCACCAGATGATGTCGTACCAGCCCAACCCCGGCCACGCGACCGCCTGCTGCGGCGGAGACGTTCATCGCCTCTTCCCCAACTACGTCATTCGCATGTGGATGCACGACACCAAGGGCGGCCTGGCCACCACGCTCTACGGCCCCTGCCACGTTAATGCCACCGTCGGCAAAGACAACCGCCCCATCGAGATCGTTGAGACTACCGATTATCCCTTCGATGAGCAGATTCACTTCACGCTGCACACCGACAAGCCGGTCGAGTTCCCGCTGAGCCTGCGCATTCCGCAGTGGTGCGCCTCGCCCAGCCTGCTGGTTAACGGCAAGGTTCATCCCCTGCCCGCCGTGCAAAACGGCTTTGCCACGCTCACCCGCAAATTCCGCCACGGCGATACGGTTACGCTGGTGCTGCCCATGACCTCTGCCGTCTCTCACTGGCCCGGCAACTCCGTTGGCCTCGAACACGGCCCGCTGGTCTATGCGCTGCCCATCAAAGAGCAGTGGACGCCCGTGATCGAGCCAAAGTGGTCCACCGCCGACTTCCCGAGCTGGGACGCGCAACCCGCCAGCGCGTGGAACTACGGCCTCGCTGTCGATCCCGCCAAGCTCGACGCCGAGGTGCATCTCCAGCGCAAGGCCATGACGCCAGACCCATGGGTCGATCCGCCGGTCACGCTCAGCGCCCCCGCCCAGCTTATCGAGTCGTGGAAGCTGGTCTCCGTTCCCGCCAAGCCCGATGACGCCGCCGCCGGCAAGCCGCAGCAGCAATTCACGCCGCCGCTGCCCGCCACTGACGCCCGCCAAACGGCTGGACCAGTCGAGCAGGTGACCCTGGTTCCCTATGGATCCACCCACCTGCGCCTCACCATCTTCCCCGACCTTGGCGGCGGCCCGTCCGCCTGAGCGCCCGGCTGCTGAAAACTCGTCCGGGCAGTTTATGCCGGGGCCTCGGTCCCGGCATAAACTGAAACGGGCGTCAACAAGAGTTCCTGGGCCTTGGTTTCTTCAATTCGCTTTTCCATGTGAATCCACCCAGCCCCCATTCAGGAGTATTCAATGAGCCTTTCACGCCGCAAATTTATCGCCACCTTTGCCACCGCGGGCAGCGCGGTTCTGGCCTCGCCCAGCGCGCTTGCCGCGCCCTTTCAGGTTTCCGTCCAGGGCCGCCGCGGAGCCGCCGCCGATGCAGCCCCGCAAAGCACAGTCTCTGGTGCTCATACGCCCGGCGCGCCCTTCGCCATTCCCTCCACCATGCCCATGGGCTCTGGAGCGCCGCTCGGGGGCATCGGAACGGGCTTTGTCGAGATTCGCGCCGACGGATGCTTCTATGAGTGGCAGATTTTCAACTCCGGCTCATGGTCCCAGAATGCTCACTCGACCACCGCCGCGCCCGCTCCGGGACCGCAGTATTTGCGCTTCCTGCTGCGCACAAAAAAGGTCTCAGGCGACGTGCCCCAGGTTCGCCGCCTCTATCTGCGTTCCGATGAAAACGATCTCTACACGCTGCCGTTCGTCCAGGATGTCGAGTCCATCGACTACTCCGCCTGGTTCCCCATGACGGGTCTTCGCTACAACGACCAGTCCATTCCCGTCCGTGCCTCGGCCCAGGTCTTCTCGCCGTTTATTCCCGGCCGCGCGCGCGATTCGGGCACTCCCGGATTCCATGTTGTCTACACCCTCGAAAATCTTTCTAAAGAAGCGGTCGATGTGTCGCTGGCCGGATTCATGGACAATCCGCTTGCCTCCGCGCTCCCCGAACGCCGGCTCACCAATGCGCTTTCGCAGAATGACGGCGTCACCAGCCTGTTTCTGCAAACCGCTGCCCAGGCCGATTTTCCGTCGGGCATCGGCAATATGTGCTTCTCCGTCACCGGAGGCGAGCACTCCTACATCGGCGGCACCTTCAAGGAATACATGCTGCCCGCGAACTGCCACTGGGAGACGCGGCGCGCCAATTACATGCTGCTGAGTATCCTGCATGAGTTCCAGGCCACGGGCCGCCTGCCAAACACAAAGGGAGAAACCGATCCAAGCATCGGCCTGCCCACAAGCGCCCAGATCGACGCGCTTTCCGATGCCGAGGCGCAGCGCAAAATCGCCGAACTCAGCTCCGATGCCCTGCTCGCGCGTGTCTTTGCCGACGCCCGCGCAGCCAATGCCGATGGCGCCACGATCACCGATCGGAGCCTTCTCAAGGAAGTCCGCGCCAACTTGTTGAGGAGGGATAACAAGCCGCGGCTCGACTGGGGAACGGGCGCCTTGGCTTCCAGCGTCCGGCTTGCTCCGGGGCAGAAGACTGAGATTCGCTTCACGCTGAGCTGGTACTTTCCCCATCACCTCTCTCCGGACGGGCACGAGATGGGCCATATGTATGCCAACTGGCACCGCGACGCCGCCGATGTGAACCGTTTTCTCTGCGCAAACTACAAAGAGCACCGCGGCGCCACCGAGAAGTTTGCAGGTACGCTTGCCGACACTTCGCTTGGCGATGCGATGGCGTTTTCGTGGTCAAGCCAGGTTTCATCCATGGTGGTGAACACCTGGTGGGTCAAGGATGGCAGCTACGCCATTTGGGAGGGCCTGGGCTGTTGCGGGCTGTCCACCACCGATGTTGACTATCAGGGCAGTTTTCCCGTCCTGGCTCTCTTCCCTGAGCTAAAGCTCTCGCAGATGAAGAGGATCATCGCCCTCCAGAACGATCTAGGGCAGGTGCCGCACAATTATTCCAGCAACCTGGATCGAATCGATGTCCCCGGCTTTGCCCGCGTCGATATGAATCCGCAATTCGTCATGATGGTTTACCGCGACTACCTGTGGACCGGGGATAAGGAGTATCTCGCGACCATGTGGCCGCATGTGGTGAGGGCAATGGCATGTACCGAGTCGCTCGACACCAATGGCGATGGCCTTCCCGACCGCGATACGGGCTTTCAGACCTATGACCAGTGGCGCATGAGGGGTACGCCCTCCTACATCGCCTCGCTCTGGATCGGTGCGCTGCGCGCTGCCGTCCAGCTTGCCCAGGAAGCGGACAAGTCCGGCGACGCCAGGCGCTGGGCGGACCAGTTGGCCAAGGCGTCGGCCAGCTTCGATGCCATGCTCTTCAACGGTGACTATTACAGCTTATGGGTAGACGGCAAGACGCGCGATGAGCTGTGCATGACCGACCAGATCTCCGGCGAGTGGTTCACACGCCTCATCGGCCTGCCCTCGACCATCTCCCAGAAGAACCTCAATCGGTCCATCGACAGCATCTTCAAACACAACTTCAATCCGGAGTTTGGCGTACACAATGCCACCGCTCCCCGGCTCGGGCCCGATCTTCTGGCGCTCAACAATCTTCAAGCCGGAGGACTCTGGTCGGGCATCGAATTCGCTTTTGCCTCGGTTCTGATGGATAACGGCCGCTATGCCGACGGGGTGAAGGTGGTCGAAGCGATCCACCGGCGGTATCTGCGCGCGGGCCAGCCGTTCAACCACGTCGAGTGCGGCGGCCACTACTCTCGCGCCATGAGTAGTTGGGCAACCCTGCTTGCCTCCACCGGCTTCAAGCCCGATCTGCCCAACAAGACGATTTCCATCGTGCCGTCGGTTGCGGGAGATTTCCACGCGCCATGGGTCACAGCGTCGGGCTTCGGCTCCATCAGCCGGAAAGGCCGTACACTGTCGATCCACTGCTCCTATGGATCGCTCGGCTTTACAACCCTCAAGCTGCAAACAGCGGCCAAGTCCGCCCGCATTGGCGAGCGCACCCTGGCCACGCGGGCCACAACAACCGCAGAGGGCGCAACACTCGAATTCTCCACCGGCGTAGCTCTCACCGCAAACCAGACATTGACCATCCTGTAAACAAAGCGGCGGGCCGACTGCATCCGTGTGCGGTGGGCCCGCAGCTTTGTCTGTTTTTGCTGCGGAAGTTGAGCCAAGAGCCTCGAAAGCGCGCGGCTTCAGAGCATTTTCAATACGAGTGCATGATGAAATGGGAGGCCTCCCAGCGGGAGGCGGCGACAATAGCCCAGGGCGAAGCCCTGGGAATGCGTTTCGGCAGAATGATCCCGCCCCGGAGGGGCGGATCGAACCCGGCTCAAGAGCAGGATCGCCCTTCATGCGATTGCCCTGGCAAGCCGGGCCCTCCACATCTCACGCTGTCTTCAAATGATCGGTTGGCCCAGCTCGCGATTCTGAGACCTGGGCCAACCGCGCCTGGCTTCCAGCGGCCTTTATCTCGCCACTACCGGCAGCAACAGCACGCTGGGATGGCTGCTGTCGTGGTAGATGGTGTTGGTCGCCTTCACAAGGGTGGAGTCTGTCGCCGCGTCCTTGCCTGTATTCAAATTCCGGTCAAAGCGCGGAAAGTTGCTGCTTGAAACCTCGACGCGAATCTTGTGGCCTTTCAGAAACACATTGCTCGTGGACCAGAGATCGATCTTGTACTCGTAGATCGTGCCGGGCACAATCGGCTTGGCCGTGCTGGTGGATTCGCGGTACCGGGCGCGCAATATGCCCTCCGTGAGGTTCTGCGCAAAGCCGTTGGGAGCCACATCCACCAGCTTGGCGGTAAAGTCAGTGTCCACCGCCGAGGACGAGGCGTATAAGTCAAGAGTTACCGGTCCAGTTACCTCAAGATCCTGGTCGAGGACGGGCGTGGAATAGACCAGCACGTCGGAACGGTTCTCCACCTCTTTCTGGTCTCTCGGCCCTGCCGCCAGATGCCAGCCGTCGCAGCACAGCGGGCCGCCTACGGTCGGAACCGGATTGGCCGGGTCATAGAGATAGCTGTCAGAGGCTTCCGCGCCTGCTTTCGCCGTCGAAATCGACCCATCGCCCAAGGCGCTGTTGGCCTTCCCTGCCGAGTGGAGAAAGTAACTTGTCTGCTTGGCCCGTTCCAGCGGCCAGCTATCTTCATCGCGCCATTTATTTTCGCCCATCACGAATATCTTGACCGGCTTCCCCGTGGCAAACTGGTTCTGCTTGCCCTGCAGCAGATAGTCATACCACTCCAGCGTGACCTCGTTTTCGTCATACTCCAGGGCCGCCGGGCCAAAGTCCACCGATCCCACGGTTCTGCCGCCGCCGGAGTGGCCGCCGATGGCAACCAGCAGTCTTTGCCCATTGCGCGCCGCGTCCGATCCGCCGTGGGCCTTGATCCCCACGAAGTTACGCAGCGAACCGCCCTGAAAGATGTCGTACCAGGCCGTAACGGTAAGCGCCGGAACCTGAATTGCAGCGTACTGCTCCTCGATCGACCACTGCTTCCAATAACTGTCATAGGTTGGATGATCCAGCCAATCTAGAAAGTACGGCGCCAGGGCATGAGTTAGCTCTGCTCCGTCTACAGCCGTATTGACGTTGTAGACGGGGTACTCGTTCAAGGGCAGAACGGAAGATCCGACAAGGGCGTTTGAAGATTGCCGGAGCTGCCGGTTGAGGGTATCCGGAACAAGCGACGTGGTCCACGACTCATTGAACCATTGCTCGAAAGCGCCGCCCTGGTAAGTCCAGTTCTCGTGGTAGTTGCTGGCCGTAACCACCGGGCATATCCCAGCCAGATGCGGCGGATGGCCAATGGCCGTGAGCATCTGCGTGGCGCCCACATAAGAGCCGCCAAACATGCCCACCTTGCCGTTCGAGTTAGGCAGGCCGGCGGCCCACTCCACCGCGTCGAAGCCGTCTTCTGTCTCATGCTTGAAGGGATACCACTCGCCCTCTGAGGCATAGCGCCCGCGCACATCCTGTACAACGACCAGGTAACCGCGCGCCGCGGCCTTGCCGGCAAACATCGCGGTAGAGTTCTTATCGTAGGGTGTGCGCTGGAGCAGGACAGGGAACTTGCCCTCGCCGGCCGGCCGGTAGATGTCCGCACGCAGGGTTACGCCGTCGCGGGTCTTCATGGCGACATTACGCTCAAAGACGATGTCGGGGGTAGTTTGGCACCAGACAGAAACGCCCGGCAGCAGCGTAACTGCAAAAGCGAGCAGACAGAGAGCCTTCTTCAGCATGAAATTTCCTCGGGGGCAAAAGCCGAATCCATTCTAAAGGCTTTGCCCCATGAGGAAAGTATTCTGAATTCCATCCAGTCCGCTTACATGCCGCCTTTGCCCAGCAAGATGCCGATGCCGTAGGTTACAGCGCCTTCGATTGCGCCGACTACGGTCATTTCAAAGCCTGAAGACCACCAAGAGCGGACGGTGATGAGGCTCTTGGCGGCGCCGACGGCAAAGTGAGCGGCCAGCGAGATGACAGCCGCGGCAATGACGGCATCAGTGCCTTGCAAAAAGAAGAAGGGAATGATGGGGATGGAGGCGCCGATGGCCGTCGAAAGCGCGCCTGAGCCGGCCGAAACCAGCGGGTTCGCGAGCGCGTCCTCTGAGGTGCCGAGCCGCTCGCTGGCCAGAACGCGGAGCAGTTGATCCGGGTCGCTGGCGATATGGTTCACCATCTTCTGGGCGTCTTCCTCGGGCAAGCCCTTCACCTGGTAGTAGAGCGAGAGCAGCTCGCGCGCCTCGGGTCCGTTCATCTCAATGGCCTCGCGCTCGCGGGCCACTTCGGCCAGGTAGATTTCGCGCTGGCTCTTGGCGGCCAGATAAGCGCCGGAACCCATGCTCAGCGCAGAGGCGATCATGCCGGAAAGTCCGGCCAGCAGAACATATTTGCTGTCGCCAGCCGTGGCGCCTGAGACGCCTGAGACAATGCCGAAGATCGCGCCCAGGCCATCGTTCACGCCATAAATGGCGTCGCCGATCCAACTGCCCGGCTGCTTGCGTCCCTGGCTGCGCTTGGCCAGCAGTTCATCGAGAACCGCCTTGGCGTCGATCTTTTGAGCGCCGGCGGGAGCGGTGTAGTGCCCGCGAATGAGCGACCCCAGTTCCCGGTAGTGGTCTTTTTCGTCCTCGATGACGTGTTCGAGAATGGCGATGGAGCCCTCGTCGCCCAGCGCCTTCAGTTGCTCGCCATAGCCGGCAATCGCGCGGCTCTCCTCGATCTCAAGCCGGCGCAGGGCCATGCGGATGCCGCCGGCGCGGTTGGCCAGCGTGTCGGCCTCGCCGTGCGGGCGGCCGGTGTAGACAGGCGCGGGCTGGCCCAACTCCTCAATGCGGCCGGACCACAGCGCGGCGTGCTCCCACTCCGCGCCGGCCAGGTGGCGCAGCACTTGGGCGCGCACCGGATCGGTGTCGCGATCAGCCAGAGCCAGATAGGTGAGGTGACCCTCCATTTCGGCTTTCCAGTTTCCCTCCAGGGCCGCCAGAACCTTTTTCAGCTTTGCGCCGCTCAACGATCCACTCGCCACGTGTCTCTCCTTGCCTTGAAATGAGAATAGCCGAACGCGGCGTCTCAGCGGTAGCCGCTCGGTCGCCCCGGGCCTGCGCTGGCTGTGAAGGCGTAGGCTGTTGGTTGCACCCAGAAGGCTCTTCGGCGTTAGCCGAAGAGCAATCGCATCTGCGGAGGGGCAGTTTCAATGACACATCAAGCCAAGCCGCGCAAACAGAATCTGCTTCTGATCGTCGCGGTGGCGTTTGCCGTGGCGCTGCTGCTGTTGCGCCTTTTTGTCTTTGTGCATGGGCACGGGCGGCGCTATTGATCCGGCCCGCAAATATTCCCCTCACGCCTCGACTTTCGCCTATTCTAGCTATTTACTTGACGCCACCAACCACTACAGGTTGTGGTTTATTTCGGGAACTAGATACTTCATTCCCTTTTCTAGTATCGTTCGTGGTGAAGGAGATTAACTTCACATGAGCCAACACGA